>Ga0126381_100002412_pt1 | contig 20184 bp, 17 predicted proteins | sample PanSoiMetPlot_28_FD_96465 | JGI IMG/M metagenome (GOLD analysis project Ga0126381, IMG submission 96465) | Tropical forest soil microbial communities from Panama - MetaG Plot_28 | ecosystem: Environmental > Terrestrial > Soil > Tropical forest > Bulk soil | place: Panama | collected 2016-02-17
CCAAGGATTCAGGTTACAATACGCCCTGAGGTTGAGCATGGTGAAGCGTGCATTGCTGCTCGGGATTGTAACGGTACTTACGCTGGCCGTTTCGGCGCCGTGGATTGGCTACGCGGAGGAGAATGGCCTCCCGGCTTTTCATCCCGGTCCACCCGCGAAAGGCACTCAGCTGCCGCCTATTCTCGGTAAAGATCAGTTGTGGGGCGAAAACGACCGGTACCCATTTCAGTCGCACGCGTACGAACTGGCCGCGAAGATCCAGAACGTTATCTATCAGCAGCCCTGTTACTGCTACTGCGACCGTGGCATGGGCCACAAGAGCCTGCACAGCTGCTTTGAAGGCACCCATGGCGCACAGTGCTCAACGTGCCTGAAGGAACTGTACTACTCTTATCAGATGAGCAAGCAGCATAAGACCGCCGCCGAGATTCGCAAAGGCATAATCGCCGGAGAATGGAAGAAGATTGATCTGCCATCGGCAACCACGATTCAGTGATCGGATAGACAATTAGAGTGCAGTGTCAGGCTTCACCGGTTGGGCTTCAGTCCTGACACCCGCTCTTCAAGAAATTGACGCCTGAAGCCGAAAAGCCTGAAGCCGCAGCTTGACAATTCCTAGGACAAATCGAGGACGACTTCTTTACATGGCCCAGAAACCGACAGCCAAGCACACGCTCCTGAATGATCCGCAACTGGCGCAATTGCTGCAATCTTACGAAGCTGGCCTTCGCGCCATGCAGGAACACAAGTACGAGAAGGCGAAAGCGCTCCTGCAGAAGGTCATTGCCGGCACCAACCGCGAACTCGCCGACCGCGCCGCCGTCCACTTGAATGCCTGCAATCAGCAAATGGAGCGCGGCACCACGCAGTTCAAAACGACGGAAGAACACTATGACTACGTGGTGTCGCTGATCAATTTGGGAGACTACGTAGGCGCTCGGGAGCATCTCGACAAGCTCTCCCGGCAAGTGCCTAAGGCGGATTACGTCTGTTATGGCCTGGCGGCACTGGATTGTCTGACCGGCCATGTGGAAGACTCCCTGAAGAACCTCGCCCGCGCCATCAGCCTGAATCCGGCGCTGCGTTTTCAGGCGCGTAACGATTCCGATTTCCAGAATTTATCGGAAGATCCGCGCTTCACCGAGCTACTCTATCCCGATCCGGGCTCCGAGCTACCGCCTCCTCCTGAAGAAGAAGTCGGAGAGATCGGCTAGAGATGCTCATGGCTAAATCCCGGTCGCTGGATTCCGCGGAACGGTTGCGCGTGGTTGCTATCGGGGGCGGCACCGGACTTTCGACTCTTCTTAAGGGGCTCAAGAGATACACGGCAGAGCCAGGGTGCTCCGCGGCTCCCCGTATTTCCGAGCTTTACGCGGTCGTCACCGTCAGCGATGACGGCGGCTCGAGCGGTCGTCTCCGTAAAGAGTTCAACATGCTTCCACCCGGCGACGTGCGCAACTGCATCGTCGCGCTCTCGGAAGATGAGGCTCTGCTTTCCAAGCTCTTTCAACACCGCTTTGCCAGAGGAACGGGGCTGGAGGGCCATAGCTTCGGAAACCTCTTTCTTGCGGCGCTGACTTCGATCACCAACGACTTTAGCGAAGCCGTACGCCTATCGTCGGAAATCCTCGCCACACGCGGCTATATCTACCCGGCCACCACCTCCAATATTGAGCTGGAAGCACTTATGCAGGACGGCACCCGGGTTCGCGGCGAAACCAAAATCACCGCCAGCAAAGGCCGTATTCAGGAGTTGTTTCTGGTTCCGCGCGATCCCGAGCCGCTTCCCCAAACCTTGGCTGCCATCGCCCGTGCGGACCTCATCACCATCGGCCCCGGCTCCCTTTTCACCAGCTTGATTCCAAATCTTCTGGTCCGCGGAATTGCCCTGGCGATTCGCGAATCTACTGCGATTAAGGTTTATGTCTGCAATCTCATGACCCAGGCGAATGAAAGCCTGGGGCGTACCGCTGCCGACCACATCCGCGCACTCAACGATCACGCCGGCTTTCAACTCTTCGATTACGCGCTGATCAACCGCACGCCCGTTTCCGATGGACTGAAAGCCAAATACGCCCTCGAAGGCGCGTCGCAGATCGTTGCCGACCTGGACGCCATAGAAGCCATGGGAGTGTGCCCGGTTCTGGGTGACTATCTTTGTGAGGATGCCGTCGCTCGCCATGCCACCGACCACGTCGCCCACGACGTCCTAAATCTCGTCTTCGAAGCCTCCGATGTGCGCTAATCCCCCCAGCTGATCGCGTTACCCTCATCCGTTTCCCACGTCTAACCAACTAGAGGTGTGCAAGTTATCATCTGGAGATCGCATGAAATCCTATTCACCAATTTTGCGGTTCGTGGGTTGTCTGTTGCTGGGGCTGACTAGCTCGACCGCACAGCAGAGCAGGCCAGGGGGGCACGGAATCGATATCGCCGCCATGGACCGTTCGGTCAAGCCAGGCGACAGCTTTTTTCACTACTGCAATGGGGCATGGTTAAAGCGCACTGAGATCCCTCCCGACCGGCCGGGGGTAGGCGTTTTCTCAGCCCTGCAGGATCTGAGCCTCAAGCGCAGCTCGGCGCTGATTGAAGAAGCCACGAAATCCAGCGCGCCGGAGGGTTCCGGAGAACGCAAAATCGCCGACCTGTATCACTCGTACATCGACGAGGCCGGAATTGAAGCCAAAGGGCTCGACCCGCTCCGGCCGCATCTCCAGACCATTGCCACGATTCACGACAAGAAAGAACTGGCGCACGCGCTCGGAGAATCTCTGCGCGCCGATGTGGATCCGCTGAATAACACAAATTTTCACACCGCGAACTTGTTCGGACTCTGGGTGGCACCGGACTTCAACGCGCCCGAGCACTACACCGCCTATCTGCTGCAGGGTGGAATTGGGCTGCCCGATCGCGAGTATTACCTGAACGATGGCGAGCATATGCGCAAGCTCCGTGAGCAGTATCAGACCCATGTCGCGACGATGTTAAAGCTCGCGGGATTTCCCGATCCCGCCACCCGCGCCGCAAACATCGTCGCACTCGAACACGCCATTGCCGAGAAGCACTGGACGCTTGACGCCGACCAGGACGTTCACAAAGCGAATAACCCATGGAAGCAAAGCGACTTCGCAACCAAAGCGCCCGGGCTCGATTGGGATGAATTCTTCCGCGGCGCCGGCTTGAGCGGGCAGGAAGACTTCATCGTTTGGCAACCGAGCGCCTTCACCGGTGAAGCGGCCCTGGTCGAATCCACTCCGCTTGAGACCTGGAAAGACTGGCTGTCCTATCACCTCATCGAAGACTACGCAGGGGTTTTGCCCAAGGCGCTGGCAGACGAGCGCTATGCGTTCTTCGGGGCAATCCTATCCGGCACGCCGCAACAACGTCCTCGCTGGCAGCGCGCGATCTTCGTCGTGAATGGAACCCTGGGCGACGAACTCGGCAAACTCTATGCCGCCAAGTATTTCCCACCGGCAGCCAAGGCCCGAGCGCAAGCGATGGTCGCAAACATTGTGGCCACATTCCGCAAACGGGTGGAGGCGCTCACCTGGATGACTGCGGCAACAAAAGCGCAGGCGCTCGACAAGCTCGGCAAGCTATACGTCGGTATTGGCTATCCCGAAAGCTGGCACGATTACGCCGGCTTGGAGATCAGAGCGGACGACATCTTCGGAAATCTGTGGCGCAGCGGTCTGTTTGAGTATCACCGGCAAACATCGCGCCTGGACAAACCCATTGATCGCCACGAGTGGTCGATGACGCCGCAGACGGTGAACGCGGTCAATCTGCCACTACAGAACGCGCTGAACTTCCCCGCCGCTATTCTCGAGCCGCCCTTCTTCGACGCCAAGGCTCCCGATGCGGTGAATTACGGAGCCATCGGTGCGATCATCGGACATGAGGTCAGCCATACCTTTGATTCCGAGGGCAGTGCCTTCGACGCTCAGGGCGCACTCAGAAACTGGTGGACAGCGGTGGATCTCGAACACTTCAACCGAGCGACAGCAAAGCTCGCGACACAATACGATGCCTATCAGCCCTTTCCCGACTTGTCCCTCAATGGAAAGCAGACCCTGGCGGAAAATATTGCCGATCTGGGTGGGTTGGCTGCGGCATACGACGGGTACCACGCCGCGCTGGCTGGCAAATCTGCCCCGGCGCAAGATGGGTTTTCCGGCGACCAGCAGTTTTTCATCGCCTACGGGCAAGCCCATCGCTCAAAGATGCGAGAAGCTGCTCTGCGCCGCCAAGTCATGACCGATGAGCACTCGCCTTCGGAATATCGCACCGCCACCGTGCGGAATCTTGACCCTTGGTACTCATCCTTTCAGGTCCAGCCGGGGCAAACCCTCTATCTTGCTCCAGAGGAGCGCGTGCGAATCTGGTGAAGTTTGCTCCAGGCGAGCAACCGTCGCTCCGCCCAAGCCACTGCTGTTTGCTTTACCGGGCCCCTGTCGGCAGAGCCCGCAGGGCGACCGCACAGCAACCGCATGCGCGAACAAGGCTAGAGAACAGAGTGCACGACAGGGTGTCGCTGGCTCGTCACGCTCCGAAAGACTGGAGATGGAGAACGCCGCGCACTAGTGATCTGACAAGTTTTCCTGCAAGTCAATCAGAGGTTGTTGCGATACGGTGATTAGACCCTGCCGCGAACTGTCAAGATCGATAATGACAGTCAAAGTGATGGTTATGCCGATCGACAAAAGAGCCACAGAGAACACATCCCTTTGACCCGCAAGGCCGATCGAGTATCCGACCAGTGTCGTTGCCAGCAACGCAACGACGGCGTTTACGTAAATCACGGTTTCTGGCACGTGATTGTTTAAAGCTGCCCAACGAGCTGTGCTCAGATCAATGATCTCATTTAGGGACTGCAGCAGCAGTCCGGTGGTAACCGGATTTGGATCCTTTTGCGCACAGGCGATCGCCCGTCGCCAGAACAGATTCTGTGCGCGTCCAATCTCCTGCTGCGCTTTCTTTATCGCATTGCCATCCTTCAAGATAGATGGATCACGGGCATACCGAAGACGGAGACCTAGATAATCACGGAGTTGCTGGGCGATGTAGCCACGGTCGGGTTCAGGTATCAGGTCAGTGCGTAGGTATGAAGTGCCAATTGCATTGGCTTCGTCCAGAACGAGCTTCTTTCGCAGCTCAAAACGCGAGACCGCCATTGCGATGGTGAACCCGAGTAATAGTCCGACCACACCCAGCATCGATCCTTGAATGACGGAGATCTGCGTTTTGCTTTTCTCACTAATTCGAGAGTACCCTCGGCGGCCAATCCGAAAGCCCAGTTCAGTCGCCGCCAGGAGTAACAGGAACATAGCCCCCGCGAGAAGTGCTTCGTTAGCTGTATATAGGACACCCACGTTCAGCACTTGAACGGTGATAGATAAGGTTCCGAAGCAACACACCGAACTGAGTTCCGGCCGCCCTGTGTTTACGTATGGCTATTCCTTGCCAAACTCACGCCCTTCCAAATCACGTTGAAGGAAGAGGTTTAGAACAGTTCGGATTCCGGCAATCACTGCCAATTGACCTAACTCCTGCCAACTCGGCGATACTGCGGTCCTTACCACGTCGGCGGCCAACTGGAATTCCAACCCAATAACAGCCAAACGGCGAAACGTAACCAGACCTCTCTGCGTTCTCCCGGCACGGCGCATCTGTGCGCGATGGCATGGACCGAACCGTAGAGCGCTTCAGCGGCCCCATAAGCCCACCACTAAGATCGCTACGCCCTCTATTCCCAGCGCAACCGATGCGGCGATGGTCTTAAACAGTTCATTCACCGTCTGCAGCTTTCCCGTGAATCAGTTCGGCGAATTAACCCTGCCCATCCAGTGCATTCGAATTGGCATTGCTGCGCCACCTGCCGGAAGACCAATCCCTGTTTGTCCCTGTCCTGCCGCATTCACACCGGTACAAGGGAGAGAGCAGTATCGCCAAAGATGAAGATGGATTTCGTAAATCTCTGCGGCCTTGTCTGGCATGGTTTACTTTCGTTCACTTTCTTCTTTGCGCAAGAATTCGCATCGCAAGCGAATCCGCTGGTCCGCGGCTACTCTCTACTCTCCTGCATTCGGTGAACGACTCGAAACGTTGGCAGCTTCAGGTGTCAGCACCACCGTCCAGCTGGGATCGTAAGCAGTGACCACTGAGGACGCGTCCTCCGATTTGTCACCTAGATCCTTTTCGCGCACCATGCCGTCCTGACCAACCATAAACGTCATGATTCCGGAGTCCCGATATTTGGCAGGCCACGCTAAAACCGCAAATCCGCCGGTCATTTTTCCGTCTTGTACGAAGTCCTTAGCGCCGCCTTTGGCTGTATCACTCTGTCGCGTGAGTATTCGGAAGTAGTAGCCATTAAAGGGCTGAGCCTTGCCGCCGTAGGAATAGCCTAGACCTTTGGCCACATCGGCCAAGGGCCCGAGAGGACTGGCCCGTTGTCCCTCCGCGACCGGCCAATACAAACCATCGTGCTGGCCTTCGTCGCTCACGAACTTCTGCGCGAATTGGTGATTCTGACGGAAGTATTCTTGTTGGGCGTTGGCGACTTCGGTGAGTACGCCAATTGCGGTCAGCTCGCCGTTACCGATGCGGCGCGCCAAGACTTCATCCTTGCCCGCGGCTGTATCAAAAGCCCACTGACCGGAGCCATTTTGCTTTAGCGGGATTGGAAACGCAAAATTGTCGGCACCGATGTAGAGAATTTGCTTGCCCGATTCGCTCTTGCTCCAGCGATTCATCTGTTGATATGCCGAGACAAATTGCTGGGCAGTGTTCTTGTCCTTTACGGCATCTCCAGAAAAGATGAGGTCCTTTCCTTCGGAACCGAAGATAGCCAAGAGAGCAGCTTGGTCGCCTGACTTGGCGGCATCGAAAAGCGCTTGACCGGCAGCTTCTGGAGACGCAAACGTCTTCTGCTCAGGGGCTACGCTTCTGGATTCGTGCTTGTTGCACGAGACCAACAGGAATGCGATTGCTAGCAACAACAGCGACGAAAGGCCACCTACACGCCGCAACTCATCACGCTTACTCCCAATCGACATGCCGATTCTCCAACCCCAACCAGCGGTTCTCAAACCTGCTACCGTCGAAAACCGCCGCCGCCATGGAAACCGCTGGCGTGCATACTTCCCCAACCACGGCTACTCGCCGCTCGCGAGGACCAGCCGTCGTCGTGCCCCCAACCGCTCGTGGAGCCTCCCCAGTGCTGCCCACCGGCGGTCGTGCCTCCCACATAACGTTGGCCAGTATTCGTGCTGCCGTGATAGGCCGTACCGCCGGCCCCAGTCTCACTCGCCCCATAGTGGTAGGCCTGACCGGTGACGTTGCTGTAACCGCTGCCCGCGGTGTGCGCGGCTCCATTCGCACCGTAGGTCGTGTGTGCCGCCCCTCCACCATACGCATTCTGATAGGCGCCGCCCGTGTGATAGTTCCCGTTTGCTGTGTAGCCGCGGTACCCCGCGGCAGATCCGTTTGGGCCATGGTAAGAGGCGGCGCCGTACCCGCCGTACCCGTGGTATCCGTAAGCGCCGTATGCGCCGTGCCATGTTGCGCTTCCGTAATAGGCATGGCCGCCATACACAACCGCGCCTCCATGCCAGCCCACCGACCACGAACTCCAGCCCCAACTGCAACAACCGCCGCTCATCATTGCACCTACCGCGATCCCCGCTCCGAATGAAATCACGCTCGCAGCAGCGACATCAGCCGCCGTATAACCCGGAACTACGTACGTTGTTCCGTAAATGACCGTGGGGTTGTACTGTGGCACATACACGATCTGGGGATTTGCCGGCTCGATGACGATCGTCGCGGCCGACTGCTGCACTACCTTGATTTGCTCGGTGGATTTGAGATTTCCAGCCGCCTGGGCCTTAGCTCGCAGAGTCTGAACCGCTTGCATTACGTCTTTCGGCTGATAGTGATAAACCTGCCCTAATTCCGAAGTCCAGGCCAGATTCTTGGCCATGTTTTCCAATACGGATGGGAATTGAGTAAGCGCCTTCACGCTTGCATCCCAGCTCTGTTTGTCGACCTCCTGCATCAGCTGCTTCCCGTTCAGGTCCTTGCGCTCGAGAAGCCAGTTTTGTGCAAGCGCAATTTGATCGGGAAAGGTCGCGCCGGAGAGAACTTGCGCAACTAACGCATCCGGATACAGCGCAATGGGCGCTACCAAAGCTTGAATTTGTTCGGCACTCTCTGGAGCGGGTGCGTTATTCTGGGGAGCCGTCTCGGTCCCCGATGCCGACGACGTGGGTGGTGCTTCCTGTTGCCCGTATACAAGTACTGATGGGACCCATACGATGACCACACAGAGCGCCAGCGCCAGCGTTTTCTCGGCGAGGTTCGGTGTCTTCATACCCATTGTCAATCACTCGCAAGTAAGTCTAGATGGCCGATCACACTTGAATCACTGCACAATCTATCAGGGGTTATGCAGCATTTCTAGAATTGTCGCGTAAGGACGTCAGCTTACTCCTTCTGCTGAACAGGCAGCCAGAGCTACAACGTGAATAGGGACAGCCCACGGCCCTGACTTAGGTCTACGCAGCTGAAGAATAACTCTGCCCAGTGTTGTAAAGAACGTGCTCCCATCTTGCTATCTGTGCCGATGAGGCCGACTCAGCGAGTGTCTCGCATTCTTTCAATACCGACACAGGCGTGAACCTGCGCACAACTCTTGTCCCTAGAAACAATACAAGCACATCGTCCAATTGACCAATGACAGGAATGAAGCTTGGGATGAGTTGTATAGGACTAAAGATATAAGCAATTGCGCAGCCACCCGCAACCTTCGCAGGCCAAGGTACCTCTGGGCGTTTCATCAGTAATGAGAGCAAGCGGACCTGCTTGGCTATAGAGATGAGTTCCCGCCTCAGTCGCAAGCCCTGCGCTTGCCACCAGCTACGAACTCTCGTCCGGGCTTCTAGGTTGACGGCACCAGTAGAATCAGCCAAGGCTACTCCATCATTCTCCTAGGCAAGCTGCAGCCATGGAGCGTAAGGCTCACGAAATATTCAGTTCCCTCTCCATGTGGTAGAAGTCAGTCAGGTCGCTTCGGCTGTGAGCGTCTGCGTCGAGAATCTGAGTCTCCAGGCGCGTTTGGGCGTTCCCCCGCGCCGGGTAGCAGAGCACCCCACCTCCGACCTCGTGTCCTTATGGATACTTCTTAAACATCTTTTCAATTGCTTTGTTCAGTTCTTTTTCGTTCTTCTCACCCTTGTTCGATAGCGCTCCTTGGGCAACTCCGCGCCAAATCATTTTCTTGCCATTCGCGTCGTATAAATCCACTACAAGAGTTCCGACATTGGTGGTTTCTGGAGTCACTGACGCCATACCTCCCCCCCATCGCCACCCCCCCGTGCCCCACGCATTGTATGAGGTCTGCTGTTTCATGCCACTGCTGGCGACCACGATGAGGTCGGGATTTTGAGACTCCTGCACCTTCTGCAGGCCTTTCGCCGTGAGTTGAGAGTCTATGTGTTGTTGTGCACTTTGCATGAGAATTGAATTTTGTATCGCATTGGGATTCTCATTCTGACCCCAGGCATATGTCTTGAACTTTGTGAAGTCGGCGTTGTGGTTGTAGTCCACATAAACGGTCTGCGCCAGAGCAACGACCGAAAATACCGAAACGAGCGTCGCGCACAAAATAATCTTGGCTTTCATGTTGACCACTCCTTTCATGGAATAGCGACCGAGAAAGTTGCTGCCGCTTGGTATCTACACAATGTTGCAGTAGCGGGGCGGGGTGACGACTGCGAAAAATGACAGAGGCCACATAATTCCAGTCTGTTATCGTGGCAGCATCGCGCAGGTGGTCAGGTGAGAGCAGTGCTTTGCTGTTCTGAGACGGACCTCCGAGTATCTGGTCAGTTCTAGAGTGCACAGAAACTTGGTTGGTACGGCCAGTAGTTGGCTCTCATCCAGCAACATTGACAGAGTGACTCCGGTCGCCTGGATCGTGCGTTTTCGAAAGGGTTATCGGGACACCTTCTCGACGCAAGCAGTAACTGTGAGTACTCAACCGCCTACGCGCAATGAGGGTAAGTGTTTTACTGGACGGGTATGATCCGATGGAATGGCACAACGGGACGGTTTGGCTCCCACGACTGCAGCATTGTCGGTGCGGGACTGGCCTGTTGCGGAGTTGCGAAAGGGTACCACGGAGATTGTTGCCGCGATATATTGGAGCAAGTCTGTTCTTCCGCTCGCGTCTGCCGGAAGTCTTTGCTGGATACAATCGCACCAAAACCCGGTCTCCAGTCGAGTACCCAACCGCTTCTCTCCCCCAGGCCCGGGCTGCCCCAGCATCCACGCCGGGCCATCGCTACGCTGGTCAGATTGGAACCCAAAGGCAACGTGCGCATCTCTCCCTCTGACCTAGTACTCCCGCTTTGGGTGCGTACGCTCTCGGTCGAGAACATTCCAGGCGCCTCGGGAGCTCGGCTCGTTGATCCAGCGTCTGGAACATGAAAAGGATGAGGCGTGAGTAACGATACTGCTAGTGTTGCGCGGTAACAGGCACCCACGTCTTTATTTAGGGCCTGATCTGATAAACATCTTTGACCGAAAATACCCAGTGTCTAGTCGCGCGAGAGAGCGGCGACTGCCTCGTGCTCCAGGTCCTTGTAGGCTTCCCCGCTCACGTCTATAACCACTCCGTAGATCGCGCCATCGGTAAACGTTCCTGGGCTCTCATATTCCTCACTCACTTTGTCCGCGCTGTCGAACCCGATACACAGGCCGTCTCCGCAGAGAGTGAAGTATCCTATTTGTGCACGCATCGGGCCCTCGGTCACGACTTTGTCATCAACGTACAGACTTGTTGTACCGAGGGATTCGCCATACCTTCCGGCCTTTTCTCGTGTGAATGCCATCCCGAGGGCATGTTTTCCCGACGCGAGCACTCCGGAGACGAACTTCTGCTCTGGCTTAATTCCTAAAAAGTTGTAAACATAGTAGAGTTTTCTGTCCTTAAGGAACAGCGCATGACCCCCGAAACGAGAGCCATGCGCGAAGATGACACCCTGCGTGTCGGACCTGATTTCGACATCAGCGATGATCTTGTACGAGCGGCCCCGAACGTTAACTGCTGCGATCTCTGGCACCGGCGTGGTGCCGGGGTAATAAACGTAACGGTGGCGCGGCGGTTCCTCGAGGGGATGCTGGATTGCAAGCAGCTGGAGGGGAGTACGATCATCGAGTGGCAGAACTAAGTTTTTGTCCGCCTCTTTAAACCAGGTGTCGACCAGGGCTTTGAGCTTATCCGGATACTGGGCGGCAACGTTCTTCGATTCGGAGCGATCTACATCCACGCGATACAGCTCCCAGTTGTCTTTGTCGAAGTGGCCTGCTCCACTAAGAGGCGCATGCATGGCCGCTGCTTTCCATCCGTTCTCCCACAAGGCGCGCGTGCCCAGCATTGCATAGTACTGCCGCTTTTTCTTCGTGCGCGCCTTGGCGTTATCGAAGCTGTAGCGCATGGAAACTCCGCTCAGGGGATACTGTTTAACACCCCGGTAAACCTTCGGCATCTCAAGGCCAATAATCTCGAGAATTGTGGGAACAATGTCGGTCGCGTGATGGTACTGGTCACGGACCTCTCCCTTTGCGTTGATCCCCCTGGGCCAGTGGATCACGAGAGGATCGCAAGTGCCGCCCGCATACTGAGAATATCTCTTGAACATCTGGAATGGAGTGCTGAAGGCCATGGCCCAGCCGGTCGGATAGTGATTGTAGGTGTCGGGGCTGCCTAGGGTCTCGAGGTACTGCAGGTTCTCGGAAAGATCGTCCGGATATCCGTTGAAGAACTTGTTTTCATTCACCGAGCCGTTTGGGCTTCCTTCACCGGATGCGCCGTTGTCGGCACAGTAGAAAATCACCGTATTGTCGAGCTGTCCGGTGCGTTCCAGATAGTCAATGATTCGCCCTACCTGCGCGTCGGTGTATTCTGAAAAACCCGCATACACCTCTGCCATTCGGGAAAATAGTTTCTTCTCGTCTGCGTTCAACGTGCTCCAAGGCCGGACGGCATCCGCGGGAGCCGTCGCCGCAATGTCCTTGGGCATCGGATTGATTGGGGTAAGCACCGTGCCTTTGGGCAGAACTCCTTTGGCGATCATGCGCGGCAGTACCCAATCGCGGTAGGCTTCGTAGCCGTCATCGAATTTGCCTTTGTACCGGTTGGCGTAATCCATGGGGCTGTGATGCGGCGCATGATTCGCGCCAGGACAGAACCACATGAACCAGGGCTTGGAAGGATTCGTTGCCTTTTGATCTCGCAACATTCTGAGCGCCTGGTCAGCGAGATCTTTGGATAGGTGGTAGCCCTCTTCTGGCCTTGCAGGCTGATCGATAGAGTGATTGTCCTCGACCAAGTCGGGATACCAGTTGTTGGTTTCGCCGCCCAGAAACCCGTAGAAGCGATCGAAGCCTTTCTGCAGTGGCCACTCAGACTTGCTCGCGCCACTGGCGTTGTCCTCCGAGGGAACGTTGTGGTTTTTACCGAGCCAGAACGTGCTGTAGCCATTATCTTGAAGCACTTGCCCGATCGTCGCGCACTCTGCCGGAAGTCGGCACGCCGCGCCGGGAAATCCGTCGGCCCCCTCCGAGATCGTGGCAAAGCGGTTCAAATTGTGATTGCGTCCGGTCAGAAAACAAGACCGTGAAGGCGAGCAAAGCGCCGTGGTGTGCCATTGCGAGTAAATCAAGCCATTGTCAGCCAGCTTCTGCAGCGTAGGCATGTTGATGCGGCCACCAAAGGGCGACCATGCCGCTAGTCCGGTATCGTCATAGAGGACGATCAAAATGTTTGGTGCCCCATAGGGCGCACGTTTTAGCGTGTAGGGCGTCCAATCTGGTTTAGAGTCACGGACATCGAGCTTAACCACGCCTTTGAATGGCACAGTCATGACAATCTCCTCAATTCAATCCTGAAGACAAGCATCCCACGTCGTTGTGCTGAGCAGTGAGGCTCGGAATTAAGCGCTGATCGGGACTGCTTACTCCGCGCGCTATTGCTGCCAACACATTGGAGTCGTCCGCAAGCTTTTAAAACTGCCAATATGTACAGCTTTTAAAGTCAGGCAGTTCCACGAACTTGCGTATGTAATACATGAGAGCCTCGGGTTATTGCTTGTAGGACTCGCCCAGCCTTAGGCCGACAACAACTGTTCTCTGAGCTGCCCATTCCGGCTCGTATCAAAGACTACTTGGTCGTGCCACCAGAGCTGTTCAAAGAACTTAGGCGCCGCATCGAGATACGCATCCAGATGTTCGGAAGGCAATGTACTTTCTATGATGTCGCGGATGGTTCGCTTCCCGTCAATGGCGTCGAGCAATCTCTTCTCAGTCGCGTCGATCACGACGAACAGATCCTTGTTCGTATGAGTGCGATTAATCAGAACACCGGCAGTGCCCGGTGGTACTCGATCCTGAATACAGAGAGTGTCTGACATACGAATTGGCACGTAGTCAAGCCAGCCGTCACCGGAGAAATCGAGTGACTTCATTCTGTGAGCGCACTCGTTTCGGTAGACAACAGCACTGTGGCGACTCATTGTGCCGCGAAATAGTTCGATTACGGCATACTGCTCTGGCAGAGGAAGGAGCGCGATTCTCCCAGCTTGAGGGATCTTGGCCATCACACCGCAATAGATCGAGTAAGGCGCCTGTCTTAACCATCGGCCGAAGGTCAGCTCCGCTTTCTCAATCCACTCAAACAACTGGGGTACGGAATAGGCACGGTCCTGGGGATGAAGCAGAGCATCGGCAACCCCCGCCTCATCGCGGAGCTCCGGGGCTTGGGTCAGCAGGGTTTCGAGAGGATGGCCGGTGGGTAGTAGTTCGAGAGCCCGAATCAGATCGCGGATTCCCGTGTTGCTCGCCCGAACTCCAATACGCCGGCAGAATTCCTGCAGCATGTAGATCCCAGCCCGCCCGTACGGCGCATACACCATAAGCTGCATCGCTCCGTCCGGTTTGAGCACACCGCGCAGAGCACGTAAGCCTGCGTCGGGATCTTCGAGATGGTGGAGTACTCCGGTGCAAACGATCTGGTCAAAGTTCATGCCCAGTTCATCAGCTCGTTCAATGGCGAGCTGCCGTACCTGAAGATTTCCTAGATCGTGCTGTTTCTTCAGCCGCTCCGTATGACGGACACTGGTTGTACTGCAATCGATGGCAGTAACTTGGGCCCGGGGCCAGCGCAACGCGTGTTTGGCCGCCTGAGATGTTCCGCAGCCAGCAATGAGGATCGAGTGGTCTTCTTTATAGGACCTGTCCGGCCAGAATAGGTGAAAATCAGCTCGGCGTCGGTGGGGGTCCTGCCAACGCCTCTGATACTGTTCTAGGCGCTCGACCGGAGGAGGATATGGATGCCGATCGTAGAACTCGCGGACTCTTTCGCCGACATAGCTCGATACAGCGCAGGAGACCATTACCTCCTCACATTGCTCATGTCACATAATCTTCTGATAGTTCGTGTTCTCGGTTGTGACCAGAAGATTCTTGCTCACGCCGTTGACCTGCATAGTGGCGACATGATTCGTGCCGTCCGGAAGTTTGCTGAATTGCGCTTGGATGGTTACCGCATCCGCGGGTTCGTTCAGGTAACTTGCGACTTCGAGACTTTGAATAGCTTTCGCCTGACGATTGAAAATCAGCGTCACCTTATCGCCTGGCTTCACATAGTTGCTAATGAGCAATTTCACTTCGCCAGGGACACCGGCCGGCCCCAGTGTTATGTTCCCCTGTTGAAAGGCCTGTTGCAGCCTTCCCGGATCGGGTTGCGCGTATTGTTCAGCCAGGGCGCGGATCTCTTCACCATATTGTTGGTACTCTTCTTTCTTCTTTTCGACAATGTGGTGTTTAATTCTTCCCCCGCCGCCCCCGGATGATGTTGGTGTATTTTCCAATTCCACCTTTTGCGCCTGGCCACCCGGTCCTACGTGCACCTGAAAGAGTTTTGTGTCCTTCACCTCGCCTTTGATCGCGGTGGTCTGTTGCTGCTGCCAAGAATAATGGGACAAGGCTTGCTTATTCTCGGCAGCAGCGAGTTTTACTTCGCCTACTTTTTGTTGAAGTTCGGAGTTTTGCGCTGCCGCCGATAGCCCCAGTGCTGCAACGACAAGTGCAATTTTCAGCGCCCTCAACAAAAGAAGTGAAGTTACGGGAATATCTCCTTTTGCCATTGATTTTCTCCTCTCGGCAGCTTCGAGCTGGCAGCTGCAATTCTCACGCTTAAGCTGCGCGTTTTTCCCTTTGTGCTGCTCTTGCTTCCTTCGCTTTCTCTGCTTGCATCGCAGGCCTCAACTGTGCCATCACTGAGTCAAGATTGAATGACGCCGCTTCCTGGCGAGGTGGGTACTTAACGAAATCGTTTAGCTGCGCCTGAACAACGGCTTGGGCAGCATAGAGATAGGGTGCGTGGTCGATTACCCAGTCCCAGTAGACGTTGGAGTTAAAGTCGGCACGCTCGAAAGGATCGCGACGTAGATGGAAGATATGGGGAAGGCGCAGTTTTACAAAGGGATCAGCCCAAACGTTAGTGCTGACTGACTCCTGCCTCTGAAACACTAACTTGTAGTCGCCTATCCTCAGCGCCATCACATCCCCGTCGTCGCTAACATAGAAGAAGAAGTTTCTGGGGCTCTCCTTTACCTGGCCAGTCAGATACGGCAACTGGTTGAATCCATCAATATGCACCTTAAATGTCTTGTCTCCGATTTTGTAACCTTTAAGGAGCTTCTCCGTAACATCTGGATCGCCTGCTGCCGCAAGGAAGGTAGGCAACATGTCCTGATGGTTCACGATACCGTTCAGGTATGTACCCGCCTTGATCTTGCCGGGCCAGCGCAGGAAACAGGGCACACGCCAAGCGCCTTCCCAGTTCGTGTCCTTTTGGCTGCGGAAAGGAGTGTTGGCGGCGTCTGGCCAGGTATCGTTCTCAGGGCCGTTGTCGGTTGAGTACATCACGATGGTGTTATCGGCGGCGCCAAGTTCGTCGAGCTTATCTAGCATCTGGCCGATTTGCTCGTCGTGGACGACCATGCGATCGCTGTAGTCGTCTTGCCCGCTCTTTCCGCGATTCTTGGCGGCGAGGTGAGTTCTCAAATGACAGGCTGTCGAGTTGTACCAAAGGAAGAACGGCTTATCTGCTTTGACCTGCTTCTCCATCCAGTCGAGAGCATGTGCCGTGATCTCCTCATCTATGGTCTCCATGCGCTTCTTGGTCAGTGGGCCAGTGTCCTCAATTTTCTGTTTGCCCACGCGTCCCCAGCGCGGCTGTTCGGTGGGATCGTCCTTGTCGGTGGCGACGCAGTGGAGGACACCGCGGGGTCCGAACATTTCCTTGAATTTAGGATCCTTGGGATAGTCGGGCAGTTCCGGTTCTTCTTCTGCGTTCAGGTGATACAGATTTCCAAAGAACTCATCGAAGCCATGCACCGTCGGCAGAAATTCATTTCGATCGCCGAGATGGTTCTTGCCGAACTGACCGGTTGCATAGCCGAGCGGCTTGAGCAGGTCAGCAATAGTAGGATCTTCCGGCTGAAGTCCGACTGTCGCTCCTGGCATTCCGACTTTGGTCAAGCCGGTGCGGAGTGGGTTCTGGCCGCAGATGAAGGCTGCACGGCCGGCGGTACAACTCTGCTGGCCGTAGTAGTCGGTGAAGGCACAGCCCTCTTCGGCAACCCGATCAATGTTGGGGGTGTGATAACCCATCATGCCGTGGCTGAAATGACTAATATTCCACGTGCCAATATCATCGCCCCACAAGACAAGGATATTCGGCTTCTTACCCGTACTACTCGCTGGTTTGGCCATAATGTTCTCCTCTGTCACCCCATGACTGGTTGGTCACTTCCTAGGATCTTGTAATGTATGGTTAGAGTGCGCGTGCGCGACTCGCTCAGTCCGCGCACAGCCAACAAAACTAGGCGCCCACCCGTTTTGGTTGAACTGTCAAAATGCGCAGGGCGGAGGTTGTGAAGCTCATTGTCCTCACCTGGTGGAGTTCCTAAGCGAATTCACCTGCGTACCGCTGTCAGTTGTAACAGTCGAATGAGATCGGGTACTACCATAGCCTGCTTAGTCGCACGCCATTCTTTGAATTCTAGGCGCACACCAAGGTTCCAATGCCGGATACCGGTAATTCCAATGTCGAATTCGCTCATCACTTGACCGAGCATAGAAAAGAGGAGTCAGCTTCGTTCGAGACGGATATCCTCGAAATTGTGGAGGCGCTGGTGCTCGCGATCGTCGCGGTCGCAACTGCGTGGAGTGGATATCAAGCCGCTCGGTGGACGGGATATCAAGCAGAACGGTACGGAGTAGCGAATCGACTGCGGGTTGAAGCCGAAGGCGCCGAGACCACAGCAAACCAGGAACGCCTGTACATTGCGGCTACTGTGGTCGAGTGGCTCAAGGCTGAGGCGCAGGGCCAACACAAACTCGCGGAGATCTTTGAGAGGCGCATCCTTCCTGAATTTCGGCCGGCTTTTGAAGCCTGGAAAAGAACCGACCCGATCAACAACCCCAACGCTCCTCCAGGTCCCCAAGTGATGCGTGAATATCGGAACGCTAAGACGGAACAGGCTTCCCAATTGAACCACCAGGCGACAACCGCTTTCGAAGAAGGCAATAAGGCTCGGGAACAATCCGACGCATATGTTCGTGTCACGGTAATGTTGGCTACTGTGCTACTGCTCATCGCCGTCAGCCAACGGTTCAAAGCTCACTATGTTCGGGTCGGGATGTTGCTGTTCGCAGCGATACTTCTGTGCTTTCCGATGTATCTCCTACTCCGCCTTCCACGATTATGAGAAAGGAGCTGTTCACGCCCACGGCACAATGAGCAACAATGCTCAGTAGGGACCTTCGTGCATGAACACGCCATAAAACGCGAGTATCCCAATGAGCACAACAGCAATCGCAACCACGAACGAGATCGACCACATGTGGAGCGCTTTCGATGCTCCGATGTCTCTTCGAAAATGCCAGTGCTGCCAGGTTGCGCCCGCCAATGCCAGAGTGCCAAGCATAATGAGAGTCAATCCCAGATTGCGTGGGGCATCCGGATGCGGAATCTTTCCCTTCGCAACGTCGGAAGGTAAATACTGGAAGAACTTGTAAATGCTGAACCCGAATCCGATCATCGAGATTGCCGTCCGAACCCACGCCATCAGCGTGCGTTCGGCTGCGATCGCCGAACGCTTGACAGCCAGATCAGTTCGTTCCTCAGCAAGAACCATCCCGCGATCTTGGTGCTCACCTTCACCACGGCTCATGCCGCTACTCCTGGTTGGAAGTTGGTCTCGACACATCCACTTTCCACCCAGCTCGTGGTGGAATTTCGGGCTGCATTGGTCGTTTAGAACACAGTAGGTGTGCAGGTCTGTACTGGCAACTGTCAACGCAGACAGGGACAAAGAAAGAAGATCTCTCTCAGCCGACTGGCCGAATTCAACACTCGCTCGCTTTGGGGCAGGTCTACCAACTGCCTTGGCAGTGCCTTTCGGACGCTCCGGTTCTAGCGTTGGAGTAACAAACCACCCTGTCTCTCTTGACAGTTTGCAGCGACACCTTTGTGATGAACCGTAGACAGTGTGCTATACAACATTCAACGACTACGGTCAGCGTACGCAGGGAGTGTAGACTCACAATCCTCTTTGCAGACACCCGTTTGGTGTCGAAGTTTGCGAGCTTACGCTGTACGTTTAGGTGCTCTCCTTATTCTATTCTTCTGGATCGACGCGTTCGCGTTTGCTCAAACTCCAGAAGGAGATGCTGACCAGTATTCCGTCCGCGTTAGCGCCTTCTGGCTACGTTCTTCGCCGACAGTCTCAATCGAAGCGGCCGGACAGAACGGCTTCATCAGCTTTGATCGCGATTTTGCCTTCCGCGAATACTCAACTTTTCTAGGAAGACTCGATTGGAAGTTCACGCGAAAGAACCACCTATATTTCACGTCTGCCCCATTCAGTCAATCGAATGAGGTTGTGCTTAACCGCACGATAACATTTCGGGGAAACACTTATTTCACCGGGGCGACGGCGAGAGGTCAGCTCCAAGCGACTGTATACGCACCCGGATACCAGTATGACATTCTTCGCGGAAAACGTGGTCACCTCGGCATTGCTGCACAGTTGAATATCTTTCATACGACCGGAAAAATAAGTGCGGCAGCACAGGTGACCGGCGCGGGCAATCATCAAGCGGCTGCGTCATCGAGTGCGTCATTGTTGGCTCCGATTCCCGTGGGCGGTCCTGAATTCCGACTGTACTTACTAAAGGACCGATTGTTCATCAATGGCAATGGCTTCGGCATGTATTTCCTTGGCTACGGCAACTATTACTCGACCACCGACTATTTAGGTGTGCACGTTTCTAAGTACTTGAGCATTAACGGAGGTTATGCGATCGGGTCGCACTTGCGCGTTAACAACTCAGCTAATCGCGTCGGTGTCGACTTGGTTCAGAAAGGACCCATAGCCGGGATTGAGGTTTCCTTCTAAGCGGGGCTACACACCTTTCCCTCAACGACCGGCTGCTCATACGGATCGAGAGGTTGAGGTGTGGATGCGCTTTAGAAAGTGGGCGCTACGACTCTTCGTACCGCTCATCCTTCTTGCTTCAACCCTTGGGCTGGCACAGGACAACTCAGGCACCGTGCCGGAACATCCCGTGGAAGCGCAGACCCCCAACTGATCGAGCTGGGGTTAACCAGATGACACTCCAATATTTCATCAACTACAACTTGAACAAAGGATGGTTCCTTTCGGCATCCCCGATTATTACCGCCAACTGGAAAGCGAGTAGCGGAAATGTCTGGATCGTGCCAGTAGGCGGAGGAGTAGGGCGGATATTCAAACTAGGATTTTAGCCCGTCAATGTGTGGGCGCAGTTTTACGGAAACGCCGTGCACCCAGTAAAAGGTTCGTCTTGGGGAATGCGACTGCAAATAGCTTTCTTATTCCCCAAGCTGCCGCCGGCGATGAAGGCGAAATTGAAAGAGTTGGAGCAGAAGAAGTTAACAGATTACGGATCTCCACCTTTAAGGCGCTGGCCTGAGTCACCCGACCCTATCCGATCCTCACCATCCACAGGTGATGCTCCGCCACATGAAGTTGGCCTATTTCGACTTCAACCCTATGAACCGAACTGCCA
>Ga0126381_100002413_pt1 | contig 20183 bp, 21 predicted proteins | sample PanSoiMetPlot_28_FD_96465 | JGI IMG/M metagenome (GOLD analysis project Ga0126381, IMG submission 96465) | Tropical forest soil microbial communities from Panama - MetaG Plot_28 | ecosystem: Environmental > Terrestrial > Soil > Tropical forest > Bulk soil | place: Panama | collected 2016-02-17
GCTATCGACATCTTGCGCGAAGCGGCCGATGTGACGGTCTATCCCTATCTCGATCGACAGATCACCGCCGACGAACTGGCGATCAATGCCCGGCGGGCTGATTGGCTGATGCTCGTCAGCGACAACATCGTCACGAAGGAGATCATCGACGGAGCACCCGGGCTGAAGGGAATCGGTACCGTGTCGACCCGCGGGCTCTATATCGATATTGCGGCGGCGACCGACCGGAAAATCGCGGTCATCACCTCCGACCCGGCCGAACTCGAAGGCGAGCGCGCAAGCCTCGCGGTGCGCGGCGGCGTCAGTCTCGCCACGGCCGATCTGACAATGGGGATGCTCGTTGGACTTGCCTACCGTATGGTCGAGGCCGACCGCTTCACGCGCGCCGGGCATTTCAAGCAGGAACAGACACTGGCGCTGATGGGCGTCGGGTGCCCAGGCAAGACAGTCGGGCTGATCGGCCTCGGCAAGGTCGCGCGCTTCATGGTGCCGCGGATCGGCGCCTTCGACATGCACATTCTTTACACGAAGCGTACCCGCCTCGCCCCGGAGGAGGAAAACGGGCTCGGTGTCGAATGGGCAGCGAGCCTTGACGACCTCTTGCAGCGCAGTGACTTCGTCTGTATCGAGTGTGACTACAATCCCGAGACCCACAAGCTGATCGGCGCGCGCGAGCTCGGGCTGATGAAGCCGACCGCCTATCTGATCAATACGGCGCGGGGCCGCATCGTCGACGAGCCGGCACTGATCCGGGCCTTGCAGGACGGCACGATCGCAGGTGCCGCGCTCGACGTGTACTGGAGTGAGCCGCCGGTCACCTATGACCCGCATGTGCCGGTCGAATTGCGGAAGCTCGACAATGTCATCCTGAACCCGCACAACGGCGGCGCCACCTGGACGGTGCGCGGCGCGCGGGCCGTCTCGGTTGCCCGCGGCATCGTGACGATGCTAAATGGCGGCCGCCCCCCGGGATTGCTGAACCCGGAAATCTACGCCGAGGGTTAGCTCCGGTGGCGCCGACCCGACCCAACTCAACTCAGCTTACCTGTGGGCACGGTTTAACCAAACAGCTGCGCGCGACTAACGCGATCGGACTCCGAACACGCTGGGTAGCGGCTTTGGGGCAAATCCTGCCGTTCGAGCGCGGTCGCGATGGCGGCGGCTTAGGGTCGAAGCAGAATTTCGACTGAGACACTTCGCTCAAGAGGAAGGTAAGCGACAAGCCCACGCGCCTCAGCTGAAAATTGCCATAATGGCATGATATCAGCTGCTTTAAAATCCCAGATTCACGACGGATGTCTGTCTGATTAGAGATATTCGTTGATGATTTCGATAATGCTATTATTTCGAGAAACGGAGGTGGAACGGCAGGTGATCGTAGTGCGACCTGCCGCCTCGCGCCCGCAGCGGCGCACGAATCGCGTTGCACCGAGATGCCGGCACAACGCCAGGAGAAAGCAAAGTCGGTGGCAGCGACTCGGCGCTGTCGGTTGTCGACTGTTTTTCGCTGTTCGCCGCTGTCCTTGCTCGCTGTTCCTGGCTGTTATTTTGCCGCCGCTGCCTGTCAAAAAGCGAGGGTTTCTGCGGCCAAGGCCAGCCCCCCTGGCTGAATTTTGCAGGATTTACAGCGATATCTGCGGCGCCCGCGGGTCGCGTCCCAACGTCGGATACGTCAAGCTTTAGCGAAAGCCTTTTTGAAAGCCCGCCAGACGAGGCGTTGTGCGTTCATCGCGTCGTCGACTGCCGGCACCATGCCGAAAAACGCATGAATCATTCCGGGGAATTCCTTGTACTCTACTGGAACACCGGCGCAGCGCAGCGCCTCGGCATACCGCTCGCCGTCATCGTGCAATACGTCGCATTCCGCGGTGATGACAATCGCCGGTGCCGCTCCAGTCAGGCTGGCCGCCTTGATCGGCGATGCCCGCCAATCCTTCGCGTCCTCTGGGCTGCGCAGATAATGGTTGCGAAACCACACCATAGCGCCCTTCGTCAGGATACCGTAGCCACTGGCGTATTTTTCGTAGCTGTCACCAATCAGGCTATAGTCGGCGATCGGATCGACGAGCGATTGCAGCCGCAATTTCGGAGCTCCGGCATCGCGGGCGAGGAGTGCGACGACGGCCGCGAGATTGGCCCCGGCGCTGTCGCCATGCACGCCGATTCGACTGCGTTCAACGCCGAGGCTTTCCGCATTGGCATTGACCCACTGGAGGCCAGCCCAAGAATCGTCGACGGCCGCCGGGAATTTGTGCTCCGGGCCCATCCGGTAATCGACCGACGCGACTAGCGCGCCGACGCCGCTACACAGGTTACGGGCAACGAAGTCGTGGGTGTCGAGGCTGCCGATCACGTGGCCGCCGCCGTGATAATAGACGATCGCCGGAACCGGTGCCGCCAGTTGCGGCCGGTAAAGGCGCAGTCTGATCTCGCCGGCGGGGCCGAGGATCTTGCGCTCTTCGACCCCGGCGACGGGCAGCGGCTCGGCCTTGCGCGCCCGCGCGGTGGCTTCGACCTGCTCGCGCGCGTCGGCCGGCGTCATTTCCTCGATCGGGCGAAGCTTCGCTTCGGCCATCGCCCTCAGCACTTCGCGGATTTGCGGATGAAGGTTTGGCACGACGCCCCCAAGCCGGTTTTTCGCTTTCAGTCTATCACTGCAGCGGCAATTCTCCTCAAGGGCCCCGGCGCCGAATGTCCGGGTAGGGTGTTCCGTCTCGATGGGTGTAGACGGCGGGCTTGCCGTCGGGCGGTGCGACCATATCGATGTCCGAGTAATAGGCCGAGTCGCCAGGGACGCGAGTGCCGATTTCGAGGACCTGGACGTCACTGCCCGAGCGGTTTTGCAGGCAATGTCCGTTGCTGTCTCCGGCCGGGAACCCGGCCGAGTCGCCGGCGCGGAGGATCTCTTCACCGCCGTCGGTAACGAGCACGAGCTCGCCGGCGAGGACATAGACGAACTCGTCGCCGCCCGTATGCCAATGCCGCTGGCTCGACCAGGCGCCCGGAGGCAAGCGAAGAAGATTGACGCCGAACTGCGTCAATCCCGCGGCATCGCCGAGTTTGGTGCGTTCCCGTGCGCGGCACGGCAAGTCGAAGGGCGACGGGTAGAGGGTACCGACCACAGATGTCAGCGCGGCAACATCGATCCGTTTTTTCATCGCGATAAGCTCCAACGGTTTCGTTATTCGGTGGCCTGCTCGGCGGCATGCTTGACGAACTCTTCGAAAGCCTCGGCGGCTGCCGGATTGGACGGCAGTCCGTGTCGCGGGTAAACGTAATTCTATAAGTAGTCGCCGGAGTTGAAGGTGAGCCAGACCTTCCCTTGGTCGTCTTGCCAGACGAGCGCTTTCGGCGGTACGTCGATGGCGAGGGTCGGCGCTTTCTGCATATTGGGTGTGCCGCCCCGCGGATTGCCGAACACGATCACTGTCCGGGGCGGCAGGGTCAGTCCGCTCTTTGCTGCCGCGGCGGCGTGATCCAGTTCGGTAAAGACCATCCACCCCTGGTCCGATTTCGCTCTAATCGCCGCCTCGAAGCGCTCTATGGTCTCGTGTACCGAATATTTACTTGGCATTGTGACGAGGCCTGAATCCGCCCCGAGCCCGCTCTGCGGCAGAGAAGCCAGCAGCACGGCACCTGCCCAATGAAATGCCCGGCCCGTCATCTCTATCACCCCGCTGGTCCGCAATTGCCGGAAGATCTGTCCCGGAACCGGTCAGAATATTGCTGATTCGTCGAGTGTACGCTGGCGCTCATTCGCTCTGATGTCTACCAAATCTGCGGCGCACAATGTGTGCTCGCGAGTTCCGAACGCCATTCCGTGCTTTTCACAGAAGGCACGGCTTTCCTGCGCTATGGCGTCCTGTTGCTGCTGCCCGGCGATGAGCCGCGCGTTTGGAGGGGCGTGGACGGCGCCATAGAGGAACAAAAGCGCACTCACAGCCGCGAGAGCCCACAAGGCACTGTTGCCCCAGTCATGGATCCGGGTCAGCGCGCAGGCCGGCAGCCCAAAAGGCGCCATTTTGGCTGGCCATCGCCGATCGTTCGTTGAATTCGCCTTGCCAAGGCGTTCCCTCATATCGCCTCCTACCCCAAAGCGACGCACAGGGCGTCGAGATAAGATCGACGGAGACGTCGACAGCGAGTGTGAACCGCTTCACACCGAATCGGGATTTCCAAGATTACTCAGCCGACGAGGGGCCGATGGCTCTGGCGCTCGCCGAACGGGGCTATGGCCCGTTCGGTGGGCCCGGTGTAGAGCTGGCGCGGACGAAAGATGCGGGTTTCCGGATCGGCGATCATCTCGTTCCAGTGGGCGATCCAGCCGACCGTGCGTGCCACCGCAAAGACCGGCGTGAACATCGCCGGCGGCAGGCCCAATGCGCGGAAGATGATGCCGGAGTAGAAGTCGACATTGGGATAGAGCTTGCGCTCGATGAAATACTCGTCCTCGAGAGTCACGCGCTCCAGCTCCATTGCGAGCTTGAGGAGCGGATCGTCGCGCTGACCCAAGGCGTCGAGCACCTCATAGCAGCGCTGCCGCAAGACCTTGGCGCGCGGGTCGTAGCTCTTGTAGACGCGGTGGCCGAAGCCCATCAGGCGGAACGGGTCGTTCTTGTCCTTGGCGCGGCGCAGCACCTCGGGAATGCGGTCGACGCTGGCGATTTCCGCCAAGGTCTGCAGCACGCCCTCATTGGCGCCGCCATGCAACGGCCCCCACAATGCGGCGATCGCCGCTGCAGTGCATGCATAAGGATTAGCCCGGGTGGATCCCACCAGCCGCATCGCCGAAGTCGAGGCGTTTTGCTCGTGGTCGGCCTGGATGATCAGCAAAGCGTCGAGCGCGCGGGCCGCAGCGGCCGATACCCGATAAGGCTCACACGGAACAGAGAACAGCATGTTGCGGAAATTCTCGGAATAGCCGAGATCGTTGCGCGGGTACACGAAGGGCTGGCCCAGCGAATATTTGTACGCCATCGCAGCGATCGTCGGCATTTTGGCGATCAGCCGATGCGAGGCGATCATTCGGTGCTGTGGATCGAAGATGTCGAGCCCATCGTGGTAGAAGGCCGCGAGCGCGCCGACAACGCCGCACATCACCGCCATTGGATGGGAGTCGCGGCGGAACCCGCGATAGATCGCATGCAGTTGCTCGTTGACCATCGTGTGATGGGTGATGTCGTGGGTGAATTTATCGAGCTGTGCGGCGGTGGGCAGGTCGCCGTTGAGCAACAGCCAACAGATTTCAAGATAACTGCACCGCTCGACGAGATCGGCGATCGGATAGCCGCGATAGAGCAGAATTCCATTGTCGCCGTCGACATAGGTGATGGCCGATCGGCAGATCGCCGTCTCGCCCAAGGCAGGATCGTAGGCGTGACATCCGGCCTCCCGGTAGAGACCGCGAATGTCTGCCATCGGCGGCCCGATGGTCGGGTGCAGCATCGGGAGTACGGCCGGCTCGTTGTCGTGCCCGATTCCGATTTCGGCTGATTTGAGATTTGGCATTGCGGACATGGCTCCCTCCGGGTAGAGAACTTGAGTAGATAGCGGTTCCTCAATCCTGTCAATCTTGATTATAGAATCAATCTATATGGCTGAATCCGATTTACTCACTGCAACGCAGGCCGCGGACCGTCTCGGGGTCAAGCTCGATACGCTCTACGCTTATGTCAGCCGCGGCCGCTTGCAGTCAGTCGGTGTTCCGGGAAGCCGAGAGCGGCGTTACCGAGCGGAGGACGTCGAGGCTCTACTGGCCTTGCGGGACGGCGGAAGGCCGGCGCGTAGCGCCGAAGCCGAAGCGCTGATGCCGGTGATCGGATCTTCGATCTGTCTGATCGAGAACGGCCGGTTCTTCTACCGTGGGAAAGATGCGATCCGCCTTTCCGACAAAGCCACACTGGAGGATGTCGCGGGCTTGCTCTGGCGCGCCGAGGCAGGAGACGACCCGGACACCGTCGGCCCGGAGCGATTGCCTGACAACGTCCCGCTATCGGGTCATATCGAGCGCTGTCAAATAACCCTTGCCGCGATGGCCGCCGAGGATCTACTCGCGGTCGATTTGACCCGAACTGGAGTGATCCGCACCGGGCGGCGAATACTTCGCACGCTCACTGCGAGCGTCGCCGCCGTACCGTCTTCGCCCGAGCCGATTCACCAACAGCTCGCTATGGCTTGGGGATTGGAAGGGACAGGGGCCGAAATTCTGCGGCGCTGCCTCGTGCTGATTGCCGATCACGAACTCAACGCATCGACGTTTGTCGCCCGCTGCATCGCCTCGACCGGCGCAACCCCCTACGCGGTCGTATCAGCGGCCCTCGGCGCTCTCTCCGGCCGGCGTCACGGGGGCGCCTCGGCGCGCGCCGAAGCGCTGTTCGCCGAACTCGCCCGCGGCGGCGATGTCATGGCGGTAATGGCCGGCCGCCTCGCACGGGGCGAAGACCTGCCGGGGTTCGGTCAATTTCTGTATCCGGCCGGCGACCCTCGCGCGACAACGATCCTGGCGGCCATTACGCAGGCACTGCCGGGGGCCCGAGCCCTGATCGAACGCGCAGCGGCCGCCGGAACGCGCCTGACAGGGCGTCCCCCTAATGTCGATTTTGCCTTGGCCGCTGCCGCTACCGCGCTGGCACTGCCTCGCAACTCGGCTCTCGCAATTTTTATCGTTGGCCGCGCCGTCGGCTGGATCGCTCATGCGATCGAGCAATACGAGAGCGGCATCCTGATCCGCCCCCGCGCCCGCTACGCCGGCCCGCAACCCGAGGAGGGTTTCTCGGTTTAAGACGCAGGCGCCGCGACCAAGTCGAGCCGCCGCTCGATGCGGTCGAGTCGGGTTTCGATGCGGTCGATCCTCAGAGACATAGCCGCCATGTCGCTGCGAATACTTGCCGTTTCCGACCGCAGCCCGGCCACCTGACCCTCCAGCGAGGTGACGCGGTGCTTCAAGTCTTGGACGTCGTCGGTCAGCCGATCGATCTTGCCGTCAATCCGGCGCAAGTAGACCAATATTAAATTGTCGGGCTCTTCGCTCATAAACACGTCCATATGGACGAACCCGTGTTCGGATTCAACAGAGGGCGGGGTCGTGTTAGCCTCGCCGGTCTCTCAGTGGCGAGAATAGTCGAGCATGCGCGAACCCACGGCAGCGGAAATGCCTGATTGGCGGGACGAGATTTTCCAAGCGCTGAAGCAGGCAAAAATCTGTCAGGTCGGCTATGTGCCCGACGCCGGGCATGCGCGATTGATCGAGCGGTGCACGGAAGACCCCGAGATCCGCGCCGTGCCGCTGACGAGCGAGGAGGAAGGGGTGGCGCTGCTCGCCGGCGCTTGGCTCGGCGGCCAGCGCGGGGCTTTGCTGATGCAGTCGAGCGGCGTCGGCAATTGCATCAACATGCTGTCGATGACGAAAACGTGCCGGTTCCCGCTGGCGATGCTGGTGACGATGCGCGGCGAATGGGGCGAGTTCAACCCATGGCAGGTGCCAATGGGGTCGAAAACGCAAGCCGCCCTCGAATTGTGCGACGTCCTCGTCTATCGCGTGGACCGGCCGGAGGACGCCGCCGAGACCGTCGCCGCGGCGCTCGATATCGCCTTCAATGGCGATCTGGCAACCGCGATCCTGTTGTCGCAGCGATTGATTGGCGCCAAGCGGTGGGTGAAATGATCTCGAACGAGCCCCGCATCGACCGCCGCGTCGCGATCCGCACGCTCCTGGAAAATCGCGGCGATTTGCTGCTCGTTACCGGCCTCGGCTCGACGACCTGGGACGCCGCATCGGTCGCAGACGACGAGCGCAATTTCTATCTGTGGGGCGCGATGGGCGCGGCGGCAATGGTCGGGCTCGGGCTGGCGATCGCACGGCCCGACCGTCGCGTCCTCGTCGTTACCGGTGATGGCGAGATACTGATGGGGCTCGGCTCGCTCGCGACGATCGGCATGCAACGCCCGCCGAACCTCGCGATTGCCGTCTTCGACAACGGGCATTACGGCGAAACCGGAATGCAAGCCAGTCACACGGCGGGTGGCGTTGGGCTGATCGGCATCGCGCAGGCATGCGGGTTTCGAGAGACTTTCGACATCAGCGACGAACTCGGATTGCGCGAATTTTCCGCCCGCATCCACGATGCGGCGATCACGATATTCGGCCGGGTCGCAATCCGCGCCGACGAGCCCCCACGGGTGCTGCCGCCGCGCGACGGCGTTTTGCTGAAGAACCGCTTCCGAAGCGCGACGGGCGCGGAAACTTGACGTTGCCGCGCGCGACAGGTGTAAGTTCGGCAACCGATTCCACTCAAGACCAGAGGAACTTCGTTGTGAGCATCGGATCGTTGCCTTTATCCCGTTTCACCGTTCTCGATCTGTGTCATGCCCGGGCCGGACCGACTGCGGTCCGCCAGTTCGCCGATTGGGGCGCCAACGTGATCAAGATCGAGCCGCCGGGCGAGTCTAGGGGCGACGTAACGGGCTCTCGGCGCGATGGGTTCGATTTTCAGAACCTGCACCGCAACAAACGCAGCCTGACGCTCAACCTGAAGACCGAGGAGGGCAAGGCGATCTTTTACAAGCTGGCGCAGAAGGCCGATGTCATCGTCGAGAATTTCCGCTCGGAGGTAAAATACCGCCTCGGCGTCGATTACGAGTCGGTCAAGAAGATCAATCCGCGCATCGTCTACGGCAGCATTTCCGGGTTTGGCCAGAGCGGGCCCTACGCCAAGCGGCCGGGGGTCGACCAGATCGCCCAGGGCATGGGCGGGCTGATGTCGATCACCGGCCTGCCGGGCCAGGGGCCGGTGCGGGTCGGCATCCCGATCGACGATCTCTGTGCCGGGCTGCTTCTTGCCCAGGCGATGCTGATGGCGCTGATCGAGCGCGCGACGAGCGGCGAGGGGCAATGGGTGCACACCTCGCTGCTCGAAGCGCAGATCTTCATGCTCGATTTCCAGGCCTCGCGTTGGCTGATGGCCGGCGAGGTCGCCAAACAGGCCGGCAACGACCATCCGACCGGCATCCCCACTGGCGTGTTCCCGACCTCCGACGGGCAGATCAACATTGCCGCGTCCGGCGACCACATGTTCCGCCGCTTCTGCGAGGCGGCCGATGCGATGGCCTTGCTCGACGACCCGGAATACGCGACCGGATCGCAGCGCTCGAAAAACCGCAAGGCGCTCAACGAACGGATCGGCGGAATCACCAGGAAACGCCCGTCCGCCTATTGGGTCGAATTGATGAACGAGGTCGGCGTCCCGTGCGGGCCGATCTATACGATCGACCAGACTTTCGCCGACCCGCAGGTGCAGCACCTCGAAATGGCGCGCCCGATCGACCATCCCAAACTCGGGGCGATCAACGTCGTCGGCCAGGCGATCAACATGACCCGCACACCGGAGCCCGCAAAACTCCGGCCGACGCCAGAGCTCGGCCAGCACACCGAGGAGCTGCTGCGCGACCTCGGCTACACCGATGCCGCAATCGCCGACCTGCGCGCCCGCGAAGTCGTCTAATCGCAGCAACGTCATTGCGAGTTCTGCACCGGCCGGTCTGGCCGACCCGCCCTGGATGAAACCACGCGCAACCCGCTGTCCCGGCGAAAGCCGGGACCCATCGACCCGCTGCTCGTGCGGCCGAGAAGTGGGCCCCGGCTTCCGCCGGGGCAGCGTTGATGTTATCCTGCGTCCCAGCCGGCTTGTTTCTTGTTAGGAGCCGCAGGCGGCGAAGCAATCTGGTTGTTGAGGGCATAGCAACCAGGGATTGCTTCGCTGCGCTCGCAATGATAGCGGACACCCAATAGCTAAGGAGCAAGAACCATGCTCGACCAGCCGATCACCAGCAAGATGATCGTCGAGAAGGAGGGGGGCGTCGGCCGCCTGATCTTCAACAATCCGGCGCGCCACAATGCGGTGTCGCTCGAAATGTGGGAAGCCGTTATCCGCATCGTCGACGATTTCGAGCAGGACGATGCGATCCGTGTCATTGTCGTCAGCGGCGCCGGCGGCCGCGCCTTTGTGTCCGGCGCCGATATTTCCGAGTTCAAGGAGAAGCGGGCCTCGGAAGAGGCCGCGGCGGCCTATAGCAAGATCTCCGAAGGCGCGCGCCAGCGGCTCCAGGACACGCCCAAGCCGACGATCGCGATGATCCAAGGCTATTGCATCGGCGGCGGCGTCGGCACGGCGTTGGCCTGCGATATGCGGATCGCCGCCGAAGGCTCGCGCTTCGGCATCCCAGCGGCCAAGCTCGGGCTCGGCTATGGCTATGACGGGATCCGCCGGCTGATTGACCTTGTCGGCCCCGCCTGCGCGCGCGAAATCTTCTACACCGCACGGCAGTTCAGCGGCGAGGAAGCGCTGCGCATGGGGCTGATCAACCAGCTGGTGCCGGCCGACAAGCTAGAGAGCTATGTCAAGGATTACTGCGAGATGATTGCCGCCAACGCGCCGCTGACCGTCCGCTCGGTCAAGGCGATCGTGCGCGATGCGATGAAGGACGAGCGCGAGCGCGACCTCGCCTTGTGCAAGCGCCTCGTCGACGAGTGCTTCGCCAGCGAAGACTACGCCGAGGGCCGCACCGCCTTTATGGAAAAGCGCAAGCCAATCTTCAAGGGACGCTGAGCGCTCCACCCCAAGGCCCGTGGTAAGAACAACTTGTTCCCGACATTAGACCGATCTCGGCTTTTGAAAGTATCCCCTCGTCGTAATACAAAAGTGGCTCGCCAAATTCTGAGCAGGCAAATACGGATGCGGAGAATTGGAAATGCATTGGGGTGACCGCGTTTCGACAAAAGCGGCGGCACATGGCCAGCTCGTCCTCGGCATCGATCCGGCCCCGGAACATGCTCCGCTCGCACTCTCCGCGGGCAACAGCCCGTTCCTCAGACGATATACCGAAGTCCTGATGGAGGCCGCGCATGGACTGGTCGGCTTCGTCAAGCTCCAGTCTGCCTTCTTCGAGGCGTTCGGCAGCGAGGGGGTATTGGAATTGGCGCGGGCGATAGCGGCTGCAAGGGAGCTCGACTATGCCGTGATCCTGGACGCGAAGCGCGGCGACATCGGCCCGACAGCCGAGGCCTACGCGCAGGCTTACCTGACCCCCGCCCATGCCGGCGGCTCCGACCTCGAAGTAGACTGCCTGACCGTAAACCCGTTTCTTGGGCCCAAGACGCTGGAGCCCTTTGTCGCGCGGGCGAGAGATTTCGGTAAAGGCCTCTTGGTCCTCGTCAAGACCTCCAACCCCGACTCCGGGTGGCTGCAAGATCAACGCCTGGATGGCGGCTCCGTCTCCGAGTTGCTGGCAGGGCTGGTTGCCCGCTGGGCGGAGGCAACGACCGGTAGCAGCGGCGTCGGAGCGGTGGGGGCCGTAGTGGGGGCGACATATCCCGAGCAGGCGAGCCGACTCCGAAAGCTGATGCCAATATCGCCATTTCTCGCGCCCGGGCTCGGGCCCCAAGGGGGCGATGCGTGCGCGCTATCCTCGCTCACGACAAAAACCGGCCCAGTTCTGGTATCTGCTTCGCGCGGCATAGCTTCTGTGGAAGACAGAGATATGCCAATCGAGAATTATAAAGCGCTCATTCGGGACCGCATCCTCTCTTACACCGCCGCCGCAAAGCCCCAGTGAGCTGATTTTCGCGTGTCAGCCGCATTCAGACGATTGGACAGGACGAGGAGACGGCTGCCGATGCGCCGGAGACGGCATCGGCTCGGCACCTTCCCAGTGTAAACTTGCCGAAGCGGAGAGTTGGTCCAGTTGAGCTTCAGAACGGCTCTTCGACGAAGGCATAAAATTGTGCTAGTATCGGGGTACTGGCTCTCTTGAGAATTTATTTTGGTAAACCGGGTCTGATGCATTAACCGATTAGCGTGGTGAACTTGTGACCTCCTCAACCCGTTCGCGGCGATCGCCGGACTTCGGTCAGGGATTAACCGATTGAGCCTGCTTGATGTCGGAGCCGAGGTATCTGACGCCCGGGTGAGACAACGCGGGCTCGAATTGTCGGTTCGGGATATCTTTATTTGGGCCGCCGTAGTTCTCTTTGCCAACCAGTTATTTGGCGTCGTCAGAGAGTTGCGGTCTGCTTCGCTCGAGAAACTGGTTTCCGATCTCGGCGCGGTGGGCATCTTTCAATACATGGCATGGTACGTCGTCTTTCGGCTCCTCCTCGCGAGTGACCGTTCGATGGCGGCTCGCTGGGGACATTTGCTGATTGCCGCGGGACTTTGTTGTCTCCTTTTCTTGCCGACGAGCCGAATGGTTTGGGTCGCCGCGACGGGCATTGCGATCTGTATGTGGGTCTTCAACCGTGGTGATCCCAAACTGCGTGCCGCGGGAGCGGTGCTTGCCGCACTCTCGGTGCAGGAGTTGTGGGGGCACGTGTTCTTCAATCTCATGGCGATGCCGCTGATGCGGGCCGAGACGGCCGTCGTTGGTACGATGCTTGCCGTCGTGCGGGCCGGAACAGTGTGGCAGGACAACGTGATTACCGGACCAAGCGGCTTCGGCATCGCGATTTATACCGGGTGCTCCTCATTCCACAATCTTTCGTTGGCGATGCTTTGTTGGGTGAGCGTATGTAAACTGCGGCATCAGGATTGGCAGCGCCGTGATTTCGTTGTCGGCGCGATCGTCGGCGGGACAATGATCTTTTTGAACCTCGTCAGGCTCTATTTGATGGCGTGGGACATAGATCTTCTTCATTATTGGCATGACGGGACGGGGGCCGAGATTTTCGCGATCGGTGCGTCGACGACGATACTCTTGATCAGCCTGTACGGTACGCGATCGACCGAGCGGCTCGCATGAGGGTCTGGCCGCTGCACTTTGTTTTCGCGCTTATCCTCATCGGTTCACTGGCCGCCAAGGCGCGAACCACTGACGTGCTCAGCGAGAGCACCAGCCTCGAGGCCGCGGTGATTCGCGTTGCCCGCTCGCAGGGCTTGGCCTACCGTGAACATACAACTATTGCCGATACGGATATTCGCGCGTTGGCGTTTGATGCGCCCGCTTGTTCACGACCGATATTTGTCGTCTTCGTCTTGGTGACCTTCGACCAGGCGTCGCTCGTCCGCTCCGCGCGGGAACCGCACTATGCGCCGCGGTATGTCTATATCGACCGTTCCTGGGACAAGCCTCACCGGCTGGCGGTTTTCATGGAGCGCATGAAGTACGCCGTGCTCGCGGTGTTCAACTTTACCCAATACGTGCCGTCTTGGCACCTGCTCCTGGTCGAATCTCCACAGGAATGTAAAGCCGCCGAGACCATCGATTGGCGAATGGTTTGGGATCGCGACTACCTTTCGGCCGTCCGATCGATGGAGAAGCTCTAAAAGGAGGGTTGCGCAACCGCCTGCGATCGGCGGCAATGAAACCTCAACCTTCGTTTGGGACCTGACCGTTAGCCTTCCGCCGCCGCTTCAAGAGCCTCGTGCCGAGCAATACACCGCCGGCCGCCAGAACGATGGGAATACCGAAGCCGATCAACGGGGCCGGCGCGCCGCGGACGCACGCGGTGCTTGCGCAAGGACTCGGAGTGGGTGTCGCAGCGGCGAACACCGGCATCGCGGTGAAGCACAGCCAAAAAGTCAAAGTTAATGCTTTCATGTCTCCCTCCTCGCTCAAGATTTATCGAATTTTGGCGAAGGTCAAGCTCTTATTCAAAGATGAGCAGAGACAGCGACAATATTATAACATAAGTTAAATATTGGCAATCGAGGCGGGCCTGCCTGTGCTTATAGGCAGAACCCTTCTGCCAGAGCGTAGGCGAGGCCGAACGCCGTTTTTTTAGAGTGCCAATTTCGCTATGGGTCGCGAAGTCCGCGACAAACTGGCGAGGGCAGCTTCGGCGGCGAGAATGCCGCTCAGATAAGCGCCGTGTGCGGTCGAGAAGAAATTGGGAGAGGTGGCCTCGCCGGCGAAGAACAGGCGGTCGTCGACTGGTTCGGCGAGCGTCGCGCGATCCTCGGTGTGCCCCGGCAGCGCGTAGGAATAGGATCCGCGCGCCCAGGGGTCCTGCAGCCAGGCAGTCGCGGCGAGCGGCGCTATGTGTCTGCGGATGTCGTTCCCGAACAGCCTCGCCAGCTCGTCGGCGGCGAAGGAAAACATCGCCGTTTGTCCCTCCCGCTCCAGCGCAGCCGCCCAGCGGCCGCCGAAAAAGCAGTTGATCGCCGGCCGGTCGAGCGGCCGAACCTGGTAGCTCATGGTTTGGCGTGAGATCGTGGAGCCGACGAGATAGATGTCAGGCTCGATCCCGGGCAGCGAGCCCGACAGCAAAATGAAGAGCTTGTCGTCGGTGCCGAGCGGCAAGCCGGCTGCGGCGGCGAGCTTGTCGGGCAGAGGGGGGTCGAAGCGCAGCGCTTCCGCTGCCAGGATCGTGGTCGGCACCGTGACAATGACCCGCCGCGCGGTGACGGTGCCGCGCTTCGTTTCGAGCCGGATCATTCGGCCGCTATGGTCGACGCGCGAGACCGCTGCGTCGAGCGCCACCGGGAGCCCATCGGCCAGTCTCTCGAAGAGTCGGCCATAACCATCGCGCAGCCGCCAGTTGACGCCGCTGTCCTCGTAGCGGACGTAATCCTTGACCGAGACGCGGTCGAGCTCGGCGCCGTTCCCCCAGGTGCTGGTCGCGTCCAGCAACTGGTTCCAGCGCCCACCCGGCGGCACCAGGCTTGCCAAGGGCCGGTCAAACGGCTCTGCCGCGGCTTCCCGGCGCGCGCGGGCTTGCGCCTCGCGGGTCGCGAGCCAATCCGCTTCGGCCTCGACCGTCTCGCCGCTGCGGCGCAGCCGGCTCGTCCACTCCGGCGGCCGCTGATGGATCCAGAAGCCGAGCGCGCGGGCGATCGTCGACAATGGGTTGCGGTCGGCTGAATGCAGCCATTCGGCGCCACGGTCGAGCGGAAACCCGGCCGGCTCGATCGTGTGCACACGGCCGCCGACTCGGCCGCGCGCTTCGAGCACGACGACGGCGACAGAGGCGTCGCCGGCTAGCCGTCGCGCTGCGCCGATCCCGGCAGCGCCGGCCCCGATTACGGCAATGTCGACTTCGGTGGGGAACGCTGCCACGGCTCACCGGCTCGCCGCACGGATCTCCGGAGCGACCGCCGCGATTTCGCTGACCAGCTTGTTGGTCATCGCGTCGGCGAAGGAGCGAAAATCCTCGACGACCAGCAGAAAGGCGCCCGGACCGCCGATGACGTTCTGCCGATACCACTCGGGCAGACCTCCGGGCGGCTGAGTGTGGAACGCATAGCCCGGGTTTGGCTTGTCGTTCACGATGGCGAGCCCGTTGATCGTCACGCCCTCCGCCACCGCTTGGTCGCGCGCGTCGGTGACCGGCCGGCCGGAGTTATTGGTGCCGTCTCCGGAGATGTCGATGATGTGCCGGTTGGCTCGCGGCTGCGCGGCGGCAAACCGCTCCATCGCGAAATCGATGGCGCCGCTGATCGAAGTGCGCCCGATGAACGAGCGCGGCGCAGCCAGAATTGCTGCCGCGAGCCCGCCCGCATCCTCCTCGTCGCGGATCACCGTCCAATCGGCGACGACATTCTGTTCTCCGGCGCCCGACCATTCGACGAAGCAGATCGCTACTGATCCGGTGGTTCCGCCGCGGATCGCCGTGAGCACGCGCGGATCGGTCAATGCCGCAGAGTAACCCTTGCGCTGCAATGCGAACTCGCTTTCGTCGATGCTGCGCGATACATCGGCGGCGAGTACGAGCAACAGATCGGTGGTCTGAGCGTTCCCTACTCCGCAAAGGCTCAGCAGAACCCCCAAGATTGCGATCCGGACAACAAATTGCATCGGGATAATCCTCGTCATCGGGGTGCAAGGATAAGCCGACCGGCAGCTTCGCGGAAGGGTATCGCCAGAGGACGATCCGAACCCCACATCTCTGCTCGGAGGATGCCGGCGATGCACATTGTCCAGGGCCGTCTATCGATTGAAACAGAGCCTCGCGAGATCAGGGAGATCACGGCCGATGTTGCGCGGTGGACGGAAGGCCAACGCGTCTCGGTCGGCCTTCTGACTCTCTATATCCCACACACTTCGGCTTCTCTGCTGATCCAGGAGAACGCGTCACCCGATGTTCGGCGTGACCTTGACGCTTTTCTGCGCCGCGTCGTGCCGGAGGATGCCGGGCTCTACCGCCATAATGATGAAGGACCGGACGACATGCCGGCCCATATCAAGAGCGCGCTGACCCAGACGCAGCTGAGCATTCCGGTCACCGACGGGCGGCTGCAGCTGGGCACCTGGCAGGGCATCTTTCTGCTCGAGCACCGCGCCTCGCCGCACCGCCGCTTGCTGGTGCTGACGTTGATCGGCGAGAAGAAATAGCGCGACTTAGTTTTGCATCGCCTGGGTTACGGCGCCGCCGGTGGCGGTGCGGCCGCCGTCGATGACGTATTGCGCGCCAGTGATCGCGGAGGCGAGGTCGGAGCACAGGAACAGGACGGTGTTGGCGATTTCCTCCGGGTTGACGTAGCGGCCCATCGGGATGGCCGATTGGTAGCGCCGGCTGACGCTCGCCGGGTCGGACGGGTTGAGCTGCGCTTCGAGCGAGTGGATCATCCTCGTGTCCACCGGCCCGGGGCAGACCGCGTTGACCCGGATACCCTGCCGCGCGACCTCGCCGGCGGCCGTCTTGGTCAAGCCGATCACCGCATGCTTCGAGGCGACATAGGCCGGCATCCCGGGGGTCGCCACCAGACCCGCGACCGAAGCCGTGTTGACGATGGCGCCGCGCTTCTGCTGTAGCATGACCGGCAATACGTGGCGCAAACCGAGGAACACGCCCTTGACGTTGACCCCAATGACCGCGTCGAACATGTCCTCGTCATATTCGGCGGTGTGCGCCCACTTGCCTTCGATCCCGGCATTGTTGAAGAAGCAGTCGATCGCGCCATAGGCGTCCAGCGTCGCCTTCACATAGTCCCTTACTTCGGCGGATTTGGTGACGTCGGCGGCGACGAACCGTGAGTCGCGGCCCTGTTGCCGGATGACTCCGGCGGTCGCCTCGCCGGCCGCCGCGTCGCGGTCAACGAGCACGACCTTGGCGCCGCCTTTGGCAAAGCCGAGCGCGGTGGCGCGGCCAATGCCGTTGGCGCCGCCGGTGATCAGCGCGACTTTGCCGGTAAAATCCAGGTCCATGTCGTTCCTCCCGTTTCAGTTCGTCGTTCCCGCGAAAGCGGGGACCCAGGGGCCACAGTGTTCATCCGTTGCCCTAGGTCCCCGCTTTCGCGGGGGCGACGTTAACGTCACTTTCGGCTGATCAGCCGAGTCCACTTCTCGAGGTTGACGAGCATATCGCGGATAAAGCCGCGTGCGGTGTCGTCCGTCAAACGGCCTTGCTCGTCGAATTTGGTTTGCGCCTGGCCGATCAGCACCTCGGGCCGGTTGACCGGGTGCATGTCGAGGAAGACGCAGCACCGGCGCAGATCATATTGCGCGCGCGCCGTGCCGGCCATCCCGGCGCCTGCCCCCATCATCGCCACCGGCTTGCCCGCGAACGGCTGGTCGGGCGGACGCGAGGCCCAGTCGATTGCGTTCTTCAGCACGCCGGGGATCGAATAATTGTATTCCGGGGTCACGAAGAGCAGCGCGTCGGCCGCGGCGATCTGGCCCCGCAAGCGCTCGACCGGGGGTGGGAAGCCGAGAGCCCGGACATCTTCGTTGTAAAGCGGGATCGCGCCGATATCAGCGGTCTCGATGGTCATGCCCGGCGGCTTCTCCTCGATCGCGGTGCGCAAGGCGGCTTTGTTGAACGAGCCCTGGCGCAAACTGCCGCAAAAGGCCAAGACGGTGATGCCTCTTTCCTCGCTCATGTCCCTCTCCGGTATGACCCCGATGCCGTTCCGTGCCAAGGCCTAGCGCAGCCAAACGTTGCGGGCAAGCCGCAAGCCGGCGGCGGACCCGATCCGGCTTGTGCAGCTGATCGGTTGGTTTTAAAGAAATGATCTTGGAGACGAAATGCGCGGCTTGCTTCGGGAGGAGACATCATGGCGCACATCGACCGGCGTAGGCTTCTAAAGGTCTCGGGCGCTGGCGCGGTCGCCGCAAGCACCGGCGGAATTGCCGCGATCCTCGCTTCCGGCCGAGCGCCCGCTTATGCGCAAGGGACATCTCTCCATTGGTTGCGTTGGTCAGATTTCGTGCCGGCGTCCGACCAGCTTCTCAAGAGCAAGATCGTCCCGCAATGCGAAAAGGCGCTTGGAATTAAGCTAAACTTGGAAATGATCAACGCCAACGATATCCAGGCTCGCATCACCGCCGCGATCCAGTCGGGCTCGGGGCCCGATATTTTTTATGTGATCGGGAACTGGCCTCAGCTTTATGTCGAAAGCTTGTCTGATGTCAGCGACGTCACAGAGGAAATCGGGAAGGCGCAGGGCGGCTACTACGAAGTATCGACGGCGGTCGCTACCGTCGGTAACAAATGGATTGGTGTGCCCTGGACCACCGGCGGCGGACTGGTCACGTACCGCAAGTCGTGGTTCGCGGAAATCGGCTATAGCGACGGTAAGTTCCCGCAAACCTGGGAAGAACTCAGGGACGCGGGCAAAAAGCTGAAAGCCAAAGGCCGCCCGCTCGGCCAGACACTCGGTCACACCTTCGGCGACGCCCCAAGCTTTTGGTACCCCTACCTCTGGTCCTGGGGCGGCAAGGAGGTCGAGTCCGACGGCAAGACAGTGGCGCTCAACAGCAAAGAAACGGTCGAATCGGTCAAGTTCGCGGTCGGGTTATGGAAAGACGCCTGTGACGAAGGGGGACTGGCCTGGGACGATTCCAGCAACAACCGCGCCTATCTCGCTGGCACTATCAGCGCCACCAACAACGGGGCGTCGATTTATCTCGAGGCGAAGAAAAAGCCTGATACGTACCTGACGGACACGGGCGCGCCGCTGTGGCAAGACACGCTGCACGCCCCGCTGCCTAAAGGCGCCGGCGGACAATTCGTGTTTGTGTTCCCCTCCACCCACGTGCTGATGGGCTACTCCAAGAACCAGAAAGTTGCTAAAGACTTCCTCCGCTGGGTCAACTCAAAGGAAATCTTTGAACAGTGGTTTACCTCGCAACAGGGGTATAGCGACGGGGCAACAAAGTATTGGGAGGAGGACCCAGTGTGGAACGTCGACCCGGTACTGCTGCCGTTTCGAGACATACCGAACAAAGGACGTCTGGCCGGCTTTGCCGGACCACCAGGTCGAGCATCGGCGGAGGCGATCACCAAATACATCATCGTCGATATGTACGCCAAAGCTGTTCAAGGCATGGTGCCGGAGGCCTCGGTGAAATGGGCGAATGACGAGCTGGTCAAGGTTTACGCGTGACCTCCGGAGAGCATTTCCGATGACCTTCACTTATGCGGCCGCGCCGGCTTATGCCGGGGTGCCCAGACGAGGGCCGCTCACCCGGCTCCTTGAAGACGAGCGCTGGCTGGCTGTAACGCTGCTCTTGCCGACCGTCATCCTATTGGGGATGTTTATAGCCTATCCCTTTGTGAAGGGTGTGGAGCTGTCGGTAACCGATGCCAAGGTCGGGGTGCCCGGTCAGTTCGTCGGCCTGCAGAATTTCGCGCAGGTGTGGAATGACGGCATCTTCCGCGTCGCCGTCTGGAACACCTGCCTCTACACCGCCGTCACGACGGTTTTCAAGCTTGCGCTGGGGCTCTGGCTGGCGCTGCTCTTGAACAACAATTTCAAGGGCAAAGCCTTCACCCGTGCCTTCATTCTGTTGCCGTTCATCATCCCGACCGTGCTGTCGACCCTCGCCTGGAAGTGGATGTTCGACCCCACCTTCAGCGTCATCAACTGGGTGCTGTTCCAGCTCGGGATAATTCACAGCCGCATCAACTGGCTCGGCGATCCGACCCTGGCGATGGTTTCGGTCATCATTGTCAATGTTTGGCGCGGCGTGCCGTTCTACGCGATCAGCCTGCTGGCCGGATTGCAGACGATCAGCCCGGAATTGCACGAGGCGGCGGCAATCGACGGGGCCCGCGCCTGGCAGCGCTTCCGCCACGTGACTTGGCCGTTGCTGTTGCCGGTGACCCTCGTCATCGTGCTGTTCTCGGTCATCCAGACCTTCGCCGATTTCCAGCTGGTTTATGTATTGACCGGCGGCGGGCCGGCAAATGCGACGCAGCTATTCGCCACCTATGCCTACCAGATCGGCATTGGCACCGGCCTGTTGAGCCA
>Ga0126381_100002414_pt1 | contig 20180 bp, 13 predicted proteins | sample PanSoiMetPlot_28_FD_96465 | JGI IMG/M metagenome (GOLD analysis project Ga0126381, IMG submission 96465) | Tropical forest soil microbial communities from Panama - MetaG Plot_28 | ecosystem: Environmental > Terrestrial > Soil > Tropical forest > Bulk soil | place: Panama | collected 2016-02-17
GCATCGTTCGATTTGCATTGAAATTTCCGTACACCTTTTACGTCCTGGCCATCTTCATTCTGTTTCTTGGTGTTTCGGCCATCACGGTCATGCCCGAAGACATCTTCCCGGAGATCAACATACCGGTGGTGTCAGTTATCTGGCAGTACACCGGACTGAGCGTGCCGGAGATGGAACAGCGCGTCACCACCTACAGCCAGTACGCCATGAGCGCAAACGTCGGCGGCATCAAGAACATTGAGGCGCAGACCCTCAACGGCATCTCGGTGCAAAAGGTCTATTTCCAGTCCAACGTCAATATCGACCTCGCCATTGCGCAGATCGTCGCGGCTACGAATTCAATCCGCGCCTTGATGCCGGCGGGCATTCAGCCCCCGATTGTGGTGCAATACAATGCCTCGAGTGTTCCTGTGCTGCAGCTCAGCCTCCAGTCGGACCGGCTTAACGAGCAGCAGCTCTACGATTACGGCATCTACAACCTCCGCCAGCAGCTTGCTCCGGTGCCGGGCGTGACCTTTCCCACCCCCGATGGCGGCAAGTACCGACAGATCATGGTCGATATCGACCCGCTAAAGCTTCAGGCCAAAGGCCTGACGCCCTTGGATGTAGTGAGCGCTGTCAATGCTCAGAACCTGACTTTGCCCTCGGGCCTCGCCAAGATCGGCAATACGCAATACACGATACGAACCAATGCGATGCCCGCGAGCATCGCCGACCTCAACAACATCCCGATCAAGTACATCAACGGGCAGACAGTGTTCATCAAGGATGTGGGCCAGGTGCACGACGGCTGGGCAGTGCAGCAGAATATTGTTCGCGAGAACGGCCGGCGCTCTGTGTTGCTGAGCGTTCTCAAGAACGGCAACGCCTCGACCGTCGCGGTCGTCAACGGGGTCCGCCAGGTTCTGGAGATCGCCCGTGCGGCTGCGCCGCCCGGACTGAGCATCAATGAGCTGTTCGATCAATCGAAGCTCGTTACCGCTTCGATTGCAGGAGTGCTCCGCGAGGGAGCGATCGCAGCGGGTCTCACCGCGCTGATGATCCTGTTGTTTCTCGGCTCATGGCGGTCGACCCTGATCGTTTTGATCTCCATTCCGCTGTCGATCCTCACGTCTATCGTGGTCCTTTACTTCATGGGCCACACGCTCAACACCATGACACTCGGCGGCATGGCGCTCGCGGTCGGTATTCTCGTCGACGATTCGACGGTGACGATAGAGAATACCCACCGACTGCGCAGTGGAGGCATGAACCTTGCCGCGGCGACTCTACATGGCTCCGCCGGCATCGCGGTGCCGACCATGGTCTCGACACTCGCGATCAGCTGCGTGTTCACGTCGGTGGTGTTTCTCGAGGGGCCGGCAAAATTTCTGTTCACTCCACTCGGTCTTGCGGTCGTGTTCGCCATGCTGGCGTCCTATATGATCTCGCGGACATTGACGCCGATTGTCATTGGCCTGCTGTTGAAGGGCGAGCATTACGGCGCGGTAGCTGGCCACTGGTTCGGGCGTTTCCACCAGGGGTTCGAGCATGGCTTCGAGCGCTTTCGCCGCGGCTACGTCCGGGCGCTCACGATGCTGCTCAAACGGCGGCTCATCGTTCCAGTCGCGGCCGCGCTGTTGCTCGCTCTGGGCGGCGTGATGCTCACCAACGTTGGCCGCGATTTCTTCCCGGCCATCGACGGGGGGCAGATCAAGCTTCACGTCCGCGCGCCGGCGGCGACCCGCATCGAGGCAACCGAGGGCGTCTTCCAGCAGGTCGAGGACAAGATCCGCGAGGTCATTCCGACGCGCGATCGCGACCTCATCGTCGATGACATCGGCGTGCCGCAGCGGGCGTACAACCTCGCCTTCACTGACGGCTCGACCATCAACGCCAACGACGGCGTGATCTTGGTGGCGCTCAAAGAGGGGCACGCGCCGACCGCCGAGTACGTGAGGCGGCTGCGTGAGGTGCTGCCGACCGCCTTTCCCTCCGTGACATTCTATTTCCAAGCCGCCGACATGGTCACCCAAATCCTCAATTTCGGATTGCCGGCGCAGATCGATGTTCGGGTCGTCGGCCGCGATAGCGCTACCAACCTGCGCGTTGCGCAGAACCTGCGGCGCCGCATCGCGACCATTCCGGGCATCGCCGACGCCCATCTGCAGCAGGAACTCGATGCGCCGGCCTTCATCGTGAACATCGACCGGTCGCGGGCGCTGCAGCTCAGTCTCAACGCACAAGCCATTGCCAATGATGTCAATACCAGCCTCAGCTCCTCGGAACAGGTCGCGCCCAATTTCTGGACCGATCCGGCAGCTGGAATTCCCTATTACATTGCGGTCCAGACACCTGAGCATCTGGTGAGCTCACTCAACGAGCTCGCCAACACCCCGGTATCCACCGCGCTTGCCGCCAATGGCCCGCCGGTACCGGGACTCTTGAGCAACGTGGCCACGTTCCAGCGCGACAGCGTTCCAACCAATCTCAACCAGACCAATATCCAGCCAGTCTACGACATCTACGCCAGTGCGCAGGGCCGCGATCTCGGCGGCATTTCAACCGACATCGGCAATATCGTCGCCGAGCTGCAGAAGGAGCTCAAGCCCGGCAACACGATCCAGGTCCTCGGTCAGATCCAGAGCATGCGCGATTCCTTCCGTGATCTGGCTATCGGGCTGGCATTTGCGTCCGTGTTCGTCTATCTGCTCATGGTCGTCAATTATCAGAATTTTTCCGATCCGTTCGTGGTGATACTGGCGCTGCCGGCGACTTTCTGCGGCATCGTTACGATGCTCTTCGTCACCGGCACGACGCTCAACGTCCCCTCGCTGATGGGCGCGATCATGGCGGTGGGCGTCGCTTCGGCGAATTCCATTCTCCTGGTTACCTTCGCGCGTGAGCAGCAGCTCAAAGGGAGGAGCGCGTTCCGTGCCGCCCTTGACGCGGGCCATACCCGCATCCGCCCCGTGCTGATGACTGCGGCGGCCATGGTTGTGGGCATGATCCCAATGGCGATCGGCGGACCCGGCGAGGAACAGAATGCGGCGCTGGCGCGCGCGGTCATTGGCGGCCTCCTGTTTGCTACCCCCACCACCTTGCTTATCGTCCCGTATCTGTTCGCGATCCTGCGCAAGCGCAACGACGGCGTGGTCGGCTACGGCGTGTTCGAGGACCTCCCCAATGAATGATGGCGGTACCTCCAATCGGAATCGGAATGACGCTGTTGAGCGGGACCATCGCGGCAAGTCCGCCGGCGATCGTGACGTCGAGAGCGCATTACAGCATCGCCCGAGAGCACACCGTCGCTGGGGCGGGCGACTGTTCGCGCTTGGCGGATTCTTAGTGCTCGCCAGCGGCCTCATGCTGGGGACACGGGGACAATATTCGCAGCGGCAACAAGTCATGACGACCGCCAAGCAGGAAAGGGATTTCGTACCCAACGTGCGTGTCGCGACGATCGAGGCAAGCCCCGCTACCGTTTCGCTCACCTTGCCGGGAACGACGGCAGCTTTCGCCGCGGCAAACATCTTTGCGCGCGCGACCGGCTATATCGCGAAGCGAAACGTGGATATTGGGGATCGCGTCAAAGCCGGAGATTTGCTTGCGCAGCTCGCAGTACCAGAACTCGATGACCAGATTTCGCAAAATGAGGCCACGCTCAATCAGCTCAAGTCGGCGCGGAGCCAGGCGGAGGCCAACCGAAAGCTAGCCGAGGTGACTTGGGGCCGGGACGAGCCGCTGCTCAAGCGAGGCTGGGTTACCCCGCAGCAAGGCGACGTCGATCTCCAGACCCTTAAGGCGCGGGAGGCTGCAGTTGACGTCGCGCAACATAACGTCACTGCTCAGGAGAACCTGGTCAAGCAGCTCCATCAGAACAGGGACTATGCCTCGGTGATCGCGCCGTTTGAGGGTGTCATTACCCAGCGCAACGTTGATGTTGGCAGTCTGGTGCAGGGGGATGCCACGAGTGGCACCTTCATGTTCGAGATCATGCAGGAGAACATGATGCGCGTCTGGGTCTACGTGCCGCAGGACGCAGCCTTCAGCGTGCAGGCAGGCATTGACGCTGTCGTGCGCGTGCCCGAGCTCCCAACTCGCGAGTTCCCCGGCAAGGTCACCCGGATCGCCGATGCACAGCAGAGCGGCACCCGCACGCTCTTGACTGAGATTGACCTTCAAAATTCAGACGGCGCGCTGCGGCCCGGCGTCTACTGCACGGTCGAGCTCAAGATTCCGCGTAGGACGCCGTCTTTCCTCGTGCCCGCCGACGCCATCATCTTCAACCGCGACGGAATGCAGGTGGCTGTTGCCAGCAATGGCAAGGCGGAGATCCGCAAGCTGAGAGTGCAGCGGGATTTGGGCACGCAGCTGGAAGTGGGTGCTGGAGTGAAGGCGGGCGAGCGGGTGATCCTCGATCCTCCGGTCACTCTTGGCGACGGCAGCAAGGTGCAGCCGATCCCCGAGGCCGCTGCACCAGATAAATAGTCGGCGCGCGCTCAATGCCCATCTCTGGCCGCTTGCAGACCCGCGTAGCGGCTCCGACCTACGGCGTCGACCTGCCGGACCGGTAATCTGCGAAGCGTGACCGCAACAACTCGATCTCGGCAGCAGCAACAAGGAGGATTTGAATGGAGACGAAGACAATCGAAAAGCCGACAATGACGTGACCGGAGGCCCATTCAACGGGCTTTGTCCAGATTGCCTGGCTATTGAGGACTCGCACAATGGCGTGCGATCAGCTACGGCTGCCGGGATGATGACGATCATGGTACCTGACCTCGTGGTGCCGAGCGAAGAAATTCAAGCATTGTGCGTACACGTGGCGAGGGACCTGCATGAGGTCGAAGAATTGATTCGGGCTGCGGTCAGCCGGGCCTTGCTCAGATGCGCATAGTGCGATGATCGCGACGGCAGCTTCGGGTCGATGCTGTTGAAAAAGTCCTTTTCCACCGCTGATCAAAATTTCCCTAGGCCGCTGATGCGATTCTCGGATAACTATGTGAGGAACCTCGTCTCCTAGTGAAAAACTCACAGGCGACTTCGACAACGGCCTGGGTGTCACATTTAATCGGCGACAATGGTTTAGCTGCGCTTCTTTCGAAAAATCGTGACAAGGCATTTCCGGACTTTTTCAACAGCATCGGTCAAAAGCGGCTAAGCTCAGACAACGAATCTGCTTTGCCCCCAATAGCTGACCTCTAGCGCGAACATCGCGGAATTCCGGGTTGGGCCATGTGCGCACGGCTCCGGGTTGGCAAGGGTCTTCTTCACGCTTGCAGCATCGGTCGGAGCACCATGTGTTCGGCCACGTGACCGCTGGCATCAGATCGACTGGCTCTGAGGGGTTGCGCGAAGCGGGACTGCCGAAACGCTCCTCTATGTGCTGATCAAAAGTCCGGCGTCCTTGCCTCTGGCATGGGATATTCCGATAGCCCGAGTATATGCTGGTAGTTCTCGTTGTTCTCGGCGCAAACCGATTCCAATATTGGCCCGTTCACTTTGCCCCAGCGAACCATACCCGACCACGGCACGTTAAACGCGCCGTGATCGTCGAAAGTGACGGTCGCTTCAATCGCGTTGCCGCCATCGAGGAGTTTCCAGCGTTCCACCATATGGAGGTCTTTTGTGTGCGGCGTCCGCCAATTGTCCAGGAAGCTGTAGGGATGCTCCACGAAGCCAATGGTATCGATGATGAGCTGGGCATTCTCGTAGTGGCCGACAGACTCACCAAACCAGCTGGGTTTCAGAGTCGCGCTGTGCTCGCGGTTAAGAAAGACCCGGCGCACGAGATGGTCCCTCTGCCACAAGATCCAAACCTCTTCAGGCGTCTGAATGAAATAGAGCGGCTCGGCATTGAACAGCAACTGGCCCGGTCCACCCGGCCAGCATCGGGACATCGCGCTGAACGCCCGGCGACCATTGCTGACCAATTCATTATGCATGCGCATCTGCGCAGCGGCCCAAGGCCTGAGAATAGGGTTTTCGACGTCAGAGAGACGCTCGATATTCCATGGACCTATGCGGCTCAGCCCCTGCCGGCGTGGATCGGCTGCGGCTTCGCGGGGCTGATGGTTGAAATCGCTGGTCGGGAGTCCGATGCCGCCGCGCCAGTTCGAATCCGCTCCGATCGGCGCTACTGTTCCCTCGACCGGCCGGTAGTCGAAGCCGGTGCTCGCCAGCCAGCCGAAATTGGCTGACGCGAAATTGGGAACGAGGCGTTCTTGGGCTTGGGTCTCCGCGGTGGGTCCGGCCGCAAGCCAGGCGGCCAACGCCGTGCCGCATAACCAAGCTATTCTGGACATTGCGTCCTCCTCGTTTGCAAGGGACACGATCGTCCATCTTATTTGATGCCGATAGGTAGACGGCGCTCGTCACGATTCGCGACGCGAGCCAATCTCAATGAAAAAACGGGGGGCGGTAGAATGTGATCAATCGGCCGCAGACAAGCACCGCGACCCAGGCAGAGAGTGACGTTCCGGCGATGAGCTTGGCGCGCAATGGCGCATCAGCGCCGCTTGGCATCAGCTTCACCTCGCGAAATGCGTCGGTCAGGTAAAACACCGCGACGTTGATGCCGGCGACCACCACAAAGGTCAGAAGCAACTGAAACGACGGATTATAAAAATACTGTTCGGGAAAGCCGAAAAAGAACCAAATGCCGGTGAGAAGATTGAGAACAAAGCCGCCTATGCCCAATGGGATCAGCTTGTGGAGAGTAGCTGGTGGCACCACCTTGCCCACCCCCAGCACGCGCAGATCAAACAACCCGATAGTGCCCAACAGCAGCGATAGACCAAGATAGTGCAGCGTCTGGAAAATGGGCCACAGCCACATGCCATTTTGGGCGATGAAATGGTGCAGCTCGGTAGCTCGCACCCAAAGCTCCCATGGTTGCGCCAGCTCGGGTTCAGTGAACATAGCGGCGCCTTCAGAAGTTGGCGGGCAATCCGACCCGCAACCAGGTGTGGGTGTAGGCGAGGAAGCGTCCCGCCGCGATCACGCCCATCCAACAGGCAAGCGAGAGGCCGGCGAGAATCTTCGCGTGCCTCCACATGGCCGCTTGCACAGGTGGTTTTTTGCCATCCGGCGCGCGCAGCACCTCGTTTCTGATTTTCACCACGAGAAAAATCGCCAGCGCGACCAGCGAAAGCTTCACATAGAAGAGGGGATTGGTGAAAGCCTTGTAGGGATAGCCGATCAACAGCAGCGTGCCGGACACGACGTTGGTTGCCAGCGCAACCCACAGGATCGGATAGAACACATCAAGCCGCCCCAGAGGCACTTGGCGCGCGACCCCGAGGATTCTCAGGGCGATCGCCGAACTCGTGCCGGCAAGGAAACCCGTCCCAAGCACGTGGGCCGTCAGGATTGCGGGAAACGCAAGCATCGAATCCCCGCCAATCCATAGGCTCAAATCCGTATGCTCGATCCAGTCGAAAGCTTGTTCGGTGGGCGTCATGATGCTCGTCCTGGAACGAAGATGCTCGCCAGTCCAAGAGAACTAGCCACCGGATGGCCGCAAACGTCGGTGTCTGTCTCGCGGTCGAGTCACATTTAGGATGCCAGCCCAGCCGGGTTTGCGCTTTGAGAGCCCCTTGACTTGCCCTTCAGTTCTTCTTGATTTTTCGTCCAACCAAAGCGTGCTAGGATAGCCCGCGTCCACATCAGGCCGGATCCCCGGGAACCGCCAAATTGATATTTTTATTTGAAGACTACGCTTTCGACACCGATCGGCGCGAGTTGCGTCATGGCGGCGTTGCTGTCTCGGTTGAGCCTCAGGTGTTCGACCTGTTGGCCTACTTGATCAAAAACCGTGACCGCGTTGCCAGCAGGGACGATCTGGTGGCTGCGATCTGGGGCGGCCGCATTGTTTCGGAATCGACGCTGGCCACGCGGATCAATGCGGCTCGAGGGGCGATCGGCGACAGCGGCGCGCAGCAGCGCCTGATCAAAACCCTCGCTCGCAAAGGCCTCCGCTTCGTGGGCGACGTGCGAGAAGAGACCAAGCCGGAAGAGGTTGCACCGATTGGCGCGGGGCACCCGGCGGCGCGGAAACCGAAGCTCGAGTTGTCGCTCCCTGACAAGCCGTCGATCGCAGTCCTCCCGTTTGCCAATCTCAGCGGCGATCCGCAGCAGGACTATTTTAGCGACGGCATTACCGAGGACATCATCACTGAGCTGTCGCGGTTCTCCGAGCTGTTGGTCATCGCCCGCAATTCAACGTTCCAGTTCAAGGGCAAGGCGGCAGATATCCGGCAGGTGGGGCGGGAGCTGGGGGCACGCTACGTCCTGGAAGGAAGCGTGAGGCGCAGCGGTTGCCGCATCCGCATCACCGCTCAGCTCATCGATGCCATGACCGGTGCCAACCGCTGGGCCGAGCGGTACGACCGCGAACTGCACGACGTTTTCGCCGTCCAGGACGAAGTGGCGCGCGCAATTGTTGCAATCCTTGCGGCTTTGGTTAACCGCGCCGAAATTGACCGAGCGCTGTTAAAACCTCCCGCCGTTTGGGAGGCCTATGACTATTACTTACGGGGCGCGGAAGCCTATTCCTTGCATTCGACCAGACGCACGACGGCGTCGCTCTATGGCGCACGGCGCCTGCTCGAACAATCCCTGGCGATTGACCCGGATTACGCGCGCGCCTGTGCGATGCTGTCCGAGACTTATGTCTACGGTTACGTCGAGCCCCTCGATCGCGATTATGTAAACCCTGCCGCACTCGATCGCGCGCTTGAGCTGGCAGTGGCCGCGGTGAACCTTGACGCCCGCCTGCCGCAAGCTCACGCTCAGCTCGGGCATGTTTTGGTTTTCAAACGCCGGCACGACGCCGCCATCGCGGCGTTTGAACGGGCCTTCGCGCTCAATCCCAATTTTATCGACAATCGATTCGCCTTTGCTTTGTCGTGTGCGGGCGAGCACGCGAGAGCTATAGAAGTGCTGGAAGCAAACATCCGTCTCGATCCTTTTCAGCCAGTTATCTTTTCACTCGGTGCCATGGGCATGGCCAATTACATGCTGAAGCGCTACGACGCCGTACGTTTGTTGCGGGAATGCGCGTCGCGCCTGCCTAATTTGCAGGCGTGCCATGTTTTTCTGGCGTCCGCCTATGCTCAGTCGGGACAACTTGAGGAGGCCAGTGCGGCAGCCGCGGAGGTCCTGCGCATCAACCCGAATTTCACTATCGAGAGATGGAGATGCCTTGCCGTCTACAAGAACCCCGAGGATGCCGAGCATCGAATTGATGGGTTGCGTAAGGCCGGGCTACCGGAGAGTTGAGCATTGGTCGACTTCCGCACCTTTGCCGCGGCCATCGAAGCAGATCGTGACCCGCTCGCATTAGCCCGCTGACCTGCTGGCCGTTCAGTCGGTCAGGGTTCGAGTACGAGCCCACACGCTCCCATCAGCGACGAGGTGATCGAATAGCTGATTGGAGAAGATCGGTTCACCGAACCGTTGTTTTTCAGAGGTTATGCTCTCGGAAATCACAACGTCTCGACTGCTGCGATGCAGACTCGGAGTCCGAAATGGTCGGAGTTGGGGGCGCTAGTTGCACACCCCCGCGGCCGGAGTTCACTCGATAGCCGACCTGAACCGGATAGGCGACATCGAGCAGACATGCCGGATCGGTAGCGATGGGCTAATCGGAGACGCTTCGAGCAAGCATCAGTCACCCCTTTGCGCCTCACAAAAATGATGTAAATTGATTTCAGAGCTGCCATACGGGGGTGGGCCGAACCCCCGCAACTCTTAGCGGCGGCGCCCTGTCGGCGGCCGGCGGACTCCTTGGAAGAATCGAGGTTTGCAGACGCGGGCTCAGTTCGAGCCTGCAACGGGGCATGCATGAATATTCCCGGTGGGCAATTGGCCCACCGCACCGCCACCGGGCTTCACCGCCGCACTTTCTTGGCGGCGGGCGGCCGCACGATTCTGCTCGCACTAGCGTCCTCTGCCGCGGGCTTGAACCGCGTTATCGCACAAGACAAAATGTCAGCTTCTAACGAGGTGGAGCAGCGCGTTGCCGCTATAGTCGAGGCCTATGACGCGCAGGGGAACCACCGCACCGGAACATCGGTCGATAACAAATCGGCTGAATGGCTGGCTGATGAAATTCGGCGATCTGGGACCGAGCCGTCGCTCGAATCCTTCACGCTCAGCCGCGTCGATCCGTTGTCATGTTACCTTCGCATTGCGGACCGCCGCATTGAAGGCGTGCCAATGTTCGACGCCGCCTTTACCAATGAGGAAGGCATCACCGGCACGCTCGGTGCACTCGGCAGCGACGCTGACATTGCTTTGGTGGAGTCAGATACGTTCAAACTCGATGAACCTCGCAGACAGCGTGGCGGCACGATTGCGGAGGCGAGGCAAAGCCGACATAAGGGCATCATAATTCTCACAAAAGGGAGCAGGCCCGGGCTTTCCCTGCTCAACGCCCTCTTCTTCAGAGCGCCATCTGGCCCGGCGATGCTGCAGGTTTCAAGCGCCGAGCATGAATGGCTGATGACACAGGCGCGAACAGGCGCCCAAGCAACGCTCGTTACGCATGTGAAGCGAACCACCGCACAGGCCTTTAACGTCATAGCCCGTGTTGCCGGCAGCGATTCCGGTTTGGCACCGCTTGTTATCGTTGCCCCGCGTAGCGGTTGGTGGCAGTGCGCGAGTGAGCGTGGCGGTGGACTCGCGTGTTGGTTGGAGACGATCCGAGTATTGGCAGCCGCCAAGCCTGCGCGCGATTGCCTATTTGCAGCGTTCAGCGGTCACGAGCTTGGTTTGCTCGGGGTAGATACATACTTTGAATCTCGCCCTGACCTCATCAAACACTCCTATGCCTGCATCTTCTTAGGAGCGAATATTGGCGCGCCGCGACAGCCAAATCTAATCCAAGTTTCGGATGTGCCACTCGAAGTGTGGATCGCAGACGCACTGCAAAAGCAGGGTCTCGTCGTGAATCAGAAGGCACCTCCCGAATCCGAAAGGCGCGGTGAAGCGGCGATCTTTCAAGGCGGCGGCGCTCGATATCTTGTTTTAGCGTGCGGTAGCGATGTCTTCCACAGTGCCGCCGACCGTTGGCCCGACGAGGTCGATGTCGCGATCCTGGCGCGCTACGCCACGTCCATTGCCAACGGAGTCGTGGAGCTCGTTCGACAGCGGAGCTGAAATCTCCAACAAACATCGCGGTCCGACCATATGACGTTCGCGCCCTGTGTTCAGCGATTTGACTGCAGCCCGTTCAATGGGGCCGCGCCGGCTTGCGGTTGACCTCTCGCCGCGCGCTGTAGGTTGGGGTCAAGCGTCGCAACGTTGCCACCGAAGCGGGCGCCGTAGATCTGTAGGTTCTCCATCACGCGCTCGACATAGTTGCGCGTCTCGGCCAGCGGTATGCGCTCGACCCAATCGACCGCATCAACTTCGGGATCGCGCGGATCGCCGTGTTGCGCGACCCATTCCCTCACCCGGCCACGCCCGGCATTGTATCCGGCGAACGCCATGATGTAGGACCCGTGGTATTCTTTCAGCAAGGCGGCCAGCTCGGCGGCGCCCATCTGCATGTTGTAGACCGAGTCGGACACTAGGCGCTTCCAGTCGTAGCCGACGCCGAAGCGCTTGGCAGTGTCGCGCCCAGCTTCTGGGGTGACCTGCATCAATCCCACCGCTTTGGCAGGCGACATATCGTGCGGGTCGAAGGCGCTCTCTGTGCGTACAATCGAATACACAATGCAGCGATCCAGCGGAGGACCTACCGGGCGGTAAGACGGCACGCCGATCTCGGGGAAAGCGTACTCGTCGACGGCTAATCCGCGTGCCAGCGCGGTCTTGCCGATGAGGAGCATCGCCTTGGCATCGTTTTGGTCCGCGGCAAGCTGACCGAGCGCGGCGAGCGCGGCAACATCGCTGCTTTCTTTCGCGAGGTCGGCCATGAACAAAACGACGATGTCGCGCGCATCAATCGCATATAGAATCTCCGCAGCGTGAACCAGTTCACGCCCGATGTCGTTTGCCGGTTCAGCTGGCGGATGATGCAACGCGGCCTGGCCGAGGCCGAGCCGAGCTCGCGCCAGCTGGCCGTAATAGGCGGTGGGGTAGCGAGCGGCGGCTTCGTATTGCGCGATCATGTCGTTTGGCTGATCGGCCGCCTCCGCGGCGCGGCCGCGCCAATAGGCGGCGCGCGCCTGGACGATGGGGTCGTTCGAGCCCTCATCGACGTAGGCGAAATGCCCGAGAGCGCTGGCTGGATCGGCAAGGAAACGTAGGGCGATCCAGCCGGCCATGAAATGAAATTCAGCACGGTAATAGGGATTGGCCGGAAGGGCAGCCTCGCGCACGACCTGGTATGCGGTCTTTGCGTCGCCAAGATCGAGGAGTCTGCGGGCCAGCAAGCGACGCTCGCGCCACCATTCATCGGTGTCCTGACCCTGTAGGTCCTGCCGCGAAACCGCCAGCACGAGCTTGGCCGCTGCCGTGACGCTGTCATTGCGGAGGAGCCAGTGAACGCGGCACAGCACGTAACCCAAATCGAGGCGTGCTTCGCTCGGAACGGCGTCGAGCAGCTTCCCGCTCTTTTGGGAGTTTGCCTCCGCGGCGGAGCATGCGGTGACAATTGCGATTTCATCGCGCCCGAGACGCTTCGCGGCGCGCAACGCCGCAGCAAAATCCTTAGCGCCGATTCGCCGGTCCATGCGTGCCCTGTGGTCAGCGGAGGTGAGCTCGTTACCGAAAGCATCGAGCACTGCAGCTTCCAGCTCGGCCGAGAGTTCCGCCGACTGCCATACCGCTCGGACTTCGCGCTCAGCACCGGCGCGATCGTCCTCGCTCAGCCGCACGCGCGCGAGCGCAAGTCTTCCAGCCGCGCTGCCCGGCGCGCCATCCAGGAAGCGGCGGACTGTGGCGGCGTCGCGATGCTCCCTCCAGAGCCTCCCTTCCGCTCGCCGACGCAGCAACAGAATGCTTGGCCAGGCCGGATTGGCACGGATAAAGGCGACATATCGGTCGAATCCGGCCGCGTCGTCGGACTGCCGCAGCAATACCCATTCCACGAGCTTCTGTGCCACCGGATCGCCGATCAAAGCCTGGAGCCGCGTCGCGTCGTCCAACTTGTGTTGGCGTATCAGTTCGATTGCCTGCTTCGCGGCAGCCAGATCGGGCGGCAGCGTGGTGGCGACGGCAGCCGGTCGAGCAATCGGGAGGGGGGTCGCATGTGATGCGGGATTGCGGTCCTGCGCCGTTACGCTGCGCTTTGCGACCGGCGCCGAGCCGCGCGTGTGGCGCTGAGCTTCTACCGCCGGCGCGTGCTTATGAGACGGAGCCGGAAACGTGCTAGGCGCGCCGAGCGCAGCCATGGCCGAGGCAAGCAGCCACGCCGGGGCACGCCGACTTATTCGCGCCAACCAATGCTGAGCGACGGCACGCCCTTTCGCCCCGCAATCGAGAGCAACAATCCAGATTTGCTTTAACCCCAGCGCTGAGGTAATGGCTCCGGTCCTCCCCCGCCAGTCGCGGGCGACTACGATCACATCTGTCACGCTCATGGATGGATTCTCTATAAGCAGCAGGATGAATACCGTGTGAACAAACTAACGAATTTCGTGCTGCCCTCGGCGTTTACCCTATCCCCAACACGTTGCGTTGATTGCTCCCCCAGCAAAGGAGATTGCCGAGAGCTTACGTTAACCGATGGAAATTTTGCCGGTAAATTGTCCTGCGGGGTCAGAATTTGGGTCCGCCCCGGTAGGCGAAGCTCGATTGTTGGACAGGGTCCGGCCGCTGAATTGCTCGAGACCGTTTGAGCGCGGATGAGCGGGGGCTGTGCCGGCTGCGATGGTCGCCGGCCTGGGCGAGCGCGTCGCGCGCTACTGGCACGGGCGGCGAGGTCAGGTTGACGAGCTCGGCGGTGTCACTTTCGTGCGGAGCGGGTAGCAGTCGGAGGGCGGTCGGCATGTGAAGAGCCGCGACCCCTGGATTGGGAACGATTGTGGGCTGTAGCAACTCATAAAGGACAAGAAATAGAATGGCTCCTCCGGCGAAAATCGGAGCGAACCCGCAAACAACGCTCCACTCCGCGCCGTCGAGGATCGGTGGCTTTCTATCGAGCCTCATTTCCGCAGCTCTTTGGTTGTTCATGGTGAGCTGCGCATTCCTCCGACGGGCTTGCTGAGTTGTCGATCGACGAGGTGGGCGGCCCCGTCCGTGTGTCCAGGGTATGGGACCACGGCTGAGCACGACGCTCGGGGCCGTCTGCCTGGGGCGCCACGGGGAGCACGCGGCGCAGACGCTACCGGCTTTTCGATTGCAGTTTTTTGACGCAGGTCAAATTGGACGGCCCCGACCCGCTGGGGTTCGTTGGGGGGAGGAGGGCGATCGGGCCCGCTTGCTGCCTTGCCGCCGGCTCGCCGGACAACGAGGTCAGCGCGGTCTTGGGGCGCATGGTGCGCTTGGGCTTGGTGCTCTTGCGGCTCTACCGGGTCTCGCCGCAGCCAGCCCCACGCCCGTCTTGGTCTCTCGCGCTTCTACGCTTCGAACACCAACCGGCCATTCGGCATGCATGGAACCAAGGCGAACTGGTTGCCCCTCTGTGCAATCCGCAAATAACCGGCCTCGTGCGCGTCGATAACGCCTTCGAGCGCCTGAGCCTCGGTCATGTCGCCATCTGCGGCAATGGCGGCGGCCGTTTCCTGGCGGATGTGGTCGACCATCTCGCGCGCCGTCTCAGACAGTTCGAGATACCGCTCGCGCGTCAATATTCTCAAGGCTTCCTCCGCATCTTGCTGTTCTTAGAAAGCCAAAACGGTTCCATGCGGCGCTTAACATCTCACTAACCTCCCTTGCGGGGCGCAGGGTTTTCCACAACGACGCGCAGAACCAACCGAGAAGTCGCCGGAAGCCGAGCGAGCCAAGGACCCCTCCATCAGGGAGAGATGGCGGGACCTCGCCCGCCAATGGAGAGTGTTGGCTGAACAGGCCGCACATCAACCTGACGCGTCGGTCGACGGCGGATAAACTCAGGTTAGGCACCTGGTCCGCTTCGCCCAAGTAGCCGATATGGAGCCTACATCCCGGCATGTCCGAAACCAGGAGCCGACATCGAGAGAGGAGATTCTGATCATTTCCAAGGTAGCAGATTACATGCCTAAGGGTTGTTTGGCCGTACTCTGTCGTACTGAACCAATATCGTGTGGCGGAGTGGGGTTGATGCGCGGTGGGTGGGCGGGGATGAGCCGTCGACCGAAATCCATCGCAAAAGCGGTTGCCCGCACAGCTCCGCCAGGTTGCGCCAGGCTGCCTCTCTGAATCCAACCTCCGCACGACTAGACCTGGACGACACCAAATCCGTCCTGACGTTCGATCCGGGTTCCATACTTCGCGGATAGCCGCGCGACGCGCGCGAGAACGCGGTCCGCAACAACATGGTCTGCCAGTATCGGTCGGCCGCGGCCAGTGCGCGGGCGCTGGTGACCAAGGTCGATTGGATAAAGCCGCAGACCAGCGAGGCTATCACCGCAGAATTGGCACATCACAAACATCTGCTCCCACTGCGCGGAATCGGCTGTGTGTCCGAGCGTGCCGTTCTGGTAACGCGCCGCCACAAAGTCCGCTGGCGTCGCGCGGTCGTCGAGGCCGTACCGCTGGTAGGCTTCGGCGGGCAGATACTTCATCGTCTCAATTTGAAATACGAATGTGCCGATGCCGTGCAACATGGGCTTGCCCTTGTAAAGCTCGACCGCCATCGGCACCTGCGGTCCGTGACATACGAAGATGTCGGCGCCGGCTTCGATCGAACGGCGGCCGAAATCGATCGCATAGTCGGCCAAATCGTCGATCTCGGTACGACGTTTTGCAGTCACTAGGGTCGGCCCACCGAGATCGTGGCAATGCAGACTGACGATCACCTTGTCGGCGAACGCGCGGGCATTGCGCACCTGCCGCAGGTTCTCCCTGAGATCAGTCTCATTGAGAGAGGTGGTTTCACCTGGAATTCCAACCATGAAAGTGCGGCCCAGGAAGTTGTAAGAATCCTCGGACCGCTTCGACACCGGGTCGCCCTGGGAGCGCCGCCGCTCCTCGCAAGCATCCCAGCCGATCGCCGCGCCGATCTTGCGCAGTTCATCCAGCATCGCCTTGTCGAGACCGTAGACGACCTTGTGGCGCAATCCGTTGACGCCCGGATAGCCGAGCGTGTCGTAGCGCTGGTCGCCAGCTTTGCTGCCGGGCTTGTATTGCGAGGTGGCGGCGATGAGCGCGACGCGCCCCTGCGCGGTCTCAATGTAGGCTGGCGCGCGCGCCTCCGCGAGGTGGCGACCGGAGCCGGCATGCGCGATACCGGCCTCGTCGAGGTAGCGCAGCGTATCGAGGATGCCTTTTGGGCCGTAATCGTCGGCGTGGCTCGATCCGCACGCAACCAGGTTCACGCCCAGCCATTTGAGGTCGGCGAGAAGCCGTGGTTCCGTCGTCACATAAGTTCCGCCGCCATCGCGTTGGGCGTGCGCATCGTCGAGATAGGGATGCGCATTGGCCTCGAAATTGGTGAACACCACGTCCGCCGACTTCAGGATGTCCCGCATCCGCAGGTACGGCTCCTCTTTGAAAACGGAGAGTGACCGGGTCATCATGGTATCGCCGGTGAGCGCGATGGTGAGGCGATCGGACGTCATGGCGGTTCCTCTAGGCTGCGCTATCGACAACCGCACGGCCGGCAGCCGCCATGAGGCGGCCGAGGTCGGGCTGCTGTTCCAGACTCTCAATTTGCTCCTTCAGAATTTCGGCCGCAGCCCGCCCGACGACTGGCACTGCACATCGGTCGAACTTCTCCAGGATGGCGCAGTGCTGCGATAAGCGGCGCACCGGGCCCACATCGATCCTTTCGCGGCGCCCGTCGCGCATCAGCACGACCATGGTTTCCGGGTCTGCCGCCGGCGCGTGGCGGATACGCGTCATAAGCGCCTTAACGCGCGGATCGCGCGCCGCCTCACCAGTGACCTGATCGAGCGTGAGCGCGCCGTGGATCAGCGTTGCCGCAATCACAAATGCGCCACTGAAGCCTGCGCTCTCTTCGTCGCAAGGGTCGAGCCGAAGCAGCGAGAAGGTATGAAGGTCGGCCTCAATCGACTCGATCTGATCGGCGCTGACACCGTGCTCGTGAATGAGCCGCAGCGCCGCATCGATGAGCGGATGGCCGGGATTGCACGCCGGGTAGCGCTTGAGGCGCGGAGGTCCTTCGAGCACGTAGGGGCGGCCCAACCGTTCGGTAATGGCCGCGAGATCGCGATCGTCCGGAAGCACGACCGCGTCGAGGAACCCCAGCGGAGCTTCGATAATGGCGATGTCGGCCGTGAAGCCGCGCTGCGCCAGCATCGCCGCCTCAATGCCGGCACGCGCCGCGTTGCCCGAATGCAATGCCTTCGCCATTGTACCCATGTTGCGGCGAAAGCCGCCACAGGCGCAGCTCGCGATGCCAATCGCAATTGCCGTCCGATGCGGGTCGAGCCCAAGCAGCCGGGATGCAACCATCGCCGACGCGATCGGGCCAACCAGGCCCACGTGCCACCAGCCGCGGTGGGTCGGTCCGCGCTTCTCATGGCGCTTGAAGTCGACGGCCTGTGTTAGTCGCGCGCTCGCCTCATAGGCGAGGATAAAAGCATCGAGCGTTTGCCCGCCTGACAGATTGCGGTGCTCGGCAATGGCAAGCGCCGCCGGAAGAATATGGGTCGAAAGGTGCGACCCCTCGTCGAAGTCGAGCGCGTTGGCGAGCGTGCCATTGGCAAGCGCGGCCATAGGAGCTGATGCCTTCATTCCGGCGCCGAGCACTGTCGCGCTCGCCGGACCGCCGGCATTCTCGGCTACGTAATGCGCCATCACGGTTCCGATCGAGCGCGCCGAAGCCGCAAGGGCCACGCCGACCGTGTCCAAGATGATGTTCTTCGCATGCTCGACCACGACCCTCGAGATCACCGCAGACGGTGTGGCAGCCACGAAGGACGCAACGAGCTCAGTGAGCGGCCGACGGTCCGGCATGCAATTACTTCTTCTCGGCCAGCATGCCGTTGATGCGAGCGATGACATCAGGTGGCGTTTTCGCCACCTTCCTGACGAGCGCCGCCAACTCCTCGCCAGTCATTGGTCCTTCGACCGTCACGCTCGCCTTGGCGGCCAGCGCCAGGAAACGCGGGTCGCGCACTGTCGCATCAAACGCGCGGCGCAGAACGGCGAGCCTCTCGGCCGCAACATCCGGGGGCGCGAAATAAGGCTTCGCCGCCTCCTGCCGTGCCAGCATGAACACCAGTGCTTGGCGGTCAGCGTCGGTCTGCGCGAGGCTCGTGAACAGCGGCACGTCAGGCAGATCGGGCAGCGGTTTGAAGCCATGCTGCACGATAATGCGGATTTTCCCATCACGGATCCATTCCGGCTCAGCATTACGAATGCTGCTCCAGCCGTTCGCAAAAGCCCCTTGCACCTCACCGCGCTCCATCGCCAGCTTCACATCGTTCGACGATTTGTAGCCGTTGACGATCTTGAGCTTCAGACCGAACATGTCCCGAGCCATGATCGCGTAATCAGTACTTGCCGCGCCGACGCTGACTCCCCCCATGACGACCTCGGTGGTTCGCATGTCGGCGAGCGTTTTGATGGGGGTGGTGTGCCACACATAGCCGACAAAGGGGTCGGTCGTGATGCTGCCGATCCATGACAGACGAGTGGCCTCGAAGACGGCGGCGCCGGGCGAGGTGAGCTGCGTGGTCAGGACGCTCGCGTGCGTCGCCGCAATGACCGTGCCATCACGTGGCGCCGCAGTGGCAATATAGTTTGCGGCCTTGAGCCCGCTGGCTCCGGGCATGTTCTGTACAAGAATCGTCGGATTGCCCGGGACGTATTCTCGCAATATCTGGGACATGAGGCGCGCATAGGTATCGTAGGCGCCGCCCGCGTCGGTGGAGACCACCAGACGCAGTTGCTTGCCCTTGTAAAAATCCTCCTGCGCCCATGCACGTGCACTCGTGAGCCCCGCCGCAATCGACACGCACGCCAGAGCGATGAAACCGGACCGCACAGCCGCTACCTCGTTTCGCCGCTACGCTAGGTCAAACGCGCGTCGGGTGCCAGTGCCTCGTGATCCGGTACCAGCGTTGACTTCCGGCAGAACCGCCCAGTACTTTTATTGACGTGCTCCCCCGCGCATATGCGTACAGGCAGCACTTGAACGTTCGTAGCCGTTCGTTAGGCAGCACCGGATGCTGCACCAACAGGTCCACGCGCCACCCTCCTCGACAGGCGGCGCTGGCAAGGGAGCAACCCCGTGACCCCAATTTATTCCCGAATCATTGAAGGTCCGAGTGCTTGGACCCCAGCATCGCTGGGCGGGAAAGAAGGTCTCGTACACCAACTCGACGCAAGCCACCTCGCCGCTCTGGATTCGTTACTCGTCAAGACGCGAAGCAAGATGCTGGAGGATCTGAGACGCGAGGATTTCACCGATGAGGGCCTAGCTGAATTCCTCGATCACGTGCGTCACGAGGTCATGAACGGAAGGTGCGCTGTTGTCATCAGAGGTGTAGATCGCGGTCGCTATGGACAGGAGGACTGCGCGCGGATTTTCTGGGGGATCGGCTCACACCTTGGCACGCCCGCGGTCCAGAGTTCACGCGCGGACCGACTTGGCTACGTGCGCAACGAGGGAGCCCCGCGCGCCCGGGGCTATCGCGGCTCCGGGGAGCTTGCCCTTCACACTGACTCGCGCGCCGTCATAGCCCTCATGTCCCTGCAGAACGCGGCGACAGGTGGCCATAGCCACCTCGCCAGCGGAGCGACGATCCACAACATGATCCTGCGGGAGCGGCCGGACCTCCTCGAGCCGCTCTATCGTGGCTATCCCTATCACTCGACGGAAATTGAACTGACGCCCTGTTCCATACCAGTCTTCTCGAATGTTGACGGCATCGTCAGCTGCGCGTTCTTCGAGAGCCATATGCGCAGAGCTGCAAGGACCAGAAGCGAGGCTTTGCCAGGCGACCTCGATGAGGCGTTGACCTACTTTGCCGCCGTGGCTCGCCGTGAGGACGTGCGGATTGAATTCATGCTCGAACCGGGCGAGATCATGGTCTGCAACAATTTCGCCGTACTGCACGCGCGAACCGAATTCGTGAACGCACCAGGCCAGGAACGGCTGCTGCTGCGACTGTGGTTAAATGTTCCGAACGGCCGGC
>Ga0126381_100002415_pt1 | contig 20179 bp, 18 predicted proteins | sample PanSoiMetPlot_28_FD_96465 | JGI IMG/M metagenome (GOLD analysis project Ga0126381, IMG submission 96465) | Tropical forest soil microbial communities from Panama - MetaG Plot_28 | ecosystem: Environmental > Terrestrial > Soil > Tropical forest > Bulk soil | place: Panama | collected 2016-02-17
TATTCGGCTGGGGTTTCGTGCCGGGCCTCGGCGTTGCAGGCGCCGGAGCTGCGATGATCATCTTCAATACTGGCGCAGCAACGGTACTGGGGATTTATATGAACTCGCCGCAGACCCCGCTACGCTTGCGCGCTGCCCGTCTCACTGTACGTCAGTTCAGAGAAATTCTGAGAGTCGGGCTACTGTCAGCGGTAGGGACCATCGTGACGAACCTCACCGTCGTTATCGCCACCGGTCTGGTCGGTACGTTCGGCCGCGACGCGATAGCTGGCTATGGTCTGGCTTCGCGGCTGGACTATCTCCTCATTCCTCTGCTTTTCGCGGTGGGAACGGCATCGGTAACGATGGTGGGTACGAGCATTGGCGCCGGCCACCATGAGCGAGCGCGCAAAATCGCATGGACCTCTGCGCTCATTTCCGCAGCGATCACCGCCGGTATCGGTTCTCTCGCCGCCCTCTTCCCCCAAGGATGGATGCACCTTTTCTCGCATGAGCCGAGTGTGGTGCGCGTCGGCACCGATTACCTCGTGCGTGTTGCACCGTTCTACGCCTTCACCGGTCTTGGAATGGCGCTGTATTTCGCGAGCCAAGGAGCAGGGAGCGTAGTCTGGCCATTCTCTGCAGGAGTGGCGCGGCTCGTCACGGTCGCTCTTGTTGGCTGGGCCTGGGTCAACATGAACCACGGATCGCTTACGGGGCTCTTCTGGATCGTGGCTGCGGCCCAGCTTCTTTTTGGCGGAATCAACGCCTTTGCCATGGCGACCGGCCTGAGCTGGAGCTCGGCTGGTTCACGCGTCCAGCCATTCCACCAGCCGGCGCGCTCCGAGGGCTGATCGGTAGTCTTGCTGCACTACTCTCGAGTCGAGTCGCCTCGGCCCTTCGTACGCTTGATCGCAACCCTGGTTGAGTCGCCAGGCGACGAGATCGGCTGACCGACTGCGGGATGGCCAATGGTGGTGCTTTAAGAAGATTTAAGGTCCAGTAAAGGACTGAAGCACCGCGCGCGTCCTAGAGTCCGTTCCAGCAGCACCGGACTTTTCCTCAACCGAACGCGACCGCCAAGAGATCACTATGAACGCTAAACCCATCCTCGACCGGCACAACGTTGGCACGACCATTGTCGCTGCGGGACTGTCGGTTCTTATTTCGATCGGCCTTCTTATCGCCGTCGCCGAGCTGTTCGCTCAAGACGGCACTCCGCTGCAGAATGTCGTTATCGCCGAGCGGGCATGCAGCGAACTTGCATTCGTATCCGATCGCAATGCGTGTGTGCGCCAGTTTCTCGCCGTATCGGCTCATCGACGGATCGCAAGTCGCTAGGGTTCGCAAACGAATACGAAGGTCCGCTGTCCGCTTCAATGACGAGACTAGAAGGTTCTCGATCCCATTCCGGAACGCTAGCGATGCAAATTTTTCCGTCATGGGCCGGCATGGGCGCTAAACTGCCTTCGGAACTCGACGTGGATACCCCCAACCTCAACCCAGACTTTGCACCTCGCCGCTTCGGGCGCTTCGAATTGCGTCCGGGCGAGCGCGTCCTGCTCGCGGACGGTGCGCCGGTCACACTGGGCGCGCGTGCATTCGACTTGCTCGTGGCTTTCGCCGATAGGCCCGGCACGCTGATTACCAAGGACGATCTGCTCGCCACCGTATGGCCGGGCGTCGTGGTCGAAGAGAACAATCTACAAGTGCAGGTCTCCACATTGCGCAAGATTCTGGGACAAAGCGCTCTCGCCACCATCCCAGGTCGCGGCTATCGATTCAATCTGCCCGTCGCGTCCGCCAAGGCTGACGCCGATACGGCGACCGTCACTGGGACCGAACCTACCGATGGTGCATCCGACCAAGGTCCTCCTTCGAGGGCGCACACGAATCTGCCCTCTCGACTGCCATTGCTTTATGGGCGCGCAGCAGATGTGGCTGCGATCGTGGCATTGCTACGCGAACATCCAGTCGTCACGGTCACGGGATCTGGCGGGATTGGGAAGACCCGTGTCGCTCAAGCAGTTGCCAAACAGATCTTGACCGAAGCTGCGACCGACTATTCGGATGGAGTTTGGTGGGTGGAGCTTGCCGCGCTTGCCGATGGCGAGCTTGTTCCGTCGGCCGTGGCGGAGGCGATGGGGCTGCGAATCCCAGGCGAACGGCCCACCGCGCTTGCATTGCGATCGCAACTCGCCGCACAACGCATCTTGCTGGTGCTCGACAATTGCGAGCATCTCGCAGACGCGGTCGCTTCACTGATCGATGCTGTGACTTCCGGCGCGCCGCACGCGAGCGTTCTGGTGACGAGCCAGGAGACGCTCAAGGCGACCGACGAGCATGTCTATCGCATAAGCGGGCTAGCGGTTCCCGCCGACACCGATGTAGAGCACGCGTCGCAATCCGGCGCGATCGAGCTATTCGCGGCACGAGCCCAGGCAGCGGATCCGCGCTTCACGCTGACGGCGACCAATTTGCCGGCCGTAGTCGAAGTATGTCGACACCTGGACGGCATCCCCCTGGCGATCGAGCTCGCGGCAGCACGGTTGCCGCTGCTCGGCGTGGAAGGACTGCGTGCCCGCCTGCACGAGCGCTTCAACCTGCTGACAGGCGGTGCGCGCGTGGTGTTGCGGCGTCATCAAACGCTGCGCGCGACGCTGGAATGGAGTCACGCCCTTCTGACACCCGATGAGCAGACGGTCTTCCGGCGACTGGGAGGATTCGCCGGCGGCTTTAGCCTGGAGGCGGCGCAGCACGTTGCGAGCGATGAGCACATCGATCCGTGGACGACGCTCGATCATCTCGGCGCATTGGTGGACAAATCGCTGGTGCTCGCCGAAGGCGATGCAGTCCCGCGTTATCGCATGCTCGAGACCACACGCGCTTATGCGCTCGAGCGGCTGACGGAAGCCGGAGAAATGCAAGCCACACTGCGCCGCCACGCCCACGCCATGCTGGCGTTGCTAGAGCCGCTCGAGCAATACGAATGGCGGCGGCCAGCAAGCGCCGGCATCGTGCCTGAAGCAAAGGTCGAGCTCGACAACGTGCGCGCAGCGCTCGAGTGGGCGGATAAGGCCAACGACGGTCCATTGGCGGTCGCGCTTGCCAGCGTCACGCACAGTGTCTGGTGGTCCTCTTCTCATATGGCGGAAGGCCTCGCACGCTGTCTTGCCGTGCGCCGGCACGTCGACAGTGGAGTGTCAGCGACGATTGCTGCGCGCTTCTGGCTTACGATCGCCAAGCTGGGTCTGTATTCGACGCGACGCGAAAGCTACGACGCGGCCGTGCGGGCAACGACCCTTTACCGCGATCTCAAAGACGATCAGCGTACCTTCGAGGCGCTGACTTTCGCCGCCGTGCAAGGTACGCGCTTCGCGAGCGTCGTGGAGATGGGGGCCGAGCTCGATGAGGCCGCGCAGCTCGAGCGCCAAGACTGGCCCGCGCGGCAGCGAGCCAAGCTCGCGTTCGCCCGCTGTTTCTGGTTTGCCCGCCAGGGCCGGATCGACGAAGCGCTCGCCAGTGCGCACCAACAGGTCGCAATCTGTCGCGAAGGCGGCGTCGAGCTCGCTGCGCTTTACGCCATGTCCAACGTCACGTTGATGGAAGTCCTGTTAGGACGCTGGCAAGAAGCGCTGGATCAGTCGCGCGCATGCATTGCGCGTCTCTACGAGCTCGGCGCTGACACAGGCGCAGGCCATCTCTATCACAGCGAGATGCTGGCGCTGCTCATGCTCGATCGGTCAGACGAGGCTCTCGCGGCGGCCAGGAACGCCTATCCGCGCCTCGTGCACGAAGGCGATCAGTACCGCTTGCTGCTGCCGCTCGCGCTTATCAATGCACTGGCTGGACGGCTTGAGGCGGCCGCGCGCATCATCGGATTCGACGGCGCCGCCCAAACGCGCAGCGGCGAGAACGCGAGCATCGTCGCCGAAGAGCTACACGGGCGTCTTGACCCGCTCCTGGCCGCACGCTTGTCAGCGGACGATCGCCAGCGGCTCGCGGCGGAAGGTGCTGCAATGCACGAAGTGGATGCGTTCAGCCTGGCTCTCTCCGGGGGAATCACGTAGAAGTCGATGCCGCTTCACGGACAAACTGACCGGCACTGAGCGGCCGCGGCCTCACACGCTTGCGGGGCGCGACACCTGAACTTCAGCTTCGCCTTCTGACGAAACGGTGGTGCCGGTATTCGCGCTGGTAGCGCTCCATGCGTCCAAACCGCCGATAAGCGGCCGCACCCAGACATAGCCACGATCCAAAAGCAAACGCGCCGCTTTTGCCGCGGAAGCTTCGTTAGGGCAAGCGCAGTAAAGAACGATCTTTCGATCGCGCGGCAGCCCGTGCCGCCCACTTTGGATCGCATCCAAAGAAACCGAAATCGCGTCGGGGATGCGACGCGGGTCGAACTGTTGCGATGCTTGTCCGCGAACATCGACTACGAGCGGTCTCTCGCCCGCCGCAATCAGCGCCTTCAATTCATCGACCGAGATCCGCGAGATGTCGGGGGCGCGGGCGACGCGGCGACGCCACCACCGCCAGGCGATATATATTGCGAACACAACTAAGACAGCTGCGACAGCTTGCCAGCCGAGAGCGTGCAGGTTCTGCATTGCCGACTCGATCTGATTGCGCAGAAGGAAGCCTCCGCCAAGCAACACGACACCATACACCACACCACCCGCGGCAGTGAGCGCCAGGAATTTGCGCCAGGTCATCCCCATCACTCCCGCAAGAGGAGGCGCAACCACCGACACGCCGGGCAGGAAATGCCCGATCACGAGCGACGACCAACCCCAGCGACCAAAAGCTTTCTCTGTTCGAGATACGCATGTATCGGCGGTGAGAGAAAAGCGACACAGGAACTTCAATACCCCGGCGCCGTAATACCTTCCAGCGGCAAACCACACCGCATTGCCCATCGTCATCGCGACGACAATCGCGACGAGAAGCAGCAGAAATTCTCCGGCGCTGTGCATCGCTTGCGCGCCCAGAAAGAGCGCGGTAGGCATCACCGGCACTGGGATGCCAACCTCATGCAGTAGCGTATTTACCGCAAGGACCCAGAACGCACGATGGCCCTGGATATCTGCAAGATCAAACATTTCTTTGACGCCCGGACGGTGGGCTCGAGAGTTCGCCGCCTACTGGTCGCCTACCCTGCAGAGATAGGGCATCCATGGGTGGAGCCACGGCGCGGCGGCGACGAGTTGCGGAGCGAACAGCGTAAGCGCCGCACTGCCGATAAGCACCGCGCCTGCCACGCGCCTGCCGACGCTGCCTCCTGCGAAGCTTGCTGCATTGCGCGCCCCTAACGCGACGGCGATCATCGCTGGCGCGGTGCCGATGCCGAATGCCAGCATCGTCGCCGCCGAGCGCAGCGCGTCCTGTTCGAGCGCCGCGATCAGCATCATCGTGTAAGCGAAGCCGCAGGGCATCCAGCCCCAAACCATCCCGAAGCCGAGCGCGCGAGTGACGCTCGTCACCGGCAAAAACCGCCGGCCGATCGGAGCGAGTCGAGGCCACACCAGTTTCCCGATCCGCGACCCCGGATCGCGCAAGGCCCCGAACGCGACCAGCGCGGCGGCGACGAGCGCGACCGCCGAAAGTACGCGTAGACTCGTGCGCACCGCATCAATGTCGAGCCAGCTCACCATGAAGCCGAGCGCGCCGCCGATGAGCCCTCCAGCGAGTGCATACGAAAGCATCCTCCCGACCTGGTAAGTGACAAGCAGCGACGCTCGCGACCGGCCGTCAACGCGTTTCGCTGTGGCCATGCCCAGCGCGGCGGAGATGCCGCCGCACATCGCAAGGCAATGGCCGCTCGCCGCGAGGCCGAGCATCAGGGCAGCGCCGAGCGTGAGCCCGCCGATCATCGCAATCGCTCCGGGCCGCCGCTGGACTCGACGGCCGGCTCTTCGCTGTTAGCCACTTCGATCGGAGCGTGGTCTGCATCGATGACGGGCAAGAGCGCCGACGTGTCCATGTCGTCGAACTGACCGTGATCGACCGCCCAGAAGAGCGCGATGCCGGCCCCGACGAGGAACAGAATCGATAGCGGAATCAGGAGCACGAGGCTGTTCATGTCGACGCGCGCTCGTGGATGAGGCTCTCGAGCGCGACGGGTGTGTGATCGACATCCGTGCGCGTCGCGCGGCCGATACGCAGCGCGTTCATGACGACGAAAAGCGAGCTCGCCGACATGCCGATCGCCGCAAGCCAGGGCGGCACGAAGCCCAAAGCTGCGAGCGGGATGGCGGCGAGGTTATAGCCGAGCGCCCAGCGCCGGTTCTGCCGCAGGATCGAGAGCATCTCCCGCGCGAGCATTCGCGCACCGGCCAGGACGTCGAGTTGTCCGGTGATTACGATGTCGCTCGCCGCCTGTGCGACATCTGCCGCGGACCCCACGGCCACGGAGACGTCGGCACCGGCGAGCATCGGCGCGTCATTCACGCCATCCGCGATCACGGCGACACGCGCGCCCGTTGCGCGAAGCGACGTGACCCATGCCAGCTTGTCGGCAGGAGACTGGCGTGCAGCCCAGTCGGCGATGCCGAGACTAGCCGCAGCGGACATAACCTTCGACCTTGCATCCCCGCTCGCGAGCGCAACGTGAATGCCCGCGCTGGCGAGTGCATCGACGGCCGTGCGTGCGTCCGGCCTGATCCGCTCGTCGACATGAAACGCCGCGATGGCGCCATCGTCGTCGGCGAGCACTACCGCATCGTCGAGGCCCGCTGACAACTCACCGCGCGAGACCGCGTAGTCTGCTCGACCGAGTCGATATCGCCGTCCGCCAATGACACCGCCGATGCCGCGGCCCGCGACGCTTTCGCGCGCATCGACCACGGGCAATGCCGCCGGGGCTGCGGCCGTGAAAGCGCGCCCGAGCGAATGGTGGGTCCCGCGTGCGAGCGCAGCGGCGAGCACAAGGGCGGCGTCGCGATCGACGTCGCGCAGCGCCAGGGTGCCGTCCCGCGGGATCCAGGGTTCGGTCAACGTTCCCGTCTTGTCGAACACGACATGGGTGATTGAGGCGAGACCCTCAAGCGCATCCGGACGCACGACAAGCACTCCGCGGCCCGTGAGCACCGCGAGCGCGCGCGTTACCGCGGCAGGCGCCGCCAGCGCGAACGCACATGGACACGCGACGACGAGCACCGCGACGGTTGCCGCGAAGGCTCGATCGGCGTCGACGATCGCCCATAGGATCGCCGTGCATGCCGCGAGCAGAAGCACGCGCGCAACAAAACCCGCCGCGGCGCGCTCGCCCTCACGCGCCAGGCGCGGCCGCATGCTCGCCGCACGGACGGTAAGCGCGACGATGCCGGCGACGACGGTGTCCGCACCGACCCGCGTCACCCGCATCGTTGCCGGCGCCCCCACGACGACACTTCCAGCGCACAGCGCCTCGCCCCGTCGCTTCAAAAGCGGCACCGATTCGCCGCAGAGCAAAGCCTCGTCGACGCGGCATTCAGCGCTTTCGAGAATGCCATCGGCTGGAACGCTGCTGCCATCGACGACGATCACTCGATCGCCGGCGGCGAGCTCGAGAGCGCCTACGCGCAAAAGCGATCCGTCGGCCTCAACGCGATCCGCGAACGCAGGGGTCAATCGAGCCAGCGCGTCAGACAAATCACCGGCGCGGTGCCGAGCGCGCATCTCCAGATAGCGGCCGACGCTGAGAAAGAAAACGAACATGCTCACCGATTCGAACCAGACGTCAGGGCCGCCGGTGACGACCTCGACGACGCTCCCGCCGTAGATCAGCGCGACCGCCAGCGCTACCGGCACGTCCATTCCGAGGCGGCGCGCGCCGAGCAGGCGAATGGCGCCGGAGAAGAAAGGGGCAGCGGCATAGAACACGACGGGCGTGGCCGCCAGCAGCGTCAACCAGCGGAAGAAGTCCCGGGTTGCGACATCAACGCCGTCGAAGGCGCCGAACCACAGGGCGCTTGCGTACATCATCGCCTGCATGGCACCGAACCCGGCGACGGCGAGACGCTTCTGCGCGTCGCGGGTTTCACGGCGACGAGTGTCGTCGAGGGCGGCGCGGTCGAGCGGCAGCGCACGGTAGCCGATTCGCGCGAATGTGTCGACGAGACTGGCGAGCGAGATCATCCTGCCGTCGTAAACGATGCGCGCGCGACGCGCTTGCGCGTTCATGCCGATCTCGGCCACACCAGGCAGGCGACCGAGGGTTTGCTCGATGAGCCAACAGCAGGCGCTGCAATGCACGCCCTCGACCAGCACGATCGCTTCGCTGCGCCCGTCAGCAAGTGAGCGCACGAAGTGGCGCGACAGCTCGGGCCGCATGAATGCTTTCGCATTCCTCGCCAAATCGACGCGGTCGGGTGCGCGCGGCGCTGATGCGCTTCGCAACCGATAGTAGTCGGCAAGACCCAGCTCATCGATCCACTCGGCCACCGCGCGGCAGCCGTTGCAACACACCGGGTGGACGACGCCGGCAACGCGTGCCTGCGGCGGATCGGCGGGCAATGCTTCGCCGCAATGCCAGCAGCTCTGCGGTGCGGCGTTCATCGCGTCTCCCGCGCGGGCGGAGTAGCGTCCGCAGCGTGCCGGAGCGGAACATGGATCGCCTGGCCGCCATTGTTAGCGACTGGCGGGTCGGGGTAGCGCCACGCGAGCACGATCATCGCCATGCACCCAACAATCGTCGCCGCCAGAATCAGCGCACCGAGCCAGACGACCGGCTGCCGAAACCATGCGCCTGTGTCGCGCCGCGCGCTCATTTCATTTCCCGGCGACGGCCGCGGGGCGTGATTGTGCGTAAACCCAAGCTGCGACGAGCATGGTGTTCTCGCTGCCGAGCCGGTTGCGCCATGCCGGCATCACGCCATTGCGACCGCGGCGGATGGTCTCCGCAATGTCTGCCAGGTTCCCTCCGTACAGCCAGATGCCGTCGGTGAGATTCGGGGCACCGATCACCTTGTTGCCCTTGGCGTCGGCGCCATGGCAAGCCGCACAGGTGGTAAAGAGCTGCTTGCCGAGCTGGCCGCGCAACTTGTCGTGTGCCCACCCTGACAGGCTCGCCACGTAGTTGGCGAGATTGATGATGTCGCCATCGGAAAGCGTGCCAGCGAACGCGGGCATCGTGCCGCGGCGGCCGTCCTCGATGCTGGTCAGGATCGACTTGCCGTCGCCGCCATAGAGCCAATCGTTGTCGGTGAGGTCGGGCGCGCCGAGCGCGTGGTTGCCGTGCCCTTCGCGACCGTGGCAGGCGGCGCAGTTGTCGATGAATAGCACCTGGCCTACGCGGACAGCCTCCGGGTCGGTCGCGATGTCCTCGACTGACTTGCCGCGCACTCGCTCGCTCAAGGGTAGCTCGAGCTGGCGATTCGCCGTCTGATCACGGGCGAGCTCTCCGTGCGATGTCCAGTCGAGAAGACCCTTGAATGCTCCGAAGCCCGGGTATAGCGCAAGGTAGGCAAAGCCCACAACGAACGTCGTCGCGGACATGACGATCCACCACGTTGGCAGGCGTCGCACGCCTTCCCGCAGCACGCCGTGCGCCCACACGTGCCCGCTTGTGCCGTCCGGCTGAGTCGGGATGTCGACACGAGGTCCCCACAGAAACAGGAATAGCGTAATGCCGAGATTGACGACGATGAGCAGGATGACCCAGGCCGACCAGAACTCGCTCATCGCTCCTCCTCTCCGTGCTCCTCGTCTTCCATCGGCAGCTTCGCAAGGGCGTCGAAATCAGGCTTGTGATGCGGAAGCCACGCCCAGAACCAGATGCCGATGAACGCCACCATCACAATTACCGTAGCGATGCCAGCGATGTGTCCCCAGACCGGATTCATTTGGCGGCCTCCTTCGCTGCCGGCTGCGGCTCGTTCGCCACACCGAGGCCCTGCAGATACGCAACCAACGCGTCGAGCTCGGTCTTGTTGGCGACGGCCTTCGCCGCCGCGGCGATGTCCGCGTCGGTGTACGGATCGCCCAATGTGCGCAGCGCGCGCATGCGCGCCGCGATGTCGTTGCCGTCGAGCGCCGCGCGTTCGAGCCACGGATACTCCGGCATGTTCGACTCGGGGACGAACGCGCGCGGGTCGAGGAGGTGCAGGCGCTGCCATTCGTCGGAATACTTGCCGCCGACCCGTGCGAGATCGGGGCCCGTGCGCTTCGAGCCCCACTGGAAGGGCCGGTCGTACACCGATTCGGCGGCGGTGGAATAGTTGCCGTAGCGCTGCGTCTCGGCCCTAAGCGCACGGATCATCTGCGAGTGGCACAGGTAGCAGCCCTCGCGAACGTAGATGTCCCTGCCAGCGAGACGCAGCGGATCATAGGGTTTCACGCCGGGCGGCGCGCTGACCGAGTGCGCCTCGACGAAAAGCGGCGTGATCTCGGAAAGGCCGCCCAGCGATACCATCACCAGCGTCAGGATGCCTAGCAGTGCCGCATTCTTCTCGATTGCCTCGAAGTACTTGTATCCGCCTGCCATCGCGGCTCTCCCTCAGCTGTATGCCGGCAGGGGCGTCGGCACTTGGTGCGGTTCGGGTTCCGGAATCGGAACCGGGATCGGTTTGATGAGCCGCGCGCGCGCCGCCGCGGCGGTGTGCCACAGGTTCCACGCCATGACGACCATGCCACCGAGGATGAGCAGGCCGGAGAACCAGCGCACGACGTAGAGTCCCTTGATGGCGATCAGGCTGTCGATGAACGCGTAGGTGAGCGAGCCGTCGGGGTTGGTCGCGCGCCACATGAGGCCCTGGGCGACCCCGGCGATCCACATCGAGAATATGTATAGAAGGACGCCCATGGTGTGCAGCCAGAAATGGAACTCCATCGCCGGGCGCGAATGCATCGCGGGCTGGCCGAGCGCGCGAGGCGCCATTGCGTAGAGCGATCCGATGGTGATCATCGCGACCCACCCGAGCGCGCCGTTGTGCACGTGCGCGATGGTCCACTCGGTGTAATGCGACAGCGAGTTAACGGTCTTGATCGCCATCATCGAGCCTTCCAAGGTCGACGCCGCGTAGAAAACGAGGGATACCACCATGAACTTCGCCGCGGGGTCGGTCCTGAGGAGGTGCCACGAGCCGTTGAACGTCAGAAGGCCGTTCGCCGCCGAACCCCAGCTCGGCATCAGCAGGATCAGCGAGAACGCCATGCCCACCGACTGCACCCAGTCGGGCAGCGCCGTATACAGTAGGTGGTGCGGCCCTGCCCACATGTATACCGATATCAACGCCCAGAAATTGACGATCGAAAAGCGGTAGCTCCACAACGGCTGTTGTGCCTGGCGCGGAACGAAGTAGTACATCATTCCCAGGAAGCCCGCGGTGAGGAAGAACGCCACCGCGTTATGGCCGTACCACCATTGCACCATCGCGTCTGTCGCGCCCGAGTACACCGGATAGGACTTGGTCAGCGAAACCGGCAGCGCGATGTTGTTGACGATGTGCAACAGCCCGACGGCGATGATGAATGCGCCGTAGTACCAGTTGGCGACGTAGATGTGGCGGATGCGCCGCCGCGCGACCGTCGCGAAAAACACAATTCCGAAGGAAACCCAGACGACGGCAATGGCAATGTCGATGAACCACTCGGGCTCTGCGTATTCCTTGCTCTGGGTGATTCCGAACGGCATGGTCGCCATCGCGAGGATGCAGCCGAGCTGCCATCCCCAGAAGGTGAAGTTGGCGAGCGCGGTGAACGCGAGCCGGGTGTGCCCGGTTCGCTGCACGACGTAGTAACAGGTCCCCATCAGCGCGGACCCGCCGAACGCGAAGATCACGCCGAAGGTATGGTCTGGGCGAATGCGGCTGAAGGTGAGCCACGGCACGCCGAGATTGAACCAGGGCCACGCCAACTCGGCAGCGGCGTAGACGCCGATCGCCATGCCGATGATTCCCCACACCGCTGCGGCCAGGAGGAACAGTCGCACGATCTGGTCGTTGTAGGTTTCCTCGGGATTCATACACACCTCCCTGATCGATAACGTCGTCTAACTATTTGAGGCCGCGCCTGCCGCCGAAGCGATCCGGGTGCGCGAGGCGTCAGGCGTCACAGGCCGAGCGCCGACAGCCCGGGATGGTCGTCGGGCCTTCTTCCAAGTGGCCAGCGATACTTTCGATCGGTGGCGGAAATTGGGAGATCGTTGATGCTGGCGATCCGCCGCCGCATAAAGCCCTGATCATCGAACTCCCAGTTTTCATTGCCGTAGGAGCGGAACCAGTTGCCGGAGTCGTCGTGCCACTCGTAGGCGAAACGAACAGCAATGCGGTTGCCCTGACAAGCCCACAGTTCCTTGATCAACCGGTAGTCGAGTTCCTTGGCCCACTTGCGAGTCAGGAATTGCTGGATGGCTTCCCTGCCGGCGAAGAACTCCGCGCGGTTGCGCCAGACGCTGTCAGGTGTGTAGGCCAAGGACACACGCAGCGGATCCCTCATGTTCCAAGCATCCTCGGCCAAGCGAACCTTCTGTGTTGCAGTTCCTGTGTCGAAGGGGGGAAAGGGTGGTCGGGGCTGTTCGGGCGTCGACATAGCGGAGTCCTTCTCAGGACGATTCAAGGAAGCTTAGCTCTCGGTACGCGCCGCGCTGGAAACGTGGCCACCAAATATGAGCCCAACTACAAAGCCGATCACCGCTCCGAGTGGGCCAAAAACGAACACGCTCGTCATCGCTGCTTCGACGGAGCGATCATGCACGTTAGACGAAAACCAATCTATGAGGAAGTACCCGGCAAAGGCGGCGACTACGTACCCGCCAACAGCACAAAGGAGGCCAATGGCAAAGCGCTTCATCGGTTCAGGCCGGCCTCCAGCAGCAGCACGATTTCGTCCATCACACCGCCTGCGCCATTGTGGCGCCGACGATAGCCTGCGCTTCGGCAACGATCATTTCGAGGTGGCGCTGGTCGCGAAAGCTCTCGCCGTAGATCTTGTAGACGTCTTCGGTGCCCGAAGGGCGCGCCGCAAACCACCCGCTTTGCGCCACAACCTTGAGCCCACCGATGGGGGCGCCGTTGCCTGGTGCAGCCGTGAGCTTCGCGGTGATCGGCTCGCCGGCGAGTTGCGCCGCGGTAACGTCGGCTGGAGCGAGCTTGCCGAGCCGCGCTTTCTGCGCCGGAGTCGCAGGTGCGTCGATGCGAGTGTAGAGTGGCACCCCGAACTCGCGCGTGAGCTCGGCGTAATGCTCGCCCGGATCCTTTCCGGTCCGCGCAGTGATCTCGGCAGCGAGCAGGTCCATGATCGGGCCGTCCTTGTCGGTGGTCCACACGGTGCCGTCCAGTCGCAGGAAGCTTGCGCCGGCGCTCTCCTCCCCGCCGAAGCAGCACGAGCCGTCGAAGAGGCCGGGCGCAAACCACTTGAATCCCACGGGCACCTCGGAGAGCTGCCGGCGCAAGCTTGCGACGACGCGGTCGATCATCCCGCTCGAAACAAGTGTCTTGCCGACGACGGCGCCGCGCGGCCACGCAGGGCGATGGCTGAGGAGATACCGTATCGCCACGGCGAGGTAATGATTCGGATTCATCAACCCTGCCGAGGGAGTGACGATGCCGTGGCGGTCGGCATCGGTGTCGTTGCCGAAGGCAACCTGATAACGGTCCTTGAGCGCGACCAGGCCCGCCATCGCGTAGGGGCTCGAGCAGTCCATCCGGATCTTGCCGTCGTGGTCCACGGTCATGAACGAGAAGGTAGGATCAACCCTCGGATTGGCCACCGCAATGTCGAGGCCGTAAACCGTGTTGATGGGCTCCCAGTAATGGACCGCAGCCCCGCCTAGCGGATCGACCGCCAGACGTAACTTGGCGCCGCGGATCGCCTCCATGTCGACGATGTTGCGCAGATCCAGGACGTACGGCATCAGAAAATCTTCTTCGCGCATGGACTTCCGGGCCGTGGCCAGGGGAACGCGCTTCACACCCGCATCTCCTCCGCGCAAAAGCTCGTTCGCACGATCCTCGATCCATCGCGTGACATCGGTATCGGCGGGTCCGCCGTTCGGCGGGTTGTATTTGAAACCGCCGTCTTCCGGGGGATTGTGAGACGGCGTGATGACAATCCCGTCGGCGAGCCGATCGGTCCGGCCCCGGTTATGAACCAGAATCGTCCGCGAGATTGCCGGCGTCGGCGTAAACCCATTGTTGCTCTGAATGACGGCCTCGACTCCGTTGGCGACGAGCACTTCGAGGGCCGTGCGCTCCGCCGGTGCAGAGACGGCGTGGGTATCCTTGCCCATATACAGCGGTCCACTCGTGCCGCACATGGTCCGATAGTCGCAAATGGCCTGGGAGATCGCCAGGATGTGAGCTTCGGTGAACGAACCTGCGAGCGGTGACCCGCGGTGGCCGCTGGTGCCAAAGCTCACGCGCTGGCTGGCATTCGACAAGTCGGGTATGCGCGCGTAGTACTCGCGCTCGAGCAGTGCCGGATCAACCAGCAACTCCTTGGGCGCCGGCTTGCCGGCAAGCGGGGACAGAGCCATGGTTGTCGCTTTATCGCACCGGACAGGGCTGCGCGTTCCAGATCTGGGCCGCGTACTCGGAGATGGTTCGGTCGCTCGAAAACTTCCCGGAGGCTGCGATGTTAAGGATACTCTTCCGCGCCCATGCATCGGGCTTGCCGTAGAGCGCTACGAGTCGCGCATCGGCGTCCAGATAGGACTTGAGGTCCGCAAGGTGCATGTAGTAATCGCCCCGCGTGAGCAGAGCGTCGCGCAGCGGCTCGAAGACCCCCGGCTCGTAGCGGCTGAAATAGTTGGCGAAGATCAAGTCGAGCGCGGCCCGCGTTTCGGGATCGTTGTCATAATGCCAGTGCGGGTTGTACCAACCCCGACTGCCCGCGACCTGCTGCGCCGTCAGGCCGAACAGGAAAAAGTTCTCTTCGCCCGCCTCCTCCGCCATCTCGATCGTCGCCCCGTCCCGGGTGCCAAGCGTCAGCGCGCCGTTCATCATGAACTTCATGTTGCTCGTGCCGCTGGCCTCGTAACCGGCGGTCGAGATCTGGTTCGACACGTCGGCAGCGGGAATGAGCCGTTCGGCGAGCGAGACGTTGTACTCGGGCAGGAACACGACCTTGAGCTTCCCCCCGACTGCGGGATCGCCATCGACGGTGCCGGCGAGGTTGTTGAGGAACTTGATGATCACTTTCGCGAGGTGGTACGCCGGCGCCGCCTTCCCAGCGAAGAAAAACGTGCGCGGTACCATTTCGAGGTTCGGGTTTGCACGCAGCCGCTGGTAGAGCACGACGATCCGCAGCGCGTTCAAAAGCTGCCGCTTGTATTCGTGAATGCGCTTGATCTGACAGTCGAAAATGGTGTCGGGGTCGACGCTTACGCCGCTGGTCGCCTTGAGCCAGTCTGCGAACCTGGCTTTGGCCGCACGCATCGCCCTGCGGACCTCGCCGCAGAATGCGGCGTCGTCGGCGAGCGCTTTGAGGCGTCGCAGCTCAGCCAGGTCGGTGATCCAGCTCTCGCCGATAGCTGCGGTGATCGCGCGCGCAAGGGACGGGTTCGACAGGCGCAGCCAGCGTCGCGGCGTAACGCCGTTGGTCTTGTTGTTGAAGCGCTCCGGAAACATCTCGGCGAGATCCCTGACGGTCATCGACCGCAGCAACCTGGAGTGGATCGCCGCGACGCCGTTGGTGCTGTGCGAACCGACGATCGCGAGGTTGGCCATCCGCACATGCTTTGCTTGTCCCTCCTCGATCACGCTGATGCGGGCGACACGCCCCTCGTCGCCGGGGAATCGCGCACGGACATCGTCCAGCAGGCGCCGGTTGATCTCGAACACGATTTCAAGATGGCGCGGCAAAATGGTCCGGAACCACTCGAGCGGCCACCGCTCTAGCGCCTCGGGCAAAAGCGTATGGTTGGTGTACGCGAGGGTGCGCCGGGTGAGGTCCCACGCTTCGTCCCAGCTTAGGCCCGCGTCGTCGAGCAGAATCCGCATCAGTTCCGGCACGGCCAGAGTAGGATGGGTGTCATTGAGCTGAATCGCCACCTTCTCCGGCAGCGCGCGCCAGTCGGCGTTGGATGAGCGGAACCTGCGCACCAGATCGGCAAGCGAGCACGCGACGAGGAAATACTCCTGCAGGAACCGCAGCGCCTGTCCTTGAAGGGTGGTGTCGTCCGGATACAGGACACGCGTCAGCGTTTCGGCGGCGAGCGTCTCGGCGAATGCGGCGACGAACTCGCCTCCGCTGAAGCGCTTGAAGTCGAAGTAGTCGGGCGCCACGGCGCCCCAGAGCCGCAGCGTGTTCACCGTCTTCCCGCCATATCCGACCACCGGCCGGTCGAAGGGAACGCCGATAAGACTGGACGGCAGGTTCGGGACAACTTGCATTCCGCCCTCGCGCAAGGCGAACGAACATCCGAGCTTCACTTCGACGCACTCGGGCAAGCGCGCGACTTCCCACGGGTCGGGGCGGCGCAGCCAGTTGTCCGGATGTTCTTGCTGCCAGCCGTCGCGGATCGATTGACGGAAGATGCCGTACTCGTAGCGCAGCCCGTAACCCATCGCGGGGAGCTGCAGGGTGGCCATGGAATCGAGGAAGCACGCCGCAAGCCTGCCCAGTCCGCCGTTGCCGAGGCCGGCATCCGGCTCCTGCTCGAGGATGCCCACCTCGTCGAGATGCTTGCTCTCCACTGTGTGTTGCACGACCGGATCGAGCAGCAGGTTGATCACGTTGTTGGCAAGCGAGCGCCCGATGAGAAATTCCATCGACAGGTAGTAGACGCGCTTCGGGTTCTCGTGCCGATAGGTTTCTTCCGTGAGAACCCAGCGCTGAGACAGGACGTCGCGCACCGAGCGCGCGGCCGCCTCGAACTGCGCGCGCGCTCCGGCCGTCCGGGGATTGATGACGTTGTCGAACAGCAGATGACGGCCATAGAGTCCATCGTGCCCTGTGAACTGAACGTCGCCACAACCGTATTGTTTGAGCAGGGCGGGCGCAGGCTCGGAGCCCATGCCAGTATCCCGCATTCTGTTCGTCACCGTTTGTTGGTCCGCTGCCATAGCCGCGTGTTCCTATGCCACCACGTTACAAGAATCGAGATTCACGATGAGGGAAAGGCTCGAAGGAAAGGAGGGCAACTTACGATGCTTGGATCCGGACGGAAAACCGATGCAAAGCCGGATCATGGGCTCCTGCAGACCTAAGCTTTGCGCACCAGCGACTATACGCTCTTCTCTAAAGAAAGCTTAGCGGAAAAACTACTACTGTGCGACTCGATGCTCGCGCTCGGGCGATTCACCGCGGGGAACTTTGCCAGAACCCATTGGTTCCGACGCATATGGCATTGGTCTCCGTTACGCGGCGTAGCGACGCGTCGACGACGCTCGTTGCAGCGAGCCTTGGCTTCAGTGTGGTGCAGCTCGACGTCACCATCGTCAACACGGCCCTCGACAGTATTGCTAGAGCGCTCTCCGGAAGCGTCTCCACGTTGCAATGGGTCGTGACCTCTTACACGATCACCTTCGCATCGTTCATCCTGACGGCGGGCGCGCTCGGCGACCGGGTCGGCGCGAAAAGAGTTTTTGTCGCGGGCTTCGCGATCTTCACTTTGGCATCGCTGGGCTGTGCACTTGCGACGACGGTTCCCATTCTGATCGCGGCCAGAGCGATCCAGGGCGTGGGCGCCGCGATGCTAATTCCCAATTCCCTGGCGTTGCTCAATCATAGCTACCACGGAGAGCGTGAGCGAGCATGGGCAGTCGGCGTGTGGGCCGCTGGCGCGAGCTTCTCCATAACCGCGGGACCGCTGGTCGGAGGTGCGCTCATCGCCGCCGTGGGCTGGCGCAGCATCTTTCTCATCAATCTGCCGATCGGATTGATCGGCCTTTGGCTCACATGGCGCTACGTGTCGGAGACGACGGCCACTCCATCGCGTGAGCTTGACCTCTCCGGGCAGGCGACTGCCATTCTCGCCCTCGGCTGTCTCGCCGCGGTGTTGATCGAAGGCGGCTCGATTGGATGGACTCGTCTTCCGGTCATCATCGGACTGCTCGCGTTTGTCACGCTCGTGCATCTTTTCGTCTCCGCCGAACGGAAATCGGAGCAACCGATGCTTCCGTTAGCGCTCTTCAAGCGGAGACGCTTCACGGTCACGTCCATCGTAGGGCTGCTCGTGAACGTGGCGTTCTACGGCCTGATCTTCGTATTCAGCCTCTATTTTCAGCGGCAGAACGGGTATTCGCCGCTGCAAACCGGACTTGCATTCGCACCGCTGATGGTGGCGGTGCTTGTCGCGAATCTCTCCGCCGCGCGGATTTCCCGTTCAATCGGCGCGCGCAATACCATCGCCATCGGCGCCGCTCTGGCCGGGGTCGCCTGCGTGGCCCTGCTCGGAATCAAGCAGGGGACACCTTATACATCGATGGTTATTCCGCTGATCGCCATGGGCGCTGGGCTGGGTGCGATCGTGCCTCCTCTGACCGCGACACTCCTTGGCAGCGTAGAGAAGGAACGCTCCGGGGTCGCATCGGGCGTCCTGAATTCATCGCGACAAACGGGGAGCGTGCTCGGCGTGTCACTGTTCGGATCGCTTCTCGCGCATAGATTCATCTTTGGAACGCGCACCGCGATCGCTTTGTCGGCTGCGCTGTTCGCCTGCGGGTGCCTCGCGATGCTCATCGTTTGCCGGGAAAACCGAGAGTCACCTCAGCGTTAACGGCGGGCACGTCACGTGTACTGTCGGAGATAATAACCACAATGTCCGTGGAAGAATAACTAGGGACTTCTGGCTCGCATTCAATTCAGTTCAATCTCACCAGTGCTTCTATCGGGGCTCATCGATGGTATTTGCGGTGCTAAGGAAGAATGGGCGGAACATCACGGTCGCATCCCGATCGAATCAAGCATCGTCCAACAAAAGATCATGCTCATGTCACAGCTCGTCACCCCGAATGAGAGAGCATTCAATGCCGATGTGGTCGTTTCTCTGGCGCAGAAGATTCATCAGCCATTGCCGATTGTGAAGAAGGTTTATGAGCACGAATTCGCACGACTTAAAGCAACCGCACGCATCCCGGACTACATCGTTCTATTTGCGGCTCGCCGGACGAAGGACATACTTGCGCGCCGCAAGCAGGCGCGGGAGGCGGTCGATATCGAGGTCGGAGTCAGCTAACCCGGAAGGGATCGCAGCAGCGCGCTCGCACCATTCCAGACGATCTGCACACCGATACAGAGAAGAATAAATGCGGTGAGGCGCAGCAACACGCTCATCCCGGTCTCTCCGAGCACCCGGCTCAGGCGATCCGCGTAGCGGAACGCCACAAATACCGTCGCCGCCACGAGGGTTACGCCGATCAATATGGCCGGAATATTGATCAGCAGCGACCGCACGCTGTCCGGGTGATTGGCGCCGATCGTTATCGCCACCGAGATCGAGCCCGGGCCGACGGTGAGCGGCATCGTCAACGGGTAGAACGCCAGGTTGCGATCGCGCGGTGCGTTTGTTGCCGTGTGCGCCTCGGTCGGGCTCGGATCTTGGAGCAGGCGCCAGCCCAGCGCGCTGACGATCAAGCCGCCGGCAACCTGGACCACCGGTATGGACAGCCCGAAGAATTCCAGTACATAGGTTCCCGTGGCCACCGACGCCACCAATAGAAAGAACGCGTTGACGGTTACCCGCGTCGCCAGCGATGCTCGTTCCTCGGCCGTGTAGTCGCTAGTCATGGCGAGAAATATCGGTGCGCCGCCCAACGGATTGACGATGGGAAAAAGCGCGGCGAATACGAGCAGCACACCTTCGACGATCTGGCGCAGGTCTGCGGTCACCATGCTCGGCAGGCGCGCTACAGCGAGCCCGCTCTCAGGCAGTTTCGGTGCGGTTGTGCAGTCCCGCTACGGGCGCGCGGCGGAGGAATGCCGAATCGCGGCCCAGGATGAGACGAACGAGATCCTCGAGGATGGGCTCTTCGATCATGTTGCTGTGGAATTCCAGCGTGACGCGGTCGAAGCGATCCACATTGACCAGCGTAACGGGAACGACGCCGGTTTGATAATCGGCTCGAAACGAGACCATCGCCCGTATCGCCGGAGGGACCGAAAACGAGCACTTGCGCAGACTTCCGCTCGATTCCTCGACTCTGCGGGTGGTGTACTGGAGCCCCGCGTCGTCGAGCGCCTTTTCGGCAGACTGCACCATGCCCGGCGCGACTTCAATCGAAAGCGGCTTGGACGCCGTGATTTCGTAGTAGATGTTGATCTCGTCGAGCACCGGGAA
>Ga0126381_100002416_pt1 | contig 20177 bp, 18 predicted proteins | sample PanSoiMetPlot_28_FD_96465 | JGI IMG/M metagenome (GOLD analysis project Ga0126381, IMG submission 96465) | Tropical forest soil microbial communities from Panama - MetaG Plot_28 | ecosystem: Environmental > Terrestrial > Soil > Tropical forest > Bulk soil | place: Panama | collected 2016-02-17
CCGCCGCTGCTGATCGACCACGCCGCACTGCAAAGTCTCCGCCAACTCCACCAGCAGCCGCAGCCCTTCCGGCGTCCGAGCCGACCTGCTCGTAATAATCAACGGATTCTCCGCGGCAACCAGCATCCGCGCGAGCTCGTTCACGCCATTCATATCCCCCGCCGGAGGATTCAATTTCGCAAGCTTCGGAATCCGCAGCTCGCCCGGATTCTCAATCGGACTCTCTTGAAGCACGCCGTCCGCCGCCAACAGCACCGGCATCATCGGCGGAGTCATCGCCAATTGATACGCGCGCACAAACGATTCCGCGAAATGCTGCAGCGACTGCGGATTGTCATCCCACTTCGTAAACTCCCGCACGATCGCGCCCGCGTCCTGGACGCTATGCAGCCACTCGATCCGTCCTCTTCGTTCCGCCGCATCGGCGATATTGCCCGCAAGAACCATTACCGGAGCCTGATCGCAGTAAGCGTTATAAATCGCCATCGCGGCATGCTGTATCCCGACCGTCCCATGCGCGCAAACCACCACCGGCTTGCCCTCGATCTTCGCGTACCCATTCGCCATCGCCACCGAAGATTCTTCGTGCATGCACGTAATGAATTCGGGCATGGAGTTGTTGCCGTAGTTGATCACCGACTCATGAATCCCGCGAAAACTCGCGCCCGCGTTTGCGAAAACGTATTCGACGCCCAGCGACTTGATGACGTCCACCATAAAGTCGCACCCTGGCTTCTCCACGATCTGAAGATCGGCCAATGAAGGCGTCACAGTTTCCGCCGCCCGCTGCGCGGCCGAAGGGGGCGCAGCGCCACGGCCGCCAGCTGTGTCCTGAGCCTTAGCGATCGGCGGAGCGGCAGCTAGCGCCGTAGCCCCCGCGGCAGTCTTCAAAAACCCCCGCCGCGCCTCGGAAATCCTCTTCTTCTTCATGCAGGCTCTATGATGTCAAGCCCGCACAAAGACAGCAACAAGGTACGGCGGGTCTCCAGATCCGCCCCGGGACTCCCGTCCCGGCTGCAAGACAAATATAATTGTGTGACCCATCCGCATGAAGTGGCTTCTCTACGCCCTAGGCAGCATTGCCATCCTCATCGTGCTTCTAGCACTTGTCGGAGCCATGCTCCCGAAAACTCACACCGCCACTCGCCAAATCCGTCTGCGCCAAACCCCTGACGCCGTCTACGCCCTAATCACAGCTCCAGCAGACTGGCGAGGACTCCAAGGTGTTGAACAACTCCCGCCCGCCAATGGCCGCAAACGCTGGAAAGAAATCGACGGCCACAATCAAATCACCTACGAGCTCATCGAAGCGACCCCGCCAGCCAAAATGGTCACGCGTATCGCCGACGAATCACTCCCTTTCGGCGGAACCTGGACGTATATGATCTCCACGGATGGAAACGCAACCATCCTGCGCGTTACAGAAGACGGCGAAGTGCGCAATCCGATTTTCCGTTTTGTCTCGCGCTTCATCATGGGCCACACCGCCACCCTCGACAAATACCTCACCGCCGTCGGAAAGAAATTCGGCGAGCCGATCACAATAGAAGACTAGCCATGGGCGCCGAAGCGAAATGTGAAGCCCGCTACAAGGGGACGATTGCCGAAGGAACAGCGTTGCTTGAGAGCAGCTACGTTCAATTCCGCAGCCCCGATCTCCGTTTCAAACTCCTATTCAAAGAACTGAAATGCGTGACTTCAGCCAAAGGTATGCTGACCCTCGAAACCCAAGATGGCCCCGCGGTATTTGACCTCGGACCCCAAGCCGAAAAGTGGGCGCAAAAAATTCTCAATCCTCCCTTGCGTTTGACCAAACTGGGAGTGAAGCAAGGAATGAAAGTTGTCCTGGATGGGGATTTCGACGATCTCGAATTGGAACTTAAATCCGTCGAGGCAATAATAACGTCAGACCGCGCCGCAGTAGATCTGCTGTTCCTCGCCTGTCCAACGCGCGACCGCCTCTCGCGCATTCCGCACGCACAAGCTCGCCTAAAGCCCGCCGGCGCCCTTTGGATCATTTATCCAAAAGGCGCCAAGGCTTTAATTGGCGAAGTCGAGGTTCTTTACGCGGGCCGAGAGGCCGGACTGAAAGATGTCAAAGTGTGCTCATTTTCAAACACGCACACCGCCCTGAAATTCGTAATTCCTGTGGAAGCCCGACAAGGCTAGCAGCGATCTGATCCGTCCAACGCGACAACAAAGAGTTGCTCAATTCCAATTGAAAATTCCGCAGCGGGATCTAAAGACTCGATCAAATCGAGCAACTATTACGCACGAACAAAGACGAAAAAGCGCCGACTATAGGAAAAATCCTACTTGCTTTTGTTGCTGTAGACTACGCGCCCGCCGAGTCTGAAATTGGAGGATTTGGTTCCGCATTCGTAGGCTGCTCTTTTGAATATTCGTCTGATTCCACGGATTTAACCGCTTGCGATTTACTCAACCCTTTCAGCGGACGCCCGCGCCGTTTCCCTTCCGTTAACCGCTCCAGGGCGGTGATGGCCTGCTGAATGCGCTCAAATTCCTCACGCAGTTCCGCAATAACCTTCTGTAAGTCCATGATCAAAACCCTTTCATGGTCTCCGTCACGGTGTTCCCGCGAACACAGGTGCGCAGCGACTCGCCTTCAAAGATTGCCCTGTTATGTCTATATTATCGCAACAGTGACGGTGAGTTTTGATATGTATTTAGCGATATTACGAGCCAATATTCAATGGAAGTTTTGCAGCTTCCCATGCCGCAACGCCGCCGGCAAGCTCAATTAAATTCGTGAGCCCGTATTGCTGAAGGATACTCGCGGCAATCGAGGAACGATATCCTCCCGCGCAGTGGACAGCCAGCCGGCGGTCGCGCGGAACTTCCGCAATCCTCTCCTGAAGATGATTCAAGGGAATGTTGACGCTGCCGTCCAAGTGCTTCGCCGCCCACTCCCGCGGGTTGCGAATATCCAAAATGAATGGAGGATTTCCTTCCGCAAGCTCTTCTTGAAGCATTGGCGGGGTCACTCGCTCGGTGGGCCAAACCAGGTCCTGCCGGTCCGCGAGCGCAGCCATCCCGCCTTTCAAATAACCTTTCACGTGATCGAAGCCGATGCGGCCCAGGCGAAGCGCTGCTTCTTGCTCGCGGCCTGGCTCCGCCACAATCACGATCGGCTTTGTGCGGTCGAGCACCGTGCCCGCCCACTGCGCGAACTGCCCTCCCAGCCCGATGTTGATGCTGCCTGCCAAGTGCCCTTTCGCATACTCCGAGGCGTCGCGAACATCCAGAATCTGCTCGCCAGCGTCTCCCAGACGTAAGACTTCATCCAGTTCAATCGGCTGATGGACTTTTTCGAGATTTTGGTCAAGCGTGCTACGCTCCCGCGTATTGAGAATTGCGTCGTAAGTGAAGTAGGGAGGAGCGTCCGGTTGGTCCGCAGTCACAAGACGGATAAACTCGTCCTTGGTCATCGGCTGCAGTGCGTAGTTCATCTTGCGCTGAACGCCGATAGTGGAAACCTTATCCGAAGACAAATTCTTGCCGCACAGCGAGCCGGATCCGTGAGCGGGATAGAGTAACGTCTCATCCGGAAGCGTCAGGAGCTTGTTGTGGATGGAATCGTAAAGCCGGCCGCCAAGGTCGGACGCCGTCCATCCGAGCGAAGCACGCAAGTCGGGCCGTCCTACGTCGCCGATGAAAAGCGTGTCCCCGCTCAACACGGCGTGCGGTTTGTTCCTGTCTTTCTGCAAATCAAAAACTAAAATCGAAATGGATTCAATTGTATGCCCGGGCGTCTCCAGCACCTGTATCCGCAGCCCCGGAAATTCCAGACTGCTGCCCTCCGGCATGGAAACAAATTTGTACTCGGCCTTGGCCTGCGATCCCAAATGAATCGTTGCGCCGCACCGGTCGCGCAGCTCCAGATGCCCTGCGACGAAATCAGCATGGAAATGCGTGAGGAAGACATGCCCGATCTGAAGCCCGAGTTCCTTCGCGTCATTTACGTACTGCTCAACATCACGTTGGGGATCGACCACAACTGCAGTCCCGCTGGCTTCGTCTCCAAGTAAATAAGAAGCATGCGCCAGGCATCCGAGGTAGTACTGTTTGAGAATCATCGAGGCGTGTATAGGGCAGGCCGTTTCGCCTGCCCTCTGTGCATCGACTAGTATTCCACGTTCCGCGAATTTTTAATTCGACCCCGCGAAAGACTGGCAGGAAACGTTCGGATGCCAGTTCACAAATGCCCCGTTCGGATTGTCCTTCCAAGCCCAAACATGCAGCGTATAGAACGGCGGAAGCCCAAACCGGTTTGGCGCATCGAACAGATGGAAGAACTGTCCCATCAGCTCCGGCGGAGACGTATGGTTCGTGTTCCACTGGGCCGCCAACACTAGGAAATCCGCGCCAATCAGTTGCAGCGTTCCGTCCGGTTGAGGCTCGTAAATGATGATCTGTGGCTTGGTGGGATCCAAAATGCCTTTGTTAATCAAATCGCCGTTGACATAATGCATTCCCATCGCGGCGGAATAATCGCCGCTGACGCAGCCAAATTGAAGGACGTAGCCCTCGGCGATGGCTTGGTTGACGTTCTTGAATCTCTCGGTCGCTTGACGGACGATTTTGATAAGCGCTCCGGGATCCGTCGTGGTCGTGGTTGCCGCATCGTGCGGCATGGTGTGCATGCTTTGGGCCGACGCGTGAGTTGAGCCGGCGCTGATCAGCGCGATCGCCGCCAGCCCATGTATAGTCATCTTTTTTGTAAGTGTCATAGTTCCTTCCTCTTAGGTATCGGGCCTCCGCCCTCTACTAACACCTGCGCGGATCCGTAGGAGGTTTAGACACTTTCGGGACGTGGGTATAAAATAGCGATTGCGCCGTGGCACACGCTTAGGCGATAGAACACCCAAGGGGTTTTAAAAGGAGCGATTATGTGCGACCAGGATCATTATGATGACGATCTAAAGCAAGCCCATGCTCTCGGGCTTGTGACGCGAAAACAATTCGGCGTGATGTTGGGAGCTGGCATCGCGATGTTGCTGCCCAAAGTGGCTAACGCCGCCACCGTTACCGAATCCGAAGTTACCGTCACCACACCCGACGGCACGGCAGACTGCTATTTCGTGCATCCTGCAACCGGAACGGCTCCGGGCGTGCTCGTATGGCCGGACATCTTCGGCCTTCGCCCCGCCTTCCGCCAGATGGGCAAACGCCTTGCGGAATCGGGTTATTCGGTGCTCGTAGTGAATCCGTTCTACCGGAAACAGAAAGCCCCCACGGCTTCGCAGGGCGCGAAAACTCCTATCAATGAGCTCATGCCGCTTGCCCAGTCCTTGAACGAGACGACGCATATGACCGATGCGAAGGCGTTCATCGGCTGGCTCGATAAGCAGCCATCGGTCGCGAAGAACCGCATGATGGGCACTCAGGGTTATTGCATGGGCGGCCCGATGGCGTTCCGAACCGCGGCGGCAGTGCCGGATCGCGTCGGAGCCGTGGCTTCATTCCACGGAGGCGGACTGGTGGCGCAGGGCGAAAATAGCCCGCATATCGAAGCTTCGAAGTCCAAGGCGCAATTCCTGGTCGCCATTGCCGCCAGCGACGACAAGACTAGGCCCGACGACAAGACCGCAATCAAGGAAACCTTCGCCAAAGCAGGCCGCCCCGCCGAAGTCGAGGTGTACGAGGGTTCCTCGCACGGCTGGTGCCCGCCCGATTCCGGCGTCTACAACGAGCCCCTCGCCGAAAAAGCCTGGAGCCGCTTAATCGCCCTCTACAGCAAGGCCTTAGCCTAAGTAAATTCTGAAATCAAAAGGCGCTGCGAGCAAAAGCTCAGCCGCGCCTTTCCATTTCCCATGTGGGGCAGGTTGGCAACCTGCGGCGGATTGGCAATCCGCCATCCAAAAGCGCAGAACGACGCCAACATAACTCTGACGGACGCCACGCGATATCAATCATCAAACCCCACGCGCAGACTCAAATCAGCTCCGCGAATCTGCGCGGCCGACCCCTCTTCCAAATAAATATCCCCCCTCCTTTGAACAACATCCCACTTTGCCCCGCACACTTTTCCCGCGCACCCGATTTATCAAGTAGACAAGGAGATCAAGCGCTCCCACCGTCGGAGGGCTGATTCGGCCAGCTGCAGCTATTCGCGATACGCTGCTAGGGCCTGCGCACGACGGATGTTGCCGGACCACAACCGGACTCCCAACGTCGCGGAGTAAAACTCGGCGGTCTTCCACCCGGGAAGTAAAATCGGGGCTGGGGATCCCCTAAATAGAAATCAAAGCGAATTAACGCGGCGGAGACATACCGAACTTCGAATCAACCACCATTCCACCCGGCGTCACCTGAGCCGTAGCCATAAATCCCGGCGCTTGAGGTGTGCCGAAACGCAGGTCCAGCAGGTCCACCCGTATCAGGTCTCCATCCGGCCTTACGCTCCAGAATGGCAGTTGATCAAAGTCGCCGAAAACTTCAAACGGCCGGCTCTTCTTCGCCGCATCGATCGCCGCCGAGTTCTTCGTCGAATAGTAAACGTGCCCGTCGGACGGGTTGTAATTCTCCGTCAGATCCAGCGGCACAATCAAATCGAACTCGTTCGTTCGAACGATACCGCGCCAGCGCAGAGGCGAGAGCCGCGACGGAATCGCCGCGAAGCGAGGAATATCTTCCGTGCCGTAAATGTGCGCCTTCATTACCTGGATCGCCCGGTCATGCGCCACGAACCGTGCGCTCTCATAGGCGACTAACAGGAACAACGCAATCCACGCCCACGAAGCCTTCGGACCTTCGCGCTTCGACGACGCGATCTCAGACCCCACCAACCCGGCTAGCGCAGGGGCGGCCAGCGCGATCAACAGAATCAGCCAAATCCAAGGGTCGATGACATCTGTCATGTCCAGGTGGTACCACTTGGCATTGAACGGCAACAGCAATCGAGTGCCGTAGATATTCGTCCAATCGAGCAGCAAATGACTCAGGACGCCGGCCCAACTTACAAGCCATGCTTGCCAGGTCGGCTTTTGCTTTGCGAACAGACAGACCACCGCCAGCGGAAGCAGCGCAACCAGAGGCGAAAATACTAATGCGTGCGGATATCCCCGATGCAGGGAAATATATCGAACGGCGTTCCCTAAGCCGACCAGCCCGTCGATATCGGGCGTATTCGCCGCCAGCATGAGCAGCACCGGCCCAGCGTTCTTCGAGAGCACCTTCCCCATTCCCACGCGCGACATCATCAGGCCTGTCAGCGTGTGGGTGAGGTTATCCATAGGTGGGGGGCAACAGCAGGGTCAACGCCTCAGAAACAATTTCAATGCGAGCGGGACCGGTCCCCGCATATTCGCCGTCAATCTGGAGATGCGCGCCTTTGCCCACATCCACGGTCTTGGTCTGTACTGTGTGGACTCCGGGCATCTTCTTTACCTGTTTCGCGGCAACCGCGAGCATGTACCCGAGATAGCGCAGCGGATTCGATCCTTCGAACATCACGACTTCAAAATCGTCCTTGAGAAGCGATGCTCCGGAAGCGATTTCCAAATCCCCGCCGTAATTTCGAACGCGGCTCGCGAGAGCGAATCCGGCCCGTTTGGCGGAGCCATTATGCTGCACGTCGAACTGATCCAACCGGTAGGGAAGCTGCGAAAGCCCCGCAGCCCAATAGGCGCCCTTACCAATTTTGTCTTTTAGCGGCGAACTCACTTGCAAAACGATCTTCGCATCCAGTCCGACGCCCGCCATGAGCACGAAATAGCGCCCGTTCGAGCCGTTCAATCCACTCTTGCCGATCGACGTGATTCTCCCGAGCGAAATTCGCACGGGCTTTGATTCGGCGAGCTTCGCGGCCGCGCGTTCCAGGCTGGAACCAAACCCGATCTCCATTGCCAGAACATTAGCTGTCCCGGCCGGCAGAATCCCCAAATGCGCCGAACTCAGCGCGAGTCCGTTGGCGACTTCATTGATGGTCCCGTCGCCTCCCAGCGCGATCACCAGATCCGCGCTCTGCTGAACGGCTTCGCGAGCCAGATCCGCCGCATGACCGGCTTCCTCAGTTGGCAAAAGACGCGGGGGCTGCCCCAAAAAATGGGTCGCGTGGGCAAGCGCCTCGGTGGTACGGTGGAGAATACGTTCCGGATTCCCCCGGAGCTTGCCGGCTTTAGGGTTGTAAATCAGAACCGGCTGCTGATACGTCGCGATTTTTCTATCATAACCCGCGTGACTTCCATTTCCAGATCCGCGCCGAAACGAATTGAAGAGCTCCGTGAGCTGATTCGTCACCACGAATACCTCTATTACGTCCAGGACGCTCCCGCAATCACGGACGCCGAATTCGACAAGTTGATGCGGGAGCTTAAAGCTCTGGAAGCCGACTATCCAGACCTTCTCACTCTTGATTCTCCCTCCCAGCGCGTCGGCGGCAAACCCCGCGAAGGCTTCGTCCGTGTGGCGCATTCGAGCCCGATGCTCAGCCTGGATAACGCCGTGGGCGAAGGGGAACTGCGCGATTTCGATCGGCGGGTCAAGAACCTGCTGGGCGACCAGGATTACTCCTACGCGGCGGAGTTGAAGTTCGACGGGCTTTCGATGGCTGTTCATTATCGTGACGGCAAATTTGTTCAGGCGCTTACGCGCGGCGATGGAGTAGTCGGCGAAGAAGTCACGGAAAACGCTCGTACCATTCGTTCCCTGCCGCTGCGTCTTAAAGATTCCCACGCAAACCTTGAAGTTCGCGGTGAAGTGGTGCTCAATCGCAAGGCTTTTGAAAAGTTGAATGCCGACCGCGATGCCGCGGGAGAGCCTCGCTTCGCCAATCCTCGTAATGCCGCCGCGGGTTCGCTGCGCATTCTCGACCCAAGAGTCACCGCGTCGCGGCAGCTCGACTACTTCGTGTACTTCCTGCTCATCGACGGAAGAATGGGCGCGGCAACGCAGAGCGAAGCGCTTGAACGTCTTTCTCAGCTCGGCTTCAAAGTGAATCCAAATCGCAAGCTGTGCAAGACCATTGACGAGCTTGCCGAGTTCTGCGCCGCCCGCGAAGCCGAACGCGACAATTTGCCGTTCGAAATCGACGGCGTGGTTGCGAAGGTGAATTCAGTAGCGCAGCAGGATCGACTCGGCTGGACCGCGAAAGCGCCGCGCTGGGCCATCGCCTACAAGTTCGCGAGCCGGCAGGAAAAGACCACTATCGAAGACGTCACGGTGAACGTAGGCCGCACCGGCGCGCTTACGCCGACAGCCGTGCTGCGCCCGGTGAACATCGGTGGAGTGACAGTCTCAAACGCCACCCTACACAATGAAGACGAAATCGAGCGTCTGGGGTTGCAGATTGGTGATGAAGTCCTGGTGGAGCGCGCGGGTGATGTCATCCCTAAGGTTCTCCGCGTTGTAACAGAAGGAAAAGAACGCCGGCCGTTTCATATGCCAAAGACCTGCCCGGTCTGCGGCGGCGAAATTGTGCGGCCTGAGGGCGAAGTAATTTCCCGCTGTATCAACACAAACTGCCCGGCGCGACTCAAAGAATCCGTTCTCCATTTCGCGGCGCGCGGCGTCATGGATATTGATGGAATGGGCGAGGCTCTCGTGGATCAGCTGGTGGGAACGGCGCTCGTAAGGAACGTGGCCGATATCTATCGCTTGAGGCTCGAACAGTTAATGGACCTGGAGCGCATGGGCAAGAAGTCGGCGGAGAAGATTCTGGCGAACATCAACGCATCGCGCAATCAGCCGCTACCCAGGGTTCTGAACGGCCTCGGCATCCCTTTCGTAGGTGAGCGTACGGGCGAGCTTCTGGCTGAGACGTTCGGCGATATGGATGTGATCGCCAACGCGAGCGAAGAAGATCTTCAACGGGCCGAAGAGGTCGGCCCTAAGGTTTCGCAAAGCATCCGGCGATTTTTCGAGGAACAGCATAATCGCGAATTGGTAGACCGGCTGCGTGAAGAAGGTCTTCAATTCAAGTACACTTCAAAACGCAAAGCAGGAGGGGCGCTGACCGGAATGACGTTTGTTCTCACCGGGACTCTTCCCACGCTTTCGCGCGAAGAAGCAAAGGAGAGAATTGAAGCAGCGGGGGGGAGAGTGTCCGGCTCGGTGAGCAAGAAGACGCACTACGTAGTTGCGGGAGAAGAGGCGGGCTCCAAGCTCGATAAGGCTCGGGAATTGAAGGTTCCGGTGATTGACGAGAACGCCTTATTAGAGATGATCCCCTCGGATACGAAGCAATGAAGCGATTTCACGACGTCCTGCTTTCCTGGGGTCCGCTGGGACTGTTTGTCCTGGCGGTCGTCGAGAGCGCGGGAATTCCGAATCCAGGCGGTACGGATGCGCTTTTGCTTGTGCTCACCATCGCCGATCCCGCAAGCGCGATGCTCTGCGCGACGCTTGCGGTAGTTGGGTCCTTGATCGGGAGCGCCGTGTTCTACGAAATCACGTGCCGCGGCGGAGAAAAGTTGCTCGCCAATCGAACCGCTTCCGGAAGAGGCGCCAGGTTTCGCGGATGGTTCCAGCGTTATGGCATGGCAACGGTTTTTATCGCCGCGCTGCTTCCGATTCCGGTAATGCCGTTCAAAGCCTTCGCTGCGTGCGCCGGAGCAATGCGCGTGGGGCGGTTGCGCTTCATGCTTGTGCTCGCAGCAGCGCGCATTCCCCGCTATTTTGCGCTGGCCTATCTGGGGTCGGAGCTTGGCGAGAATTCGACCGCCTGGCTCAAGGGGCATATCTGGCACATGGGCGCTTTTGCCATTGCCCTGTTTGTCGTTTTGTACGCATTGATCCGATGGTCTGACCGTTCGCAGCAGGCGAACTATGTGGCTTAAGGACCACAGGCTAAAGCCTGTGCCACAGGTCAGGTCTGATCGCGAGGGAATCCATAACCTGTGGCACAGGCTTCAGCCTGTGATCTGTGGAGCGGCTATCATCTTCTCGGCGCTTGGATCTCGCGCGCAAGACTCTCCCACCTTCCAAGTCGGCACAAAGCTGGTCCAAGTCGACGTCATTGTTCGTGACGCCAAGGGTCCGGTCCGCGACCTCAAGAAAGAAGACTTTACCCTCTTCGATAAAGGCAAGCCGCAAAAGATCGAAGTCTTCAGCATCCGCACGACACCGGCCCAACCCCCGCCTCCTTCGCGGCAGGCTCCGGGAGTCGTTTCGAACCGTCCGGCAGGCCGCGCCACGGATCCAGTCGCTGGAACGGTGATTCTCTTCGACCGCTTGAATACGCAAGTCGAAGACCAGGCGTTTGCGCGATTGCAGGCGCTCAAGTATTTGCAGAAGGCGAATCGCAATGAAGAGATTGCTGTTTTCTCTCTGAACAAAACCGTTCGCGTGGTTCAAGGTTTCACGAGTGATCATGACCTGCTTGTCAAAGCTGTCGACAAAGCGACGATTGAAACATCCGTGGATCTCACGGCGGACCAATTGGTGCAGGACTTGCCTGTTACCGGCAACGCAATCGCGGACGCAATGACGAAGAACGCGGCTGCCTTGATGCTCGATAACGCGCGCCAGCGCCGCGCCGACACGACGTCCTCTGCATTCGCCACCATCGCGCGACACCTCAAAGGAATACCGGGGCGCAAGAAATTGATCTGGATTTCATCGAGCCTCCCGAACATGAATTTTGATGTCCGTCAACACAATGGCTCAGACACCATCGAATTTCAAGACTTGAGCGAACAGCTCGACGCGCCGGGCAAAATGCTCAACGATGCGAACGTGGTGCTTTATTACATCGATCCTATCGCCGTGCTCGGCGGCGTCACGCGCGATGAGCTTACGGTGCCCTTGCACCTCACTGCGGAAACCGGCGGCAAAGCGGTCTATGCGGACAATGACATCGCGTCCATCCTTGAAGAGGTGATGGACGACACGGACGTCACTTACACACTGGGCTTTTACCCCTCCCACTGCTTCGCGGTTCGGGAAGCGGCGCAGGCCGAAGGTTCTCCGCAGCGGGGTTCCGCGCGGGAGTGTTCCGCGGATCAGGCCGACGATTCGTTCCATTCGCTCAAAGTCAAAGTGAATCGCCGCGGCCTCGAAGTGCGCCACCGCATGGGTTACCAGGAAGAGACTCATCCTCCACTAACCGAAAAGCAGCGTGGGCCGACATTAACGAAATGGGCTGATGAGCCGCTGGAAGCGACTTTCATTCCAATCAACGCTCTGGCTAGACCTGTGGAAGGAAAGCCCGGCTTTTACAAAGTGGACGTAGGCATCAACGTTACAGGGATTCAGCTCGATCAGAATGCCGGGCACTGGACCGGGTTGGTCGAAATCGCCATTCTCCACGGCGACGGGAAGAAAACCAAGGGACTGCACCAGAGCCTGAAGTTAAACCTCACACAGGCGCACATGGAAATGCTGCTCAAACAAGGCATGATCGTGTCGAACGTCGTGCAGGTCACGGACCCCAAAGGGAAGCTCTACGCCAACAATCTCCACGTGATTGTGATGGACGGAACAACGGGCTACGCCGGTTCCGTTCGTGTGCCTGTCAAGTTGAATTAAGAATGTTCAAACGGCTCTTCGTGGCGCTCGGACTGCTCACTGGTTGCAGCAGTCCTGTGAAGAAAGTCTATTCGGAGCCCGGCACTTCCGCGTCGTTGAATTATCCAGTGCTTCTGGTCGGGCAAAACACAGTCGACGTCCGCGATGACATGAAGACTTTAGTATCCACGTCGCTTTCGAGCGGGTTGAATTTTGTGGAGCGAAAGATCGTCGATTCCTCTGGAGCGATTTTCGAAGTGAAGAGCGCAACTCCGGTAGGTGAGGAGAAGCCTTGGTGGAGCGACATGGGAACCTCGCAGCGAAGCCATTTCCTGGAGCTCCATAAGACCAAGGGCTCCGGTTTAGCGGAAGCGAAGCGCCTGATCCTCGAGCAGGTGCAGTCGGAGCGAAGCTCCTGGCGCGCGGATACTAAGGCTGTGGCGCGCGTGAAAAGTTACAAAACCATGACGGAGCTGATTGAGGCCTGCCGAAGATCGTGGGAGTGGTCGCAGTAAACTAGAATTAGCCTCGTAATGAAGCCGCTTGTTGACGGATTCGGGCGACTCCACGATAGGCTTCGGATTAGCGTTACGGACCGGTGTAACATCCGGTGCTTCTATTGCATGCCTGAGGATGTGAAGTTTCAGGCTCGGGAGCATGTCCTTTCTTTCGAGGAGATTGAGCGGTTCACGCGCATCGCGGTTTCGCTCGGCGTTCACAAACTGCGGCTCACCGGCGGGGAACCGCTGGTGCGCAAGGGGCTCGCGGGGCTGATTCGCAAACTCTCGGCAATCGAAGGTGTCGACGACCTTGCGCTGACCACCAACGGAGTGCTGCTAGGCGATCAGGCGCAGGAGCTTTACGATGCGGGGCTTCGGCGGCTGAACATTCATCTGGATACTCTCGATCGCGAGCGGTTTCTCAAGATTACCCGGCGCGACGACTTGCAGAAGGTTCTGGATGGGATCGATAAGGCGCAGAAGATCGGCTTCGGCCCCTTGAAGATTAACGCCGTGGCAGTGAAGAATCTTGTCGAGCCCGACATCGTTCCGCTAGCCCGGTATGGCCGCGAACGCGGGATTGAGATTCGCTACATTGAGTTCATGCCGCTCGACGCGCAAGGGCTATGGGACAAAGGCCGAGTGCTGCTGGCCGACGACATGATCGATATGATCCAGCGCGAGATTGGGCCGCTGGAGGCCGTGCCGGATCAGGACCCGCGCGCTCCTGCGACGGAGTACAAGTTCGCGGACGGCATTGGACGCATTGGTTTCGTCGCTTCGGTTAGCCGGCCGTTCTGCTTGAATTGCAATCGTCTGCGAATCACCGCGGACGGGAAGATTCGCTATTGCCTCTTCGCAATTGAGGAAACGGACGTGCGCGACTTGTTACGGAGCGGCGCGCCGGACGAAGAGATCGCCGCTGCAATTCGCTCTTGCGTGTCTGATAAGTGGATCGGCCACCAGATCAACACCCAACAATTTGTTCCGCCCCCCAGGCCGATGTATTCTATTGGCGGCTAACCCTGCATGATGACCAACCGCTGGTTGATACCCGTAGGAGCGGTTGCAGTACACATTTGCATCGGCTCCGTGTATGCGTGGAGCACTTTCAATCGGCCGATTCAGGCAATCTTTCCGAACGCGCCCTGGTTATTTACTCCTCCTTACGTGAACTTCACCACGGCGCTGGTTTTGTTGGGCCTGAGCGCGGCTTTTGGAGGGCCTTGGGTGGAGCGGCATGGTCCTCGCGTGGCTGCCGCCGCGGCAGCCATGTTCTTCGGAGCGGGACTGGCGATCGGCGGGCTGGGTCTTGCGATCCAGCAACCTGTGCTTGTGTTTTTGGGCATGGGAGTGATTGCCGGAATCGGGTGCGGCCTTGGGTACATCGCTCCGGTGAGCACGCTCGTGAAATGGTTTCCAGACCGGCGCGGGATGGCGACGGGCATGGCGATCATGGGATTCGGCGGCGGCGCGTTTGTCGCGGCGCGCTATTTGAATTTGTATTTCATGAACAGGCTCGGCGTGGCCTGGACCATGATCGCGCTGGGGGCGTTGTACTTCGTCATAATGATGATCGGCGCCGCGATTCTACGGAGGCCTCCGGAAGGGTGGAAGCCTGAGGGCTGGATTCCGGCCACCGTGGCCAAGAAGATGATCACCGGCCGGAGCGTTTCACGGAATGAGGCGGTGTCAACGGTTCAATTCTATTTGCTGTGGGGCATTTTGTTCATCAATGTAACCGCAGGCATCGGAATTCTGGCGCAGGCCTCGCCCATGATGCAGGACTTGTTTGGAAAAACTCCTGCCGTGGCGGCTGAGGTGGTATCTCTGATCAGTTTGTTCAATGCGGGCGGCCGATTCTTCTGGGCGTCATCATCCGACTACATTGGCCGCCGGAATACGTACACAGTGTTCTTCGTAGTCCAATTTGTGCTGTTCCTGCTGATTCCCGGATTCGCCGCGCGCGGCGAGTGGGCGATCTTTGAAGCAAGCATGTTCGTAGTATTCACAATGTACGGCGGTGGGTTCTCTACAATCCCTGCATTTCTCGCGGATATCTTCGGACCGGAATACGTCGGCGCGATTCACGGAGCTGTTTTGACCGCTTGGAGCGCGGCCGCAGTCGTCGGGCCGGTGATCATCACGGAACTTTCGAACCGGGCGAAGGCGTCGCTGGCCGCAGGCGAGAGTAGAGTGCACATCTACGACTCGCCGCTTGAGGTGCTCGCCGCGATGCTTGCAGTCGGGTTCGTGCTCACGCTGCTGGTGAAGCCGCTAAAGCACAAGAACTAATCGCTCTTCAGGTCGTATAGACTGTTATCACCCGAGGAGCTTATGACGCCACAAGCAATTCCTGCGCCTCCGCCTATCCCGCATCCGAAGAGCGAAATTGTGAGGCTCGTGGGAATTTTCTTTTCGCCAAAGGACGTGTTTCCCGATATCATTCTGCGCCCTCGCTGGTGGATCCCAATGATCCTGCTCGCGATCGTGGGGGTAATCTCGATCAATCTATTTGCTCGACACGTCGGTTGGGAAAAAACCGTACGAACTGCGATTGAACGGAATCCTCAGATGGAACAACTCCCACCGGAACGGCGGGAAGCAACGATTCAAACTGCGCTGAAGGTGACCTCGTTTATCGGATATGCCGCTCCGCTGATTACCGGCGTGGTCATTGTCGTCATCGCCGCTGTGTTCATGTTTTTGTTCAACAATATGTTGGGCGCGAGCTTCCGCTTCGCTTCCATGATGGGAATCGTCGCGTATAGTTTCCTGCCCAATCTGATTGCCGCGGTCTTAACGATTATTGTGATGTTCATTAAGGATCCGGACGATTTCGATATTCAACGTCCGCTCGCGTTTAATCTCGGCGCGTTTATGCCCGACGGAACTCCGCGATGGATTGTAGCGGCAGGAACAACGCTCGATCTATTTTCCTTTTGGATTATGATCCTCATGGCGATCGGGATTCACGCGGGCGCGCGCAAGATTGCCACGAGCAAAGCCTTTACCACTATTCTGATTCCGTGGTTCCTCATCGCGGTGCTTCGCGTGATGCAGTCCGTTCTGTCCGGCAATTGATAGAATCGGACCTTGATCGACATTCATAGCCATATCCTCTATGGCCTGGATGACGGCGCTCGCACTCTGGAAAATTCCGTCGCCATGCTGAGGATGGCGGAGCAGCATGGCACAACAGCCATCGTCGCCACGCCGCACGCCAATCAGGATTACAAATTCGATCCTCAGCTGATTTCCCAACGGATTCAGGAAGTCTCCGCGGCCTACGGCGGCGCGGTGACGATCCATCGCGGGTGCGATTTTCACCTGACCTACGACAATATTCAGGACGCCATTGAGAATCCGGGGAAATACACGATCGACGGCGGCCCTTATCTGCTGGTAGAGTTCTCCGACCTGCTGATTTTCAAAAACACACAGGAAATTTTTGAACGCTTGCAGAGCGCCGGCATGACGCCGATCGTCACGCATCCGGAACGTAATAGCCTCCTGCGGCAGAGACTCGATCAGATCAAGATGTGGGTTGCAAATGGCGCCACAACTCAGGTCACGGGCCAAAGTCTCACGGGAAGATTCGGACAGCGGGCGCTCGAGTTCTCACGCATGCTGCTGGAGAACGACCTGGTGCATTTCATCGCGAGCGACGGGCATGATTGTGAGCATCGTCCCCCCGTGATGAACGAGGCCCGCGCGTGGCTTCGCGATCAATATGGCGAGCAGCTTGCGGAAACGTTGTGTGTAACGAATCCTGGGCGAACTCTTACCGGAGAGAGCCTCGTCATGCCCCAAAAAGCGGTATCCTCGCGGGCGCGTAAGTGGTATCAGCTCTGGCGCTAGCCAAGTAGCTTCCCAGCGAAGACAATTCGGAATCTTTCCATCCATCCCAAAACGGTAAAGGACAGAATTGGCACGCCCTCACCGTCAAGCATCCGAATGAGAAAGTTGTCCCGCGCGAGCTACAAAGTAACGGAATCGACACGATGCTGCGCACGCACACAACTGGACATAAATTCTCCGACACGACTAAGGAAATAGAACCTTTCCGATTCTCGGGATACTGTGGCGCGCGGAATCCCTAAGCGATATGGAAGACGTCGTGCTTCGCGAAAAGAACTGCGCGCTGGTAGCGATTGCAAATGGAAATTTGCAGATGTCCGCCGCAGCAGGATTTTTTCCGGAAATGTTGCCCTTAAAGAACGAAAGGAATTTCAAACCTCAATGCGCTGCTTGATTGTGCTTGTTGCAGGGCTTCTGCTTCGTGCGGACGGCGCCGGAAATTTGCCGGTCCGCAATATTTCGCCGAATGACTTGCTGTCAATCACTGTTTACGGCTCGCCCGAACTGACGCGATCCGTGCGCGTGGGGGCCGATGGCTCAATTCGCTTGCCGATGCTTCAGAAAAAGGTTCGAGCGGCGGGGGTGTTGCCTCAGGAACTCGAAGAGAACATCGCGGGCGAGCTTACCAAAGCGGGAATCCTGGTGGAGCCTTCCATAACGGTTTCCATTTCGGAATACGCAAGCCGCCCGATTTCGGTAGCAGGAGCGGTTCGCCGGCCCACTACTTTTCAGGTGACCGAGAAAACGACATTGCTCGAAGCGTTGACGCGCGCGGAGGGTGTGAGTCCGGAAGCGGGCGGCGACATTCTGGTGACGCGCGCCGCGACTGAGGCAGGAGCGCCCCCAGCCATCCAGCGCGTGTCTTTAAAAGGTCTGATTGAGAACGGCGATCCGGCGCTCAATTTGACGCTCGATGGCGGCGAACAGGTTCGCGTGCAGCAATTAGGGCGCGTGTTTGTGGTCGGCAACGTAAAGCGGCCCGGAGCATTTCGATTGGAGGACTCAACCGGACTTTCCGTCTTGAAAGTGCTGGCGCTGGCCGAAGGGCTCACGCCGTTCTCTAGTAAAGAGGCCTACATCTATCGCCGTTCGGACGCCGCGCCCGGCGATCCGCCTAAAGAAACCGTGATCCCATTGCGCAAGATCATGGATCGCCAGGCGCAGGACGTCGAGCTTCAAGCCAATGACATCCTCTACGTCCCCGATAACCGGCGCGGCCATACGACGGCGGCCGTGATGGAGCGCGCGTTGTCCTTTGCTGCTGGAACCGCCTCGGGCGCATTAGTGCTGAGCGTGAATCGATAACCCGAATGAGCCCTCACGAAAAACTTCCAACAGTGATTGAGATGGGACGCATTCCAGCGTATTACGCGCCGTCGGTGTTCCAATCGGCTGAAGACGAGCCCGAAGAAGCGAAAGTTCCCTTATCGCAATACCTGTGGATCTTGAAACGCTATCGCTGGCGCATCGCGAGCTTTATCTCGATTGCCGTGCTTGGGACACTGCTGATCTCGCTTCGGCTGACGCCCATTTACGAATCCACGGCAACGGTGGATGTGGACCGGCAGACCCCCTCAGGAGTGGTGGGGCAGGACGCGACGCGCAACATGCTGAATGACGCGGACCAATTTCTTGCCACGCAGATAAAGCTGGTGCAATCCGACTCCGTGCTCCGTCCCGTAGATCAGCAATTTCATTTGAGGCAGCAAGAGAAGCAATCGGAGGCTTCGGATTCGGTTCGCGGCGAGCAGGCGCCCGTGGCCTTGAAGCAGTTGAAAGTCACACGTCCTCCGAATACGTATTTGATCCAGATCAGTTATCGATCCTCCGATCCTCAACTGGCTGCGGACGCGGCGAATTCGATTGCTCAGTCTTACCTGGAGCACACCTACAACATCCGTTTGCGAAGCTCGGCGAGCGTGGCGACGTTCATGGAGCATCAACTGGAAGAGCTTCGCACGAAGATGGAGCGTTCTGCCCAGGCTCTGGCGGCGTTTGAGCGCGAGATGAATGTGGTCAATCCGGAAGAGAAGACCAACATTCTTTCTTCGCGATTGCTGCAGTTGAACACCGAATATATCCAGCAGCCCGTCGCAAAGGGTGCTCCGCCCGAGCGCTATTTCCACTTCGACAGTTGGCGCGTCAATGTAGCTCCTGGGGAATGGGTTCCCGCGCAAATCTACATCGAAGAAGCGGGAGACGGCGAGAAGGGCCCCAACTCCGTTCCGCGCTTCAAAGCGCAGACGAGGCTCTGGGGGTATGCTGTCAAAGGCTCAACGAAATTGGACGAACTCACGAATATCCTGATTGAACAGGAATCCGGCGTGAAGGATAAAGAACCGCCCAAGGACGCATCCCCGCTTGAATCGCAGCGGGCCTGGGAAAAGCAGGCGGAAGAGAATACGCTGGCTCGCCTTGAGAAAGGTGGACTACTCGCGCCCAAGGGTGACGTCGATCAGGTCTTGGACACTGTCGTCAATAACTTGATCGTTTCGGCGAATCTCAATGTCGAAGCCCATTGCCGCGTTCTGTTGACCACGCCCATGGAGACATTCTCGATCGGGCATACGATCGTGATCAGCCGCGGGTTGATTGATGTGCTGCCGGATGAGACGAGCTTGGCGCTCGTACTCGCCGACGAACTCTCGCACATCGCTTTGGCGCACAGCACGCAAACGCAGTTTGCATTCTTCGACCAAACTATGTTGAGTGACGCGGAACTGCTTCGAAAATTTCACTTTGAGCGCTCGCCTCAGGAAATGGAGGAGGCAGGCAAGAAGACCATCGAGATCATGAAGAACTCGCCATACCAGAAAACCGCGAATGCCGGTGTTTTCTTGAAGGCGCTGGGCGCGCATGGTCCCGCTCTCCCGCGGTTGCTTGCTGCGAACCTCGGCAACCAGCTTGCGGACCATGGAGCTCTGATGCGCCTTTCCGAATTTACGTCGACAGCTCCGGCGCTCGAGGAAGACAAGATCGAGCAAATCGCGGCGCTGCCCTTAGGCTCGCGCGTGAAACTGAATCCTTGGAGCAACCAAATCCTCTTGATGAAAGCTCAGCCCATTTCTCTTTTGTCCGCGCGGGAAAAGATGCCCTTTGAAGTGACTCCGTTCGCGCTTCACCTTACGCGGGTGGAAACGACGGCGCCGTAAGCAGATACACGGCAAATGTTCCGAGCCAATGCGCCCCCGTGTAATGCTCCGATGACACGGCCGCGAGTCCCGCTTCACGATGGGCCTTTGCGAGTTGTCGCATCTTAGGCGCTCGTTTGTCTCCTTCGGGCAACGCGCGAATGATGGCTTCAAACATCCATGCGCGGCTTAAGTTCAGTCCATCCAGGTGCGCGAA
>Ga0126381_100002417_pt1 | contig 20176 bp, 11 predicted proteins | sample PanSoiMetPlot_28_FD_96465 | JGI IMG/M metagenome (GOLD analysis project Ga0126381, IMG submission 96465) | Tropical forest soil microbial communities from Panama - MetaG Plot_28 | ecosystem: Environmental > Terrestrial > Soil > Tropical forest > Bulk soil | place: Panama | collected 2016-02-17
CCAGATATCGTGCCGAAGCTTTGTAGGATGCCCATTTACGACATCAATGGCGAACCACGGTTGAAAATTCATCGCTGGATCCATGCGGTTGATTACGCATTCGATTGCTTTGCGAAGTGGGTCACGCAAGTCGAGTGTCGCAGGGCGAACGTCGGGCACTGCGTCCCGAATACCGGAAATCACGGAACCAGCGAGAAACGTACGGCGAGTTATATCGGATCCGACATGATCGATGTGGCGCTCGAACATACTTAGGTAACACGATACTGTTCAAGCGTGGATTCGTTTATGTGCACACCCAGACCCGCACCTTGGGGCACCTCGACCATTCCGTCAGAGCCAACGGGGATAGACTCTTGGCACAATTCCCAGCGCAACGGTGATTTGCTGGTAGAGTATTCAAGCAACTCCGCAGTCCAATGATTGGCCAGGAATTGAAGGTTCGCGGCTATTTCGATATTCGATTTGAATCCGTGAGTGACTATACGTTTGTCCCGTACCCGGGCGGCAGCACTAATCGTTTTAATACCCGTGAAGCCCCCGACCATAGTGATGTCCGGCTGGCAAATGGAGGCGCAGCCGCGATCCATCGCCTCTATAAATTCGTTCACATGAGTCAGGCCGAGATCCCCGACACCGAGGGGCATCCCGGTCTGGGCCATCCGGGCGTGCCCTGCGATATCGTCCAAAGGGAGCGGCGCCTCGAGAAAGGCGACTCCAACGTCCTGGAATAAGGGAACAATCCGGAGACCCTCTTCTGCGGTGCGATAAGAGAGCGCTGCGTCGATTATCAGCTTGCCGCCGTTTCCGATAATCCCGCGGGCAGCCCGCAGGAGACTGCCTGTCGCGTCAAGGTCTTCCATCCACCAGGGATCTGCCGCAAACTTGATGTTTCGGAGATTGAGCCTCCGCATCGTATCTTCAACCTGTTGCTCGACGCCATCAACCGTCCGGGCCATAGGGTAAATCGTTCCATAGGCCTCGATACGGCACCGATGTTTCCCTCCGAGTAATTCAGCAACTGACTTTGACTCCGCCTGCCCCTTGATATCCCACAAGGCGATGTCAATGCCGCCAATTGCGTGCATGACAAGACCACGCCGTCCGATGTAGTCAGTTGAGTCATACATCAAGCGCCAGAGTTCTTCCGGCCGAGTTGGGTCACGGGAAAGTAGTAGTTTACGGAGGCCGCATGCATGATTGTGCGCGTGGTCTGCATAGATAATTGCCTGTATCGCCGGAGCAAGGGATTCAACTTCGCCTATTCCCGTGATCCCTTCGTCGGTGGAAACACGAATCACACAATCGTCGTACGATCCGTCGAATAAAGCAATATTGGGGTGTTCACATCGGAGGTGGATGACTTCGATGTCAGTTATTCTCACGAATCACAGATCCGACCGGAAATAATGTTACACAGCAGTATAAGGTAATGGACCGAAGCCTTTGGGCAGCCGAAATCGTTGTATCTTCTCAAACTGAATGCCTTTCCGCACTTTGCCAACATTGATTCGCCTTGACAGGCGTACTTTGAACGAGACTAGAGCGTGAATTTTTCGCGGATGTGTGCGGCGCCCGCTGACAACGCCCTAAGCTTGGCACGAGTAACGGTGAGCGGGACGTGCTGGAACCCGCATTCTGAAGTTAGCAGCAATCGCTCCGGTGAAAACCATTTCAACGCAGGCGCAGTGCGAACTTCAACCAGGTCAGCTGACTCAATGTCGTCGCTCCTCTGATCAATGACGCCGACGGCAAACTCTCCAGGAAACGTCCAGCGCTCCCACAAAGCCATCATGTCGTATCCGAGCGTGCAATGTTCAAGCAGGATTTGGTTCACCCGGACTTGGCGAAACGCGCCGATGAGATCCAGATAGGAGGTAGTATACGCTCGCTTTCGGTGCGCATTGCCACAACAAACGTGCAGCGCTATACGTGCCCCGAGCCCTTCGGTCAGGTGATTGAGTATCTCTGCAGCCCAAACAGCATCTTCTGGGAATGCTGTCCATGCCGGCTCATCGAATTGAATCAACTCGCAACCCGCTTTGACGGCTTCTGCGAGTTCGGGATGAAGCACTGCGGCATACGCCTCCGCAAGGGCGCGATCATTTGGGTACAGATCAGGGCGCCCATTGTTCGAGAATTTTGCGAGCATATGCGGCCCGGTGCACGTCAGTTTCACATCGACTGTACTTGGTGCGGCCTCTCGCGCAACAGTCCAGTCTCGGGCGAGCTCGAAGCGCGAATTTGCGACAGGACCCACGACCTTCGCGATTTCGATTCCGAATCCGAGCGGCCCGTAGTTCTTATAGACCATTTCGGAAAAGCTTATGCCGTCGAGACGCTTTTGAAAAAAGTAATACATGTTCTCGCGGCGTCCCTCGCCGTCGGTGACGATATCCAGTCCAGCGTCAACCTGATCCTTTACGGCCCAACGAATCAGGTCGTCAGATTCGCTGCGGTTGAGTGTGGGTTTTTTCATTGTGTTGCTGAGCTGCTGAGGTCTGGGATAACTGCCGACAACAGTCGTTCGGAAATGCTTCTTTCTCATTGAGATGTTCTGGCGTGCACCATTTCAGTGGTGTTGGTGTCTGGGTACAAGGGCTGTTCCCGTCTGCCTTCGTCAGCCAACCGCGGAACCGAGTGTCCAGGATTCGTACCCGTGCGAGCGTCTTGTTGGTCGCCTCCTTTTTATGCGGCCGTTACACGCAGCGAAATAGAATCTTACAACCCGACGCGTCGAACAGCAATTTGAAAACATCCTTTAACCTTGATCTCCGGTTTCTGCGTGTGACATTCTGGCTACACAGAATTCTTGCTTCAGCAAGCAGGAGGGCGCACTATGGCTCGGAAGGTCTCTTTTCGATGCCTGGGTTTGGCGGCATTCTGCATGGCCTCAATTCAGGCGCATGCTCAGACAAATGTAGGGTCCATTTTTGGCCACGTTGTAGATGCCAGCGGTGGTTCGGTGGCTGGTGCTTCTCTGAAAATTGTCGACCCTGCCACTAACGAAACCACACGAACTCTGACAGACTCGCAAGGCGACTACGTATTTAACTCGGTAAAGCCAGCGACCTATCGTGTTTCTGCTGAACACCAGGGGTTTTCAACCATCGTTCGGGAAAACGTTGTTCTGGAAGTGGCCAAGAAAATTCAGGTGGACTTCACACTGCAACCCGGAACACTGACACAGGAAATACAAGTAACCTCGACGTCGCCATTGTTACAACCTGGGAGCTCTGATTTGGGTACCGTAATTGCGTCACAAACAATGGAGGGCTTGCCGCTTGAAGGACGGAATGTCTATGAGCTAGTTACTTTGGTTCCAGGAGCGACCCCCCAACCCAACTACGGCTATGTTTCGACTGCACAAAGCAACTTGAGCGGAGGACCGGGAATAGGATTGAACCAGATCTCAATCAGCGGTGGCCGCAACCTAACCAATGAATTTCTTTTAGACGATGTGCCTGATACCACAATGGGATTCAATGGAGTTGCCATTGTTCCGCCGCTGGATTCCGTCCAAGAATTTAATGTAATCACAAATGCTCCGTCCGCCAAGTTCGGGCGGACCGGCGGAGGGTTGACCACAGCAATAACAAAGTCAGGGACAAATGACTTCCACGGCGATCTTTGGGAGTTCCTAAGGAACGACAAGCTGGACGCAAATAACTTCTTTGCAAATGCAAGCGGCGCAAAATTGCCGCCTTTCCGTCAAAATCAATTCGGAGGGACTCTCGGAGGGCGAATCCTCCGCAACCGAACCTTCTTCTTTGGTAGTTATGAAGGGCTTCGACAGGCGTCGGGCGGCCAAACTCTTTTGACGGTTCCGACGGATCTACAAAGAAGGGGGGACTTTTCTCAAACCTACGCGCAAGATGGATCTCTGATACAGATCTTCAATCCGTTTACAACGATTCAAGATCCTACCACCGGCGCCTTCTCAAGACAGCCATTCCCTGGAAATGTGATACCTGTCACCATGTTTGATCCCGTTGCAAAGAATTTGTTGCAGTACTTCCCGGAGCCGACTTTACCGGGTGACCCGGTTACGCATTCCAATAACTTTCTCAGCCAAGCGGGGTTTCACAACTCCACGAACTTTTATTTAGGACGGATCGACCATTCCATAACTGAAAAACAGAGGATCTTCGCCCGTCTCACTTATGACAACCAGGATTACAATGGGTCCAACGTTCTTGGCAACATTGCCGACTTCAATTCGATTCCGTTCGGCAACGTTCACAAGGGCGCCAGCTTGTCTTATACGAATGTCCTCAATCCAACAACCGTATTAGACGTCCGCTACGGACTACTGCGTGAAGAGCAGAACAACCGGTCAGGTTCCCAGGGCTTCGACATCTCCACACTCGGATTTCCCGATGCGCTAAAAAACGAGATTGAGTTGCCGGTATTTCCGCGTTTCGATATTGCGGGGTATACGTCTCTAGGGACGCAATACTTCACCATCACGGACCGGAATAACACAACCAACAGCCTTGCCGCCAACCTCTCGAAGGTAATCGGCCGGCACTCGATTGAAGTTGGCCTCGATTTGCGAGTTATACAAGGTGCCCTTTTTCAGGCAAGCTGGCCAGCCGGTCAGTACCAATTTTCACAAGGGTTTACAAACGGTCCCGATCCGAATGGCGGATTCGCCAACGGAAACGGCTTCGCGTCCTTCCTCCTCGGAACGTATGCTGACGGATTCGCCGCCTACGATCCGCACTGGTTTTTCTCGCAGCACTACTATGCATTCTATGTGCAGGACGACATTAAGGTAAGCCAAAAATTGACGGTTAACGCAGGGCTGCGTTGGGATTATGAGAGTCCTTTGTCAGATCGATACAATCAACTCAGCTTCGTTGATTTGAATGCTGCTGTCCCGTTGCAAGGCGTCACCCCGGTGGATGTTGGCTATGGTCTCGGAGCACGGCCCCAGCCTCCTTATACGGGAGCAGTTGGCTTCCCCGGTACAAATGGAGTTGGAAAAGGTGTCACATTATCCCGATACGGCGGATGGGGGCCACGTCTGGGCTTTGCGTATTCGATTGACAGCAAAACCGTGATCAGAAGTGCGGCAGCAATATTGTATCCAGGAACGACAGCAGATAATAGTGGGAACTACCCGACCGTTCAAGGATTTAATCCCATCACTAGTCCGGTAGATACAGCTAACGGCTTTACTCCCTTTGATACTCCCGATCGTGCAGGTCTGCTGAGTAATCCATTCCCGAATGGTCTAAATCCCGTCGTCGGCTCTTCGCTAGGTCCGTTAACTTCAGTGGGTAATAGTAATACGGGATTTCTTAGGAATGATCACCAACCGACCGTTCAGCAATGGAATTTTGGTGTACAACGGGAACTTCCCGACAACTTGCTTATCGAGGCGGCGTATGCGGGGTCACACGGAGTTCACCTCGAAGACTTTTCAGGCGCACAGTACAATGTCCTCCCAGATCAATATCTAAAACTGGGTAACGCGCTATTTGATTCGTTACCAAACCCGTTCTACGGCGTTCTGCCGGCAACGTCTACTGTCGGAGCCTCCGACACCATTACACGGGAGCAATTACTGCTTCCGCATCCCTACTTCACCACTGTCGCAGGACAAGCTGGGCACATTGCAACATCGAACTACAATGCCCTTCAGACCAAGGTACAGAAGCGGTTTTCACGCGGCATGAGCTTTCTGTTTTCTTACACTTTTGCGAAGAGCCTTGATAATGCCTCGTCGACGGACAGCAGCTCGGGTGTTGGGCATCAGGATTTGAATCGACGAAGCCTCGACAATTCTGTGTCGGCGTTTGACCGTACTCACGTTGCAAATCTAAGCTACATATACGAATTGCCATTCGGGCGCGGACGCCCGCTCGGAGGGAACCTGAAAATGCCTGTCGTTTCTCAATTGATCAGCGGCTGGAAAGTAAGCGGCATCACCACATGGGCTAGCGGCCTTCCTTTGCCGATGACATGTGGGATATGTACATTCCCGGCAAATCGCGCTGATTTGATCGGAGACCCTTCTGCTGGAGTCAGCGGTAGCACCGTTGACCGCCTCTCCGATTACCTCAATGCAAACGCATTCAGTGTCAATCAGTCGTTTGCATACGGAACAGCTCCGCGCTATCTCGGGTCTCTCCGGGGACCTGGCCAAGCGAACACGAACCTGTCGATTATCAAGGACACCACATTTCTGGAGAGGTACCGGTTGGAATTTCGGGGGGAGTTTTTTAACATATTCAATCGCGTAGAATTTGGTCTGCCTGACACGACTTATGGAGACACAACGTTTGGCCAAATTAGTACGCAAGTAAATATCCCGAGGCAGATTCAGTTCGGACTAAAGTTGTATTTCTAGGTGTACTCACTGTACAAAGCAGCAAGCGCAGCCGGAAGGGTAGTAGCGATTGCAATCGTTGTTGTCACCCTTAGGGGCAACTCCTCCCAAACCGAGGATGCCAAGGCCCGGTTGGGGGACGGCCTAGAGGATCTGCGGCAGGCACGTTTCGAGGTGGCTGAACAAGCGTTCCGTGACGCCGTTCGACTCGATCCAACGTTGATGATTGCGCAATATGATCTCGCCATTTGCTATTTCGCGCAGGGCCACTTCGACGATGCGGAGGAGGCATTTCGCCAGACACTGCGTTTGGCCCCGACAAACCGCTTTGCCGACTACTATCTCGCTCGAATTGATCTCATTCAAAACCGGTTGGCGCAAGCGATCTCGAGCCTGGAGGCACTAGTACGCGGCGGTCCGGTTGCCGATGAACTTTACTATCTCGGATCGGCTTACTTCCGTCAGGGCAACTTTGCTGTTGCAATCCAACAGCTGGAACGGGCAGTGCGGTCGAACCCAAACGATAGCCGGGTTCACTACCTGCTAGCGCGCGCTTACCGGCGCGCCGGCAGGGATGCCGATGGGAAGCAGGAATTACGCCGGTCCGACGAACTTAGGGCGTACTCCCAGAAAGACGCCCAGCAGATCGCTACCTGTGAATCGGCCCTCCAATCGCTTCCAAAGGAAGCTGCAATCAATGAATGCAAGCGCGCGCTCGACGGGTCTGATCCGGTTAAATTGTCTTCCCTGGGCATGCTTCTCGCACAGAAGGGTGAGCTGGAAACTGCTGTCGACCCGCTTGTGCGAGCAACTCGCTTAGATTCTGAAGACTATGAGAGTCATTTCAACCTCGGCCTGGTATATGTGCATCTGAAAAGGTACGCGGATGCCAAGCAATCCTTGGGCGTCGCGGTGTCCTTACAGCCCGAGTCATTCGAGGCTGTCGCCCTTTTGGGATCGGCCCTGTTCGGCTTGGGTGATGACCTCGCTGCTGTCGACCAACTCCGCCATGCCCATCAGCTTCAGCCCGATAACACAAAGGTAATCAATCTCCTACTCACAGAGCTACAGATAGTGGGCCAACATGCGGTGTACCAGGGTGACTTTCACCGAGCTGCGGGCTATCTGGAAAACACTTCGGAATTGGCACCCGACTCACCTCAGTTAGATACGGCTGCCGTTCAACTCGCAACTGAAAGCTTCGCCCACTTAGATTACGGGACCACGGTACGGGCACTCCGGCTCGCCAAGGGCTCAATAGGACATTGCGCAGAATGCCAGTCCATGTTGGGATACTCACATTACAAAGTGGGAGATGGAGGAGCCGCTGTGGCCGAACTGCAGCGCGCAATGGACCTCGATAAGAAGAATCAAGACTATGTGCTGGAGCTGGCTGAGGTGTTGGTTGCCAACAACAATCCTGAAGCTGCCAGAACTCTACTCGAAGCTGCTACACAGGCGTTCTCGCAATCGGCGAAAGTTTGGTTTGCACTCGGAGTGTCGTGCGTTGCTGCAGACCATCCGGAAGATGGCGAGAAGGCCCTACAACGTTCCCATGAATTGGATCCTCAATTGGATCTTGTTTACGTAGTGCTAGGTCAGATGTATCGAAATGGTGGCAGCTGGGACAAGCTTTATGCGACTTCAGAACGATTGATTCAACTAAGCCCCGCAAACTATCTAGGGTATTTTTATAAAAGCCTTGCCTTATCACGGCAATCCGATGCTGACCAAAATGACATTCAGGGCTTACTAGAGCGTTCTTCGGCATTGGACCCAGATGATCCCGAGCCACATTACGAACTAGCTAAGTTACTCTCCCGCAAGGGTGAGAAGGAAGCCGCAGTCAAGGAACTCCAAAAGATAGTCGGAGTCAATTCACACTACGCCCAAGCGTATTACCAGTTGTATAGGCTTTATGCCGAGCAGGGCAAGAATGAGGAAAGCGCGGAGGCCGAGCAGGCCTTTGAGCGGCTCAGGCAAGAACGCGGTCAGGCAGTGCGGAAGCTCCTTGTACGGGTTAGGGAGCGCTAACGTTTAGATGCTGCGGGTTATATCTGCTCTCGGCCTTGGAGTAGCACTGCTCGCAAGCGAAGCGTCCCAGCCCACTTTTCGTAGCGCCCTAGAAAAGATCAAGCGGGGCGACTACGTTGCGGCCGAAACGGAAATCAAGGAAGCGATCAAGGAAACCCCGGACTCGCCCGTCGGCTTCGATCTATTGGGGATAGCGTACGATGGCGAGGGCCGCAGCGCCGAGGCCGAAGGGGCATTCAATCGAGCCATCACGTTGGAGCCTCGGTACATACCAGCCCACAACGATTTCGGTATTCTCTTGTACCGCCACGGCCGTTTGTCAGAGGCGGTTCGCCAATTCCTCTCGGTCCTCGCGCTGGATGGACACAATTTCACAGCGAACTATACGCTTGGCGTTATCGCGCGTGATTCCAAACATTATGTCGATGCGGTCAAATACCTGGAAACGGCTCGGTCCTTGGCACCTTCGGATCCATCGACGCTTTTGGCGCTCCTTGCCGCATATTTGGGAGCCTCAAGAAGCCAAGATGCGGAGGCTGTTTCGAGCCAACTCGTCGCGCTAAACTTCACCGACCCTAGTCTTCCGTTTTCAGCAGGTGCGCTTTTCCTCGAAGCGAAGCACTATGACGACGCGAGGAAGTTTTTGGGTCAAGCTCTTGTTCTGTCGCCAAACGACTACGATGTCCTCTACGATTTGGGTCAGGCCTACATTCATCTGCAGAACTATACTGATGCAGAAAACACATTCTCAAAAGCTCTGACGATTCATCCTGATTCCGTTGATGCGCTGTACCAACTCGCAAAGGCATATGCAGAACATCACCATAGCGATGAGGCTATCCAGATACTCGTGCGAGCAAAGCAGCTCGCACCCCGACGCCCGGATATACTTCTTCTGCTTGGACGTGAATGTATTCAGGAAGGACTGTGGGATGACGCCGAGGAGTTGCTTGTCCAGTGTATTGCATTGGATAGAGAAAAAATAGAGCCACATCTGCTTCTCGGTGAGGTATATACGCAGGCGCGTAAATACGATAAGGCACTCATTGAGCATCAACAGCTTGTAAGGCTCGATAACGATAATCCGGAATCCTTTGTTTCATTAGGACGATCATATGAGTCCTTAGGACGCTCGACAGAAGCGAGAACAACTTTTGAAGAAGCCCTCAAGAAAGATCCTAAAAATGTCGCTGCCGCCTATCATCTGGGCAGCTTGGCAAAAGACCAAAATGATCTCACTGCTGCCAAGCAGTGGTTTGAAAAGGCATTGAGAATCGATTCAGCCAACCTCGGGTCCCTGTTTGAGCTTGGAAACCTCTATACGCAGGAGCGAGATTATTCCCAGGCGCAGGCCTACTACGAACGAGCAATAAAGACAGCTCCAACATTTCCGCAGACCTACTATCGGCTCAGTGTGCTTTATAGAAGGCTGAAGGATACCAACCAAGCCAATGCGATGTTTGCACTTTTCAAGAAATACGAGGAAAGTGCGGAGGAAAAGCAGAAATATCATCCTCATGGAGTTCTTACGTTTCTGGCGCAGACTCAAGATCTCTCTGACACCGAACGCCTGAATCGATACAAGCGGGAACTTCTGCGAGTGGCCCAAATAAGACCCGATGATGTGAACGTCCTGCTCATGCTCGCGCAAGTCAACTTCGGTCTGGGCGAACAGGATGACGGACTGACACAGGTCGGGCAAATCGTGAGACTCGCACCTGACGATGCCGGCGTGCGAATTCGTATTGCGAATCTGCTAAAAGCATTTCAGCTTGACGTGCAGGCCATCGACCAGTTACGGAGCTTCCTTGACCAACATGATAGAGCTGAAGATGTCCGGTTAGCCTTAGCAACTCTTTATGGAAATTTGGGCAGAACCTCCGACGGGATTGATCTGCTGAAGCCGATAAAAGGCGTCGCGACCTCAGCAGCTTGCCATTATCTTCTCGGTCGATTATTGATTCGACAAGGACAGTTGGCGTCTGCGTTGGAAGAACTACAAAGGGCGACGGTGTTGGCACCAGAACGCTTGGAATATATGCTATACGCGGGACTTTGCGCGACCCAACTCGGACGATCAGAGGAATCAGCCCAATTCATATCTGCCGCTAAGGGCAAGAGTCCGAATAGCGCCATCGTTTTGTATGCAGATGGGATTAATCTATTGGTCAATGGAAGGTCAAAAGCGGCACAGATCAATTTTCAACGTGCTTCGGACCTTCTCTACGACTGGGAAGCACCATGGTTGGCTCAGGCATATGCCTTGTCGGATTCACCAAGCCAAAAAGAGATGCTGTTGGATCAGACCGGATCGATGTTTCCGAATAGTCCGTGGCCGCACCTCTTGAAATCGAAGCTAAAAAACTCGGGGGTCGAACTCGACAAAGCATTACAGTTCGCGCCGACCGACCCGAGAATATATGCACAACTGCTTCAGTCCTACATTGAACGAGGCGATTGTGAGGGAGCCGTGGAAGTTGGCCGACGAATGCAGGAGTTGGGTATCAACAAAGATTCCCAAAGTCCGAATTGCGCTGAACTCGCAAGCGAAGCTAAACGTTCTCCGAACGCTCACCGTGAGATTTTATTGCTGATTGATATGCTCGGCGATCCGGCTCAGCCGATGTAGCGAATGTTCGTCATGCCTCATCTGAAAACTGAACGACGGCTTCTGACGCGACTGGCTTCTACAAACTGTGGCTGATACCAATGGCGCTAACTTTGGTATGAATTCAATAAAACGAAGACCAATCCAAACCGCCTCGAGGATACTCCTACTACTGCTGACGATTCCAATCTCACTAATTCCGGCCTGGAAGGGTTCCCGTCCCACGGAAATTCCGTTTGAAAAACATGTCATCGACCTTGGTGCGGCGGAAGCAGCCGCAATTACCGATATAAACGGCGATGGGAAACTCGACATTGTTGCCGGAGAGTATTGGTATGAAGCCCCACTCTGGCGCAAACACCATTTTCGTCAGATTCTCTATACGGAAAACTATATAGATGACCTTTCCACGCTGCCACTCGATGTGAACGGCGATGGTCGAGTGGATCTCATCACGTCCGGATGGTTCAGCAACAAGTTAGCGTGGTGGGAGAATCCAGGCAATGACCATGCGATGTGGCAAGAGCATTCAATCGAAACGGGTTCTCCCATTGAATTCACTTTCCTAGTCGATCTGGATAACGATGGCAAGGCCAACGAGATCTTGCCGCAATTCGGGGACAACAAGCCCCTTGCCTGGTACGAACGTGACGCTAAGGGCGGATTTACCAAGCATATGGTTAGTGATCGCAGCTATGGACACGGGATCGGAGTTGGAGACATAAACGGGGATGGGCGGAACGATATCCTAACTCCAGTTGGTTGGTTAGAAGCTCCCCCCGATCCCCGACAAGGCAATTGGAAATTTCACCCCGATTGGAACATTCGCGGCGAGCTCGGCTTTATGTACGTCCGGGATGTAAACGGCGACGGGAAACCTGACATCGTAACATCTATGGGCCACGACTATGGCATTTTCTGGCTTGAGCGGAATCCGGATGACACCTGGACTAAGCATGATATCGATCATACGTGGTCTCAAGCCCATGCGGTTGTTCTCGTCGATTTCCGCAACTCGGGAAATCTGGGCTTATTGACCGGCAAACGGTACATGGCAGAAAACGGGGACGACCCAGGCGAACGTGAACCGCTTGGCGTCTATTGGTATGAACGATTGCTCAACCCGGGGGCCCATGACCTTGAATGGGCCAGGCATGTTATCGACTACGGCGGAAGAGTCGGTGGAGGGGTTCAAATCGCCGTGAGCGATATCGATGGCGATGGCGACCTAGATTTCGTCGTTGCAGGAAAGAGTGGCCTGTTCCTATTTGAGAATAAGCTCGCTGGGGCGCATCAGTAAGGTCCGGTAGATATGCCTCTGACTATTTATGACGTCTGTGTGATCGGCTCAGGAGCTGCCGGTGGTGTTGTCACGAAGCAGCTTTGTCAAGCGGGGGCCAAAGTTATTCTTCTAGAGGCCGGCTCGGAGGTGCCGCCCTCTCAATTTCGCTCTCACTGCTGGCCATACGATTTGAAGTTCCGCGGCTTTCGCAGCGAAAAGCAAGAAATGTTCTATCCTCCCGACTTACACGGCTCAATTCAACTTGATGCGCCAAAGGAGATATTTGTTGATCGGATACGAGTGTTGGGCGGCCGTACCGTGCATTGGAACGCCGTTGTACTTCGTTATGCTCCCTCCGATTTTCGCGAACGCACTTTGAACGGAATCGAAGACGATTGGCCGCTGAGTTATGAGGATCTTGAACCTTACTATGAACGTATTGAGACCGAAATAGGAGTTTGCGGGAACGACGACGGAATCGCGATTCTGCCCGCCGGCAAGCACTATCTCCCTCCTCTCCCTTTGCGCTGCAGCGAGCAACTTCTCAAGAAAGTTTGCGAGCCCATGGGTATACCCGTGATTTCCGTGCGTAAGGCTCTGCTGACTCGTCCGTACGACAACAGGCCATCTTGTCATTATTGCGGTCATTGCATGGATGGATGTGATGTCTCAGCGATCTTTTCGACCCCATCGAGCATGCTCCCGAAAGCACGCCGAACTGGAAATCTGACATTGCGGCAAAATGCTCTTGCGCGCGAAATTCTACTTAACTCGGAAGGCTTGGTCCGGGCTGTATCCATAATCGATCGAAATACAAAAAAAGAAGAGGAAATCAGGGCCGGAATTTTCGTGGTTTGCTGCGCGACCGTTGAAAGTGCACGCCTCCTCCTTAATTCTATTTCCTCCAAATATCCGGCCGGACTTGCAAACTCGAACGGCGTGGTAGGTCGTTATTTGCACGGCCACATGGAGGACGATACCTACTTATATTTGACTGAATTAGAAGGTCAGAAGCCGCAGAACCAGGATGGGGCGATGGATCAAGCGCTGGTCCCCCGGTATCGCACGAAATCTCTGGAAGGAACCTTTGATTTCCAGGTGAATTTCAACGGCTATATGTATCCTTTCCAGGCGGAATATCTCGCGGGAGCCGGTAAAACATTCAAGGAACAGGTTCGCCGGATGCAGTCCGGTTTTCTGTTGTTAGCTGGGTACGGCAAAGTGCTGGCGCGGCCCGAGAACCGCGTCGCAATTCATCCAACACAGAAGGACGCATACGGTATTCCCATTCCCGTAGTCCGCTTCCGATTCGGCGAGGAGGATCTCGCGATTCATCACCAAATGCAAAAGGCTGTTGATGAAATTGGCGATCGTTTTAAAGGACCTACCCGCTACAAGGCTTGTCCTGTCCCGGCCGGATTTTCCAGCCACGAGGTCGGTACAGTTCGGATGGGCAAAGACCCGAAGAACTCGGTACTAAACAGCTTCTGCCAGTCACATGAGGTAAAGAATCTATTTGTGACGGATGGAAGTTGCTTTACAACTTCGAGCGAGAAGAATCCGACGCTCACCATTATGGCTTTGTCCCTACGCGCTTCTGAATACATCGCGGAACAGCGCCGCCGAGGGGAACTGTGACACCTAGCGACGGAACATTAGGTGAGAGTTCATCTGTCCGAACGGATACCTGTAACAGACGATCCGCCTTAGAGATCCTGTGTATCGGCGTTGCAGTTCCAATCCTGGCCCAGGCATTCGACGTACATTGCGCCTTTGCAGGGGCCGATAGCAATTTCAAGAACTACACTTTCGTGTTTTTCACGCCGCCTGAACAGAAATTGCTGGATACCGTCATGGAAATGATCATCCCTGCCGACGAACATTCCGGGGGAGCCAGCGAAGCGAAAGTGCCAGCGTTTGCCGATCTGATGGTATCTACTAGTGACGAGGCAACGAAGCAATCCTGGCGTAATGGAATACACCTTCTGGAAAAGGCGTCTCGCGAAACATCGCTTGATTTAGTTCTAGCTCAGCTGATCGCACAGGAAAAGAATCCTCAGACTGAACTCGAGAAGTTTTTTTCAACTCTCAAGCTTGTTACGGTGCAAGGATATTACACATCGTGGATCGGTATCCATCAGGATATGGAATATCAGGGAAACGAGTATAAAACTTCCGCACCGGCGTGTAATCATCCTGAGCACCAGGAATGAGAACATGGCGAAATGAAGGCCCTTGTATACACGCAACCACGAACGTTGGAAGTGCGTGAACTGGGCGAACCGCGATCGGAACCTGGCGACGTGTTGGTGCGTGTACGAGCATGTGGCATCTGCGGTTCCGATTTGCATGGGTTTTTGGGAAAGAGTACGAAGAGAGTTCCTCCATTGGCTTTAGGCCACGAATTCAGTGGCGATGTCGTCGAAACCTTTAACTCAAATCGATTGCAACCTGGCGCAGCGGTAGCTATCTACCCGTTGTTGTGCTGCGGCAAATGCCGCTACTGCCTCTCAAGGCGCGAAAACCTTTGTGCGTCACGAAGGGTCTTCGGCCTCGACCTACATGGCGGTTTATCTGAGTTTGTAGCGGTACCTGAAGACTGCGTGTTCCCTCTTGTTTCCGGGATGTCGTACACGGAAGGCGCTTTGGTAGAGCCGCTAGCCAACGCCCTTCACGTCGTCGGCCGAATACCAGATGTGCGTGGCGCCACTGGCCTAATTTACGGAGCAGGTCCGATCGGTCTGCTGTCACTCTTTATTGTCAAAGAAGCGGGAGCCGCGCGTATAGGGGTGGTTGACCGAAATAACCATCGGCTTCGCGCCGCATGCAACTTCGGCGCGGATTTGGTGATCAATGCTTCTCAGCAGTCTCCAATTGAAGATGTTATGGACTGGACTGATGGATACGGAGTGGACTTCGCGGTGGACGCGGTCGGTAGCGATGCATGCCGCAAGAATGCTGTTGAGTGTACTGCGTCGGGTGGAACTGTAGTGTGCATTGGTTTGGACCAGGAAATATGCTCCACTGATACGAGACCATTCGTCGTTCGAGAATTGAATCTCCGCGGGGCCTACGCCTACACTCGAAAAGAATTCGCGGCAGCGCTCGAAATATTGGCGTCTGGCCGATTTCCTTATGAGATGTTCATCACAACGGCAAGGATCGACATGGGACAGCATATCTTTGAGGAACTGGCCAGTGGTCAATCGCCAATTCTTAAGGCCATATTTCTCAATCAATTTTGATCCTTGGCGGATGAGTTCTCTGGCGCTGATCTGGTTTCTGGTTGGCACCAGCCTTTCATTTGGCGCTCAGCCGCCAATTTCGGGTGCTCAGGTTGATATTGCGGCATTCGCCCGACGGCAGACGTCTGACCAACATGTTGGGCTTGAATGGGACGAACCTCGTATCGTTCGAAGGCTCGAGATGGATTTCGCGCGAAATGCACCTGATCCTGCGGTTGTTCACGTCGACACGTGGGTCTCGAACTGGCCGCCTAAACCCGCCGGCGGATGGACGAAGTCTGATACCCGATGGCAGGGTGCCTGGCGTGAGGTGGCCGGAGAAAAATGGGTTCGTGGAAGTACACTGCACTTCGAATTCAAACCGCTAACAGAAGCCGAGAACCCAAATGCCGCTAATGTTCCGGGGTATGCACCTTCTTTCCGCAAGACATTAAAAATTCGGGTCCGTTTTGACGAAAGCTCGATCCGCTATTCAGGCTTGCGCGCATATGGGGAGTCGCGCTGGAATCAGCGGCGGATTGATATCGAAACCGGGTGCGAAGGCAAAGCACTTGTTCAGGTCTCTGCGACTGCTTTCAACGGCGAGGTTGTTGGTTCGACGTCACTCCCGCAGCCGCGGCACGGGCTACAGCTAACGGTCAGATACACGGAACACCCGCCAGATTCCGCCGACCGCACAATCCTTACCATTCGATCAGGTGAAAATGCATTCGGCGTGAGCATGGACGACCTCCTGATCCAGAAGGACATCTACGTGCGCCCGTTTGGTGTCTTTATCGGTGACGAGGAAGCGGGGGCTACCTTCAGTTCTTACGTCGAGTCTGGCCGAATGCGCCCGGGAGAGGACATTATCACTCGCGTATCGGGCGAACCGGAACAATCTCTGGAAAACGCGACTGGTCAGATCCCGGCACTCGCGATGACGCATCGCTCCGGTTCACATCCGTTACGGTACTATCCGCTCGGTTTCCCCGGCAGCCGCGAGAAATACGGACTCGATTATAACGGCAATCTATTCATAAGCAAGAAGAGCTCAAAGGCCATGGAGGAAGACCGGTCTCAAATGCTATGGGAAGGCGACCAAGTCTATTTCCGCATAGGAACAGGCGAGATTCCGGATTTTCGTGAGCGGGAACATACTGCCCGCCAGGAACTTCTCGATGGGTGGCTCCCTCTGGTCACGACCCACTGGGAAGATCGAGGTCTCGTTTTCGAAGAACAGGCCTACTCTACATTGTTGGATGCCCCACTGGATGATCAGCACTTGCGAGGTAATGAACGGAGTATCACTCTATTGAAAGTTGACGTTCGGAACCCCCAATCGTCTCCTGCTACCGCCCGGGTCTGGCTGCTGATCAACCCGCGGGAAACACTTCGCTACGATGCGGGCCTGGTTCTTGCTATAGCAAATTCAAACGGTAGTTATGCGCAGCCACGTCTGCGTGCAGCACTTGATGTGCCAGAGGGATCGATTGAGATCCAACCTGTTCCAGCAGGTGCGGCTCAAGAAACCAGCGCCATTGTACCCGGTGATAAGGCTGCCGCCTCTTACAGCGGACAAGCCGTCGTATGGGGCGTGACCCTGCCTCCCGCCGCATCGCGCACAATTACGATTGCTTTACCTTTCCGAACGTTCGAATCAAGGAATGATCAGGACCGAATTCGTCGATTTCGATACGGTGAGCGCCTTGAGGAAACGCTTGACTACTGGCGCAAGCAGAATTCGGCCGGTATTCATATGCAGGTTCCTGATGTCGAATTCAACCGATTTCAGCAATCTGTTCTTCAGCACATTCTCGTCAGTAGTGAGAAGGACCTCAAGACGGGTTACGACATGTGTCCGTGCGGAACCTACGACTACAACATGTTTGCCAATGAAACTGCCGTTCAAGTCCGCCTCTTGGACATGCGCGGTCTTCATGACTGGGCCTGGAGATGTCTGAGGCCCATTGTCGAATTGCAAGGGTCCGAGGCCCCGCCCGGACGATTCAAAGACACTTCTGCGATATTTCACGGTGTACGGGTGGATGCGGAACACGATTACACGCACTCCGGCTATAACCTCAATCACGGGTGGATTCTCTGGACCATCGCGGAACATTACTTCTTCACGCGGGACAAGGCCTGGCTCCACAGGGTCACCCCTCACATGCTCCGTGCGGCGAATTGGATCATACAAGAGCGCCAGGCCACAAGGCAGTACCTGGACAAGGGCGATCCGGTTCCCGAATACGGCTTGCTGCCCGCGGGCCAGCTCGAGGACAACGAGGATTTCGAGTATTGGTTTGCCGTCAACGGTTACTCTTACCGTGGTCTCCACGCAGCGGCTGAAGCTCTCTCGGAGATTGATCCAGCGCTTGGCTCGCATCTGCTTAAAGAAGCTGCTCAATATCGGAAAGACATCCGTAGAGCAGCCTTGCGCGCAATGGCCATTGCGCCTGTCGTTCCGCTTCGTGATGGGACCTTTGTACCCGCGATTCCGCCCCGAGCATCTTTGCACGGCCGCGATCTGGGTTGGATCCGCAATATACTGTACGGCTCTCTCACACTGGTCGACTGTGGAGTCTTTGACGCAAACGAACCTGTAGCAACCTGGATCCTCGAGGACTATGAAGACAACCTTTTTATGTCCGATCAGTCGATGGGCGTTCCGGAGCGAGACTGGTTTAGTCGCGGCGGAATCACTCTTCAGCCCAACCTGGTAAACACGCCCGAGGTCTATCTGAGGCGCAACCAATTGCCACAAGCTTTGCGCGCGCTCTATAACACCTTCGCTGTCAGCTACTATCCGGACGTGAGCGCTTATACCGAATGGGTTCCCAGCCTGGGAACTGGTGGTGGCCCGTTCTTTAAGACCTCCGACGAAGCGGCATTTTTGACGTTTTTGAGGCTGATGCTTGTTCGGGAGGACGGAGATCGTTTATGTCTGAACTGTGGAGCGCCTCGCCGGTGGTTACGGACGGGCGCCGTCACCGAAATTGAACAGGCACCTACCTACTTCGGACACGTTGGCTTTCGCATCGAATCTCACCTGGACCAGGGCTTCGTCGAGGCAGATATAACTTGCGCACCCGATCTGACGGCACGTGAGCTAGAGATTCACCTTCGTTCTATCGATGGGGAAAAAATGTCGAGCGTTCAGATCGACGGGAAGCCCTGGTCGCGCTTCAATGCAGCAGATGCCGCCGTCGTGCTCCCTGTAATGCCGGGTCGACGACATCTTCACATCGAGTACCGCTGACCTGTCAAGTCCGCATCTTGCTGTAATCGCCGCCCTATGATACGTTTTAGCAACACGTCTGCATCGTTATGTTGGTCGCACCCTTTAACTCGCCGCTTAGCAGAATCTGGTTGACTCCGGATCTCGGGCTCGGGTTCCACTATTTTCAATACACCACCAGCCAGTACGACGGCCTGCCACACACCCATGGCGAGTACTGTCTTGTAGCCTGTCTCTCGGGCCAGATCGGATTTCGTTTTCAATACCAGGCCGTTGAGCAAATTGCGCAGCCCGGTGAGGTGGTCATCGTGAACCCCGGGCAATTTCATCAGTGCTTCTTTGGTGCGGGTGGACAGAGCTCAAGCGGACTAACGATTATCATCCGGCCTTCGGTCCTTCGTTCGCTGGTGCAAGCGATGGCGCTTCCCTTGCTGGGCAGCGACATTCACTTCAGGGGCAAGCATCGGAATGGTGACGTTTTTGAGCTCATCGACAAAATCATCGACGAGTTCCAGGCCCAACGCCAGGGCCGCGCAACCATGCTAGAACTACTGCTGCGCCAGATTGTCATCTGCTTAATTCGATCTTGGCCGTCAACTTTAGTACAGTCTGGTGAACTCGCTTTGCTTCCGCAACTTCCTTGGGTTCACATGCACCGGGCAACCGAGTTCATGAACAGCCATGGAAAGAATTCGTTCCGTCTTACCGATCTCTGCGCCGACGTGGGAGTCAGTCCGTCACGATTTATTTCACTCTTCAAGAATTCGTCGGGGATCAGCCCTCACTACTATTACAATTCTCTGCTGGTACTAAAAGCTCGCCGGCTCCTCCAGGTTGAAAGGGCCTCCACAAAAGAGGCTGCCTACGCCTTGGGCTTCAAGAACGTCAGCCACTTCTGCGCTCTCTTTCATCAGCTTACCGGCGTAACACCGAGAGCTGACCAGTCACGGCACTGACGGTCCGTCCGAACCGTCACGTCTGCTTGAGCTGAAATGGCTGCTCATTCCAGCCCACCACAAAATCAGAAAACGAACTTCAGCCCAAACTGCATGGCCCTCGGATCGGTTTGTACATTCGTGATCTTGCCGAACTGGCATCCGAACTGGTGAACCAAATCGGTAGAGCCGTCCGCGTTCGGAGGCAGGCACCAGGAAGTATTAGGTATCCCAAGATTCTGGTGATTGAGGGCGTTGTAGACCTCCCACCGGAAGCTGAAATAGCGCGCTTCTGTTATGTGAAAGTTCTTTGATAGAGACATGTCGGCATTCCAGAAACCAGGAGACCTGACGGCCCCATTGCGTACGCCCATGCTCCCGAACTGCCACCACTCGTTGTAAATCGTTGGGTCGGGAGCCGTCAGAATGGCTGGGTTCGTTTGGAAAGCAGCCTCGAACGCATTTGGATTAAACCATTGATTCTCACGATCCGCCTTCGAGCGGGACCCACTGAA
>Ga0126381_100002418_pt1 | contig 20174 bp, 14 predicted proteins | sample PanSoiMetPlot_28_FD_96465 | JGI IMG/M metagenome (GOLD analysis project Ga0126381, IMG submission 96465) | Tropical forest soil microbial communities from Panama - MetaG Plot_28 | ecosystem: Environmental > Terrestrial > Soil > Tropical forest > Bulk soil | place: Panama | collected 2016-02-17
CGTGATCGAGTACCGCGGGCCGGCCATCCGGGACCTGTCTATGGAAGGCCGGATGACGGTCTGCAACATGTCCATCGAAGGCGGAGCGCGAGCCGGGATGATCGCGCCGGACGACACAACCTTCGCCTTCCTGGAAGGCCGTCAGTACAGTCCGCAGGGCGCGGAGTGGGAGCGCGCCCTCGATGACTGGCGCAGCCTGGTAACCGATGACGGCGCCGAGTTCGACCACGAGATCACTGTCGAAGCTGGCTCACTCCGGCCCGCCGTGACCTGGGGGACCAACCCGGCGCAGTCGGTAACGATCGACGATGTGGTGCCAGACCCAAGTGCCTTCAGCGGCCAGGCGCAGCAGCAACTTGCCGAGCGGGCACTGAGGTACATGAACCTGCAGCCAGGCACGCCGATCCGGGACATCGGCGTAGACGCTGTCTTCATCGGCTCGTGCACGAACGGCCGGATCGAGGACCTGCGCGAAGCCGCTCAGGTCGTGCGCGGACGGAAGGTGCATGCGGGAGTGCGCGCCCTGGTGGTGCCGGGCTCGGCTCGGGTCAAGGCCGCGGCGGAGGCAGAAGGCCTTGATCGCCACTTCATCGACGCTGGCTTTGAGTGGCGCTCGGCTGGGTGCTCGATGTGCCTCGGCATGAATGGCGACATCCTCGCCCCTGGCGAGCGCTCGGCGTCGACCAGTAACAGGAACTTCGAAGGCAGGCAAGGGCCGGGCGGACGCACCCATCTGGTTTCTCCGGCAGTCGCCGCCGCCACCGCTCTAGCAGGCCGTTTCAGCGCTCCGGGAGATTTGTGATGGCAGGGGTTAAGCAAATAGCAGGCGGAGCGGTTGCCTTGGAGCGCCGCGACGTCGACACCGATCAGATCATCCCCGCATCGTGGCTCAAACTAGTAGGCCGTACTGGCTTTGCCGATGGGCTATTCGGCGCATGGCGCGCCGATCCGGCGTTCGTATTGAACCGGCCAGGCGCGGACAAGGCAAAGGTGCTCGTGGCAGGAGCGAACTTCGGCTGCGGGTCGTCGCGTGAGCACGCGGTATGGGCACTGCAGGACTTCGGCTTCAAGGCCGTCATTGCGCCGAGTTTCGCTGACATCTTCCGCAATAACGCGATTGGCTCGGGGTTGGTACCCGCGCAAGTCAGCGAGGACGGGGTAGCCCGCGTCTTCGCAGCACTCGCGGCTGACCCGGACGCGGATGTCATCGTTGACGTGGAAAGCAAGACCGCTGCGGTACCGACGGCGCGGGTGAGCGAGCCGTTCGAGCTGGCTGACTTCGCGCAGTGGCGGCTCATCGAGGGCCTCGACGACGTGGCGCTGACGCTGCGCCACGAGGCGACAATCGAGGCTTTTGAAGCCGCCCGGCCGACATGGCTGCCAGTCGTCCCGCAGGTTTGAGCCCTGACCATGCCCCTCGGAATTCGGGCATGCAGTTGGACTAGTTCTTAAGCCCAAGCGGAGTTGGGGCAGAGAAAGCAACGCGGAGGACCTGGGTGCCTCCAGCGAGCTTGACGGATTCTACGGACGATGGCCGGTATTGGCCGGCCGCCTTGAGGGCTTTGGTTATCTCTGCGGCGTAGGCCCCTACGGTGATGCCCGCTGGCCTGTCGCTGAGGGCTAGGTCTGCATAGCGGAGCGGCACGTCGCTGCTCGCGTTGTTGGCAACATTGCCGAAATCCACGATATCGACGGGGTAAGTGCCAGCAAGACCAGTGATAGCTAGCAATAGTCTCAAATCGACCTTCCCGCCCGCCAGCTGACTCCTGGCTTGCGCGGAAGTCTTGATCTGGTTGGTGCTCAGAAAGGCTGCCTCGTCCGATCGCCATGCTTGCAGGTCCTGGTTGAGCTGGTGCTGGTAGGCGGCAGCGCCATAGGGAGCGATCACGCGGACATCGATCTGAGTGCTTCCTGAGCCGATGACCGTCAGGACAGTCGGCGCGAACTGATAGTCCAAGCTGGTGCCAAAGAAGGCGCGAACGCTCGCCGTCTCGATAACTAGAGTCGACGTCTTTGGATACGTTGACGTCGCGGTCAGTATTCGGATATTCCGAGCGGGGAAGCCGGCAGCTTGGAGAGCTGCGCACATCCGCTGATCACACGAGACGATCGCATTGTGGCTGACCTGTGCGCTTACCCACGCCGCGGTCGCCGACGCGTTCTTCGCTGCCTGTTGCTGCTCGGGCGCGCCCTGATGACCCTTATGTCGCGCTGGCGGCGCGGAGGAGTGCTGGGAAAGTAGGACGCTAAGCGACGCCGCTATCACAATCGCGGCGGCCGCAATCAATTGAGTCGTGCGAGTGCGCCGGCGACGTGAGCGGGGCCGGGTGGAGCGCTCCGGGAGAGGCGGCGGAGTCCCGACGGGGGACCGGAGGCCGGCTGACGGGGACTGCCGTATCGCGCTCGCCCAGTCTCGCAGTGCCTCTGGCTGAGCATTGTCAGCACGCTTGACCGTAGATGGACTCGTAACTGAAGCGCGCTGAACTGGTTTGGGCGGCGCACCTGCTGGTTGCGTCCGGCTCGGCAAGGCCGCCGTAGCATCTGCTGACGTAGTCGAGGAAGCGGGCGCTCCTGACATGGGGCGGCTAGTCACCGGCGCCGTCGACTCTGGCCTTGGAGGTTCCGCCGTCGGCCTTCGCGCAGTCAGCCCAGTTGTAGCCGACGTTGTGCTTGGCCTGGCGTGGCCGTGACGCTCTTCGGGCGCCTCGGCGGCCTTAGTCCTCCGCGGGAGGGGAGTGGGCTCGGGCTTCTTCGTGATGAACTCTTGACCCTCTGAGGAGCCGTTTGAGTCTTGCGGCTGTCCCTGCTCTTTGGTTGCAGCGGCGGCAAGGCCGGGGACATGGCCGTTTATCTTCGGTAGCTTGGCGTTGCCCTTTGACGTAGGCGAGGGATCCGGCCCGCGCCCTCGCTTGGTGGCGCGCCTTGTCTTTGATGAGCGGTCACGCCTGGCGCTGGCTCCGTTCACCGCCGAATCGGCAGCCTCTCTGCTGCCTATGCCAGACGCGGTGATCACCGGTATCGGCTCGGTCACGGGACCGTCGGGGATCTCCTTGGCCGCGTCTATCGCCTTCTGCATGCGTTCTAGGACCGCGTCGGACAACACTGGTCGCGAAGACGCCCCCGGAGCGGCATGTGTTGCCCCCGGAACACGCCGTCGCAGCGGCAGGTTGTCGTCTTCCATCCGGCCCGAACCCCCCAGGGTACGCAAAAGCGGGTTGCGTAAACCCCAAATGTAAGGGGAGCACAAGATCAATGTGTATTCAAGTTGAATGGCCGAACGTACAGACTTGTTAAGTAAATATCAGGCCAGAATAGACTCTAGGCCTTCTGTTCCCCTACAGCCCATAGTAGGGGAAGTTCCAACTTCGAGAAATTCGCCGATTTCCGCACCTTCGAGCGGATCGGACACTACCTTCTGGTACGGGCGCATCTTCCCACGAGGTGCAGCCCGAATTCGGTGGCGGTGCGAGAACAGGTACTTGGGCACCGTGGGGGTGGGCCGTTCTGCCTTCGCGTGCCCTGAAGGCATGGCAGGTGCAGCATATGGACAACGGCCCAATCCCCTCGCAGTCGGCGGAGCCTTCGGCGCTTGCCAGCCCGCCTGCGGCGGAGACGGTGGCCTCGCACCAGCAGGCTCGGCCTGTGTGGTCGAGTGTCCCGAGCGTCTGGCCGCTGGCAGCCATTCTGATCTGCCAGGCGATTCTCTCTGCGCGCTTGCTGCATGCAGATACTGCGTTTCAGGATGAAGCGACCTACATCTGGGCTGGTCATCTCCAGTGGTCGAGCTGGCTTCATGGCAACCAGATACCACCGTTTTCTGCCTACTTCTCTGGCGCGCCAGTCATCTATCCGCCGCTAGCTGCCCTTGCTGACAACCTCGGCGGGCTAGGGGCCGCCAGGCTCCTGTCCCTTATCTTCATGCTCGGCGCCACGTCATTGTTGTGGAGCACTACCCGGCGCCTATTCGGACGACAGGCTGCGTTTTTCGCAAGTGCCCTATTTGCGCTGCTTGGCCCGACACTGCACCTTGGCGCATTTGCAACATATGATGCGATGTCAGTCTTTCTGATAGCAACAGCAGGCTGGCTGGTCGTTCGCGCGCGGGAGCGCAAGGATGCAACGGGCTGGATGATCGCGGTCGGCGTGGTGCTTGCGCTCGCCAACTTCACCGCCTACTCATCGGCCCTCTTCGATGTGGTCGTGATCCTGCTCGCGTTCCTCCTAGTGGCGCCTGAACTCGGAAACAGGCTCGCTGCCACCAGGAGCCTTACCATCCTGATCATTGTCCTGGTGGTTCTTGGTGCGGGCTTGCTCATAGGAGGGAGCAACTACGCGCACGGCCTCGACATCACGACCTTGCAGCGAGTCCCGGGCGGTGCCTCGGCGCTCGCCGTCGTCCGCGACGCATGGGAGTGGACCGGCGTTGTTGTCGTCGCAGCGTTGTGCGGGGTGGTGATTAGCTGGCTTCGTGGTGAGGGACGCTGGCATACAGGCCTGCTCGGTCTTCTCACTCTGGCGGCCGTGCTCGGGCCACTGGAGCAGGCACGCCTGCATACTGCGGCCTCGCTGAACAAGCATGTAGGGCTCGGTGCCTGGTTCGCTGCGATCGCAGCCGGCTACGCGGTGGACAGGCTAATCTCCGCTGCACCTGCGGGGCGGACCCAAGCCATCACGTGCGGGGCATGTGTTGTCGCGCTCGCCCTGCCTTTTTCCCTTGGGGCAAGCCAGTCCAAGACCTTTTCCAGCGACTGGCCCAATTCCAAAGATTTCGTCGCGATACTTGGCCCGCTGGTGCAGAAGATACCCGGGCACCTGCTCGTGGAGGATCCGACTGTCGCCGAGTACTACTTGCGTAGCGAGAGCCAGTGGCAACGTTGGTCAAGCACCCGGAACATCGTGTTGCCTTCAGGCGCCAGCAGTGGAGGTCCAAGCACCAGCGCGGGTGTTATTGGTCCCGGAAATGCAGGCACGTTCGGCACGAAGATTGAGGAGCACTATTTCTCGCTCGTCGCTCTGAACTTCATAGACACAACGCCGCTCGACCATCAGATCACCACTGACCTACGCGAAAGTCACCACTACTGCGTTCTCCAAGTGGTGCCCTTCGGGATGAACGTCCCTCCAATCGGCGTCGGGTCCTATGTGATCTGGCAGTACCAGGCGGGCCCCGTGACCGGCAACGCTCCATCCGGCTGGAACTGCCAGTGAGCGTGTTCACCGCAGCTCAGCGGCCCCGCCAGCAGTCTCGTGTGGTGCTTCCACTGCCACCTGACGATCGCGAGAAGTACTCCTACATTGATCGCAACCTGACGTACCTGACGACGATTCTGGTCATCGGTGCCAGTTGCCTGATCTTTAGCCAGTTGAGGTTCGAGCTACATGACTCGGTGCTCTGGCCATTCGTGGCTTTCACCGTGACCTACATTGCTTACCAGGCGATCAGTCTGCCGGTGAACTTCGCCGGGGGAGGCTTCGATCTGGCTGCGCACCAGGCGCGTATCCGTGCCTGGAACCCGCCAACCCATCCGACAGTCGATATCTTCCTGCCGGTCTGCGGCGAGCCAATTGAAGTGCTGCGCAACACCTGGACGGCTGTGTCCAGCCTCATCTCCAGCTATCCGGGGGTCGTGCAGCCATACGTTCTCGACGACGGTGCATCCGATGAGGCCCGGTCTGTGGCGGCGTCGTTTGGCTTTTGCTACATCCGTCGCCCTGACCTTCCCGCCTATAAGAAGGCTGGCAATCTCCGGTACGCGTTCTCGCGCACGATCGGTGAGTACATAGCCATATTTGACGCCGACTTCGCGCCGCGAACCGACTTCCTCGCTGAGACCCTCCCGTATCTCGATGATCCATCGGTTGCGATAGTCCAGACTCCGCAGTTCTTCCGGAGAAGCCCGGCGCAGAGCTGGATTGAAAACTCAGCTGGTGCAGTTCAAGAGGTCTTCTACCGGACAATCCAGGTAGCACGTAACAGGTTCGATGCGGCTATCTGCGTCGGAACGTCCGCGGTCTACAGGCGAGTCGCGCTCGAGCCATTCGGTGGACCGACGCTCATTCCGTACGCAGAGGACGTGCACACCGGACTAGACGTTCGCCGGATCGGCTGGTCCCTGGTCTACCTGCCGGTCATTCTCTCAACTGGCATCTGCCCCGATAATCTCGACTCCTTCGTGCGCCAGCAATACCGATGGTGCTCCGGCAATGTCGGCATCGTGTTCTCGAGGCGGTTGTGGTCGGTGCCCATGTCTATCCCGGCCCGGCTCACCTATTTGTCGGGGTTCAGCTACTACGCCTTCACAGCGTTGCTCACATTCTTCGGTCCGATCATCCCGATCGTCATGCTCGCGTTCCTCCCGGGACAGATTGAGCTCCGGAACTTCATCGTCCTGCTCCCGGCGATGTTTACGGGATTCGTGCTGTACCCGCTCTGGCACCGCGCTCGATATGGCCCGTCGACGTGGTCGCTAGGTATCGCTAGGGGCTGGGCCCATGTCTTCGCAATCTGGGACGGGTCGCGTGGCAAGAGCATGAGCTGGCATCCGTCCCGGACACCGGGCAGCTCGCTGCGGCGCTTCCGGATCGGGGTCACGTACTGGAGTGGCGGTGCGGCTTTGCTCTGGCTGGTACTCGCGGTGTGGCGGACCGCGGCGTTCGGGTCGTTGCGATTCGCAGTGCTGCTCGTTTTCGCCGCGCTGAACGTGGCGGTGGTCAGCCGCGTCATATTCCCTGGGAGGACGGCGCCGTGAAGTCGCGACTCGCGATGCTGGCCGCCCTCGCGATCTCGGCCCTGTCAGTCGTCCTAGCCGCCGGCCGGTTCAGCAACAGCACGGTGCCCCCGCCGCCGCCAGTGCACGCCAGTCTTAAGCCCAGCCTGAGTTCATACCTTGGCGTTTTCAAACCTGGAGCGCCACCGAGCTACGAGGCGATTGCAAACTTCAGTGTTGCCGCAGGCCGGAAACCTGCCCTTGCCGGGTTCTATAGCGGATGGGCAGCTCCGTTTGACACGGCGTTCGCGGACATGCTCCATAGTCATGGGGTCATCCCCTACGTTCAGATCGATCCAACGGATGCATCGGTCGCAGGCATTGCAGCCGGTACCTACGATGACTACCTGAAGACCTACGCCGACGCCGTTCGCAACTTCCGCCATCCGGTGGTCATCGGCTTCGGGCACGAAATGAACGCGCCCTGGTTCAGCTGGGGATATAAGAAAGTCTCTCCCGCCACGTTCAAGGCCGCGTGGCGGCATCTCGTTGAAATTTTTCGCGCGCAGGGCGCAGGCAATGTCACGTGGCTCTGGACGGTCGAGGCCGCTGGGCCCGGAGTCGAACCGGCTGAGTCCTGGTGGCCGGGTGATCAATTCGTGAGCTGGGTAGGCATCGACAACTTCTATTACCGGTCGTCAGACACCTTCGACACAGTATTCGGACGCACAATCACCCAGATTCGCACGTTCACAACCAAGCCGATCCTGTTGTCTGAGACGGCAGTTGCGCCAGCTGCAGGGCAGTACTCGAAGATCATCAATCTGTTCAAGGGCATGGCAAGCGACCACACTCTGGGCCTGGTCTGGTTCGACTTTCCGCAAAGCGGCGGCGGTTCGCGCCAGGACTGGGCGATCGAGAACAACCCCAGCGCGGAGGTAGCGTTCAAGTTCGCCGTCCGCACAAACCTCACGCAGACCTCGGCGGGGGCCTGAGTCGCATGGGACCTGACGGCAGCGGTCGGTTTCGGCTTCGGACAATGTCCGCCGGCCGACGGTTCTCCGACTCTGCTCAGCAGGTCAAATCCGGTGCGTCGCTATCGGTGATCTCGGTGCTGGATGCCGCACCAACCCGGGCGACAATCCCAGGCGAACTTGGGCCGGCGGAGTCGCTGGACGGAAGACGGTTGCGCGGCGGAAGACGACTGCATGTGCCGTCTTCCTGGCCCCTACTGGTGGTCTTGGCAGTCCAGGCTGCCCTGTCGATCCGGCTAGTCTGGGCTAACACAGCCTTCCAGGACGAGGCCCTTTACCTACGTGCGGGCCATCTCGAATGGGCGAACTGGCTTCACGGGGCCGCGCTTCCTGACTTCCCTTCGTACTTTTCCGGAGCCCCAGTCATCTATCCGCCGATGGCCGCTCTGGTAGATAGCGTCGGCGGTCTCGCGGCGGCGCGCGCCCTCTCGCTAGTTTTTATGCTCGGGGTCACGACGCTGTTGTGGGCCACCAGCCGGCGTCTATTCGGCCAGCGTGCCGCGCTTCTAGCAGCGGGATTGTTCGCGACCCTAGCGGGCACCCAGTTCCTCGGCGCGTTCGCCACCTACGACGCGATGGCACTCTTTCTCCTCGCGCTAGCCGCCTGGGTTGCCGTCCGCTCAACCGACTGCACATTCAGGGTGCGGGCCGCTCTGCTGCTTACTGCGGCAGTCATCCTCGCTCTAGCGGATGCTGTGAAGTATGCGACTGCCTTGTTCACGCCGGTGGTAGTCGTCGTCACGGCGCTGACTGTAGTGCGCAAGCAGAGTCTCCGATCGGCCCTGCTGGAGGCAGCGACGTTGCTCGGCTTTTGGCTTGCTGTCGTTACGGCCGAGATCGTTGCGGCAGGCCACCAATACTGGCTCGGGATAACTGCCAGCACCCTGGAACGTCCGCCAGCTGACGTGCGCGCCTCGTTGGTTCTGCAGCGCTCGTATGTATGGACAAGCTTGATACTCGTCCTTGCCCTCCTCGGAACACTGCTGGCTCTTCGCAGCAAGGATCGAGGAAGGCTTCTCCCCGCGGTCCTGACTGCAGCCGGGTTGCTCGTACCTGCGGAGCAGATGAGGCTCCACACGACTGTGGGCCTCCCAAAGCACGTCGTGTTCGGCGCCTGGTTCGCGGCGATCGCCGCGGGATATGCGATGGCGCGGCTGAGCCGTGTCGACCCAGGCCGTGGCTGGGCCCCTGTCATGGCCCTGCCGATAGCAGCGTCAACGTTGTTCGGCTCAATCGGGCAAGCCGATGCGCTCTACAGCGTGTGGCCGAACTCGGCGCGTGTCATGAGCGTAATACGGTCGGCGCTCCACACTCATCCAGGCAATTACCTGGCCGAAGACTATGACGTCGAGGCCTACTACCTCCGCAAGGAGGTGCCCTGGCAACGCTGGTCCAGCACTTACTACTTCAGCTACCCGGGCGAGGGCTCAGGAGCTGCGGCGTACGCAGCGGCAATCAGCAGGCATTACTTCTCACTCGTGATACTCGACTTCGGAGACACCGCCGCAACGGATCGGAAACTGTCAGCGGACATGGCTCTTGCTGGTGGCTATCACGTCCTAACGAGGGCTGGCCGGTTCACGGTCTGGGTGCCTGACGTGCCCAATCAATCTGCAGCCGGGAGGCAACAGTGACCCTGACTGCAGCTCCCGACGCACTACACGAGTACCTGCCGCGCCCGCCTGGTAGGCGGGAGAAGTATGGGTACTTCGGCAAGCGACGCCGGTGGGCGTTCGCGTGGCTGCTGATTGCGGCAATAGGTGTCCTCTACGGCTACGTCCACGTCGCAGAGCACGCGTGGGTAGTGGCCCCGGTTATGTGGCTGCTGCTGATGGTTCTGGTGCCGCCCGTGGTCGTTAACTTCTGGTTGCGTATCGGGCGTCCGAGGCTCACGCAGGCAGAGCATGAGGCGGCCGTCACGAGCTACCGCGAGAGCGGCGAGAGTATCGACGTGTTCCTGCCTAGCTGCGGCGAGTCACTAGCGGTGCTGAACAACACATTTAGCTACGTTAGCCAGCTCAAGTGGCGCGGCACCAAGATCGTTTATGTTCTCGATGACTCAGCCAGGGAGCAGGTGCGCGACCTCGCTGACATTTATAGTTTCGAGTACGTTGTACGACCTAATCCAGGTCACATGAAGAAGGCAGGCAACCTACTTCACGCGCTTGGCATCAGCAACGGTGACTTCATCGCGGTAATCGATGCCGACTTCGCGGTGCGGCAGGACTTCCTGCAAGAGACGATGCCTTACTTCAGCGACCCCAAGATCGGAATAGTGCAGACGGCACAGTGCTTCGATGTCACGAACCGATCGTTTTCGTACATCCAGCGGTACGCCGGGACCTTGCAGGAGATCTTCTTTCGGTTCATTCAGCCGGCTAGGGACAGATACAAAGCAGCGATCTGCGCCGGGACGAACCTGGTTTACCGGCGTGCGGCTGTCATCTCAGCCGGGGGGTTCGCGCAAGTACCCATCGGCGAAGATGTGCATACCGGCGTGAAGCTGTGGTGGGCGGGCTACGAAACTCGCTACCTACCGCTCTGCCTTGCCAAAGGGGTCGCGCCCACTGACTTCCCGTCGCTAGCAAATCAACAGGCACGATGGTGCCGCTCTTCGATGCTGCTTATGATCGAGAAGCATTTCGTAGAGACGCCGTTCACCTGGCAGCAGCGTGCCGCGTTCTGGGCAGCGTTTCTCTATTACATGTCCTCGGCGGCGCTCTTGATCACCGGGCCTTTCCCTACATTGACAATGGTCTGGTTCTTCCCACAGCACATTTACCCGCACAACTATCTGCCCATAATCCCGGCCCTCGCCGCGACCTTCTTCGTGTTCCCGATGCTGAGCCGCGGGTGGCGGCCAACGATCTACCGGCTGTGCGTCATCAACTCGTGCTGTCACTTCTACGCCGTGTGGTTCGCCGTCCGGGGTCGCATTGCGGAGTGGATACCGACAGGTGCCTCGCCCGACAGCGGCCGGACGCCTGTAGTTGTGAACCGGATCCTCTGCGCATGGATCGTGACTGTTTTGGTGCTCACCTGGTCAGGCCTCGCGTTGCGAGTTCACCAATACGGTTGGCATCCGTTCTGGGCGACGGAACTGCTCGGTGGCGTGCAGCTGTACATGCTGGCGCCGCTGCTTACACGGAATAAAGGCGTCTGGAGGCGTCATCGTCGGACAGCAATGGCGGTAGCAGGATGACCTATCCAAACGCTGGCTCGCCTGGAACAGCGAAAGAGTGGTCGCTATGAAACATCGTGGGGCGAGAGCACAGAGGAAGCCTAGACGCGGGCTCAGGGCCATCATTGCCGTATTGGCAGTCGCTGCGATTGCCGGTGCTGTGGTCCTTTACAACAGATCTTCAGACCCACGCGGGCCGCTGCCCGTCAAGCTCCCGGCAACTCCGCAATCATACCTTGGGCTCTACTCGCCTGAATTCCCTGCATCTTATACGCCGATGACGGATTTCTCGCGGGCAACTGGCTCGAGACCAGACGTCATCATGTATTACAGCGGCTGGTACGTACCCTTCCCCATGAACTTTGCGAACATTGCAGCGAACAAGGGCGTAGTCCCGCTCGTCCAAATGGATCCTGACAACATTAGTCTTGCCGCGATCGCAAAGGGCGAGTTCGATGCGTACCTGTCCTCATACGCCGAAGCTGTGCGTGGATACGGCCATCCAGTGATCGTGAGCTTTGGTCACGAGATGAACGGCGACTGGTACTCATGGGGCTATAGGCACACCTCGCCGACGGTATTCAAGAGTGCTTGGCGTCACATAGTTACGCTGTTTCGCGCGCTGGGCGCCAAGAACGTTACCTGGATGTGGACGGTCAATATCATTAACGATAGCCAAAACGGCAAGATCCCTCGTCCAGGTCCCTGGTGGCCAGGGAGCGCGTATGTGAACTGGGTCGGGATCGACGGTTATTACCTCAAGCCGTCATGGAGATTTGCCCCTCTGTTCGGCCCGACCATTGCTGCTGTACGCCAGCTGACGAGCGATCCGATTCTTATAGGCGAGACCGGTGCAGTGCCAGCATCCGGTCAGCCGGCAAAGATCGCTGACCTTTTTGCGGGCATCCGCTCGTATGGTCTGCTGGGTTTTGTCTGGTTCGACACCACTAACAGTGTAAATTTGCAGTTCGCGATCAGCAGCCGGGACGCTCTAGCCGCCTTCGGCCAGGGGGCAAAGGACTTCAGGTCGCCTGGCTCATGACGAAGCACCGGGTGCCAGGAAAGCTGCCGCGATTCCGGATATTGCTCTCAAATCTTGCAATCGGTAGCTTTCGGTCGGCGGTGGACAGCATTTTGGACTCAGCGGATTAGCCATATTCATGATCGGTGATGCGGTGACATGTTTTCATGCGAAAGTTCGTCGAACACTGCACATGGTGTGGAAGCTATTTGTATCTTTTGATATGCGGTATTCCTGTCATTGGGGGGGATACCGCAAGGACGTAAGCCCCCACCGCAGCAAAGGGGCAGGGGCCAAGAAGCAGCCCTCCGCCATAGCTTTCTGATCGCAGGCAGGTGCGACCGTATGACTCAGGGGAACCTGACACGTCCCCCATCCGCGCCTGAGTTTGGCTGGAGGACCTGGCCAGATCCTGATGGCAGCGCCCAGAGCGAGTTGTGCTTGTGAGCGCGGAGCGGGAGCACGGGGATTCAGCACCGAACCCGTGGTTCCAGGTCGCCGCAGGCCCACCAAGCCACCTCTCGCCGGAGGGTCGTGCAGCGGATCGGAACGGCCTTGCCGCCTCCAATCAAACTGGCCTCACAACGATGATCGGTTATCCAGAAGCCGATAAATCTAAGCCGCGATATCAGAGTTTCCAGGAGTCGCAGCGTGCTGGACTGCTTGCTGCAATAACCCTTGCCCAGGCAGATGCGGCCGCTACATTCTCGCCGCCGAAACACCCGTGGAACAGGCAATCAAGCCGGCTTTCGGCCGATGCGGTCATGACAAGTCCCGTCTTGTTCGCTCCTGTCAGCACCCCCAGCACGAGAGCGGTCGATCTGCCGACGGTCAGCGCCTATCCGTCGAGAAATGCCCTAGACGGCAAGCGTGCTACGGAGCCAGCGGATCGTCGACGTAGACCTCGGACTCGCCACCGGCTCGTCTATGTTCGGTCCCCCTTGCTCGTCGTGATCCTGACGATTCAAGCGCTGTTCTCGTTGCGGCTTGCCTGGGCTAACACTGCATTTCTTGATGAAGCAACCTATTTGTCTGTTGGTCACTTTGAGCTAGCTCATTGGCTGCACGGCACGCCGATCCCGCCTTATTCCACATACCTCTCTGGCGCACCGGTAATTTACCCGCCGATAGCTGCTATGGCCGCCAACCTCGGAGGGCTAGCTGCAGCTCGCATCCTTTCCCTGTTCTTCATGCTCGGCGCGACGGCTTTGCTCTGGGCCGTGACATCCAGACTTTTTGGTGGCTTGCCCGCATTGTGTGCTACGACAATGTTCGCCATTATCGGCCCGACCATGCGACTAGGCGCATTCGCAACATATGATCCGATGTCATTGTTCCTCCTAGCTGCGGCCGCATGGTGCGTGGTCGCAGCCAGGGATAGTGACGACTCAGCCTTGTTTCTGGTGGCAGGGTCTCTGCTTCTGGTGATCGCGAATGCGACCAAATACGCGACGATGATATTCGATCCGTCAGTCATCGCGATCGCCGGTTTGGCCGTGTGGACCAAGCGGGGTTTCAAACCTGCCGTAGCACGATCTGGTTACATAGCGGCAGGAGTCATTGGACTTGATAGTGGCCTGCTAGCAATTGGCGGACCTTCTTACTCGACCGGCGTTCTTTCGACGACCCTTGCAAGACCTGGTGGCGTAGATTCGGCGAAGCTGGTGCTCCTCGATTCCTGGCAGTGGGCCGGACTAGTCTGTGCGATTGCCTTCGTCGGCGTTATTCTTGCCGCCTTTCGACGTTCTGACCGAGTCCATGTCCTGATCCTGGCGGTGTTCGCGATGTCAGGACTGCTAGCTCCGCTGAATCAAGCCCGAATTCACACGATAATTTCGCTTTCGAAGCACGTGGACTTCGGAGCGTGGTTCGCTGCGGTAGCCGCCGGCTATGCGATATCACGGCTATTCAAGTTCGGCAGATCGAGGTCACTCCACCTTGCATTGGCTGGTTGCCTACTGATAGGTATCTCTGTGCCCGCTGCGACAATGGGACGAGACCAGGCTGTCACAATGTTCCGCGAATGGCCGAACTCGACTCAGATGATCGACGACCTCCGGGCGCTCACGCGGCTGCATCCTGGCAATTATCTGGTCGAAGATTATGACGTCCCGATCTATTATCTAGAGAACTCTATTTCCTGGCGGCGATGGTCAGGCACGTGGTACTTCAGCTATTCGCCACCCGGGGCGACTCACCGGTTGCTTGGCCTCGCAGCATATCGCGCAGCGATTGATAACCACTACTTTTCTCTCGTCATCCTTGACCTCGGAGCCACGCCGCAGACCGACCGCGCTATCGAGAATGACATGGAACAGTCAGGGGACTACAAGGTAATCGATGTGGTTCCCTCGTCACTCGGCCAGTACACGATCTGGGCGTACCAGCCACCACCCCAGCAGACCGTGAGTAATCATGGCAACGGTTGAGCGCCCCACATCGCAGCGAAGCGGACCAGGGCGGCACCGACGGTTCGGGCTTGGACTCCCCCCGCCACCGAACAACTACGAGAAGTCTTGTTACGCGGATCGAAATATCGCTCTCATAATCCGAACGTCCGTAGTCAGTTTTGGCGCCCTGTTGGTCAGTCAGTCACGATTCATATTTCTTAGTCCTCTCCTTACTTGGATCTTTCTTCCACTCGTTGCTTTTACCATTCTTTATTTTGTCATTTCCCTCATAGTCAACTCTGGGACGCAGGGGTTTGATCAGCATGCTCACCGCGACCTCGTGGCGTCTTGGCAGCCGAGACGATATCCGTCACTCGACGTCTTCCTCCCGGTGTGTGGCGAGCCGATAGGCGTTCTACACAACACGTGGGTGCGCGTTTTCGAACTCGTCCGCGCCTATCCAGGCGATGCAACCGCCTATGTTCTGGACGATGGGACTGACGATCGCGTCGGCCTAATGGCTGAGCAATTCGGCTTCACCCACCTTGTGCGGCCCAACCGTGGATGGATGAAAAAAGCTGGCAACCTCAGGTACGGGTTTCAGTGCTCGTATGGCGAATTCATTCTCATCCTCGATGCCGACTTTGCGCCTCGGTCGGACCTGCCGTTTGAGATGTTGCCGTACCTCTTTGCCGACAGGTCGCTCGGGATAGTCCAGTCACCGCAGTATTTCCGGACTCGTGGACACATGTCTTGGATGGAGCGCGGAGCGGGTGCAGTGCAGGAACTTTTCTACCGACTCGTACAGGTATCTAGGGACAGGCATGATGGCGCGATATGCGTGGGCTCGTGCGCTATCTACCGGCGTACCGCGCTAGCGGTCAACGGTGGCACCTCGCTTATCGAGCACTCCGAGGATGTGCATACGGGCTTTGATCTTCGACGTGCAGGCTGGGGATTGCGTTATATCCCTGTGCCACTCGCCGCCGGGCTCTGCCCGTCCGATCCCAGTTCCTTTCTCGTACAACAGTATCGGTGGTGCACCGGGTCGATGTCATTGCTCGGCTCTCGGAAGTTTTGGGCGACTCGAATGCCCTTCCGCACTCGCTGCTGTTATATCTCTGGATTTTGCTATTATGTGCATACAGCGTTGTTTACGTTCCTGGCGCCGTCAATTCCGCTGATTATGCTCATTCTCGTTCCTGAACGGGTCAGGCTTGCAAATTATCTCTTTATCGCGCCGTCGGTGATTTACAACCTCGTCGTGTTTCCAGCGTGGCACCGGTGCCGGTATGGCCCGGAAGCGCTAATGGCTAAGCTGCTTTATGGCTGGGCTCATGCTTTCGCGCTCTTGGACATATGCCGGCGCAAAAGGATGGGGTGGCAAACGACGGGTGGCGGCAAGCGAAAAATGGGCACGCGCAGAATCTGGGCGGGCGTCGCGGCTTGGAACGGCGGCACGGCTGCGGCGTGGGTGGCTCTGGCGGCTTGGCGCGTGAGCACGCTTGGCACCGCTTTCATTCCGCTTCTTCTTACGGGCTTCTTCGCGTGCTGCATCACGGCGATGGCGCTAGCCTCCCCGCGAAATCACGCGAAGGTCGTCCGGGGTGCTCGAACGTGAATCCTCTGCGGGCCGCGGTGACCGTGATAGCCATTTCTGCTGGCGCGGCCGTCGCCGTGAGTGCGGCGATGCATGATAAGTCGACTGCGGGGATTCCACCGGTCAAGGATGTTTATCAGATCCTTCCGGCTGAACCTGGTTCATACCTGGGGGTTTACGCTCCGCCGGCGCCCGACTCGTATAAGGGTGTCGCCGCTTTTATGGTAAATACGGGTGTCACGCCAACTGTCGTAATGTACTACAGCGGCTGGCTTGAGCATTTCCAGACCGGGTTTGCCCAGACGGTGTCAAGGCACGGCGCAGTGCCGCTTATCCAGATCGATCCCACCGGCGTTAGTCTCGCAGCGATTGCGTCTGGTCGGTATGACGATTACCTGACTTCGTTCGCCGACGAGATTCGTTCATATCGTAACGCGGTCATAATTGGTTTTGCTCATGAGATGAATGGCAGCTGGTACTCGTGGGGCTATCGTCGCTCCAAGCCGTCGGACTTTGTTATGGCTTGGCGGCATATCGTCACGGTATTCCGTGATGCAGGCGCTGAGAACGTAACCTGGCTCTGGACTGTCAACGTGATCAGTCATGTGCGCCACAGGGAAATACCTAATCCCGCCGCCTGGTGGCCCGGTAGTGCCTACGTGACCTGGGTTGGGATTGACGGTTACTATCTCGCGCCATCTTTTCGGTTTGTGTCGCTCTTCGGGCCGACCGTGACGGCTATTCGAGAGATCACTGACGACCCGATACTTATCTCTGAGACGGGGGCGTCGAACGGAGCAGGACAGGGATCGAGGATCCGCGATCTAGCTGCCGGTGTTCGTGCCTACGGCCTGTTGGGCTTCGTCTGGTTCGATGCGAAGGGCGCCATGGACTGGCGCATCAACAGGCAGGCGGCCGTCGCAGCTTTTAACGGCGCGGGACTCCATTATGCGAGGCCCGGCGGATGATTGATCGGTTGACTGCTTCAGCGCGAAGAGCCAGTGCGGTGGAGGGCGAGGCGGTTCGAACGCGCACGCAGCGGTCGAGCCATGGCCGCCCAGCCCGCGCTCGGACCCGTAGGCGCGCTCGAGCGCGGCTACGGGCCATGGCCCTCGCGCTGGGCGTTACTTCTGTGCTAGCGGTCGTCTTCGGATTGTGGTTGGCAGATTCTGATCGTCAGCCAGTTAGCGCCATTCAGCCGACGTCTTTGCCAACTGCCCCGGCTTCCTACCTGGGGTGGTATGCGGATGGCGTGCCTGCTTCATACTCCGGAGTCCAGTCCATATCGAAGACAGTTGGGGTGCGGCCCAATCTGGTGTCGTACTACAGCGGCTGGCTGGAACCGTTCTGGAAGAGCTTTGCTGTCGCCGCCGCCGAGCATGGGGCCGTGCCTGTGGTCCAGATGAATCCAGCGGGTGTGAGTATCGCTGCGATAGCCGCTGGTCGGTACGACAATTACCTCATCACGTTCGCGAAGGCCGTCAAGGCCTACGGTCGTCCGGTCGTCCTTAGCTTCGGGCACGAGATGAACGGTCGCTGGTATTCCTGGGGCTACACACACACCGGTCCCGAGGTATTTGTAGCCGCGTGGCGGCATCTCGTTCACGTGTTCGGCGCTCAGCAAGCGCGGAATGTCACGTGGCTATGGACGGTCAACATCATGAAGATTGGTAGCGGCATCAGGAACCCTGCGGCCTGGTGGCCAGGCAAGGCCTACGTGACCTGGGTGGGGATAGACGGCTATTACCACATCGCATCTGCGCAGTTCGCGAGCGTGTTTGGCCCGACGATCGCGGCGGTCCGCGAAATCACCCAGGAGCCGATTCTCATAGCGGAGACCGGAGCGTCGAGCGCTGCAGGCCAGGCGGCCAAGATCGCCGGACTCTTCGCCGGCGTCCGCGAGTACCGCCTGCTCGGCTTTATTTGGTTCGATGTCGAATCCAAGGAGGACTACCGAATCACGAGCAGAGAAGCAATCGCAGCGTTCCGTCACGCAGCCGAGTCGTACCACATTCGTGCGTTCTGAGGAATTGCCGAAGTCGCGATGCGCAAACTGCCATCGTGAGATAAAGGCCCACTGTGGGGTTTGAGATCCAATGAGACTGCGTGTGGCGATGCTGGTCTCTCTTGCCGTCGCAGCAGTCGCGGTGGTCGCCGTAATCACTAGCTTCAGCCCATGGGCTGCGAATCACCGCTCAAAAGCGGTGGCGACGCTGCAGGTCAGGTCAGCCTCGTACCTGGGCGTCTACGAAAAGGGGGAGCCCGCTAGCTACCAGCCGATCTCCGACTTCAGCCGCGTCGCGGGCGAGGAGCCGAACCTGGCTGGGTATTTCAGCGGCTGGCCGGAGCCCTTCAAGGTGGGGTTCGCGCGGACTGCGCTGGCGCATGGTGCCGCCACGCTAGTACAGGTTGACCCCACTGATGCATCGGTTGCCGGGATCTCGGCGGGTGAGTATGACGACTACCTCCGGTCATACGCGGACGCCGTGCGCAATTTTGGGCATCCGGTCGTCATCGGATTCGGCCACGAGATGAATGCCACCTGGTACACCTGGGGTTACGGACATGTCCCGCCCCGGACATTCGTCGCGGCCTGGCGGCATCTAGTGACCGTGTTCCAGCAGCAGGGCGCCGACAATGTCACCTGGCTATGGACCATCCAGGCCGATCTCCCCAGGTCGGGGCCGATCCAGGAGTGGTGGCCCGGCAGTCAGTACGTCACCTGGGTCGGCATAGACGGCTACTACTACCGCCATACCGACACATTCGCTTCCGTTTTTGGCCCAACTATCGCCGAGGTCCGTTCCTTTTCGCGCAGGCCGATACTGATATCCGAGACCGCCGTCGGACCGATGGCAGGCCAGGTTGGCAAGATTCCTGACCTCTTTCACGGCATGGCCAGCTACGGCACACTTGGCTTGGTCTGGTTCGACATCACTCAGGACCAAGGTATCTACCACCAGGACTGGCGAATCGAAGACAACCCGACGGCCGAGCACTCGTTCCGGCTCGGCGTTACTAACTACCTCAACCTGGTAAAAGGGTGATTTTAATTCGGACCCGTGCGCGCCTCTGCCAGACGCGTGCGGTAGGGTAGCTGCGAGCTAGGACCCGATATTCCAGAATCCAGGCAGGAAATCACCAGCAGTGAGTCTCGCTAAGCATCTCGTACTTATTATCACGTAGCGCGAACCCGCCTTAGGGCTCGCGCTACAACCTCTTTGCCAGACGGCAGGGAGGTTTTTTGTTGGCCGACCAAACAAATTCGAAAAGCAGCCGAAAGTAAGAAGGAGACCGTCGTGCAAGAGCTCACCGGAGCCCAGGCGCTCGTCCGCAGCCTCGAGCAGCAGGGCGTCGAGGTAGCCTTCGGCCTCCCCGGCGGTACGATCCTGCCGACCTACGACCCGCTGCTGTCTTCCTCAGTCCGGCACGTGCTGGTGCGGCACGAGCAGGGTGCCGGGCACGCGGCCGAGGGCTATGCGTGGGCCACCGGCAAACCGGGCGTGTGCATAGCCACCAGCGGGCCGGGCGCGACGAACCTGGTCACGGCCTTGTCGGATGCCTACATGGACTCGGTGCCGCTGGTGGCGATCACCGGCCAAGTCGGTACCAAGCTGATAGGCAGCGACGCGTTCCAGGAAGCCGACATCACCGGCATCACGCTGCCGATCACCAAGCACAATGAGCTGGTCACCGACGTCGAGCGGATCCCGGCTGCGATCGCGGAGGCGTTCCACATCGCAACCACGGGTCGGCCAGGCCCGGTACTGGTGGACGTGCCAAAGGACGTGCAGCAGGCCAGCGCACCCTGGCGACTCGCCGACGGCGAGTGGCCGCCGGCCATGGAACTGCCCGGCTACCGGCTGCCAGGTCAGCCGGACCAGGCGGCTATCGAAGCTGCGGCGGAACTGCTGCTCCGGGCGCGGCGGCCAGTGCTGTACGTCGGTGGCGGAGTAATCAAGTCGGACTCGCACGCCGAACTGCGCAAGCTTGCCGAGCTGGCACAAGCACCGGTGACAACGACCCTCATGGCCAGGGGCGCGATCCCGGACACGCACCCGCTCGCGCTCGGCATGCCGGGCATGCACGGCTGCTATACCGCGGTCGCAGCGCTGCAGGAGGCCGACCTCATCGTGGCTCTGGGAGCGCGGTTCGATGACCGCGTTACCGGCAAGCTTGACGCGTTCGCGCCCCGCGCGCGCATCGTGCACGCCGACATCGACCCGGCCGAGATCGGCAAG
>Ga0126381_100002419_pt1 | contig 20173 bp, 19 predicted proteins | sample PanSoiMetPlot_28_FD_96465 | JGI IMG/M metagenome (GOLD analysis project Ga0126381, IMG submission 96465) | Tropical forest soil microbial communities from Panama - MetaG Plot_28 | ecosystem: Environmental > Terrestrial > Soil > Tropical forest > Bulk soil | place: Panama | collected 2016-02-17
CCGCCACCTACCAAGATCGCTTGTTGGCCATTAGTTGGCGGCTCGTGCGTCAGAACGTGGCATTCATCGGCACGAACCATCATCAACTTACGCCATCTGACCTGCATATTAGCCGACATATGCACAGGCTGTGGATTTCTATTTGGACGCCCATACTGCACTCATAACCCAGAGGTCGCAGGTTCAAATCCTGCCCCCGCTACTAGGAAATGCAGGTCAGAGGCCCGATCACCGAATGGTGGTCGGGTTTTTGATCTTCAGGGCAGCGTGGTGGCAGCAGGATCTGGCCCCGGAAAGCGGCACGAGGCGCGGAAGATCGGCAGGGATCGGCATTGCCTGGGCCCGTCGAGCGCCTGTTGCTTTGACCATGTGGACGTGCATGAGCGTGTCGACGCCGGCCGAGTTCATCGACGGGGTGCGGGCCATTGGCACCGGCGGCCGGACCTTCGGCGGGATCGCGGCGGTGACCTGCGGCCCCGCGACGCCAGGATTGGGACTTGCTTTCACCGCCGAGAAGGCCTCCTCTCGTTCCGCTGCTGCGCCTCTTGTCGGGCGGCTAACGGGAGCCGCCCCGCGAGTCCGGCGACGTGATGACCCACGGCGACCTGATCCCGGGGGCGGCGTGCTCGTCACCGGCGGCCTGCTGGGCGGGTCCTCGACGTCGGCGGGGCTGGCCGGCCGACCCCGCCCTAGATGTGGTCGCCTCCGCGCGCCGAAGGTGAGCACGCGGTCGGCGCTGGGCTGAGGATCGCCTGCGTACGGGTGAGCGGGCCAGTACGGTGTCACTGGCTGCCGCATGTCTGAGCTACTCCGATAAGGGCAGCTGGTGCTGGCGGGTGGCATGGGCCGCGGTTGGCGGCGGGATGGCAGGTGGAGGCGTGGCATGGCGGTGACCGGTACGCGGGTTCTCGGTGGCCGTTACGCGCTGCGCGGCGTGCTGGGCACTGGCGGGATGGCGACGGTGTGGCGGGCCGCCGATCAGGTTCTGGGCCGCGAGGTGGCGGTCAAGGTGCTCAGTCCGCAGTTCGCCGCCGATCCGGATTTCCTGGCCCGGTTTGAGCGTGAGGCGCGGCACGCGGCGTCGCTGAGCCACCCCGGGCTGGTGACGGTGTTCGACTCGGGAATGGACGGCGCGGAGCCGTTCATCGTGATGGAACTGGTGACCGGCAGGACGCTGCGCCAGTTGCTGGATGAGCAGGGGATGGTGCCGGCGGGGCAGGCGGTCGGTATCGCTGCCGCCGTCTGCGAGGCGCTGGCTGTGGCGCACGCAGCTGGCCTGGTGCACCGTGACATCAAGCCCGGCAACATACTGCTGGCCGCCGACGGGCAGGTGAAGCTGCTCGACCTTGGCATCGCCCGCGCCGAAGGCGGAACCCGGACGATGGCGGTGCTGGGCACGGCCGCCTACCTGTCGCCCGAGCAGGCATACGGTGAACCCGCCGGGCCGCCAGCCGACTTGTATTCGCTCGGGTGCGTGCTGTTTGAGATGCTGACCGGCGCGCCGCCGTTCTCCGCCGACACGGCGGTCGCGCTCGCCTACCGCCACGTGCACGATGATCCTGGACCGCCGTCGGCGCGGCGTCCCGGGCTATCAACCCGGCTCGACTTGATCACCGCTCGTCTGCTGGCCAAAGACCCCGCGGCCCGGCCAGCCAGCGCCGCTGCGGCCCGCGCCGCACTGCTCGCGGCGCTTGGCCCAGATGCCACCGCAGTCCTGCCGTCGCCTCTGACCGGCATGCGGCCAGGCGTGGCAGGCACCCTCAGGCGAAAGCGGCCTCGGGTGACCGAAACGGTCCTGGCGGCGGCCCTGGCCGCCGCGCTGGCCGCGCTCGCCGGGGTGCTGCTGACCGGCCTCTCTTCCCGCCCGGCCGCCGCGCCGGCTCCGATCACTCACAAGGCGGCCTCCGCCAGATCGCACAAGCACCACGCCAGACCGGTCAAGAACAAACCCCGCCACCCTGACTCACTGCCGCCGGTCGCCGCAGCCGCAGCCACCTTCGTGGGCGACCTGCAGGTGGCGGTGGCCGACGGCCAGCTCACCCCGCCAGCCGGCCGCGACCTGTTCAACCACCTACAGCAACTGCTCTTCGGCCCGCCAGATCAGAACCCCCAGCAGATCCAGGAGCAGTACGCCCACATCGTCGAGGCCTACGATCAGTACCAGGCTCACGGAGACATTACCGGCCGCGCAGCAATCACGCTGCGGCATGCGCTCGGCGCTCTCGGTGCCGCTCTCGGCACCCCCTGACCAAGACAAGCCAGCTGCCCGGTATACGGTGGCGGGACACCAATATCCCAAAGCAGGAGCTCCCCGGTACTACAGTCCGGGTTCGTTACATGGCTGCCTCCTCGGCCGGTTCCTATCCGTCGGAGCAGCCGATCGGGCCCTCCGGCTGCGGGCGTGCGAGGGTGTCATTGGGTCGGCCGTGCGGCCTCCGTTGCGGGGGCATCCTTTGAGCGCGGGCCTGGATCGCAGCCAGATTGCGTCCCGTCGTCATCGAGGTGGCGTTCGACTTCATCTATGCCTGCTGGTCTTCCCGCCCTGACCCATAGCGTGTAGAGGCCGCCCGCGATCGCGGCGGTGGCTGCGATCGACAACAGCGGGTAGCCGCGGGCGAGATTGACGATGAGTGTGAACGCTACCGCGGCCGCCCCGGCGATGTTAGCCGCGGCGAGGCCCCAGCGCCGGTCACGCAGCGAGAACCGGGCCATTGCGATCAGCCCGGCGAGGAAGCTCACGAACACCGCCACCGCGTAGACCAGCACCAGCTTCTGCTCCTGCCCGGAGGCGGCGATCAGGACGGCAGCCGAGACGCCGAGGTAGACGACGACCGACCAGTACGGGGTGTGATGTTTGTTGGTCTCGCCGAGGTTGCGGGGAAGGATCCCGACACCCGCGCTGTGTGGGTGACGGGAGAGCGCCTTCAGCAGGCCCGGGCCAGCCTGGAACGAGGAGCTCGCTGCGGCGAGCAGCAGCAGCGCGCTCGTGGCCTGGAATAGCGCGTAGCTGACGCCGTTGCCGGTGGCAGCCTTGGCAATATCGGCGATCTGGGTGGAGTTGGCGGCGGGGATGCCGACGTGCAGGCGCACCGCCAGGCCGGTCAGCGCGATCGTGAGCCCGGCGACGATCAGGAATGTCAGGGCGAGATCACCGCGGGCGAAGCGCCGGCGGTCGTCCGGGCCGAGCTGACCCAGCTGGGCGGTGGCCGTTGCTGGTGCTTCTGTGCCGGTGGCGAGAGCCATCGCCACCGGGAAGGTCAGCAGCACCGCGAGGAGCGGGGATCCTTGCGGGCCTGTGATCGGGGCGCGGCCGTGATTGACGACCGGGTGGGCGAACCCGTGGACCAGCACCGCCATGGCGCTGCCGATGAACAGCAACGTCATCACCGCGAATGTGAGCCGGCCGCGATGGCCGAACCAGGTGAGCGCGGCCACCGCCGCCAGCAGGGCAAGGCCGAGCACGATCCTGAAAGGGGCGAGCGAGGGCACATAAGAGATCAGCGCGCTGACGGCGGCGGCTACCGAGATCGTGATCGTCAAGATGAAGTCCACGATCAGCGCGCCGATCGGAATGAACGCCCACCCGGTGCCGAATGCCCGCGCGGCTGCCTCCGCTGAGCCGCCGCCCAGCGGGAACCGCGCGACCAGCTGCCAGTAGTTAACGTCGACCAGCAGGATGATGGCGAGCACGATCAGTTGGGTGGCCATCAACAGCCCGAGGTGCCCGTGGAGAGCGCGCAGCGAAGCCTCGATGGTGTAGGCCACCGACGAGACCGGGTCGGCCATGATCGTGAATGCGAACGCCAGAAACAGCACGGCCTTGGTGACGGGCCGAACCGGCCGGTGAGGCCGTGATGCCGCGGCTGCCGCCTGCGGTGCCCCGGCGGCGGGCTGATTGGCCGGCGCCACCAGAGCACGGTCCGCACGCGGGGACGAACGTTCTGATTCAGCCATGGTGATGCCCGCCGTCTGGCGGCGTGGCGGGGCAGATGAGATGGCGGATCCGCCCCAGGTGCTCACGCAGGAGATCCTGGTCGCAGGCGTACAGGGCCGACCCGTAACCGCCGGCCAGGAGCAGCTCGAGCAACGCGACGCCAGGCAGCGCCGACTGCCCGGCTCGCAGCTGCCCGGTGATCGCGCGGACCTCGGGCGCGAACCCGCACAGGAGAGTGATTCCTGGTGGAGGGCGCGTGGCGACCGGAAGCTGATGCCAGCGCAGGGCGTCATCGAGCGCGCGGTCAAGGCGCTCAGCGAGGCCCGCGAGATGCGCTGGGGTCACGAGCCGTTGCGCCTCACGCGCGATCTCCTCGACAGGAAGCCGCGCTCGGCCGCTGGCGATCAGCCGCAGCACGTGTTCGCGCCGCAGCCGCCTCGCGAGTGCGAAGAGCATCAGCAGCACGAGTTCCGCGACCAGCGCCGCGCATAGCATGGGAATCCCCCAGCCAGAGCGCTCCGCGGTGCCGAGGGCAGCCGCCATTGCCGCCGCGGAAGCAGCGACCGCCAGCCAGGCCGCCGCCTTTGCGAGCATGGCCAGCCGGTTGAGCGGATGGTCCCGGCCGAGCTCCGATGGCGCCCGGTCGGCCCTGAACGGTTCAAGTTCCCGCTGGACTGCCGCCGCCGAGGTTTTGGTGCCGATGCGAGCCCTCATCGCGGGAGCACCCGGCGAGGCGGTGGGGAGCGTTCCGGCGAGGGGGCGAGCCGCGAGGTCGTGCACGGGCCTGCCGTTCGGCACGCGGCGCCAGTCCGTGTCTGTCTGCGGCGCGCGAAACGATGCGGTCGGGGCACAGGGCCTCCAGGGGTCGGCAACCAACGAGCCGACCAGGCTTCCCGGCGCACCTGCGGCCAACGTAAGCCGGCTTACGCCTGATCAAGGCGCGCCTTAACACGATCTGTGCGGGCGCGCCGCGGTTCTTAACGCCGCCTTAACACCTAGCCGGGATAACGGAAGCTTGCAGACGCAGGCGGGTATGGTCACTGCCATACAGGTCCGGTCCGAGGGGCCCAAGCTTGGGCTTGCGCGCATCATCGCGCACCTCGCAAGCGCGAATAGAGTTCTAGCTCCGGCCTCGCAGCGACCCCGCATGCCTGGCCGCACCTGAAGGGCTCCTCAGCGCAGCCGGCCGGGTCCGAAGGTCTCGACGACGGCCGCCGCCAAGCCGTGGACTAGGCTGACCAGACTTTCGGGCGCATCTGAGAAGTTGTCAGTCCGCCGGGCCCGCATCGGCTGCGTGTGCTTGCCAGGCTGCTGTCAAGCGTCCTACCGTTGCGGTCTTTCCTTCCGCCTGAGCGGCCCGGGTCTAGACTGCCTGCTTGGTGTGCCGGGAAGCCTGGTCGGCTCCGCTTCCGCTTGCGCGAGGAGTCGTTATGGCGAGGGCAAAGAGTCCGCCGTCCCGGATGGATCGCGACGGTTCGCCCGGCACTGGCCGAATGCAGACCGCCCGCGTCCGGGGCGCGTTCATGAGCCGCCCGGTTCTTCTGCTTGCGTTTGCGTTCGCGGTCATGGGTGATCCGGTGTCTTCGGTCGCCTACGCGATGGAGGCTGGCCTGCGTTCACTCGGAGGCCGCCTGCCACTGCTGCTGCCCACCATGTTGGTTGTGCTGGCAATCATCGTGCTGGTCGCTGTCAACTACCACCATCTGTACGCCATGTTCCCCGAGGGCGGCGGCGACGCCGCCGCGTCAGCGGCGGCCTTCTCCGAGGGTCTGGCGTTCCTCCCGCTAGCCGCCCTGATCGTGGACTACGCGCTGACCATCGCCATCAGCGCCGCTGCCGGCGCTTCGGCGATCATTGCCTATCTCCCCAGGCTCGCACCTGCCCGGCTGCCGCTCGCTATCGTGCTGCTGGTGATCGTGGCGTGCCTGACGCTGCTGGGGCACGGTGGTCGGGCCGTTTTCGCAATGATGACGATCAGCTTTGCGATCATCGGGTCTTTCGTGGTCCTCCACGGCACGGGGGCGGCGCCGATCCACCCCGTCATACGTGCCGATGCGCACGCTTTGGGCGGGTTCGCGCCCCTTACGGTGCTGCTCGCCTTTCCCGTGGGGATGGCGCTGGCCACCGGCGTGGAGGCGCCGTCGTCGGCGATCGCGCAGCTGGGGCAGCTTAACAACGCAGGCCGGCTGCGGTTCGGCCGCACCACGCTGTGGCTCATGGTAGGAATCGTGGTCTGGCTGACGGCGGGCATCACGGTCGTCGGCATCCGTCTGCACGTGGGGCTGCCGCCCCAAGGTTCCACCTGGATCGCCGAGGTAGCGCAGGCCGCAGTCGGCCGCGGCGCGCTGTTCGCCGCCTTCCAGATATCCAGCGCCGTCCTGCTGCTCGCCGCAGCGAGCTCGTCGTTTCAGGCCGGCCCCGGATTGCTCAAGGCCCTCGCCCGCGGCGGCGGCGGCGTGGGGATCTTGCCGGGCTTCCTGTCTCACCGCAACCGCCACCACACCCCTTACTGGGGGGTCGCGGTCTTTCTGGCAGCCGCGGCCGTCCTTGTCGTGGTCGCGGGCGGCCAGGAACAGCACCTCGTCCTGTTCTACGCGGTCGCGGTGTTTATCGCATTCTGGTGCGGGCTAGCATCAATGACCCGCCTGTTCTACCAGGCCCGGCGGCGGTGGCTCACCGGGGCCAGCGTCAGCGGTGGCGTGGCGGTCGGCGTGACCCTCGCCGCTGACTTCGCCCGCGGCTACCCCGTCGTGTCCTTCGCCGCTGCCTGCCTGCTCGCGGCCATGCTCTACGCGATGTGGGTCCGAGCCGGACGCCCGCGCGGCGTCGCGCATGCCGAGCGACTCGCCGAGGCGGAGGACGAACCAGCCGGCAAGGCCGCCTCGGCTTGACACCGGGGAAGCAGGTCGGGCGGCCATGTCGCGGAGTGCGCGTGCGTCGCGGGCTTGGATGCGGCGCCGGCCCACGCAGCGGTGACTAGGCCGATCAGGATCGTCAGGCAGATTCGGGATGTCCGCTGTGGTTGAAGACGGGGGGTCGCTGGGCAGCGGCCAGCCTTGAGGGTTGCGTGGATCTGGTCAGCCATGAGGTGGTGTCCCCCCTGGTCCGGCGGAATGGTGGCGTGCGTGACGCCAGCCGACCAGGCTTCCCGGCTCACCTGGGCCAGAGCTTACGTCGGGTAGGCGCGCGGTGTCTCCTGGTATCGGGCAACTGCCAGGGCTGCCGTCACAACCGTCGTTGGCGGCACATCCGAAGGGCCTGCCCGCGAGTCTTGCTTTGGGCCCCGCTCCATTGGCGTTTTAGAATTGGCTGCAGGTGAGCCGGGAAGCGCTGGTCGGCGTCGGGGCACTGCTCGTGGTGTCCTGGCAGGGATACGTCGGCTAGGAGCGTTGATGCTCGCGGTTGCGGTGTTCATCGTCGGCTCTGCAGTCAGCCTGGGCACGAGCTGGGTCCTGGTATCGCGGATCGAAAGGCTCGGCGGCCGCCTCAAGATGCCCGAAGCGGTACTGGGCATCGTCGCCGCGCTGGCGGCTGACGCGCCGGAAATCACGGCCGCGGTGAGCGCGATGCTCAGTCATGACCAGCGGGTCGGCGCCGGAGTGGTGCTCGGCTCGAATGTGTTCAATCTGGCGGCGCTGCTTGGCCTGAGCGCGGTCGTGGCCGGACGGATCGAGCTGCACAGGAACGTGGTGGTCCTCGGCGGCACCGTAGCGGTGTGGGTGGCCGTCATTTCCGCCTGCGTGCTCGCCGGATGGCTGCCTGCCGCGGCTGGGCTGGCACTGGCGGCGGTCGGCGTGGCGATGTACGTGGTACTGATTGCCACGCGCGGCAGGAGCCTGACTGGCGTCCGGATACCCCCGCGTTGGGCTAACTGGGTGGACGCCGCGGTGCGAGATGAGGAACTCGAGCTCGAGGGCCTGATCCAGCCGGCGCGCGGCCGCTCTCCGGATTGGGCTGTCGCCGGCGTGGCGCTGGTCGTGGTGGTCGCGGCGAGCATCGTGATGGAACGAGCGGCGGTCGCGGCCGGCCAGCGGTACGCGGTCCCGGAGATCATTATCGGAGGGCTCGTGCTGGCCGCCGTGACGAGCTTGCCGAACGCTGTCGCCGCGGTCTACCTGGCCCGGCGCGGCCGCGGAGCCGCGACCTTGAGCACCGCGCTGAACAGCAACGCACTCAACGTCCTCCTGGGGCTTCTCCTCCCCGCGACGCTGACCGGACTCGCCGCCGCCTCGGCTCAAGCAGGGCTGGTGACCGGGTGGTACCTGACCATGACCGCTGCCTCGATCGTGCTTGCCGCCAGGTACCGCGGCCTGGGGCGGCCCGCCGGAAGCCTGATAATCGGCGGGTACGCCGTGTTCGCTGTCTCGGTGCTGGCCAGCGGATATCGGCTGGCAGCCGGCCCGCCACTCGCCGTCGTGCTCGCCGTCAGCACCGCCGCGCTGCTCGCACCCGCAGTGTGGCCGGGCCTGGTGGCGCGAACCTGCTCCGCTGGCCGGGCAGCACGGCGCGCATGGGCGGAGCGTCCGCGCCCGCTGACGCGGCTGCGGGTCTCGTTGTCCGCGCGAGCCGCAGTGCTCCCGGGCTGGTCAGTCGGACGGCTCTGGGTGCTCAGCCTGCTGCTATCGGCGCTGGCCGCTGGCATCGACGCCGCGGCCGGGCACATCGTGCTCGTCGGGCTCGTGATCACTGGACCGTGCTGCGCTCTGCTCACCGGCCGGTGGGCGCCGACCGCGCTGACCGGGACCTGGGCCATCGGCCTAGCCGTCATCCTGGGAATACCAGACGGAATCTGGGCCACTACGACGCACCTGACCTTCATCACCGCCGTCAGCTGCGTCGCTGCGACCACGACCGCCGCCGCCGTCGTGATCAGCAAGATCTCGCGCTAGCCGGCGCGGTGGCAAATCCGCCCCGCGATATCAGCGGACAGGCTGTGGCGCTGTGCCGCTCATAGGGCCGCCGGGCCAGCCTGATCCCGCAATACCTGGCGCGGTGAAAGCCCACGTTTTAGCAGCCACGCCAGGCGCAGCCGGGTCATGTCACGCGCCAGGTCCGACGGCGGGACCAAGATCACCGGGCAGCTTGCATGAGCTGCGCAATACCTGCTGACCCGACACGCCAGGATTCGCCGCAATGGCCCGCGACGGCCAGCACCAACGACCAGTACATCGCCGTCACGGCAGGCCACATTGATCAGCACCCAGCCGACCGGGCCGCGCTCGACCCTCGGATCGACAGGCAGATCGTCAGGAACCCGGCCCCACACCATGACCAGCGCATCACGCAGCCGCCTCACAGCCATCTCCTGCCACTGCTTGCGCAGCTGGCCGGACGGCTGGATGTGATCCGCCCCGTCACCCCCGGGCGCCGCCCACGCGATCACCGGCACCAGGACAGCGCCATGAGCGCGCGCCAGAATCTCGGCGAACCTCAGCGCCACCAAACTGCCCGGCGACCCGCTCGTCCCCACAACGACGCGCCGTATCCGGGGTATCACTGCGACCTCGCCTCGCCACCGAAGCGCTGCGCTACGGTGCCCGCAGAACCGGCTGGCAGGCAAAGCAATCGGCGGGAAAGCAAGAATGACGAGGATCGTGCCCCGCAAGAACATACGCACGTGCGGCTCATCGCACACCCCGGCTCGGCAGGCTCCGAAGTTATATACCTCTGCCGACCAGGCTTCCCGGCACGCCTGCTTCAGGCTAACCCCGCACCTGGAGGTATGCCAACCATCCGGGTGGAGCGGGCATTGTCAACGGCCGTCAGCTGCGCCATTTCGGCAGAGCGATTCCGCTGGACCACGGCATCTTGGAGCCTTAGAGGCCGGCAGTGGAGCCGGCCGCGAGTGAACGGGCCGCTGTCTCAGCCAGCGTGCCGGCGACCAACCGCGCCTGCAACGACGGCCCTGAGCCCGGGTTGGGGGTCAGCATGAACCGACCAAAGTAGCGGCCCCCGGCGAATGTCCTGAGCTCGGTCTCTCCCGCAGGCAGGCCGAACTGGTCGACGTCCCACCTGCCGTGGCGGGTCACGATGGTGCCATCAGATTCGAGCCGCGGCGGTGAACCCATCAGCTTGCCGTACTCAAACCTGCAATCGCGGAGATCGAGCAGGCTGACGAGCTGATCCCTGACGTAGTCCACCACTGCGGCCGACGGTGCTGACTGCGCCAGGGTCGCTGCCTGGTGAATACGCGCGAGATACCCAGCATCTGAGATCGTGACCAGCTTCAACGTGCGGGCCCGGGCCGCCAGCTGGGACACCGCGATGCCAACGACAAGCAGCAAAGCAAAGGTCACAACGTCCGACGACCGGCTAATGGTGAGCCGCTCGTACGGCAAGGTGAAGAAGAAATCAAAGCACACCGCCGCCCACGCTGCGGCGAGAGCTCCCGCAGCGCGATTACCGATCGCAGCGACGGCCACGACCGCCACGACGAGCAACAGCGCGACGTTGGTATTGGGCCACGCCGTACGGAACGGCAGCAAGATCGCCGCGACAGCCAACGGCGCGATCAACGCAGCAAAGACGGCAGCCCTGTCCCTGCCGAGGACGCGAGCCGCCCGCCGCATTGATCTGAGCAAGAAGAGCGGAGCGGATAGACGGGCCATGGGCGGACACGCCGCCGAACCGGCGAGCGAAGTGATAACTGGCATGAGCAGCTCCGGTCGCGATAGCGCCAACATCGCCGACCAGGCTTCCCGGCTCACCTGACCTGAATTCTAGGCCCACGTTAGATGCGCGCCAATCTAACGTGGGCCTACCGTCGCGTGGCTGGCTTCTGGCGCTGATCAGAACACGCGCTTTGGCTGATCGGACCGCTTCGGTGAGGGTAGCTATGTCGTAGGCGCCGTGGTGACGCTGGCCGTTGATAAAGAACGTCGGCGTGCCCGAGACGCCGCTGACGTCGGCGGAGTCGACATCGCTGGCGACCTTGGCCGCTCCGGACCTTTCGCGAAGATCGCGGGTGAACTGCTCGACGTTGAGATCAAGGTCGGTCGCATACCGGATGAGGTCTCGTGCAGAAAGGGCATCCTGGTGCGCGAGTAGCAGGTCGTGCATGTCCCAGAACTTGCCCTGCCGGTGCACGGCCTCAGAGGCTTCGGCGGCGAGCTGGGCGCGCGGGTGCACGTCGGTGAGTGGCAGGTGCCGCCAGACGTAGCGTAGGTCGCCGTGGCCGGCGAGCAGCTCTCGGATGACCGTTTCCGCCTGACCGCAGTACGGGCATTCGAAGTCGCCGTACTCGACGAGCGTGACCGGTGCGCTGGCCGGGCCGCGGATGTGGTCGAGTTCGGGGTCAACCGGTACCGCCAGGTCGATGATCGTCTGCGTATTGCCGAGCAAGGCCCGGACGCGCAGCCGCGGCGGCAGCAGCGCGGTGATCCGGAACACAGCCCAGCTGAGAATCGACGCGCACAGGGCGGCGGAGAGCACACCGAGCTTGGCCTCAGCGAGCTGGGTGCCGTGAAAGGCCAGGGAGGCGATCAGCAAGGAGACGATGAAGCCGATGCCCGCGATCGCTCCGGCGCCGGCCACCGACGCCCAGCCCACGGGCGGCCGGATCCGGCCTCGGCTGACCCGGCTGAGCAGCCACGCCGCGCCGAGCGTTCCGGCCGGCTTTCCGATCACGTAGCCCAGCAGGATGCCGAGCGTGACTGGCGAGGTGAACGCCCGGGCAAGGAAGCCACCACTGACTGTAATTCCGGCGTTGGCCAGGGCGAACAGCGGCACGATGAGGTAACTGGTCCACGGATGGAAGATCTGCTGCAGCCGGTCGTTCGGCGAAATCGCGAGCCGGACACTCTCCCGGGCATCGCGGGCCAGTTCCGCGGTCGGCTGCTCGCGGAACAGCCGGAACGATTCCCACGCCTGCTCCAGGTCGGTCCGTGCCGCCGGGTAGGCCAGCGCCAGCAGCCCCATCACAAGGCCGACCACCACCGGGTCAACTCCTGACCTGAAGAACGCAACCCACGCCGCGATCCCGAGCAGCAGATAGACCACCCCTGACCGGACACCGCGCCAGCGCACCAGCAGCACAGCCGCCAGGAACGCGGCGCCGATGCCAAGCGCGGCCAGGTCCAGGTGGCCGCTGTACGCGAATGCGATGACGACGATCCCTGCGACGTCATCAACGAGCGCGAAGGTCAGCAAGTACGTGCGGACCCGGTCAGGGATCCCGGGACCCATCAGCGCCAGCAAGCCCAGAGCGAACGCGGTATCCGTAGACATGACAGCACCCCAGCCCGAGGCCGAGGCGTGTCCGGCATTCACGGCCAGATAGATGACGATCGGCACCACCATCCCGCCCAGCGCGACGACCAGCGGCAAGGCGAGGCGCCGCCGCTCCCGCAGTTCGCCCATGTCGAACTCCCGGCGCGCTTCCAGGCCCGCTACCAGGAAGAAGAACGCCATCAGCCCGGAATTCACCCAGCCCTGCCAGCTATCGGCCAGCACCCAGGTCCCGGACCGTATAACCAGCATGGTGTGCCAGGTCCTGGTGTAACCGGCGGCGTCGATATTGGCCCAGGCCAGTGCCGCCACCGTCGCCGCGAGCAAGATGGCCGCGCTGCCGGTCTCCGTGCGCACGAACCGGCGCAACGGTGTCTCCAGGCTGTCAGCCCACACCGTGCGCAACGACAACCGCGACGGCGGCACAGACGACTCAGTCACCGCAGCATCATCCCGCCACCGGGAACAGACACGACCAACGCCCGCTGTTCCTGCGACCCGCAGGCGACCTTGCCGCGACCCCATCGGCCTGGCGGTCGGGATGATCGCCGCCGCAGCCGCAGACGGATCGGCGACACGCAGGTCAACGTCACGATCTCGCTGTTGACCGGCTACGCGGCCTACATACCGGCCGATGCGATCGGCGCCTCCGGGATCCTGGCAGTTGTCACAGCGGGCCTGTACATGGGCATCCGCGGCCCGCCGATCCTGCCGACCCGGACCTGGCTGGAAGGCTACGTAGTCTGGGACATCCTGGCCTTCCTGATCAACGCCGCCCTTTTCGTGCTGATCGGGCTCCAGCTCCGCGAAGTCATCAACGGCCTGACCGGATACTCATCCGGCGCGCTCGCCGGGTACGCCATGGCGGTTACCGGCGTCGTCGTCGCAACCCGACTGGCGTGGCTGTTTTCCGTCCCTTACCTGATCCGGCTGATCGACCGGCGCCCTTCCCAGCGTGCCCGCCGCACCGGAGCCGGATGGCGCCTGGCGGCCGGCTGGAGCGGGATGCGCGGAGCCGTGTCGCTCGCGGTCGCGCTCGCGCTGCCCTACGCCACCAGCACCGGCCGTGCGTTCCCCCAGCGGAGCCTTCTGATCTTGCTCACCTTCGCCGTCAAAGGAGATGCGAGCCCGGCAGATCGCGGCCAAGGCCGCGCTCGCCCAGATCGACACCCTGGCCGGACAGGACTGGGCAGACGAGCAAACACTCGACCGGCTCCGCAACGTTTACCGGGAGCGCAGACACAGCATCGCCGTCCAGGCGGGCAAGATCGACGACGATCGCCCAGAAGACCAGTCACGCGCGCGCCAGCGGATGATGCAGCTCATCCTGCAAGCCCAGCGGGACGCGCTGCTGCACATGCGCGGCAGCGGACAGCTCTCCAACGAGGCCACGGGCCGCGTCCTGCACGAACTCGACCTCGAAGAAACGCGGCTGGAGATCTAGCGCGCTGGCGCCAAGGCGGATCGTCGATTTGACCGCCTGGGCATCACCAGCGAGTGCGCTGCGCGGAATCGGTGAATGCCAGAACGAACTCTCAACCTCGCACTGAATTCGAGCCGGCCGGTCTGGAACGTCAACCCAGCACGTAGGCATGGATCAGTTGCTTGGTGGGTTGCTCGCGACGGACGTGAGCGGCACGAGCGCCTTTCCGATGAGAGCGATTCACCACGTCTGGCCGACCGCGGGCAAGAGTGTTCTGCGCGGCGCGGAACGGCCAGAAGGCGACGCTCCACATGGTTGAGCTGCTGGTGACTAATAAGGTGTACGCTACTGTCTAGTCAGTCTAGATCTTCGGAGGCGACATGCGGTGGCAGGTTCAGGATGCTAAGCAGCGGTTCAGCGAGCTCATCCGCACGGCCCGAGAGGACGGGCCGCAGATCGTCACTCGTCACGGCGAGGAGATTGCCGTGGTAATCGACATCGCTGACTACCGCCGGCTTAAGGGAGAGACCGCTGAGTTCAAGGACTACCTGCGGTCTGGTCCCGGCTTCGATGAACTCGACCTGGAAAGAACTGCTGAACTCCCGAGGGGCATTGACTGGGCCGATCAGGCATGACATACCTGCTTGACACTAACGTGGTCTCCGAACTCCGCAAACGCCATCCGGATCCCTTCGTCCTGGCCTGGTACGGCCGCGTCGCTTCAGCCGACATATTCATCAGCGCGCTCACTGTTGGTGAGATCCGGCTGGGGATCGAGCGCGTGCGCCGAAGGGACGCCGCGCAGGCTGACCTGCTGGAGCAATGGTTGCGCGGCCTGCAGGAGATTTATGCCGACCACATCATCGATGTGGACGCGGGCGTCGCCGAGCAGTGGGGCAGGGTCAACGTTCCCGACCCGTTGCCGGTGATCGACGGCCTGCTCGCTGCCTCAGCCATCACCCACAGATGCACGCTGGTCACCCGCAATGTCGCCGATATTGCGCGCAGCGGCGTCCCGCTGATCAATCCCTTCGATCCGCCCGATGACCCCTGAATTACGACATGTCTTTCATTATCGTGCCGCGAAGAAGTTAGCGGTAACGCTGCGTGCCGTTCAGGGTTGAAGGGTGCCGAGACTTGGGCTCATAACCCAGAGGTCGCAGGTTCAAATCCTGCCCCCGCTACCAAGGTCAGAGGCCGTTCTTCGAACAGAGGGACGGCCTTCTGCATGCCCGATGCTAACGGATTCGCTAACGCGTAGCTCGTTCATGCCGCTGGCCCGATGTCATCACCGGCCTGGTCTGCACCGAGATCGACGGACGCGAGCGAGCCACCGAGGATCAGCTCGGCGAGCGTGCTGGCGACCTGGCGGTCGGCGTCTAGGTCGGTCTGAACGTACTGCTTCATTGTGAAGGCCACATCGGCGTGTCCGATCCCGCGCGCATGCCCTCGGCGCTGGCCACCATGGCGGTGTCGATCTTGTCGGCGGCTTCATGCGAATGCGGCCGCACCGGGGTGCCGGAGCCGGGCGAGCCAGCCCGCGGCGTGTTCGTGATGCTCGTGGTGGTCGCCCTGTTCGTGGTCGTCGTGATCCTGCTCGTGGTCGTGTTGGAGGGGCTCGTGGTCGCCTGCCGCGCGGGTCACACTCAAGCCGCCAGGATGCCCGACGACGCGGGTGAGGGCGCAACCTGATGGCACCGGAATAGTAACGTCGGTCCGCGCTGCCGTGGATATTCTTCGGGCTTCCGGTTGCGTTTTTGCGACCGTGGTTGCAGGATGGTGGGGTGCGGGAGCGGTGCGGCGGGCGGTCGTCTTGGCCGATGTCCACGTGGTGGGTGGGGCGGCCGGAAAGGCCGCGGCTGAGTGGTGATGCCCGGCTGCTGGTCGCTGGTCAGGGTGTGCGCGCGGTGGGGTACGGGTTCACGGCGGTGTTGCTGGGTGCGGTGCTGGCGGCGCGGGGATTCTCGCCGGTCGAGGTGGGGGTGGTGCTGACCGGGCTGATTGCGGGGACGGCGGTGGCGAGCCTGGCGGTAGGGGCGTGGGCTGACAGGTTCGGGCGGCGTCGTTGTTACGGGGTGTTTTTCGTCGGGCTGGCGGTGGCGGGGGTGGTAGTCGCGGCGGGTGCGCCGTTGTGGGTTCTGCTGGTGGTGGCGGCAACGGGCACGCTGTCTACTGACGTGATCGATAACGGCCCGGCGACGACGCTGGAGCAGGCGATGCTGGCCACTGAGGACGCGGGGACGGCGGCTGTGTACGGCCGGTACAACATGGTCGGCGCGGCCGCAGGTGCGCTGGGCGCGCTATCGGTGACGCTGACCGGGCTGGGTCACGGGCGCGGTGCCGCCGGTGGTGGCTGGCTGTTCGCTGTACTCGTGCCGGTCGGCCTGGCCGGGGTGGTGATCGCGTCGCGGCTGTCGCCCGCCGTGGAGACCCGGCCTGAGGCGGCGTCCGGGGGCGGACGGGCCCGAGCGCGGCTCGGCGGATCGCGGCTGGTGGTGCGGAGGATGGCTGGCTTGTTCGCGGTCGACGCGGGTGCGAGCGGCCTGGTGACGACGGGGTTCTTGTCGTATTACTTTTCTGAGCGCTATCACGTCCCGGTCGCCGCGCTGGGGTGGCTGTTCTTCGCCGTGTCGGTGGTGCAGGCGGTCTCGGTGGCGGTGGCCCCGGTGCTTGCGCGGCGGTTCGGCCTGGTGGCCACGATGGTGGGCACGCACCTGCCGAGCAATGTGCTGCTGGCCTCGGTGGCGTTCGCCCCGACGTTCCCGGTCGCGGCCGGGTTGCTGCTCGCGCGAACCACGCTATCGCAGATGGACGTGCCGGCTCGGCAGGCGCTGGTGATGACCGTGGTCTCGGCCGAGGAGCGCACGGCGGCCGCGGCGGTCACCAACGCGGCCCGCTACACCGTCCGCCCAGCGGGGCCGCTGATCGCCGCCGCTGTGCAGCAGGTAGCGCTCGGCGCCCCGCTGCTGGTCGCCGGGACGGTGAAGGCAGGCTATGACTGGGCGCTGTGGCTGTGGGCCCGTCGGCTCCCGCTGAACCGCGCCACGGCAGCCGCGCAGGCGCCGAGTGCTGAAGGACAACCAATTGCAGTTGCCGATCAATCTCCCGGCACGGGAGATGAAGGAGGAATGCGATGAAGTGGGTGACACGGGAGAACGCCAACGTGGACAGGATCGCCTGCCCGTGGCTGATCCGGCGGTTCATTGACCCGGACGCCGAGTTCTTGTACGTGCCGCGCGATGAGGTGCTTAAGGTGGCCGAGGCCGAGGAGGCCCATTCGTATGACGCCCCGGGGGCGAAGTACACGCACCGGGACGGCAAGTGCTCGTTCGACGTGCTGGTCGAGGATTTCAACCTGGGCGGGGACGCGGCGCTGGTCCGCCTCGCGGAGATCGTGCACGCCGCCGACGTATCGGAGGACCGGCAGACCTCACTGGAAGGGCCCGGGCTGTACGCGATCGCTCACGGGTTCGCGCTGCTGCACGGGACCGCCGATCACAAGAAGATCGAGCTGGAGACCCCGATGTACGACGCACTGTACGCGTGGTGCGAGGAGCAGGTCCGGTGACGCTGACCCGGACCGGGTTCATCCCGATCCCGCCCGCGCGGCAGCCGGGCTTCGACCACGCCGACATCTACCGCGACGGCGCCGGTGCTGCCCGACTGTATGTGGCGCACACCGGGGCGGACCGGGTCGACGTGATCGACTGCGTGGCCGGCTCGTGGATCCGCGCGCTCGACGGGCATCCTGGCGTGGCTGGGATCCTCATCGACGCGGCTGCGGATCTGTTGTTCACCTCCGACCGGGCAGCAGCCCAGGTGTCGGTGTACCAGTGCTCCGACGAGGCCATGCTGGGCCGGGTCGGGGTCGGCGCGCACCCGAACGGCCTGGCCTTCGACCAGGGGCGTCGGCGCTTGTTCAGCTTCAACCTCGGCGAGCCGGTCGGGGAGAACTGCACCGTGTCCGTGGTTGACCTGGGCGAGCACCGGGTGATGGCGACGATCCCGCTGCCCGGCCGCCCCCGATGGGCCGCTTACGACCCGGTAACTGATCAGGTGTATGCGAACATCCGCGACCCGGCCCAGGTCGTGGTCATCGGCGCGGATTCGTTGACTGTCAGCCGCGTAATCGACGTGCCGGCCGATGGCCCGCACGGGCTGTGGGTCGACGGCGAGTGGCTGTACTGCGCCGCTGACGGGAACGCTCTGGTGATAGTGCACCGCGACACCGGCAAAGCGAAGGCCGTCCTCCCGCTGCCGGGCACGCCCGACGTGGTGATGCACGACAAGGCGCTCGGGCACCTGTACGTCGCCATCGGCGACCCCGGCGTCATAACCGTCGCGGACACCGCGTCGCAGGAGATCATCGAGAACGTGCCGACCGAGCCCGGCGCTCATACCCTCGGGATCGACCCGCACCATCACGCGGTCTATGCGTTCCTGCCGGGCAGTGGCGGGGCCGCCGTCTACCAGGACCGGTGAGCGCGCGATGGCAGATACGCGGGACCGCGCGGGCGAGTGGGTGCTGCTCACCTACCGGCTGCCGCGGGAGCCGTCGACACCGAGGAGCTCGGTCTGGCGTCAGCTGCGCAAGCTCGGCGTCGCCCAGATCGGCGACGGCCTGGTCGCGCTGCCCGCCGGGGCGCGCTCCCGCGAGCAACTGGAATGGGTGGCCGAGGAAGTCACCGACGCCGGCGGCGTCGCCGGGATATGGCTGGCCCGCCCGGCCACCCGGGCGCACGAAGACCAGCTCGTCCAGGCGATGGCTGCCGCCCGCGCCGCCGAGTACCAGGCACTCATTATGGCCGCGCACGCCGCCGCAGATGATGCCGATCCCGCCGCCCGTGCCGGCAAGTTCCGGAAGCTACGCAACGGACTCCGCGCCATCCAGCGCCGCGACTACTTCCCGCCCGCCGACCGCGACCAGGCCGAAGCCGCCATCCAGGCCCTGGCCGATCTTCCCGCCCGTCCGCAGGCAAAGCCGCCCGGTCCTCGGGAGCCGGCCAGCGAACTGGCCGGCTCGCCGGACAGGAAAGCCCGATGAAATGGGCGACGCGGGAGCGCATTCACATTGACCGGGCAGCTTGCGCCTGGCTCATCCGCCGCCACCTCGACCCCGACGCAGACTTCGTATTCGTCTCCGACCCGGCCGACATCCCGGCCGGCGCGACCGCGTTCGACATCCCGGGAGCTGAGCTGTCCCACCACGGCGGAGACTGCAGCTTCGAGACCATCCTGCGCCGCTACGACCTCGATGACCCTGTGCTGTGGCGGATCGCCGCAATCGTCCACGAAGCCGACCTGGACGACCAGCGCTACCACGCACCCGAAGCACCAGGCCTGGACATCGTCTTGCGCGGCCTGTCACTCACCCGCAGCGACGAGGACATCCTGCGCCTGTCCGGCCCCATCTTCGACGGCATCTACGAATACTGCAGGCAGTGCCTGCTGCTCGGCCGCGAGCCATCCTGACCGGAGAACCGATGCGCAACCCCCTGGCCCGGCGGCGCCCGGACACCGAACCCGCGGCCGTCACCGAGGTGGCGTCCGCCCAGCCACCGGCACCACCCGCAGCCGAATCCCAGGACGCGGCGCCCAAGACCGCCAGCTTCGGCGCCTACCTGCGGTATTTCCTCGGCCTGGGCACGTGGGGCTTCGGCGGCCCGATCGCCTCGGTCGGCTACATGCAGCGGGACCTGGTCGAGCGACGCGGCTGGCTTACCGAGGCCGAGTTCCTCGACGGCGTGGCGCTCGGCCAGACCATGCCAGGTCCCCTGGCTGCTCAGGTCGTGATGTGGGTCGGCTTCCTGCGCAAGGGATGGGCTGGCGCGCTCGCCACCGCTGCCGCGTTCATCGCACCCTCGTTCCTGCTCGTCCTGGCCGTCGCGGTCGTCTACGTCCGGTACTCGGGCCTGGCCGTCGTGCAGTCCTTGTTCTACGGCATCGCCCCGGCGGTGATGGCGATCATCGCCATCGCCGCGTGGAAGCTCGCCAAGCTCACCAACCGCCGCGACCGGCGGCTATGGGCCATCAGCCTCGTCCTGGCCACCGTCACCGCAGTCTCCGGCGCTGAGATCGCTATCCTGTTCATCGCCGCCGGACTGCTCATGATCGCCCTCGACGCCCCGCCCCGCTGGCTGCGCCGCGACCGCGCCGCGGCGCTGATCCCCGCCACCGGTCTGCCCGCCGCCGGCCTGCTGGCCAGGGCTGCCGCGAACCTCGCGCGGCCCTGGATCGCCGTCACCGCCGCCGCCGGGCTGCTCGCCTCGCTCGGCCTGTTCTTCCTCAAAGCCGGCGCGTTCATCTTCGGCAGCGGCCTGGCCATCGTCCCGTTCTTGCGCCAGGGCGTCGTGGTCCAGCATCACTGGCTAACCGGCCGCCAGTTCATCGACGCCGTCGCCATGGGCCTGATCACCCCCGGCCCAGTCGTGATCACCGCCACGTTCATCGGCTACCTCGTCGCCGGCCTGCCTGGCGCCCTGGTCGCCACCATCGCGATCTTCACCCCGATCGACCTCGGCGTCACCGTCCCCGGCCGATGGTTCGTCCGGCACCGCGACCACCCCCAGATCAAGGCGTTCGTCAAAGGC
>Ga0126381_100002420_pt1 | contig 20164 bp, 17 predicted proteins | sample PanSoiMetPlot_28_FD_96465 | JGI IMG/M metagenome (GOLD analysis project Ga0126381, IMG submission 96465) | Tropical forest soil microbial communities from Panama - MetaG Plot_28 | ecosystem: Environmental > Terrestrial > Soil > Tropical forest > Bulk soil | place: Panama | collected 2016-02-17
CGCGCAAAGTAGTCCACTTGCCGAAGTGGCGGAATTGGCAGACGCGCATGGTTCAGGTCCATGTACCCGCAAGGGTGTGGGGGTTCGAGTCCCTTCTTCGGCACCAGAGTTTGTCCTGAAATCCTAGGATCCCCGCCCTCCCGTATAATTGAGGCTTTCCTTATGCCTGTCGGCCTTGATGACATCGTTGCCGCCACCCGCCGCCGCATCTCTGCATGCGGCCCGGGCGAGGCACGGCTCTGGGAGCGGCAGGCCGCGGAGCACCAGCCCCGCGGGTTTCGTCGTCATCTGGCAGCCGCCGTCGCCGGCATCCTCGCCGAGTTGAAGAAGGCGTCACCCTCCAAGGGATTGATTCGCGAGAACTTTGACCCCGCCGCCCTAGCAAAAGAATTGGAAGACGCCGGCGCGGCGGCGCTTTCCGTATTGACCGAGCCCGAGTTCTTTCAAGGATCGCTTGCAAACCTTGAGATCGCGTCGGCAAGCACGACGATTCCCTGTCTGCGCAAGGATTTCATCGTGGACGAGCGCCAGATTCTCGAGGCGCGGGCGCATCACTCTGACGCCATCCTGCTGATCGTGGCCGCGTTGGATCAACAGACTCTGATGTTTTTGAACCGAAAAGCTCGGGGGGCGGAACTCGACGTCTTGTGCGAGGCGCACAACGAAGAAGAACTGCGGCGCGCGTTGGATGCGGGATGCGACCTGGTGGGAATCAACGCCCGTGACCTGCGCACCTTTCATGTGGATCTGGATACCTTGTTCCGCTTGGCCCAGAAGATCCCAAGTTCCGTGTTGGCCGTCGCGGAAAGCGGAATTGGGTCAGGCAACGATATTTCTCAACTGCGAGCCGCAGGCTACCGAGCATTCCTGATCGGCGAATCGTTAATGAGAGCGCCAAGGCCAGCAGAGGCCTTGCGCAGTCTGCTGGGGAAACCCGTAACGATTGCGTAATTAGATAGTGGGGTTTGTTTTTCCTAGCGCCTGACGACTAAAGCCTGACGACTGTTCTTATGACGTGGGTGAAAATTTGCGGAATCACGAATCTGGAAGACGCGCTGGTCGCGGTGGATGCCGGCGCCGACGCGCTGGGGTTCGTGTTTTATGACAAGAGCCCCCGCAAGGTGGATGTGGAAACGGTGCGCGAGATCACTTCGAAATTGCCCGAGAGCATTGAAAAAGTCGGAGTATTTGTCGGCGACGCAGGCCAAGTTTTCCCCGCTGTCGAGCACGCACGCCTCACAGGAATTCAGCTACATCAAGCATGCGAAGCGCCTGGAGATCAAGAGAGAGCGTACGGTGGCGGCCTTCGCCGGAAACAATTACGTGTCTTTCATGCCCTTTCCATGAACGCGATCCTGGATGACCAACTGATCTTTAAAGGGTTGGCTCGAAGCTTTGAATCGTTTCACCGTGATGGTCACTACGATGACGGGCCTCTCAAAAAGCAAAACGGTCGAACAGTCAAAGTGCCGATACCGATCGGTCCATTTTTTTTCCTTGACGCCGGTACGCCCCATCAACCCGGTGGTACAGGCAAGAAATTTGATTGGAAGGCTGCGGCTCCGCTGGTCGACAGCATGCGAAAAAATGTTTACGTTGTGATTGCAGGCGGTTTGAATCCATCGAATGTGACGACCGCAATTGATACGCTTCATCCATGGGGTGTCGACGTCTCCTCCGGCGTCGAAGCCAAGCCCGGCAAGAAAGACCCCGAAAAAGTTCGCGCCTTTGTTCAGGCCGTACGAACCGCAGAGAAGAGAGCATAGATGGCAACCGCACGAATCCAACCAAGAAACGGACGCTCGCTCCACCCAATCCCAGCGGCCAGCGGCAAGGGCAAGCCTCCGCGCGGAACCACAACGACACAAGCTCAGGCAAAGACGCAGCCCGGCCGCTTCGGTGTCTACGGCGGTCGCTACGTTCCTGAAACCCTGATGGCAGCGCTCGAAGAACTCGAGCGCGCATACGAAAGGGCTCGGAAAGATCCAAAGTTTCAGAAGCGGCTCGACACGTTACTGCGTACGTTCGCTGGCCGCCCCACGCCACTTTTCTTCGCAGAACGCCTCACAAGGAAGCTCGGCGGCGCGAAAATCTATCTCAAGCGCGAAGACCTCCTGCACACCGGGGCGCACAAGATCAACAACTGCATCGGTCAGGGCTTGCTCGTCGAGCGCATGGGCAAGCATCGCGTGATCGCCGAGACCGGCGCCGGCCAGCACGGTGTCGCCACGGCAACAGTCTGCGCGCTTCTCGGATTCGAGTGCGTGGTCTACATGGGCACCGAAGACATGCGCCGCCAGGAACTTAACGTCTTCCGCATGCGCTTGCTCGGTGCCGACGTGCGCGGCGTCTCGTCAGGTTCCCGCACTCTGAAAGACGCGATCAACGAGGCCATGCGCGACTGGGTCACCAACGTCCGCACCACGCACTATCTTCTCGGAAGTGTTCTCGGCGCGCATCCCTATCCAACGATGGTCCGTGACTTTCACCGCGTCATCGGACGCGAGGCGCGCGCGCAGATTCTGAAAGCCGAGGGAAAACTTCCGAACGTAATCATCGCATGCGTGGGGGGCGGCTCCAACTCCATCGGAATCTTCTTCGAATTCCTGAAAGACAAGAACACGAAGCTGATCGGTGTAGAAGCGGGCGGCCGCGGAGAACAACTCGGCGAGCATGCGGCGCGTTTTCGCGGAGGGTCTCCCGGCGTTTTGCAGGGCACGTATTCCTACGTGCTCCAGGATCGCTCCGGGCAGATTGCGACGACTCACTCGGTCTCAGCCGGGCTCGACTATCCCTCGATCGGCCCCGAGCACGCCTGGCTGAAGGATCTGGGCCGCGCGGAGTACGTTCCCGCCTCCGACAAGGAAGCTCTGGACGCGACCACGCTGCTAGCGCGCACGGAAGGAATCATTCCCGCGCTCGAGTCCGCGCACGCGGTCGCAGAAGTCATCAAGCGTGCGCCAAAGATGAAGAAATCCGAAATTGTGATCGTCAACGTCTCCGGACGCGGCGATAAAGACATTGGCATCATGCGCCAGAACCTGAAGCTCGATTGACTGTTGCGGTTACGATTTCGAGTCTTGCGAAAGCCAGCTTCAAACTTGCGCGCCAACGAAACAAAATCTGAACTTTGAAATCAGCATTCTGAAATTTCACAATGCCCTTCCACTTCGTCAACAAGCCGTCGCTGGTCGCCTACGTGACGTCGGGTGATCCGGACCTCGCCACCACCCGCGACGTGGTGCTCGCCGCCATCAAAGCCGGCGCCAGCGTGATCGAACTGGGAGTTCCCTTCAGCGATCCGGTCGCCGACGGCCCGGTCATCCAGAGAGCAAGCGAGCGCGCACTCAAGCACGGTACGTCTCTCGAGCAAGTCTTGAAGCTCGCCGCCGAGATTCGCGAAACCTCGCAGTCGGTTGGCTTGATCATCTTTTCGTATCTGAATCCAATGCTGCAGATGGGCCTCGACAAATTCTGCAAGATCGCCAGACTGGCCGGTGTTGACGGCGTGCTCGCCACCGACTTGCCCGTCGAAGAAGCGGACCTTTACCTCGCCGAGCTTCGCAAAAATGATCTTGCTGCGATTTTCCTGGCCGCGCCCACCAGCCCCGACGAACGACTGAAACGAATCGCCGCCGCCTCGAGCGGATTCGTCTACGCTGTCTCACGCACCGGCGTTACGGGTCAGCGCAAGCAGGTGTCCGACGACGCACAAGCCCTCGTTCGTCGCTTGCGAAAATTTACCAAGCTTCCCATCGCGGTCGGCTTTGGCATCTCGACCCCTGACCAGGTTGCGTCTGTCGGCAAATACGCCGAGGGCGCCGTTGTCGGCAGCGCAATTGTTGAAACCATCGAGCGCAATCCGGGAAGAGAAGCCGTGAGTGTGGGAGAATTCATAACGCAGCTGTGCGCGGCCAGCACGCAGCCGTCGACTCCTCAGCGATCCGTGAAAGTTGTCTGAGATCTTGTCCCGTGTTTCACATTCGTTGTTCACCGCTGTTGGCAATACGAGGATTTAAGCTGAGAGCTGATGGCTGAAAGCTGAAAGCTTCTTCCATGGACATCGCAGATTGGCGAACGAAAATCGATGAGATCGACCGCAAGCTGGTCGAGATGCTGAACCTGCGCGCGGAAGCCGCGCAGGAAATCGGACGATTGAAGCGCACCTCCGACATGCCCATCTACGAACCCGATCGCGAGCGAACGGTGCTGGCCCAGGTACAAGAAGCGAACCGCGGGCCGTTGCAACATCGTCATCTGCTCCAAATTTATGAGCGCATCATGGACGTGATGCGGAACATCCAGAAAGACGAGATTGTCGGTGACAACAAAATCACCGCTGCCGGTGATACTGAAATGGATGCCGATGTTCAGGATTGATAAATGTCGTGCGTTGCATTCAGGAGTCTCACAAAAAAGTTGACATGAATGCACGAACGACAAGTACAAAGTTAAGTAGCTAGTAGCTACGAGCCAGGAGCTAGAAGCGCCTTCTTATGATCGTTGCGATGCAGGAATCCGCGACTGAAGCTCAGATCCAGAATGTCATCGATCATCTCGTGACTCTGGGCTTCGAGGTGCACCGCTCCACCGGAGCCCGGCAGACCGTGCTGGGCGCGGTCGGCGCGCGTGCGGACGTAGACATCCGAAATTTCGAATTGCTGCCCGGTGTGCAGGAAGTACACCGGATCAGTTCGCCCTACAAGCTCGCAGGACGATCGTTCCGCCCCGAGGGCACCATCGTCCGCCTTCGCAACGGCGTCGAAATCGGCGGCAAAGAAGTTGTCGTCATGGCGGGGCCATGTTCAATCGAATCGCGCGAGCAGATATTACTCGTTGCGCAACAAGTCGCCGACGCGGGCGCGCGCCTTCTTCGCGGTGGCGCCTTCAAACCGCGCTCCTCTCCGTATTCCTTCCAGGGCCTCGGAGAAGAAGGCCTGAAGATGATGCATGAAGCCGCCGACAAAGCCGGCCTGCTCGTCATCAGCGAGGTCATGGAAATCTCACAGATCCCGCTCATGCAGCCTTACGTCGATGTCTTCCAGGTGGGCGCGCGCAATATGCAGAATTTCAATCTGCTGCGAGAGCTCGGCAAAGTCCGCAAGCCTGTTCTCTTGAAGCGCGGAATCGCCGCAACTATCGAAGAGTTGCTGCTCTCGGCCGAATACATTATGGCGGGCGGCAATTACGACGTGATCCTCTGCGAGCGCGGCATCCGCACCTTCGAAACTTACACGCGCAATACAATGGACATCTCGGCCATCCCGATCATCCACAAGCTCTCACATCTGCCGATGACCGCCGATCCGTCGCATGGCACCGGGCGCCGTGACAAAGTGGCTCCCATGGCCCGTGCGGCCGTTGCCGCGGGCGCCGATGCATTGCTGATCGAAGTCCACAGCAATCCCGACAAGGCGCTCTCCGACGGAGCGCAATCGATGTTCCCCGACCAGTTCTCCGCGCTAATGAAAGAACTTAGAGTAATCGCGCCGGCTGTAGGACGCACGATTCCATAGCCTCACCTCAACAACAATATCCATTCATGCCCATTCGACGAATCACGATCATCGGCAACGGACTGATTGGCGGATCACTCGGACTGGCGCTGAAGAAGCACAAATTCGCCGGCCGTATCGTGGGCTGCGATCGCGCACCCGTGCTCGAGCGCGCCCAAGAAAAGGGCGCCATCGACGAAGGCTTCACCAATCCTGCCGACGCCATGCACGGCAGCGAATTGGTCGTCCTCGCTGCGCCCGTTGTCGCGATCATCGATCTCATCGAGCGCCTCGGCCCCGCGATGTCTGCCAAAAGCTTGCTTGTCGATGTGGGGAGCACCAAGGCAGAAGTCACAGCACGCGCCGTCAAAGTCCTCGGAAAGGCCGCCAGTCAACGATTCCTGGGGACCCACCCCATGGCGGGTAAAGAACAAGCCGGGGTCGAATTTGCCGACCCCGATCTGTTTCACGGCGCCGCATGGTTCTTCACCCCTCTGCCCGGTCAGGATATCTACAAAGGATTGAGTGGCGAGTTCCTCGACTGGGTCGAAAAGATCGGCGCCCGCGTCGCGACTCTTCCACCACAGGAACACGATGAGCTATGCGCCTGGATCAGTCATCTGCCGCAGATGATTTCCACCGCGCTGGCCGCGTCTCTCGTCGAGCAGTTCGGCCCGCAAGCGCCTCTGCTCGAAGCCGGCGGCCGCGCTCTCCGCGAGATGACCCGCATCTCGTCGAGTCCCTACTCGATGTGGCGCGACATCGCCATCACCAACAAGAAAAATATCGCCGATGCGCTTCTTCAACTCGAACAGCGCCTCGCGCACATCCGCGAAAATCTCGACTCGCGCGAACTGGCGGCAGAATTCGAAAAGGCACACGAACTCAAGAAAATTTCGACGCGGAAACCGGGAGATATTGTGAAGAGCAAGGGCTGAAAATGTTTTCTCTGTGGCTCCGTGCCTCCGTGGTGAGATTTTCCATTACAATCGCACTGCAATGAACAAGGTCGTTGCCAGCGCCGAAGAGGCTATTCAAGACGTATTCGACGGAGTCACCATCATGGTGGGCGGCTTCGGACTCTGCGGCATGCCCGAGAACCTCATCCGTGCGCTCGCGAAAAAAGGCGTGAAGAACCTGACAACCATCAGCAACAACGCCGGCGTCGACGGCTTCGGCATGGGACTGCTGCTGGCCAACGGCCAGATCCGGCGCCACATCGGCACCTACGTCGGCGAAAATAAATTGCTCGAGAGCATGGTGCTGAACGGCACTGTCACACTCGACCTCGTGCCGCAAGGAACATTCTCCGAGCGAATTCGCGCTGGCGGCGCAGGCATCCCGGCGTTCTTCACCCCGACCGGCGTCGGAACTTTGGTTGCCGAAGGAAAAGAGACGCGCGAGTTCGACGGCCGTGTCTACGTCATGGAGCGCGCGCTGAAAGCCGACTTCGCTTTCATCAAGGCATGGAAAGGCGACAAGTGGGGCAATCTTGTCTACCGCAAGACTGCCCGAAACTTCAACCCGATGATGGCGACTGCGGCCAAGGTCACGATCGCCGAAGTCGAAAATCTGGTCGAAGTCGGCGAACTCGATCCCGACAGGGTCCACACCCCCAGTGTCTTCGTGAAGCGAATTTTTCAGGGACAGCTGTTCGAACGCCGCATCGAACGAAAGACGACAAGAAAGGCGAGTTAGCCGCAGGTCTGAGGGCGACGAAACCCGAAACTGGAAACGAAGTTTGTTTTGACAATTCCTGTTAATAGTGAATCGTTCTTCAACTGAGAACTGAGAACTGTCCCCGTGCCAACGACCAACGACCGACAACCACCGACCGCGAAGCGCCCCAAGGATCTCGAAAAGCGCGACCGCATCGTCAAGCGCATCGCGCGCGAATTGCGTGACGGCTTCTACGTAAACCTCGGCATCGGTATGCCGACGCTTGTCGCGAACTGCGTGCCCGAAGGCATGCATGTCATCCTGCAAAGCGAGAACGGCATGCTCGGCATCGGCCCCTACCCAATCGAGGGCCAAGAAGACGCCGACCTCATCAACGCCGGCAAAGAAACGGTCAGTGAGATCTCCGGAACCGCCTACTTCTCGAGCGCGGATTCTTTCGCGATGATTCGTGGCGGGCACATTGACCTCAGCGTTCTCGGCGCTATGGAGGTCGACGAACAAGGCAACCTCGCCAACTGGATGATCCCCGGGAAAATGGTGAAAGGCATGGGCGGCGCCATGGACCTGGTTGCCGGCGCCCGCCGCGTGGTCGTCGCGATGGAACACACGACCAGAGACGGTCAACCCAAAATTCTCAAGAAGTGCACGCTGCCCCTCACGGGAGTGAAAGTCGTGAACACCATTGTGACCGAGATGGCCTACATCCAGGTCACGCCCGAGGGTCTGCGGCTTGAGGAAGTCGCGCCCGGCTTGACTGCAGACGACGTGCAACGTGCCACCGAACCGAAGCTCATCGTCAGTCCCGATCTCAAAACCATGCAGGGCTGCTAAGTCTCCGCTCTGCCTGTCACCGGCGCATACCCAACTCGTGATTTTCGACGGAGCTATTCACCGAGAACTAGCGCTCGCATGATCGCCTGCACGTGAATGCGCGCGCCATCAATATGTGGGAAATCAGTGTTTGCCTCATTGAAGACCAAAGATAGATCGGTCCCCGCGAGAACGATCGCCTCCACGCCGTCGCGCTCAATCAGCCTGAACGCCAATTCACGAAGGTCCCGGTACTGTTGATCGGTCCCGTGTTGCACATTCGCCATCGCAAGATACGTCTCATGAACGGAGCTGATCTCCTCAGGCCGAGGCAGTACGACCTCGACGCCTGTCAATTGCCCGAACATCTGGCTTTCGACGCTGAACCGCGTACCGAACATCGCCACGCGCTGAAGCTTCCTCGCCCGAATCTCCTGCGCAACGACATCGATCAAATTCACAATCGGAATCGGCGACAACCGCACCAGTTCTGTCACACAGATATGCGGTGTGACCGCCGGAATCGCCGCGATCTCCGCACCCGCACTCGCCATCCGTGAAATCAGTTTTGCGAGATAGTCAGCCAGTTGCGCGGTTCTGCCAGCGCCAGCATCGCCGAGGACACGCTGCATGTCGGCGTGAACCATGACGATGTTGGGCACGACACCGAGCGCCGCATGCGCCTTCACCAACTCCCGGTAGTAGTGGACGGTCGCTCCCACACCGAGACCGCCGACTAGTCCCAGGCATCGCGATTGTTTACCGTCGCTCAGTCAATCCGCCGATCTGCCACTCCGATGTTCATATCGATGCAACTAACCAACAAAAAACTCCTCCACGCACGGGCGCGGAGGAGTTCTAAACCATAAATGCGCGGCTAGAACGTCAGCTTCGCCGAGAACTGTATCCCGCGCGGGCCGCCGCCACCCAGGAACGGATTGCCGATCCCCACGTCGCCTGTCGCGCCTAGACCATAAAACTGCCCCGCGTGCGTTCCGTCCGACGCATTCGGCGCACCGATATCTGCGATGAAGTTCGGCATCGCCGGATTGGCAAAGTTAGGATGGTTGAACAGGTTGAAGAAATCCACGCCGATCAGCAAATTCACGCGCTCCGTGATGGGAGTGTTCTTGGCGATTGAGAAATTCAGTTCCTTGAAGCTGGGGCCCTTGAGCGAGTTGCGCCGCAGCGAACCGAAGTGCCGACTCCCGGGTACGCAATTGGTCTCGTCTGCACTTCCGTCGTTAAGAGTATTGCCCCAAGTGCACGGCGCCGCAAAGGCGGACAGGTCGATATACTGCAAAGGATTGCTCGAGTAACGCGGAGTCCCGATCTGATCTGGACGATCGAAGCCTTCACCCGCACCCGAATAGTCCCCCTCGAATTCGTAGTTCAACTGCCACGGCTGACCATCCTGCAGATTGAGAATTCCGTTGACCGACCAGCCGCCCGTCAATCGCTTGTGATCACCCATGAAGGTGGGAAATGCATAACCGAAGTTCCAGGTGAAGCGCCGCCGAATGTCAAAGCTCGAGTTTCCACGATCCCCGGCTGGGATGGTGCTGTTCTGCGGTTGCGCCTGATTTGGCAGAAATTCTTCGAGATCACTTGCCGTATCAATTGAGTGCGACCAGACGAAGTTCGCCTGCGTCGTCAATCCATGCCATCCGCTCACCTTCAGGCTCGTCTGCAGCGCGTGATAGATCGAGTTGGCCGATGACTTCTCCTGGTCCAGATAGAAGGCGGCTGCATAGGGCCGAGGCACACCGTAACCCGACGGGCAATAGACCTTGTTTGGAATGTCGGGAACGCAGGCCAGATCAGCCGCAGTAATCTGAGCCTGGTTGGGCTGGTTGATGTCATAAAACTGAAAGAGTTTTGTTCCCTTCGTGCCCACGTATCCGACCTGCAGCACAGCCTTGCTCGTGAGTTGCTGCTGCACGTTCAGATTAAAGTTTTGTATGTACGGCGTGCGCATGTTCGGATCTGCAGCGAAGAAATCGCCGTTCGGCCCGAACCCGCTGTACACAGGAGACCCAGCCGCTAACGCGGTCGTGTTCGCACTGCCGAAGAGGAGAGACGACCCCGGATACGCCGGCCCCGGACAGAACACGCAATTCCACGGCAGGTGGCCAAGGAAGATATCCTGCGAGAACGCATCGTAGAACAGGCCCCATCCGCCGCGGATGACGGTCTTTCCTTTGCCCGTGGTGTCGTACGCGAATGCAATTCGCGGCGCAAAATTGTTGTAATCGGGGTTGTAGAGATTCGACCGCCCACCGCTGGTGCCCACTTGCACGATCGCATCGCTCGCGGGATCAAAGCTCCAGAAAAGATTGTCCTTCTCCTTCACTACGCCGAAGTAATCCCAGCGCATTCCTAGGTTCAATGTCAGCTTCGGATTTATGCGAAAACTGTCCTGCACGTATAGACCGTGGCTATTCTCGGACGTGTGCCGCCGCGTGAAGCCTGAGATTTGCGCTCCATCGTCAGGAACTCCATTGAGAAAATCAGTCAGACTCCCAAAATCGAGTGTTCCGCGGAAGTTGTGATCGATCACATGCATGATCGTCGTCCGCCGGAATTCATACCCGAACTTCAGATCGTGGCGTCCTCGCTTCCACGAGTAGTTGTCAACAAAATGAAGGTTTGTGTCGACACGATTGCGCGGCACCGATGACGTCGCTCCAATCTGCGAAAAACTTGCCATCGTGATCGCCGGAAGCCCGTAGTCAGACGGCCCAACGCCCGTGTCCAGACCGATCGAACTCGGATTGAAAGTGTGATCCTCGGGCAGGAAGCCTTCCGCGAAGCGATTCCATCCGAAACGCGCTTCGTTTACCTGGGCTGAATTTACGACCTTTACCCACGATAGCGAAACGAGTTGCACACGAGTCGGAGTCACCGTGTTGAAACCGGGCAGCAACCCGCCGCCCAGCTGCGCGAACGGAAAACTCTGGTCGCTGTCGCCGAAGTAATAGCGGCCCGTGAGCATGTTGCTTGCATTAAAGTTGTGATCGATCTTCGCAATCATGCTATCCACGCGATTCTTGAAGTGCGTCGACGTCGCCAGATTCGGAACGTCGGGACAACCAATATCGAATCCCTCGCCTGGCAGACTCGGAGTGAACGTCACATTGATATTCGGTGTCGGCCACGGATTCCTCGCCAATAGCGCTGTCGTCACCGCGTTCGGAGTGCCGATGGCCGCTTCATCCGCTGCGATCTGCCGCGGATCCGGCACACAACTCGTTCCCGCCTGCGCGCCCGTCTCGCGCTGACCTTCGTAGTTCACATAGAAGAACGTTTTGTCTTTGACAATCGGGCCGCCGAACGAGCCGCCAAACTGATTGTTGTGAAAAGGATTTTTGCCGCCCGCACTGTTGAAATAGTTCCTCGCGCCGAGGCTGCCGTCGCGCCAGAATTCAAGCAGCGATCCATGCCATTGATTCGTTCCGCTCTTGGTCACGATGTTTACGATCGCGCCCGAATTTCTTCCATATTCTGCTTCGTAGTTCGAGAGCACGCGTAGTTCAGCCACCGCGTCGATCGGCAGAATGGTCGCCGGATCTCCGAACACTCCTGCTTCATTGATGGCCGGATCGTTTCGATAGCCATCGTTCATGTCCGTTCCATCCAGCAAGAAGTTGTTCGATCGTCCGCGCGAGCCATTCATCGAAAATGTTCCGTAAGATCCCGGCGAATCAGATATCTGGTCCGGCGATCCCGCTACTCCGGGGTTCAGATAGATCAGCTTGGTGTAGTCCCGGCCATTCACGGGCAACGTTTCGATCGTGTCGCTCGTCAGCGTCCCTCCAAGTTCGGCCGATGTTGTATCCACGATCGGCAACTGGTCGGCCGATACCTCCACGCGTGTCGAAACTTCGCCGGTCTTCAACGCGGCGTCCACCCTTCTCTCTGTCGCCACATCGACCGTGACTCCGTTCGCCACGAACGTCTGAAAGCCGCTCTGTGTGATCGTGACGTTATAGGCTCCGATCGGCAGTTCCGGGATACTGTAGCTGCCATCGGCGCTCGTGTCGGTCGTTCTCTCCAGACCTGTGCTGGTGTTGCGCACGGTGACCTTGGCACCTGTCACTACGGCGCCGCTCGCATCCGTCACTGTTCCCAGGATTGTCCCGCGAAACGTCTGTGCCGCCAGGCTCGCCGCCGCTACCACTACAAACGTCCATACCATCCGCAATTTCATAGGGATCTCCTCGTCACCCTCTCACTGGTCTGTCGCGTCAAAGTCCTCGCATCTTACTGTCTTGCAAGGACTTGCCCACACGAAGAACGTCTAGCCGCATTTCTATTCAAGCTGTTTCGGATCGATGCTCAGAAGCGATCAAGCATCCCGTCTGCCACAGAGGTTTGCGAGCACCGTCAAAATTTCCATCCGAATGATCTCGCAAATGTGAAGTAGACCGGCGCCGCCGACCGCTCCGAGCAACGGCACAATTGCTCGTCTGTGGATTGAACATGAGGCGCCCAAGCGTAATCAAAGAGGCAAAGGGAGTCAACTTCTCGAAATGCTTTGGTCGCTAATACCGTCTCGGTTACAATGTGTGGGCCCCGCAGCCGTCTCTCCCGGGGTTTTCCGGAGCACATCATGGTTCGCTGGATCGCGTTCGATGACGATACCGCTGAAGCCGTAGTGAGCCGGCTGCGTCGCGGCGCCGCGGAAATTCAACACAGTGCGCCCATCGACGCGGCTCTCCGATCCGACGGATCCGCAGTCCTGGTGCTCCCTTCGTGCACGCCTGGCAAGCTTTTAATCGCGACGTTCGTCGCGCACAAAAAAGCTTTGCTTCCGCCGAAGGAAGAAAGAGTTGAGCGACACATCCCGCTCCCCGTCGTCTCGCACGCTACGCTGAAGAAGGGCCCGGCATCCACCGCCAAGCAATCGTGGTGGCGCCGACTAGGTGCGTAAGTTTTCGACCCGACCTAAGCTTTCCAGTCCAATGAACCGCGTCGTCGCCGTCTTTTCTTTGCGTCTTAGCGTTTAGTTTTGTCCGCGCCTATGCGGACATTCTCTTCGTCTCTGCGATAGATGCGCCTTCTCTCGGTACTCGGGACTCGGTACTCACAACTCGGTACTCGCAAATCACGCGACCATCGCAGGCGCCGGCCGGAATCGCCTCGAAGCCAGCACCATCAACACGACAAAAACTGCAAGCACGAGCAACTGCGCAACCAGGAAGGGTGGCTCCTTCTGCGTCGGAGCAAGCGCTTTGAGCGCAGGAATTTTCATGAACGCCTGCACCACTCCGGCGAAACAATTCAGATAGAGAGCAATCACCGCGCAAATCACGTACGTTCGCCGCCACCCGCCGGCCAGATGAAATGCATAGCGGCCAAGAATCGCAAGCGCCAGCACGATCAAAGAAATAATTCCGACCTTGTGCGAAGGCAACAGATGCTCAAACGGAAACATGAACCCCGTGACGCTGGTCAGCACCGTGGTCGTCAGAAAAATCGCCGTCAAGCCGCTTTCCCGACAGCATCCCCTGGACGAGGATCAATCCCGATCCAATGCCAGCGAGGCTGATCAGCACAGGCAACAACGTAAACGTCGATGTACTCATTCCCAGAATCATGAAACCCTCCCTGCCTGAATTTTTGCTGGAGACCCCGGAGGCGCATCATGGTGCGCTTGCCCCGGCGAGTGTGGGGGGATCAACGAAAGCTCTCGTAAATGAGGAGAGGACGTCAGCAGTTGAGTCAAGCTGACGTCCTCAAAAAGCGGCCTGAAATGTAACTAGGGAACCTCTAGAACACGAACGCTACGCCGCCACGCACCGATCGCGCGGAGGGCACTAGGTACACAGTGCGGTGATCCTGCCCCATGACTGGAACGTAGCCTTCCGCCATCAGGTTGCGCAGGTCCAGCATCGCCTCCATGTGAATCGGCAGGAAACCGAATCCGGGCAGAGGCTGCCGTATGAAGACGTTCAAGTACGGATCCGACTGTCCGGGCCCTGCGTTGAACATATCGACAGGAGTCAATCCTCGCCCATTCACCCACCCGTACGAGGTAGTCCACTGCGTCTTGCATCCGGGGACGTGGCCGCTTAACTTGGCTGAGACTGCATGTCGCCTCACCGTCGCGAGCGACTCACGGGCCTCTTTCAGCTCCACGTCGGGCTTTGACAAGTCGAGAACGCCGCCATAGGCATAATCCAGCGTAGCCGTGAGATCCGAGGCCAGCTTGCGCTGTACAACCAGCCGCACGCCATTGGTCTCCAGATCGCGGCCCTGGTACGAGAACGTACCCGAATCCACGTCGGGCAGCAGTTCCCCGCCGCCGGCACCCACCGCACCGACTCCGGTCAGAACCGTGTTGTCGACCTGATCCGAGAAATAAGCCGCCTGGATGTTGGTGTTCCCGATTCGCCGCGAGAACGAAACTTCCTGGTGATGCGCATGCTCGAGCGCCGGCGCGAAGCTCGCGATGCTCACACGCGGCGCCGCATCGCCCAAATCGACCGAGTCCACGTCATTATCCCGACCAATGCTGCTCGAAGGACGCGTGCTCGCGTAGCGGTACTCCAGAACCGTATTCGGTGACAGGTGCAGATCCGCAGTTCCAAACGGACGAAACGCCGTGAACCTGCCCATGAACTGCACCGTCTGCAGCTCGCTACCAAACTTCAACTCAAGGACGTTCCCAACCGTGAAGTTGTCTCTCGTCGTCAGCCCGACCGCCTGCAGTCCCTGCATGTGCATGCCGCCATCGGGAGGGGCGAGACGCCGCACCGTAAGCGCTACCTGAGATTGCGAACCTGTCTCGCTGTGGTGCGTATACGAAGTACGCAGGATGGCTGCGCCAGCACCCTGTCCATAGCCGACATTCGCAGCCAACCCAACCGAATCGTTTCCCATCACCTTCTGCTCGATTGAGAACCCGCTGCTCATGTCCGAAGAGCCGTCATAGCCTTCGGCAGGGGCACCGGCCAGAAACGACAAACTCGCTTTCAGATCGCGGCCGCCAGCCTCTCCCTTTGTCGCCATCGCAACCGGATCCTGCTCATCCAGCACTCGCAAGATCGGGCGGTTCGACATCGAACGCAACGTCCACTTCCAATCGTCATCGTCTTCCGGACCACGCAGCGGGCCCAACTTCATCGCTTCGAACAGCGTATTCAGTGTGACATTGACGGTCATCGATGACCCAGGGCGAAGACCGATCTTGTCGCGAAGAGCGGGAAGGAATGAGGGTGCCGTAACTTTCAGAGCGTACGTTCCGGGAATGAGATCGGCGATGTTGTAGAAGCCGCGTTCGTCTGTGAACACTTTCAGGTCGTGCGCAGCGGCGCCCAAAACCTCAACCATCGCGCCCATCTGCGGCACCCCAGCGCCATTCCGTACGTACCCAGAGATCGACCCGGGCTTATCCATCGCAGCCGACGGGAAAGCCAGTCCGGCAATGAGTGCCAAGAACCCGAGCTTTTGGAACATCACACCACCTCAGGAGTCAAGCAAACTATTCCACGGCAAATGTCGCCGTTGGTCCGACGGTCTGCTTGGAGATGTTGTCGTTCACTTTAATCTCAATCTGGTAAATCCCCGGTTCAAGGTTCGCCGCGGCCAGACTCTTTTGCAGCGTAACCTGGTCCCCCACATTCCCCATTTGATCAGTCGACTCGGTCGAGTGCACGACCGCCTTGTTGGTGGCCATGTTTACGACGTCGTACGAGAACGTGGCCGATGGTTTATGCGTTTTTTCGTCTACTGTCAAGTTGTAGACCTGCATCCAGAAATTCATCTTCTGGCCACGCTTGAACGCGATCGGCTTTCCGTCCGCAGGCTGCACTCGCGGCCGGACCTTCATCGTCCCGATTACAAAGCTCCCGGTGCCGATGTCTTTCGTCGCTACCGGATACATCTGGTCCGCCACAATCAAGCTCGACGCGGCCAGGCGGTCGTCGCTGAAGTCCGGGATCATCAGGCTCTTGCTCCAGTTCCCTGCCCGATCGCCGTTGACGTCTTTCACGACGATGTCGAGCCGATAGTGTCCCGGCTTCAATGGCAATGCCTTCCAATAGACCTGCGAATTCTCTGCGGTCTTCGGAAGCAGTTCCGCAGGCACATCCACCTGCACCGTGTCTTCAAAGGTCTGCGCGATGCGGCCGCTCAGCGTCGTAACACGGCCGAAAATATTCACCGTCCCGCGCTGGACGCCGTCTTTGTTCGCGAACGTGATATCACGATTCTTGATCTGAATTGTCACTGGCGTGAGCACCGTGTCGCTGGTGACCTTCACGAAGTCGGCCCGCACGTCGAACGGCATCAGGTTGACGCTGATTTTGTGGGTGACGATTTCTTCCAGATCCTTGAACTTCACCGCCGGAGGCTTATTCAGCTTCGCGTATGTCTCCAGGCGATCGAATTGTTTCGACTGCAGATCCGAATTGAAAGGCCCTGCACCCAGCCGCTCCAAACCACCATTGAACCGGTCCGCCTTCGACGACATGCCCATCTGCTCATAAAGCGTCAGACCGGCGTTCGGCGTGTAGAGCAGCGCGTCCTTTTCGGAGCGGTCGATCGTCATGTGATAGTCGCCGCACATGCATGTATCGACGAACTCGATGATGATTTCCTGCCCGACTCCCTCCAAGTACCGGTAGCGCCAATCTTCAAACGGGAAGGTCGAAGTCTCGCCGCCGCCTTCTTCCATCGGCCGTTCGTACGTTCCGCCCGAAGGATGCGAGTCGATTTCGTCCGCCGGACCGTACATGATGTACATCCGGCCCCGGTCGGTCTTCCATCCCGGAATACCGGCAGCAAAATGCTCGTTCGCATACGCAATGCGCCGATAGTGTTCTTCCTTGAATTCGTTTTCGATGGTGTCGGGCGTGGGATCGCGGCGCTGCCAGAAGGCTTCAATGAACTGATCGCGCTCTTCGTCGTTTGAAAGCTGCTTGAATGCTGAGCGCTCTTCGTCAGTGATAATCCAGCGCACGTCCTCGTCGAGCCACTTCTTGTAGGCGCCGCTGACCTCTTGCTTGAATCGCTTCTCGTTGGCTTTCTTCTCCGCGGCACTCAGCGGACGCTTCAAAGGATCAGCCGCATCGGCTGCATCCTTCGCTTCTTTGGCAGCCTTGGCAGATTTCGGTTTTGTGGGAGCTTGATCCGCGGGCTTGGCGCTGTCTTGAGAATTTGCGTCGGACTTGGTGGCCGCAGATTGATCCGCAGGCTTGCTGGCATCGGGCGCTGATTGTGTGGCGGTGTTGTCGGAAGGTGTGGATTTTTGGTCTTGCTGCGCGTAGACGGTCGTTAGCCCCACCAGGCACACACACAAAGTGACGAGCAGGTCAAAAAGACGCTGACGGAAAACTACCTGGGTCATGACGGGGGCACTCCTTACCGACACACGCGTCTTTAAATTGTACGGTCTTTTCGGTTGGCAAGGCAAGGTAAGTCTCGCCTCTAGAGTGTATTGTGAAGCCGGGCTGCCCTTCGGGGTTGCCTTGTCGTGGGCCTCCCTCGCGTAAAAACTTGCTGAATTCCCGGAGGGTTTGAGGGTTATAATTGCGGGTTTGCACCCGGTTCACCGGCTTGGGGATGATAGCTTCTCGGGCCTTATCCACCTCCTCGGGAACTTCCCAGCCCTGTCGAACGTAACTTATCCTGTGAGACCTTTTGCCGGCTCGTGTTCTGCGTGCAAACAGGGCGACCACACATAATCGATTGGGTATCGCCTTGATCTTCAATCTGTTGGCGACTATCCCATACGGCCCCGAAACTCCTGGACCGCATGGGATGGGTGCAAGCAGGAACGGATTCGGCAGGAAACGATGAAGACGTGGAAGAAAGTAGCGATAGGAGTCGGCGCAGCGCTTCTCTTGGTCATTCTGGTGGCGGTTGGTGTCCATCAGAGCAACAAGGGTGTTGTCACGGTGCAGACTGGGAAGGCCCAGAAACAGGACCTCTCGTCGATCGTGAGCGCATCGGGCGAGATCAAGCCTAAGACGTATGTGAACATCGGCGCCAACGCGTTCGGAAAGATCACGCACCTTTACGTGCGCGAAGGCGACCGGGTCAAGAAAGGCCAGATGCTGGCGCAATTGGAGAATGTTCAGTCCGCTGCCGACGTGGCCGCCACCAAGGCCTCTCTGGACGCCTCGCGCACAGATGCGACAGCCGCCGAAGCCAATCTGAACACGGCCAAGGCGGACTTGAACCGCGCCAAGGCCGATTACGAGCGCGCCCACCTTGATTGGGACCGTGGCGAAGGCCTCTACAAGGCGGGAGTCATCTCCAAAGCCGATTACGACACGCGAAAGGCAACCTGGCAGACCGCCGAAGCGGGGGTAGCGCAGGCCGAAGCGCGCGTCGCCCAGGCAAAAGCGCAAGTCGATTCTGCCCAGGGACACATTGTGCAGACCGATGCAACGCTCACCCGAATGAATGACGTTCTTCAGAAGACCGAATACGTGGCGCCGTTCGCGGGCGTCATTACGAACCTTCCTGTGCGTGAGGGAGAGACCGTCGTCATCGGCATACAAAACGCACCGGGCAGCACCTTGATGACGCTTGCCGACATGTCCGTCATCACCGCCGAGGTGAAAGTCGACGAAACCGACATCGTTAACGTCGAGATGGGACAGCCCGCCGAAGTTACGATCGATGCAATTCCCAAAAAGATCTTTCACGCCAGGGTGACCGAGATCGGCAACAACGCGATCGTACGATCCACCGGTGTTTCGACATCTCAGTCCACGTCGGCGAGCCAGGAGGCGAAAGACTTCAAGGTCGTAGTAACGCTGACGGATCCGCCTGAAGATCTGCGGCCGGGCCTCTCAACCACTGCCAAGATTACTACCGCGACAAGAAGCAGCGCACTGACGATTCCGATTCAGGCCATCACCCTTCGCCGGCAGGAAGATCTGGAAACTTCCGAAAAAGGATCGGTGCAGGCAGCCGCTCCGCAAAAAGATGCACCCAAGGACAAGAAGAACGACGAAATCCAGGGTGTGTTCGTTATTCGCAACAAGAAGGCCGAGTTTATTCCCGTTCAAACTGGAATCAATGGCACCACCGATACCGAAGTGCTCAACGGTCTGAAAGAAGGCGACGAAATCGTGACGGGCAGCTACAAAGTCTTGCGCACCATGAAGCCCGGCACGAGCGTCAAGATCGATAACTCAGCTCCGAAGAAGGACGAAAGCAGTTCATGATTTCGGACTTTGAGGAATTTTCAAGGCTCACTACGAGTGGGGTGGCTCGTCCAAACGGAAGCCGTCCAGACGGGAGAAAGTAAGTGTCCCTAGAGGACCAGGAGAGGAAGAAAATGGCCACTGCTGAAGTGCTGAATTTCTCACAGCCCGCCGTGTCGGCTCCTCCGCAGCAATGCATGATCGCGACCGAGGACCTGTGGAAGACGTACGACATGGGCTCGGAGCAGCAGGTGCATGCCCTGCGCGGCGTCAATCTGCGTATCGCCAGAAACGAATACGTCGCCATCATGGGACCCTCCGGATCGGGCAAGTCGACGCTGATGAACCTGATCGGATGCCTCGACTCTCCTTCGAAGGGGAATTACTGGCTGAACAACCAGCTGGTCAGCGAACTCGACGACGATGAACTGGCGCGCATCAGAAACAAGGAAATCGGATTCGTCTTCCAGACGTTCAACCTGCTCGCCCGCGCCACCGCGCTCCACAACGTCGAATTGCCACTGATTTACGCAGGCATTCCCGCGGAAGAGCGCATCGCGCGCGCGCAAAGCGCTCTCAGCGCGGTCGGCATGGAACAGCGCATGTCGCACAAGCCCAACGAACTCTCCGGCGGTCAACGCCAGCGCGTGGCCATTGCTCGCGCCCTGGTCAATAAACCTTCGATCATCCTCGCCGACGAACCGACCGGCAACCTCGACTCGCAGACCGGTAACGAAATCATGGCGTTGTTCGATCGCTTGCAGGCCGAAGGCAACACGATCGTGCTCGTCACGCACGAACACGACATCGCCGAATACGCGCACCGCGTGATTTACATCAAAGACGGCGTTATCGCCGGGGACGAGCGCAAGCAGCGGAATTAGGTGTTCGGTGTTCGGTCTTCGGTATCAGGTGACAGGTCTCAGGAATCTGGGACCTGTTTTCATTTGGGAATCTGTTTCCGACCGAAATGTGGCGCCTCCAAGCCCAGAGTGTGCGAACCCCAGCGGCACCAAC
>Ga0126381_100002421_pt1 | contig 20162 bp, 17 predicted proteins | sample PanSoiMetPlot_28_FD_96465 | JGI IMG/M metagenome (GOLD analysis project Ga0126381, IMG submission 96465) | Tropical forest soil microbial communities from Panama - MetaG Plot_28 | ecosystem: Environmental > Terrestrial > Soil > Tropical forest > Bulk soil | place: Panama | collected 2016-02-17
CGCCTTCGTTCAACTGGAAAAGGAAACTTGACGACGCGACGATTGCGCGGTTCCAACGCGAGCTCGGCGCGATGGGATATAAGTTCCAATTTGTCACCCTAGCCGGGTTTCACGCGCTGAACTACAGCATGTTCAAATTGGCCCGAAGTTACAAAGAGCGCGGTATGTCTGCCTACTCTGAGTTACAGGAAGCCGAGTTTGCTGCTGAGGTAGATGGATATACAGCGATGCGGCATCAACATGAGGTCGGTACTGCCTATTTTGATGAGGTAAGTCAGGTGATCTCCGAAGGCGACTCATCGACGACTGCCTTACACGGTTCTACTGAAAGAGAGCAATTCCATTAATCCAGCCACAAGAATAAATCGGACCAGGGACGATTCTATCGGCCTCGTCCCGCGGATGCGGGAAGGCTTCGACCGAGCTCAGCCGAGCGGCGCGCTCCACGGGACATGAACCGCGAACCCAACACCGCAAGACTAACTGATAGCCGGTTGGCGGCTGTTTGCGCGAACGCGGTTTACCGGGCTTTTCTGAACTATCAAGGGGAGTTCCACATCATCACTCGCCGAGCTGGAGACCGGTTCTTGTGCCGAAATTGGCCTGGCGCCTACGCGGACGCAGCCGAACGACTCGGGCTCTACAGCCAGGTGCTCAATGAGCTAGTCCTGACGATTCGCGGGCTGATGGGCGATCGTCTCGAGGAGAAGCCGGTCTGGGCAGCTACCAAAGCAGTCTACTCGTCGTTGATCGCGCTATGCGATGAGTGGGAAATCGCTGAGAGTTTTTTTAACTCTCTTACCCGGCGAGTGTTCACTACGGTTGGTGTCAATCAGCAGATCGAGTTTGTTGACAGCGATTTTGACGCCCCACCGACCGGCTCTTCCGGTCGTGTGCAACGCGTTTATCAGGGAACCGAACTCCCCCTCTTACTAAGAGCGATCCTAACTAAGTTAGGTTTTCCCGCGGAATATTACACCAACTTGGCCGTGGCTATCAGGGCCGCCGCTGGCCGGCTACAGAATGAGTTAGGTGGTCCGGTCGTACGGATTGAGATGGCGGAAAATGTCTTCTTTCGCGGAAAGAGCGGTTACTTGGTCGGGGCTGCGTTTCGGCGCGACGATGAACGCGGGCTGCCTATTGGATTCGCTTTGCTGCACGGTGAGGCCGGAATCACCCTCGATGCTATGCTCCTGGGGGAGGACGACATCGCTATCCTCTTTAGCTTCACGCGTTCCTATTTTCGGGTCGATGCTCCGCGACCCCATGAGCTGGTGCGGTTTTTGAAATGGCTGATGCCACGCAAACCTTTAGCCGAACTCTATACCGCGATCGGTTACAATAAACACGGAAAGACCGAGTTCTACCGTGACTTCCTACATCACCTTGAGATTTCCGAAGATCAATTCGAGAAAGCTGAGGGAGAGCGGGGAATGGTGATGGCCGTTTTCACTCTTCCTTCCTATGATGTGGTCTTTAAGGTCATCAGGGACCGATTCGACTACCCGAAGGACTCCTCTCGAGCCGAGGTTATGCGCAAATACCGATTGGTCTTTGAGCACGACCGCGCCGGACGGTTAGTTGAGGCTTATGAATTTGAGCATCTACGCATCCCAAGCAACCGGTTCCGGCCCGAGTTACTCAAAGAGCTACAACAGAGTGTGGGTAACACGGTCAGCATCGAGCAGAATTATGTCGTAATTAAGCATCTCTATGTTGAGCGCCGGGTACGACCACTTAACCTTTATCTTGCGGAGACGAACGAATCAACCGCTCGCGCTGCGGTGCTTGACTATGGCCAAGCGGTGAAGGACCTCGCTGCGACGAACATTTTTCCTGGAGACCTCCTTCCGAAGAACTTTGGCGTCACGCGACACGGACGGGTGGTTTTCTATGACTACGACGAACTTTGCTGGCTAACCGATTGCAAGTTTCGAGAGTTACCGTTAGCCACAACCTACGAAGAAGAGATCGCAAGCGAGCCATGGTTCTTCGTGGGCGAAAACGATATTTTCCCGGAAGAATTTCCGCGCTTCCTCGGTTTTCGCGGGGTTCTTCTGAAAACCTTACTCGCCGATCATGGCGATTTGTTCGAAGCCGCGGGCTGGCGACGCGTGCAGAGTGCCCTTCGTGCCGGAAATATCCTGGATATCTTCCCCTATCGCGCTGAGAAACGGCTGTAGGGAAGGCGAATGGGGGAAACCAACGTCCCGTGGGGACCGGATGATGGTAGCCTGGCAGTTCATTGCCAGGAATCGGCGTAAGAATGGATCCGTCCCGTAAGGGTACGGTGTGATCTGTACCGTGAATTCGCCAACGCCTCGAAGAACTCCGTAGATCGATCCGAACATACCGTCCCTAACGGGACGGATCCTTTTTTGCCCCATTCCTGGCAATGAATTGCCAGGCTACGATCACCCGGTCCCTACGGGACGGCTTTTGGGATCGCCGCGTCGCCGTTTCTCCCCCACGCCCATTCGCCGTTTCGCCCCACCAACTACAACGCCATATCCTGCGGGATGCCCAGTTGGTCGCGGGCCGCAAACCAATCCGACTCTGCATCTCCCGAGCAACTCCCGCCTCCCTGGACTCGTCGGGCCCAGATCGTAAATGCGCGGTTCTGCACCTGGTTACGCAGTTCCTCCAGTTTTGATTCAGGTATTGGCGACCGCCGCTGCAAGGCTTTAGCAATTTCTGATAGCACAGAGGAATCTTCAATGGTTGCGGGTACGGTCCAAGCATCGTGATCGGCGATTTTCTTCATAGTACCGCGTAAGATTTTGCCGGACCTCGTTTTGGGCAGACGATTCACGACAATGGCGATTTTAAACGCCGCCACCGGCCCGATCTTCTCGCGCACCAGCGTGACAAGTTCCCGCTCCACTTCGGCCGGTTCTCGATCGATGCCCGCTTTGAGCACCACAAAGCCGCACGGCACTTCGCCTTTCAATTCATCTTTGACCCCAATCACCGCACATTCCGCCACATCCTGATGTGACGCCAGCACCTCCTCCATGCCGCCCGTTGACAGGCGATGGCCCGCGACATTGATGATGTCATCTGTGCGGCTCATGATGTAGAAATAGCCATCTGCATCGCGATAGCCCGCATCGCCGGTTTCATAGAACCCGGGAAATTCCCGGAGATAGCTTTCTACCATCTCGGCATCGCGCTGCCACAGGGTTGGCAAACAGCCGGGCGGCAGCGGCAATTTCACCGCGAGGGATCCCATCTGCCCAGTCGGCACCGGGTGGGCATCGGCATCGAGCACTTGCACATCATAGCCGGGCAACGGCACGGTCGGCGAGCCGGGTTTCACCGGCAACAACCCTAACCCCACCGGATTGCCGGCTATGGCCCAGGCAGTCTCAGTCTGCCACCAATGGTCAATCACCGGCACGCCTAAAATCCGTTCCGCCCAGGCGATTGTGTCAGGGTCGGCGCGCTCACCCGCCAGAAACAAGGTACGCAAGCAGGAGAGATCATAAGCGCCAAGATATTTGCCCTTTGGGTCTTCCCTTTTTATGGCACGAAAAGCCGTCGGCGCCGTGAAAAGAGCCGCGACACGATTCTCTGAAATCACCCGCCAAAAGGCCCCGGGATCAGGTGTCCCGACTGGTTTACCTTCATAGAGAATGGAAGTGCAGCCATGTAGCAACGGGCCGTAAACAACGTAGGAATGGCCGACCACCCAACCAACGTCTGACGCCGCCCAATACACTTCGCCGGGGTCAACGCCGTAGAGATTTTTCATCGTCCATTTCAGCGCCACCATATGGCCGCCATTGTCACGAACCACGCCCTTCGGTTTACCTGTCGTGCCCGACGTATAGAGGATATAAAGCGGATCGGTTGCCGCGAGTTCGACACAGGGTGCCTGCTGTCCGCGCGTTTTGGCAGCGGCCACCAACTCCGCCCAATCATGATCGTTCTCATGCAACACGGACTGTGCTTGGGGGCGCTGGAACACCAATGTGGCATGCGGCTTAAACTCTGCCAGGCTGATAGCCCCATCGAGCAGCGGTTTATAGGGCACATTCCGCTTCGGCTCGATGCCGCAGGAAGCAGTGAGAACGAGTTTCGGAGTGGCATCAACAATGCGGGTTGCCAGTTCCTTCGGCGCGAAGCCGCCAAAGACAACCGAATGAACCGCTCCAATGCGGGCACAGGCCAGCATGGCAAAAACTGTCTCAGGGATCATCGGCATATAAATGAGAACACGATCGCCTTTGCTGACACCAAAATCCTGCAAGACTGCAGCAAGGGTCGCGACTTCCATCAATGTTTCGCTATAGCTGAACTTGCGCTTCACCCCAGAGAGAGGACTGTCGTAGAGCAAGGCAATTCGTGCCCCCTGTCCGGCTAACACATGGCGATCCAACGCATTCCAACAGGTGTTGCAGGTCGCATCGGGGAACCAACGGCCATAGACGCCCGCTTTGGCATCAAAAATGTTGTGCGGGGCTTGGATCCAATCGATCTCTTTGGCTGCTTCGGCCCAAAAATTCAGCGGATCACGCTGCCATGCAGCATAGGTTTCACGGTAACAGCTTGAGTTGTTCATAGGAAAGCACGCCTTCCATGTTTCGGTTGCCTAGGTCCCGCTCTTCGCAGTCATGCGATTCCCTTATCTGAATGTTTAACAAAGGTGATCAAACGCAGAGTCGCCACCCGTCCATTGCCAATCTTCTAACTTTGGTTGTTTAACCGCGAACGGACGCGTAGGCATTTCTTTCTCCCAATGAAAACAGCGACTTCGCATGCCGTGGAGATGCAATATCCTTGGGTCGATTCGAAGAACAGATCACGCAAAAACTGGACAACTAACCAAACCTTCGATTCAATAGCCGCAACGATGTCGGCTTGGCTGGAAATCTCTGCCCGGTCGATGCGAAGCGAGCGGGTGCAATGAGCAAAGGACGTAAGATTCACTGCTACGATTACGTCAACCATCCCTATGAACAGGTCTGCAGCGTGTTGAGCAAGGACGCGCCAGGGGTATTTCAGTCGGCAACAAAGGCCGCGGCTTCCCGCGCTCAATCGATTGCGTCGGAACTAAGAATCGATATCGGAGGGATCGGGATCCAAACCGACATTCAAGTTTCGGTCAAGAACATCGAGGTGGAGCCTCGCAAAGGAAGGTCGGGGCCGGTCACTCGAATTCAGCTCGAATGGGAGGCAGCAAGGATGGCAAACCTTTTTCCGCTGATGAATGCGGCCCTCTCGATCTATCCAATAACCGCGACTGAAACTCAGTTGGACTTCGATGGTTTTTACGAACCACCTCTCGGCCCGTTGGGAAAAGCCATGAACGCAATGGCCGGGCACCGCATTGCGGAAGTGTGCGTGCACCGCTTCGTTAGCAACGTAGCGGAATACCTTCGGAAAACCCTTCGTTAGAGTAAGGACTTTACAGAAAAGGTTCGATCCCACGCTTTCCAGGAACGTCAGAACCTAACCTCAGTTTGGGCCGATTCTTTTCTCAGTGGCTGCCCTTAGCGTCTTTGTTTCCGCTTGCACGAACTTATGTTTATGGTCGACGAAACGAAAAGCACCTTAGCGGCGCCATCTTCGAATGAATAAGTCTGCGGTTGGAATTATTCTCTTTGTCTTCGCGTCCATTCGTGTCCATTCGTGGTAGCTCATTCGATGTACGAACGCATCCGGTGGAGCTTACGGAGTTCGGGCCGGTGATTCCGCCCAGGATTTTCCCAAGGGCCACTCCCGGTGATCACGCCCAGGATTTCCCAGAGCACGCGCGCAGGTGAACGCGTGGCGTCTATCTCATGGATCAAGGCCGGATCGTAATAGCCCAGGACAGGCTTTGTTTCCATCTCGTAAGTCTCTAAACGTTTGCGGATAACAGAATCGTTAGCGTCGTCAAGACGGTTATCTTTCAGCGCGCGCTTCTTCAAGCGCTCGACCAGCGTGGAGCGCTCCGGACAGGAAAGATGGAAAATTCTCAGTACTTCAATCCGCGATTCCATCAGCTGCGCCTGCTTCAGGTTCCGTGGAATACCGTCCAGCACCAAGGTATCCAATTCCGGTTTGAATCGATGCGTTTCTACCGCGCCTAAGATCGATTCTTTCCACAGTTCGAGTGACAGCTCGTCGGGTACGAGTTCGCCTCGTCCCGAGTAATAGATGAATGCCTGGCCGAGTTTAGTACGCGTGTCTATGGAGCGGAACACATGACCACACGCGCAGTGGTAGAAGCGCGGAACAGTGCCCAGTGCCTTGCCCTGCGTGCCTTTGCCGCTCCCGGGTGCGCCAAATAGGAGATAGGTTCGGTAGAGATCGGAACGGCCGTTCCGCGAGCTCTGAGCCGCCGAATGGGTGCCGCAAACTTGACTAGCGAGAGTCGAATTCATAGAGATTTGGTCCGCCGCTGAGGGACGTTACCGGTGGTCGATGGGAACGACTTTGCGGAGTTCCGGCCCAATGTAGTCGCCGCTCGGTCGGATCAGTTTGTTGTGGGAACGCTCCTCTATGATATGGGCCGACCAGCCGGTTACCCGCGATAACACGAATAACGGAGTAAACAGCCGCGTCGGAAAACCCATGAAATGATACGCGGAAGCCGAATAGAAGTCTGCGTTAGCGAAGAGTCCCTTTTTCTCTTTCATGACTCGCTCCACTTCTTCCGAGACGCCGAACAGATAACCGTCGCCTTCCATCGCGGTTGGCGCCAGTTTGCGGGCACCTTCCTTAATAACTGCATTCCGCGGGTCAGAATGGCGGTAGACTGCGTGACCGAAACCCATGATTTTCTCGCGCCTGGCTAGCATCTCCAGGACGGCTTCGCGTGCTTCTCGGGGCGTCCTGAACTTGGAAATCAACGCCATGGCAGCTTCATTCGCTCCCCCGTGCAACGGGCCGCGCAGAGTGCCGATCGCACCCGTGATACAGGAGTAGAAATCCGATAGCGTCGACGCACAGACTCGCGCGGTAAACGTGGAAGCATTGAACTCATGCTCGGCATAGAGAATTAAGGAAATGTCCATACAACGCTCGTGATCGGCGCTAGGTTCTTCCCCGTTAACCAGGGTCAACAAGTGCCCAGCCAACGTGTCCTGATCGGTTTCGGGCTCGATCCGTTTGCCATGATGGGCAAAACGGTACCAGTAGCAAAGCACCGAGGGGAGACAGGCCAGCAACCGCTCAGCGATTGCGTCCTGCTCCGTGAAATCGTGCTCCGGCTCAAGCGTGCCAAGCATCGACGTGCCCGTGCGGAGGACATCCATCGGTTGAGTGTCTTCTGGGATTCGCTCGAGCACTTCCCTGAGCGCCGTAGGCAAGTAGCGCAGCCGTTTAAGACGCTTGCGGAAAATGTTAAGCTCTTGCCGGTTTGGCAGAGCGCCCTTTAATAGGAGGTAGGCGACCTCTTCGAAAGTCGTGTTCTCGGCCAGATCCTCGATGGAGTAACCACGGTAGGTTAGGCCGATGCCTTCCTTGCCGACTGTGCAGATAGCAGTCGAGCCCGCGGATTGTCCGCGCAACCCACCACCGGAACTGGCTGGCTTAGCATCGCTCATAAATTCAAACTAATTGACATTCTTTTTTGCGTTGATCTGGCCGACCGCCTTTGAAGAATCGGTAGTCCAGGAGTCGTTTAGCGGCTCCCTGTTATTCGATTGATGACATCTCTCGCCGACCAGTTATCTGGGTCACGATAAGAATTGTCTTGGTTCACAGGACGGGGCGTGGAAAAGCTTAATAAAGTCTTCTCAACCGGAGTCGGAATTACTTTGTTTCAGTCAGGGCGATAGGTTATAGCTATTGCCGTTGTTTCTTATGGAACTTCGTCACGCGCGTTATTTCGTCGCTGTTGCCGAAGAATTGAATTTCCGGCGGGCAGCGGAACGTCTTCATCTAACGCAGCCCTCGCTTAGCACGCAAATTCGATCGCTAGAAGAAGATGTCGGAGTTCAATTACTGGAGCGAGACAGTCATAAAGTTGCATTGACGCCCGCCGGCCGCAGCTTCCTTGAAGGCTGCCGCAGGCTGCTTCAGGACGCGGACAATTATCGTAGAGCAGCACGCCGGATCGCGCGCGGTGAGAGCGTTCCGCTCTCGATCGGATTTGTCCCCTCCCTTGCCCACGGACTCCTACCGCGCGTACTTCGCCTCTTCCGGAAACGATTTCCAGAAGTAGAACTTTTCCTGAACGAATTAGATTCGACGGCCCAAATTGAACAGATTGCCGAGAACCGGATTGACCTCGGTTTAATCGGCCTCGGTTTATCGAAAGCGATGCCGGAACTGGAGATTGTCCCCGTAGCTGAAGAGCGACTAGTTGCAGCCCTCCCCCAAGATCATTCGCTGGCGCAGAAAACGCGCAAATCAATCCCGCTAAAGGTCTTGGCAGACGAACGTTTTCTGCTCGGTTCCCGATTGAATGCGCCGGTGTTCAACCCCTGGATTATTGTCTTATGCCAGCAGGCTGGATTTCAGCCCCATGTGATTCAGGAGTCAGGCCAACCAATTACCGTCCTAAACTATGTCGCGGCAGGCCTTGGCATCACGATTGTCCCCGAGCAGTTCAGCCGGCTAGTTACTTCCGGAGTCCGTTTTATACCGCTGGCTCGGCCAACCCCAAGATACCGTTACTGTGCAGCTCGGATGCGGAATAACCGCAACCCGGTCGTAGAACATTTTATCCAAATTGCGCAAGAGGCTGGGCAGGGAGGTCGAGAGGGAAACTAAGCCGCTCGCGGGAGCCGCTTGCTGCAAAACGATTAGGACGTTTCGCGCCTTAGCCAGAAGATATACTCGTTCGTATCGCAACGGGCCAAAGCGGCTCCCCTCCAGCAAACCCTACATGTACGCTCCGCCATTGACATTAATCTGCTGGCCGGTTACGAAATCGCCGTCTGCGACCAGGAAGAGGACTGCTTTGGCAATCTCCTCCGCGTGAGCAAATCGGCCCATCGGGATTTTACCTTTAATGATGGTCTGCAATGCCGGAGAAACAGCTTCTACCATGTCAGTTTCCGTGTAACCAGGACACACGGCATTGACGGTTATGCCGAAATTAACTAACTCGAGAGCGGCAGTCCGGGTGAAGGCTAACATCCCACCTTTGCTTGCACTGTAGTTAGCCTGGCCCATCGCCGGCACCTGGCCGTTTAAGGAACTGATATTGACGATCCGGCCGTAGCTTTGCCTGGTCATGATTGGGATCGCTGCCGATGTACAATAAAAACATCCGCAAAGATTTGTCTGAATCACCTGTCCAAACTGCTCGTCGGTCATGGCCGGAAGCAGGGAGTCCCGGGTGATGCCGGCATTGTTCACCAGGATGTCCAAATGAGTAAACTCTCCGGCAACAGCCTCGACCATTGCCCGGGCTTCTTTGGAATTGCCGATATCTGCCTTGTAGATGATAGCGGTTCCACCCAGTTCTTTGATTTCTTCAGCCAGTTCCTTTGCCTTTGCTGCACTGCTCGAATAATTGATTGCGACCCTGGCGCCCTCGCGCGCTAATTCGAGTGCGATTGCTCGCCCGATTCCACGCGACGCACCGGTGACCAGCGCGGTTTTTCCATCAACTCTTTTCATGGGAGATATCTCCTTCTTTGTCTAAGTGTTCTGTTCGGTTGTGATTGGGTTCATTATTTGGCGTCTACTAGGGGCGCTCGAAAATCGCTGCAATTCCTTGTCCTCCGCCTATGCACATCGTGACCAGCGCGCGTTTCCCGCCAGTCCGGGCTAACTCATAGAGTGCTTTGACCGTCAGGATTGCGCCCGTGGCCCCAAGGGGGTGACCCAGCGAGATGCCGCTGCCATTTGGATTGGTGCGATCGGCTGGAAAATTGAGTTCGCGGCAGACAGCCAGAGCCTGGGCAGCAAAGGCTTCGTTGACCTCGAACACGTCGATGTCGTCAAGACCGAAACCGGTCTTTTTGAGCAGCTTCTGAACGGCCGGTACGGGTCCGATACCCATATGCTTCGGATCGACACCGGCAAAGGCATAGTCAATAAAACGGCCGATGGGCTTCAACCCCCGCTTTTTGGCATACTCGCCATCCGCCAGCACAAGCGCCGCCGCCGCATCATTGATGCTAGACGCGTTGCCCGCCGTTACGGTGCCTTCGGGATCGAACACGGTAGGAAGCTTGGCGAGCTTCTCGACGGTACTGGTGCGCCGGACGGTCTCGTCGGTCAAGAAGGGCACTTTTTCTCTTTTGACTTTGATCTCGACCGGAACAATCTGCGCTTTAAAGTAACCGTGGTCGATCGCAGCAGCGGCGCGCCGATGGCTTTCCACTGCGAGCGCGTCCTGATCTTGTCGCGAGACTTTGTATTTCTTGGCCACATTTTCCGCGGTTACTCCCATGTGGACATCGTCAAAAGGATCGGTGAGCGCTCCAACCATCATATCAATCATTTTCGTGTCATTCATCCGGGCGCCGAAACGCATCGCCGGCGAGCTGTAAGGAGCTCGACTCATATTCTCGGCCCCTCCGGCCACGGTCAGGACCGCATCGCCGAGCATGATGGTCTGAGCACAAGTAACGATCGCTTGCAGGCCGCTGCCGCAGAGCCGATTCAAAGTGAGGGCGGGCGTCTCATCAGGTAGACCGCCCTTAATGCCGGCAACCCGGGCCATGTAAGCATCATGCGCATCCGTATGAATGATGTTGCCGAAAACGACGTGACCGACGTCTTTGACATCGATTCCGGAGCGGGCAACCGCCTCCCGTACACACGTTGCCGCCATCTCGCTGGGTGGGGTATCTTTGAGGCTGCCGCCGTAGCCGCCAATCGCGGTTCGAACTCCGCTTAGAACGAAAATTTCTCGTTTCATATCAAATTCGGGGAAAGTTGTTAGATTGAAAGACTTGGTTTTCTTGCGTGCTCTCTTTCCGCCTAGCCCGCATCCCAAGGCGGTTAATGATTACGCTTGTCGAGTATTTTTAACGGTTACAAAAGAAACGGCTCTACGGTTCTTGCCGGATCCTCACCGTTTTTTGTCAGGAAAGAGCATTCTGCGGCTAAGCAGTTACAAACGGGGTTTAGGCTGTTCGGAAAATCGTCCTCGTTCTCCTGGTCGTCCTCCTCCCGACTACGCAAAGCCTACGGCGTGGCAGGTCGTCCTCCTTGTCGAAAGGGGTGGTGGCCTGTCGGTGTGATGTGCGATGGCCCACCGCCTGGCGGGGAGCCGCTTTGGAACCTATACGGCGACCTCGCGCTATTCGTATCAACGCGTGATCCATCCTAAAGATATTGCAGCAAGCGGCTCCCGCGAATTACCTCAGCGCAACGCAGCTCGACGGCCCGGGTGCAACCGAACAGAAGGCCACAAGTGAATGCATCGCGATGAGTCGTTCGCGGGAGCCGCCCGCTTACACGTGTTTCGGCCGTATTAGCGTTGAGGACGAAAATCGCGGGGCGGCCGGGCACATTCCAAAGCGGCTCCCCTCCACGCCGTGGGGCAATCGCACATCACATGAACGCGCCACCCCTTTCGAGACAAGGACGACCTGCCACGCCATAGGCCTTGCGTAGTCGGGGGGGACGAGGACGATAACTTGGTTGAGTGGCTGTGCGCTCGGCCAACCCACACCACTCACTAATCACCCTATGTAGCAGGGCGCCAGCCTGCGTCAGCCCAGAGTTCACCACTCACCGCTGCATTGGTGATCATGAAACAAATGGCGTCCGCTATTTCCTCCGGTTTAATCAGCCGTTTCAACTGGGTTTGTGGAAGCACTTTGGTACGGATGTATTCTTCGCCCAGTGCTCGCACCATTGGAGTGTCGGTAAATCCAGGATGAATCACGCTGCAACGAACTCCGTAATACATCGCTTCCGCCATGAGCGTGGAAGCAGCTCCTTCCAGACCTGCTTTGGTGGATGCGTACGAGATCTGTCCGATGTTGCCGACAGACGCAATCGACCCGAGAAAAACAACTGCTCCCTGCAATCCTTCTTCGGGCTGCCAGCGTTTGAGCCCACGTGAGGTACGATCCTTCGCCACTCCTGCAACCAGCTCGATTGCCCAATAAACTGGAGCAATCATGTTGATCTCTACCACCTTTCGAAAATCGTCCATGGGGTAGATCAGCACTTGACCCGTCTGCTTATCCATTCGCACGGCTAATGCGTCCTTGGTGATGCCCGCTGCCGGTACGCAGATGCGAGGCACCCCTGCTTTTTTGGTAATGTCGGCGTAGACCGCCTCACGGAAAGCCGGGTCAGTCGTGTCCCCGTGGTACGGGATTGCTACCTGACGGCCGATCTCGTTGTTTATTTCGTGGGCCACTTGCACAACTCGATCACTGGCATCGACCAACGCCATTCCGGCTGCACCGCGTCGCGCCATATCAAGAGCTAATGCGTGTCCGATCCCGCCCGCGGCTCCGGTAATAACCGCAACCTGTCCTTTAATCGTCTGCATATTAAGGGTGCCGGATGGTTCTTCCAAGGGGTTGAACTTGTGGTTGTCGAGGTCCGGCCGTTCGATCGTTCCACCTGTACTTGCTTTCATAGGTCACGCTATCGAGTCTTCCCTCTGGTGTCTTGCCCTTTTTTTGCGTTTGCATTACTTTTTTTGCGTTCGCGTAATCCGTTTGACATTGAAATCAGTTCTACGGAAAATTAAGGCCTCAATTCCACCAACAAGACCCAGCGTTCGGAGATAATTTACTCAATGGTTTGAACCTTCGCGCCCTCTGTGTCTTGGTGGTGAAATTTGCTGACCATGGCGAAGAACGACAGTGAAGAATCGCGAACCCTGGAAATAAGGAAATATCAGAACCGGCGCTATTATGACAGCACTCATAGCCGGCATCTGACCCTGGTGCAGATTCACAAGCTGATTATCGAAGGTTACAATATTCGCGTGCTAGACGCGAAAACGAACGAAGACATCACCTCCAGAGTGCTCACCCAGATTCTCCTGGAATATGAACCGGTTAATCTGGATGTCTTCTCTAAGGAATTGCTTACCCGAGCAATTCGGGTAAATGACCGGTTGCTCAAGGATTTTGTCGACCTTTACTTCCGGCAAGCGTTCGAGGCGTTTTGCGGATCACAAAAACAGGTCGATCAGATGCTGCGGCAAGCTCATCATCTGACCTCCATGCTGCCTGCTGCTGCCGTCTCATCTGCGGCCAACCTTTTCCGTCCCTGGATGCCGGTTTCCGCTCCGGTCCCGTCACCAGAGGCACGGCCGAATGATCCAAACGACGAGCCCGGCGCGGCCGGAGTACAAAATGAGATTGCAGCCCTTCGCGAAGAGATCGCCAAGCTGAAGGCTCAATTGCAACGGAAGAGTCCCCCTGCGCGCAAGAAAACAAAATAGGAATAGCAAATAGCAAAGCGTGGACAGCAACGTCGGGTTAACCCGTTGAGGGTATTGCTCGGAAAGTTTTCTATTTGCTGTCTGCTATTTGCTACTTGTACCTATGGCCGCACCGTCGCACAGATGTCCGAGGGACGAAGACGCAGCTGCGGCTCTAGTTCAACTTATGGATCCGGGTGCGTGGATTCCGCCAGCACATGCGCGGTGGAACCCGGTGATCAAGTCACTGCTTGAGGCCTTCCTCCGGCAGTTTGACTCAGCGCTTCTGAATCGGCTTCTGGATGAGCAGCGCTCCCTTCCGCCTTCTGTCTCCGCCGCCGAACGCGTAGCCCAGATGGCGGCGGAATTTACGGCTTTGCACAAATTATGTCAGATGCTGGCGCGAAATCCGCATCTACCGGTTGAGGCACGTGCAACCCTGGGGACACTGGAGAGCCTCCCGCCGAAGTCGATTCCAGATACGGTCGTCTCGGCTGCAGCAGCTCTGGCCGCGCGAGAGCGGCCGGATTTGCGGCTGAACCTGGAACATCCGAAAGTCGCACGCGGCAGCGTGGCCGACGTTTTGCGATTTCGTGATCTAACTTCTGGAGACACCGAAATCGCTTTCAAGACGGTACGCGCGGACTCGTTACAGCGCGTTCAAAACGAGGCCGCTGTCCTGATGCGTATGGCAGAGGGTAGTTCGGCTATCGCCTTGTTAGCAGGACCGAATTTCGCCGCCGCCCTGGGCGAGGCGCTGCGGGATGCAGCCGGCGCCATTCTTCGCGAGATCGACTTTGCCGGGGAGGCGGCAAACCTCCGGGATGCGCGCGGCTTCTATAGATGGAACCACCGTATCCGCATACCCGCCCCCAGCGGTAGCGCGTTAGGTCGCGGAATTTTTATGGAGTTCGTCGAAGGGGTTCCGCTTCTCGATATTTCTTTCGACGGCGAATCCCGGCGGGATGCCGCTCGCCTGGTCTTTAGACGTCTGATTCTCGATCCGTTATTTTCCGGGCTTCCGGAATCGATTTTCCACGCCGATCCGCACGCCGGCAATCTTTTAGCGCAAACGCACAAGTATACGCCTTTCAAGCTCGTGGTTTTAGATTGGAGTCAGGCGGGCCGCATCTCGGCACCGATCCGCCGGGCACTGCTTAAGCTCTGTCTCTGTTGTATTACCGGCAACGAGCCGCCGCCAGAGGTGGCGAGGCAGCTCCTGGAAACGGAAGATCCGTCCATCCGGATTGCCCTCCCGGATGGCGCTGGCGACCCGTTATATGCCGCGCTCGAGATCGTGCAAGAACTGGCTTTGCAAGGCCACCCAGTGCCACTAAGTCTGCTCCTTCTGCGTAAGTCCTTTCTTACGCTGGACGGAATTACCCGCCAGCTTGACCCCGGTTTCAATGCCTGGCTGGAGACGGTCGCCTATGCCTCGGAAGTGTTTGCCAGCGAATCGATAGTGCGAACCTGGAGCATTCCGTTCCCTTGGCTGGACCGCCCGGATTTTTATCGATCCGGGTTGCCGACGCGGACACTAGCGGTGCACCTTGGAGAGACGATATTTCCAAAAATTTGTGCAAACGCAAAAAAATTCTTGAGCCGATGAGAAATTCATGTGAGGTTCACTCAGAAGCTCAGAAATCACCCGGAGCCTCACAACGAAACAAAGAAGGAAGTAAAAAATGACTACTACAGACACAAAAAAAGAAAAGGCAGCCGGGGCAACGTCGGAATCGTTTGACGAGATCTTTCGCGAGGCCCTGCGCAGCTACGAGAAGGCCCTGAAATCGGGCATTCAATTGCAGGAGGAATCAGTGAACTTATGGAAAGACCTGCTTACTAAGCTCGGTTCCCCTGAAGAGTTTAAGGCGAAACTGGAGTCGATGACGGCCGATGCCTTCCCCAAGGCTCGCAAACGGATGGAAGAGTTTTTGGAGACATTCAACAAGACTAGCAATCAGACGATGGATTTGTTCGAGAAAACAGTTGGTGTTTACCAGGCGACGTCGGTGACCGAGGCGCAGCGCCGGGTCCACGATCTGATCGAGACCTCGCTGAACGCCCTGCGGGTTAACGTTCATACCGCGCTTAATACGAACGCAAAAATTATCAGCTCCTGGAAGGAGCTCGTGGACCGGTTTGGTCCGGTCGCGAAGTAACCGGTTGCAGCCGTTAAACAACAGGGTGGGGCGAGAGGGTGAGAGGGTGAGGCTCCGAGTTAGGGGTTTTCGGGCAGCGAAAATCCGCTGCCCGAAGCTCAGAGGGCCAAACTTACTAACTTCAGAAAGACTCGAACTATGACTGATAATACGGGCAAGATTTTTGACCAGGTGGCCGTTTTCCAGAAACTCTGGATGGACTCGTTTACCGAGATGGCAGGCGTCTGGTCTCAGTTTTCCGCCGGCTCGCCGCCCGTCGACGAGATGCGCAAGATGCGCGGTGGAATGCTGAAAGTGCTGGCGGAAACCTGGGACGAATACATGCGAACGCCCCAATTCCTGGAGATGATGAAGGCGTCGCTCAACGGCGCTCTCGACCTGAAACGTATGGCTCGCGAAGGCATGAACCGGGTGCATGAACAGTTCGAAAACCCGAGTAAGCAAGACATCGATGATGTGTTGCTTGCCGTCCGCCACGTAGAACGGCGGCTTCTCGAGCGGCTGGAAGGGCTTGATGATCGAGTGGCAAACGTGACCGAAAAGATCGATGACCTCGATGACCGGGTGGCAAAACAAGAGAGTGCTATCGAACGGCTGGAGCAGACGATAAGGACCAAGGTACAGAAACCGGCGGCCGGATCCCGGAAGGAAACGGGCGCCTAAGATTTCACTCCATACATGAGAACCACTACTTCTCCTCAAATGGACAAAGAAACTAGCGATGGAGCCGATTGGGAGACTTGGCACTCTTCCTTCATTAACGAAACATTCGCGAATTTACGGCGTCTTACTGCCATTCCTTTCCTGCCAGACAAGATGGAGCAGGTCCGCAAGGGAGTCACACCAAGAGAGGTTGTTTATGAAGAGGACCGGCTAAAAGTTTACCGCTACATTGGCGATGTTGAGCCTACCATCAAGACGCCACTCTGTTTGGTGTTTGCGCTAGTGAACCGGCCGTACATCATGGATCTGAAAGAAGGCCGGAGCATTATCGCACAGTATGTTAAAGCCGGCTTTGACACTTACCTGATCGACTGGGGCACACCCACCAAGGCGGAGCGATTCCTAACCACAGACGACTATGTGAATGGCTACATCCTGAATGTCGTGAACTATGTTCGGGAGAGGACGGGTGCAGATAAGGTGAATCTTCTTGGTTACTGCATGGGGGGAACATTGAGCACGATGTTTACGGCCATGCATCAGGACCTGGTGAAGAACCTGGTGCTGTTAGCGACCGGCATTGACTACTCCACCCGGGAGAGCCTGCTGAATCTGTGGACAGATCCGCGATACTTTGACGTCGATAAATTCGTGGACACGGTAGGCAACATTCCGGCGGAATTTCTTCAGTCTGCATTCCTTTTGCTTAAGCCCGTATCCAATCTGGTCGAGAAGTACATCAACCTGGCGGAAAACGTTCATCGAGATGAATTCGTCGACGATTATCTGCATATGGAGACATGGCTGAACGACAACATTCCGGTGCCTGGAGAAGTCTATCACGAGTTTGCTAAATACCTGTTCCAACAAAACCTGTTGGTGAGAAATCGCATGCCATTGGGCCGGCATATTGTCGATCTGCGCAAGATAACCTGTCCGCTGCTGAATCTGATGGCGAGCTCCGATCATCTCGTTCCATGCTCTCAGACCGAGCCGCTAAACGACTTGGTGAGTTCTACGGACAAAGACAAGATCATTTGGCCTGCCGGACACATTGGGCTGGCCGTCAGTGCCAAGGCTCAAAAAGAGCTCTGGCCGCGGGCGGTTGATTGGCTGGTTCAGCGAAGCGATTAAAACTGGACCCTGGAAACGAAGCGATCCGCAGATTCTGCGTTGTACGGCAGATTCTGCGGATTCTTTTTCCCGGCCGTGTGGCAGCGCTCATACCTCATACCGCCCCTTCGGAGAACAAAGTCCGACAGTCCGCGTCAGGACATCAGTTCGAAACTTCCGCAAGCGACGATCAACTTTCGGCAAGGAACGGATAGCAATGCGGCGGCTTTGGTCGAGATGTTTTTTAGCGAAGCACATTCACAACTATAAAAGCAGAACAACAGACGCCTCATCAGTGATGTATCTGATGTCGCTACCGTAAAAAAAGTCTGGTGCGAGCGTAGAGAACCCAAACAAAGAAAGGAACCTATGGAAATCGCTGGTTCAGTCGGCGCAATCCTGGCGCATAAGGGCTCTGCAGTCTGGTCGATTGCTCCAAATTCGAAGATTTTTGATGCCATCCAGCTCATGGCTGACAAGAATGTCGGCGCGCTGCCGGTGGTAGAAAATGGCCAATTAGTCGGCATGCTCTCCGAACGAGATTATACACGCAAGGTCGCCCTGAAGGGCAAGTCATCGAAAGATACTCCTGTCCGGGAGATCATGACGCAAGGCGCGGTTACCGTGACCGAGGCTGACACCATTAGAGAGTGTATGCGCGTGATGACCGACAGCCACATTCGTCATCTTCCGGTGATGGAAGGTAAAAGGATCGTCGGCCTTGTTTCTCTTGGTGATTTGGTAAAGTGGACGATCTCGGCCCAGCAGGCAGCAATTGAAGCCCTCCAGCAATACATTACCGGCGCCTATCCAGGCTGAGGAACAGAAGCTCGCGATCGCTAGAAAGGACAATCAGAAGGTCGCGAGCCCTTCTTGTGCGACACAGGAACTCTACATCCCCTCGTCATGGCAGGTGGAATTGCGTAGTGCGGGTTAATTCCTTAAACCGTAGGTGTGCCTTAGGTATCGCGCATATTCTGGCGATACGAGATTATTTGCTAGCAGGACCCCCGCGACTTTAACTCCGGCCTGCTTTTCTTCTGCAGACACAAAATTCTGCTCCCGCGATAGCGTCTCGATAGCTTCGACCACAGCGATTAATTCGTTCTGTGTGAATTGGGGCAGTTGGTAGGTTTTCTCCGGTGCAGTCAACTGATGAGGCATAGAACTAGGACTGCCAATAGCGTCATTGGTTTTCATAGTCTCGCGAACCTCCTATATGAAATACATACGGAAGTGCAGGCACCGTGCTTGACGGCTTTTGGCGAAGAAGCGCCCTATTTTGGGGCTACGCGTTGGTGGGGCTTTGACCGGTCGGCCAAATCCTAGTGCCACTTTCAGGCACATCTGGTTTTAAATATGTCCCAGGCTTAAAGACCTGGGCTATTTGTTAGGCCCTTTCATGGCTGTAACTCACGGTGTTGCTAACGCACCTAAGCGGGAGAAACCGCAGCGGCCCAGGTCCCGTCCAACACAACGGACACATAACAAACGGTGGTCAGTAACCGCCAAAACCTGCTAAGACGGACCAGCGCGGCAATGATAACCGATATCTCAGAGCCGTATGCATCAGTTGTCAAAAACACCGCATTTGTTGGACGATTTCCCCCCTGTCCCAACTGAAGTCTGGGATAGCGCAATCCACGTTGATCTAAAGGGGGCCGACTACAATAAGAAGCTCCTTTGGAATACAGATGAGGGACTCGTCGTGCACCCGTACTTCCGGCGTGAAGACACCCAGGATTTGGAGCCTCATATCGAACCAGTGCCAGGAGCATTTCCGTTTGTTCGCGGCCGAGGATCGCAAAGCTGGCAACAGATGGAGTCCCCTTTTGCATTGCCGACTGGTGCGGTCCGAGCCGATAGTATCCATGACCAGGGCGGAACGGTAGTCCAGGAGCTTGGTTACGGAATCGCGCTAGGGGTTGAAAAACTCATAGAGAAACTGGAGGAAGGCCAAGGTGTGGATGAGGCGGCTGCCGGCATCCAATTCGTTTTTGCCATTGGTTCAAACTATTTTTTTGAGATCGCGAAACTCCGCGCCGCACGCTTGCTCTGGGCGCACGCAGTCTGGGCGTTCCAGCCGCAGAAAGAAGTTTCTTGTTTAATGCAGATTCATGCCTGCACGGCTTTGTCTAATAAGAGCATTTATGATCCGTTTGCGAACGTCCTGCGTGCAACCACCGAAGCGATGGCCGCGGTCATTGGCGGCTGCGATTCTTTGGAGATCCGGCCTTTCGCCGTCGGCAGTCGCTTGGCACTGAACATCCAGAGGCTGATAAAAGAGGAGTCACATTTGGACAGTGTCGCCGACCCGGCAGGCGGATCTTACTATGTAGAATGGCTCACGGATGCACTCGCTCACAAAGGCTGGGAGCTGTTTCAGCAGGTTGAAGCCAAAGGCGGATATACAAAGACGAAAGCGTCAATTGAACGTGCCCTGGCGGAATCCCGAGCTGCAAAAGAGAAGGCGGTCTCGTCTAGGCGCAGGACGTTAGTAGGACTGAACAATTATCCCGATCTCAAAGAGACCAGCGTCGATCCAATTGAAGAGCCTCAAGGCATTTGGCGAGTTGCCAGGGCATTCGAGCGGCTTCGCCGCAGAACTGAAGAGTGCGTGTGTGAACGGGGAAAGCGTCCGAAGGTACTCTTGCTTGAACGTGGTGACCTGACGATGAGGCAGGCCCGATCGCAGTTCAGTCAGAATTTCTTTGGGTGTGCCGGGTTCGAGATCGAGATCTCGCACGAGTACCAACACACCGACGCGGACCTCATCGTCCTCTGCAGTTCGGATCCAGAATATTTGACGTTGGCTGAGGAAGTTTGTCCAAAGGTGAAGCAACCGGTTATTGTCGCCGGCGATCCCAAAGCTCAGCTCGACCAATTGAAAGCAACAGGGGTCGAGGGGTTCATCCACATCCGCACAGATGCAATCA
>Ga0126381_100002422_pt1 | contig 20156 bp, 21 predicted proteins | sample PanSoiMetPlot_28_FD_96465 | JGI IMG/M metagenome (GOLD analysis project Ga0126381, IMG submission 96465) | Tropical forest soil microbial communities from Panama - MetaG Plot_28 | ecosystem: Environmental > Terrestrial > Soil > Tropical forest > Bulk soil | place: Panama | collected 2016-02-17
ATGGATTGTCGATCGCTGCCGCGGGCGTGTGCATGCGATCGACTCACCCCTGGGGCTACAGCCAGAGTATCGCGATCTGGATTGGCGCGGGCTAGACTTTCGGCCGGAGCGTTTTGCAGAAGCGATGCGCATCGACCGCGCGCATTGGAAGCGTGAGCTCGAGGAACAAGATCGGCTGCTCGCACAGCTTGGCAAAAAACAACCGCAAGCGCTCGCGACGCAGCGTCGCGACCTTGGGAACCGACTGTTCGCCTAGCCCGAACGCGGGCTTAAACGCTTCCGCTGGCGTTTCTCAAGAGGCGGTTCGCAGAACCGTTTCGGCCTTCGCGCCGCTGGAAGTGCCGAGCGCCAGACGATTGACCCGTATGTTTGCCGATTGCTAAGACAACGGTCGGGGCTCGCGACCGGTGGTGTGGCGCACTCCTGCGCGATGCGACTAGCGCAATGCTGCGAATCAAGGGTTCGCGTCCTCGCATACAAGTTAAGAGTACTCGACATCCGCGCCAAGGCGCCTGCCGGCGAGCAGGCGGTACCGGCCTTGTCGTTATCCGTTTCCAATGCCAGCACACACTGACTGCCGTTGCCCAAGTTGCCTCGAGTCCATGCGTTGGCGTAGTACTAACTAACTAGCCGGCGACGATCCTTGCGCACCAGACTGTCAGGAGCTATTCTCGAGCAAGCGTTTTCAGGAAACGTTTTCAGCAATCGTTTTCTGTAAGCGATTTCTGTGCAGCGGCAGCTCAGCTCGATTCCGAGGAGACAGTCCTAACGTGAAAACCCCATCGCTCAGGCGCCGTCGGCCGCGCTTGGAGGACGTTCCTGTACTCGCAGACGTTGCCCGAGCGGCGGGCGTCTCTACCGCAACCGTTTCACGGGCCATCGCCCGCCCGGAACTGGTGAGCGGCGGGACCCGCGATCAGGTGACCAAAGCAGTGGACGCATTAGGGTACACGCCAAACGCCGCAGCTCGCGCGCTCTCGCGTCGCCGTTCGGGGTTGGTGGGGCTGGTCGCAGGTTCGATGGACGACGTGATTGTCGTTCGCGTGATCGGAAGCTTTAGGCAGCAGCTCGCTGACGCCGGCTTGGGACTTCTTCTTGCAGGGGCCGGAAACGGAAGTGCTGAAGACGCAAGACGCCACGCAGCGGATCTCATCGCTCGCGGAGCCGATGCGGTCGCGTTCGTCGGGGTCGAGTTCCCGAGCGATGGAACGGGGCACGCTAGGAGGCGGCCGCTTGCATCGATCGACCAAGCGGCCTCGGGAACCGGCTTCACCGGGTTCTCCAGGGCAGAGGCATTGCAGTTGGCCGTCCGATACCTGCACGAATTGGGACATCGGCGTATCGGGCTGCTTGGCGCAGGGCCCGGCTGCTCAGTCAGCGTCGTGAGTACCTTGGTTGCGTTGAGCGGGGTCGATTTGATCGAGCTGCCGAGCACAATGGAGGAGGGCGGCAGAATCGCCTTCGCCGACGGCGGCCCATTGCAATGGCTAGGCCACCCGATCCGGCCGACTGCCGTCGTCTGCGGCAGTGATGCGGTTGCGGCCGCCATCCTGCGTGAATGCGAGGCTCGAGAGATTGCCGTTCCGGGACATCTTTCGGTGATCGGATTCGGGGACAGTGAAATCGCCCGACTGACCAGACCGGGCTTGACCACGCTCCGCCTACCGGCGCTCGAGGCTGCGGTGGCGGCGGCGAACTACCTGATCGGGGCGCTGCAAGGGCAGTCGCTGCCGGTACATCCGTTTCAAGCCAAGCTTGTCGCCCGCGATTCGACTCGACCTCCGTCGACTTGACTTCTCACCGTTGGAGTTTCACGTGGAACAGCCCCCAACCGGTTCCACGTGAAACTAGTCCGGCGACGGCGATGCCCGACCTTTCCTAGCGCCAGTGTTTGGCGTATTATTGGCGATCGTGAGTCGGGCAGTAATTCCCTTTTGAAACATGAAGTTCCACGATCGTTTCCAAGTCATAGTGGTGGGCGGAGGGCATGCCGGCACCGAGGCCGCGCTGGCGCTGGCGCGAATGGGTCGCCGCACTCTTCTCCTAACCCATAGCATCGAGACGCTGGGACAGATGTCGTGCAATCCCTCGATCGGTGGCATAGGTAAAGGCCATCTGGTCAAGGAGATCGACGCCCTCGGCGGAGCGATGGCGCTCGCAACCGACCAAGCAGGTATCCAGTTTCGCATCCTCAATTCAAGCAAGGGACCCGCGGTGCGGGCGACGCGAGCCCAGGCGGATCGAGTGCTGTACAAGCAAGCGATTCGTTCGCAGCTGGAGAATCAACCGCAGCTGACCCTATTCCAGCAAGGGGTCGACGACCTGCTTCTAAAGGGCGACCGCGTAACCGGCGTTGTCACGCAGCTCGGGATCACTTTCGAAGCTGATGCGGTGGTCCTCACCACAGGCACTTTTCTTTCCGGGCTCATCCATGTCGGCATGGAGCACTACGAGGCTGGACGAGCGGGCGACCCGGCCGCCAAAACCCTGGGACTACGTTTGCGCGAACTAAGCCTGCCTGTGGGCCGCCTCAAGACGGGAACGCCACCGCGCTTGGACGGTCGCACGATCGACTTTAGCAATCTCAAGGTTCAACCCGGCGACGAGCCACCGCCGGTGTTTTCATTTGTGGGCGACCGGCGAATGCATCCGCGACAGCTGCCGTGCTGGATCACCCACACCAACGAGCGCACCCACGACATCATTCGCGCCGGCCTTGATCGGTCGCCCTTGTTCGCTGGAGTGATCGAAGGGGTGGGGCCGCGCTACTGTCCTTCCATCGAGGACAAGGTGACGCGGTTCGCACAGCGCTCGAGCCATCAGATTTTTCTCGAGCCGGAGGGCCTCAACACCCATGAGATCTACCCGAACGGCATCTCCACCTCGTTGCCCTTCGACATGCAGCTCGCGCTGGTGCGCTCCATAGCCGGGTGCGAACGCGCCCACCTGTTACGGCCGGGCTATGCAATCGAATACGACTACTTCGACCCGCGAGCGCTCAAAGGGACGCTGGAGACCAAGGCCATCCAAGGATTGTTTTTCGCCGGACAGATCAACGGCACGACCGGGTATGAGGAAGCCGCAGCGCAAGGCATTCTTGCTGGAATCAATGCCGGGCGCTGGGTTGCCGGAGAGGAGGGGTGGTCCCCGCGGCGCGATGAAGCCTACCTTGGCGTGATGATCGACGATCTCGTCACCCGTGGGGTCACCGAGCCGTATCGGATGTTTACCAGTCGCGCCGAGTACCGGCTGCAGCTCCGAGAGGACAATGCCGACCTCCGGCTGACCGAGGTTGGCCGCAGATTGGGTGTGGTCGATGATTCCCGTTGGGATGCCTTTTGCCGCAAGCGCGATGCCGTGACGCGTGAACTTGAGCGACTAAAATCTACTTGGGTGAATCCCGGGGTCGTCGGGGACGAAGATGCCAGGCGGGTACTTGGGCAGGCGCTGGAGCGCGATTGCACCTTGGCTGAGCTCCTGCGTCGCCCCGGTGTCAGCTATGAAAGCCTGTTGAGCCTGCCTGGCAGCGGCGAAGCCGTGATAGACGCTAGCGTTGCCGAGCAGGTCGAAATCGCAACCAAATATGCGGGCTATATTGAGCGACAACAGGAGGAAGTCGCCCGTCAGGCCGGCCAGGAAGCGCAGCGTCTGCCGCTTGGGATCGATTATCGGACCGTGCGCGGACTGTCGGTGGAGGTACAGCAGAAGCTCAACCAGCATCGCCCGGAAACCGTCGGCCAGGCCACGCGTATCTCCGGAATCACGCCGGCGGCGATCGCATTGCTACTCGTCCACCTCAAGCGCGGCTTCCGGCAATCGCCTGCGGATTCCCAGAAGCGCACGGCATGAGGGACGCCCTGGCGGCGGGCCTTCGCACGCTCAATCTGGATGTCGGTCGAGAGGCTGAAGCAAAACTCAGTGCGTATCTTGCGCTCATCCAAAAGTGGAACCGGACACACAATCTGACAGCGATGGTCGATCGGCAGCGGATGGTCTCGCATCATCTTCTCGACTCGCTGGCAGTGCTTCCTCATCTGCCCGAAACGTCCGGATTGCGTATCATCGACGTCGGCAGCGGCGGTGGTCTCCCCGGCATTCCACTGGCGATCTGTCGACCCGACTGGCTGGTGACGCTTATTGATTCGAGTCGCAAAAAGGCCGCGTTTCTGCAACAGGCGGCCATCGAGTTGCCGCTTCGCAATGTGGAAGTTGTCGCCGGCCGCGTCGAAACGTATCGGCCGGTGGCCGCGTACGATTTCGCGATCTCCCGCGCCTACTCGACCCTCGCCACATTTGTTGAACACGCAGGGCATCTTGTTGGTCGCAGCGGACGCCTGCTCGCGATGAAGGGCGTCTATCCACGGCAAGAGATCGACGCCATGCCGTCCGGGGCACGCGCTGTCGAGGTGACACGTCTTAACGTGCCCGGTGTCGAGGCCGAGCGCCACCTGGTTGTCGTGGAAGTCCAGCCGGCCAGCGTCGAAAGCAGAAGCGCATGACCAAGATCATCGCCGTCGCCAACCAGAAGGGCGGCGTGGGGAAGACCACGACCAGCGTTAATCTTGCCGCGAGTCTTGCGGCAATGAAGCGGCGGGTGCTGCTCGTGGATCTCGACCCTCAAGGCAATGCAACGATGGGCGCGGGCGTCGATAAGCGAGCACTTACTCATACGGTATACCACGTCCTTCTTGGCCAGACAAAGATTGCCGACATCCGCTTGACATCGACAAGTGGGGGCTTTGACCTGGTGCCGGCCAACCGCGAACTCGCCGGGGCCGAAGTAGAGCTCGTTGATCTCCCCGAGCGGGAAATGCGGCTCAAGGATGCACTGGCCGAGGCGCTGTCGCAAATGAGAACGGCGATTTCCGAAGTCGCGGCAGAGTACGACTTCATCCTGCTCGACTGTCCGCCTTCGCTGTCGCTGTTAACGCTCAACGGCTTGTGCGCCGCGGACAGTGTGCTCATCCCCATGCAATGCGAGTATTACGCGCTCGAGGGACTCTCTGATCTGGTCCAAACGTTGCGCAAAGTGCGGTCTCACTTGAACCCGCGGCTGGAAATCGAAGGCTTGCTGCGCACGATGTATGACCCGCGCAACACGCTGGCACTCAACGTTTCCGCCGATCTGCAGAAACACTTTGGCGACAAGCTTTATCGCACGGTGATTCCCCGCAATGTGCGCCTCGCCGAAGCGCCAAGCTTCGGAATTCCGGTGTTGCGTCTGGACAAGACGTCCAAGGGCGCGCTGGCGTATCTCGCCCTTGCGGGTGAAATGCTGCGACGGGATGAAGCGTCTGCAGCCGTCGAGCAGGAAGCGGCGCATGGCTAGACTCAAAGGTCTCGGTCGCGGCCTCGATGCACTGTTGGCCGGCTCCGACGAAACCGCGGATCGCGAGTCTTTGCGAACGGTGGCTCTCGATCACATCGTGCCGGGCAAGTATCAACCGCGCACGCGCATGGATGAAGCTTCACTCGCCGAACTCGCAGAATCGATCAAGGCACAGGGCATTGTGCAGCCGATTTTGGTGCGTCCCATTGACGGGGTTCGCTACGAGATCATCGCAGGCGAGCGCCGTTGGCGCGCTGCCCAGCGGGCCGGGCTTAACCAAGTTCCGGCGCTGGTGCGCGATGTCGCCGATCAGGCAGCGCTGGCTCTATCGCTGATCGAAAACATCCAGCGCGAGAACTTGAACCCGCTCGAGGAAGCGCATGGCATCGCGCGGCTGATCGGAGACTTCGGACTCACACACGAGGCTGCCGCGCAAGCGGTCGGGCGTTCACGCAGCGCTGTCACCAACCTTTTGCGTCTCATGAACCTCGCCAAGCCAGTTCAGGAGCTGTTGCTCGCGGGTAAGCTGGACATGGGCCACGCACGCGCTTTGTTACCGCTGTCCGCCGCCAGCCAGGCAAGCGCAGCCGGGCGAATCCTTGCGCAGACGCTTTCCGTACGCGACACGGAGAGGATGGTTCAGGCTTTGCAGAATCCGCCCGCGGCGAAAGCGACGCGCCGGGGTCGTGCCAGGAGCGATCCCGATATCGTCAGGCTCGAGGACACGCTCGCTGATTGGCTGGGCGCGAAGGTGCGCATTGAGCCCGCTGGAAAGAGTGGCGGCCGTATTCTGATCCAGTACTCGAGTCTCGAGCAGCTCGACGGCATCCTGGCCAAGATCAAGTCGAAGTAAGTTCGCCGAACGAGCGGAATCGATGGCTGCAAAGAAAACGGCGCTTCCAGGCGCCGTCGTCTTCTCTATGGGCAGTTGTCCTTAGCCTAATTGCGTCAGCATGGTCTCGGCACCGGAGACTTCGTACTTGCCCGGCGCTTCGATGTTGAGCGTCTTGACCGTTCCGTTGTCGATCAATGCGGAGAAGCGCTGGCAGCGCACGCCAAGACCTCTGGCCGTCAGATCGAATTCCAAGCCGAGTGCTTTGGTGTAGGCGGCGCTCCCGTCGCCCATCATCCTGACTTTGCCACCGGTCTTTTGATCCTTGGCCCACGCACCCATGACAAACGCGTCGTTCACCGAAATGCAAATGATTTCGTCGACGCCCTTGGCTTTGAGCTTGTCGTAGTTGGCCAGGTAGCTCGGAACGTGCTTGGCCGAGCACGTTGGCGTAAACGCTCCGGGCAAGCCGAACAAAACCACTTTCTTGCCGCGCGTCAAGTCATCGACTTTGAATTCATTCGGGCCGATCTTGCACTCCGCCGTTTCGACTTCGACATATTCGCTTAAGGAACCGGCAGGAAGCCGGTCGCCAACCTTGATCGTCATGGGGGCTCCTCGTTGCAGGTCGCGCCGGACGGTGCGATGAGATCACCAATTCTATCGGAAAAATCATCCGCGACAGCGGATAAGCACACGTTGACTTCATGCTTCATCGGCCTTGTCGTTCGCGCCACGAAGGCGTAACTTCAGCACTCCGCCGTCGGGCGGATTTCCCCGGGGAGCAAACCATGGCGCAGGCGAAAACCGCCCGCGAACGTCGCTTGACGCTGCTCGTCGCGACGCGTAAGGGACTGTGGCAGGCAACCAGCGACGCCGCAAGGCGAAGCTGGAGGGTGAGCGGCCCTCAGTTCCTCGGCCACATCGTTCATCACTGCGTGGCCGATCCCCGCGACGGAAAAACATGGCTTGCCGCAGCGCGAACCGGACACCTGGGTCCGACCATTTTTCGGTCGAGCGATCGCGGGCGCATCTGGCACGAAGCGAAGCAACCGCCGGCTTTTCGCGAGGGCAGCGGTCGAGTCGTCGATCACACGTTCTGGCTGACGCCAGGCCATGCTTCGCAGCCGGGGACCTGGTATGGAGGAACTTCGCCGCAGGGGTTGTTTCGTTCCGAAGACGGCGGAGCAACGTGGCGCGGCGTCGACGGCTTCAACGAACATCCGCAGCGAAAGGCATGGTGCGGCGGCGATCAAGACCAGACGCCCGACGGCGCCAAAATGCATTCCATTCTGGTCGATCCCCGCGACGCCAGCCATTTGTACATCGGCATGTCGAGCGGCGGCGTGTTCGAGTCGAACGATGCGGGCGCGGGTTGGCGCCCGCTCAATCGCGGTGTCAGAGCCGATTTTTTGCCCATGCCCGATCCGGAGTTCGGGCATGACCCGCATTGCGTGCGGCTTCATCCGGCGATGCCCGATCGGCTGTACCAGCAGAATCATTGCGGCATCTATCGTCTCGATCGGCCTTCGGAGCGGTGGGAGGACTTGAGCGCTGCTATGCCCAAGAGCGTCGGAGCGATCGGCTTTCCGATGGTGTTGCATCCGCGCGATCCGGACACGCTGTGGGTATTTCCCATGGATGGAAGCAGCGTATGGCCGCGGGTCTCGCCAGGAGGCAAACCCGCCGTTTATCGGTCGGTCAATGGCGGCAAGTCGTGGCAGCGTCAGACAAACGGGTTGCCCAAATCGCAGGCCTGGTACACGGTGAAACGCCAGGCGATGACGGCAGATGTCTTAGCTCCCCTAGGAGTGTATTTCGGGACGACCAGCGGCGAGGTCTGGGCCAGCCGTGATGAAGGACGTAACTGGAAATGCGTGGCGGCGCATTTGCCGCACATCTACGCCGTCGAGGTTGCTTAAAGAGGCCAAGGCGACGGCATGCGCGTGCGCGTGCTCATTCCGGGTCCGTTGCGAAGCTATACGGCTGAATCGCCGGTAGTTAGCGCGGAGGGCGCATCACTTGGCGTGCTGGTGGGCGATCTCGATCAGCGCTATCCCGGCATCCGCTTTCGCATCGTCGACGAACAGGGGGCGATTCGCCGCCACATCAAGTTCTTCGTCAATGGCGTGCAGGCGACGAATCTGGAGCCTGCGCTCAAGGATAAAGACGAAGTGATGATCGTGTGTGCGCTTTCCGGCGGATGACGGCACATCGAGACATGTTTCGTTGACGCACCGCGGCTAAAAACCTTACAATTCGCAGGTTTGCTGTGGTTCCGGTGGCTGCTGCTCAGAGCGATCATCCCGCGGGCTTCCCCATCCGACGCGTCGCCGCTTGGCAGGGGATTGCGTCGCTCTTGATCGCAGCGATCGCGGGAGGGCTGGCCGGATGGCACGGCGTGCTTTCCGCGCTTCTCGGTGGCGTGGTCAACATTGCTGCTGGCGTTGTTTTCGCCGTCATGATCGCGCTTGATCGCACGGCGACCGCGGTGGCGACAGTACGAACGATGTTGCGGGCCGAGGCGGCAAAGATCGCGGTCATCGTGCTTCAGCTCTGGCTGATTCTCACGACGTATCGGGACGTGGTGCACGTGGCTTTTTTTTCCGCGTTCGTCGTGACCGTGCTGGTCTCGCAGGCTGCAATCTTGGTGCGCGACTAGGGCAACAGTGAAGGGGGAGGTCGATGGCTGCTGAACACCAGCTCGACGCGACGTCGTACATCCAGCATCACCTCACATTCCTAGCGCACCCGGTGTTGGAGCAGGGCGGGTTCTGGACGGTCCATCGTGACACCGTCATCACGTCGGTGGTGCTTGGCGTGCTGACCCTTGGCTTCCTCTGGCTAGTGACGCGCAAGGCGACGCCGGGCGTACCAAGCAAGACGCAGGCCTTTGTCGAACTCTCCGTCGAGTTCGTCAACGAGCAGGTGAGGAGCCTCTTCCACCATGACAATCGCTTCGTCGCTCCTCTGGCGCTGACCGTCTTCGTCTGGGTCCTGTTCATGAACGCCATGGACTTCCTTCCGGTCGATATCGTCGCGTGGATCTTCCAGAATGTGTTCCACCAGGAGGAATGGCGAGCCGTCCCGACCGCCGACGTCAATACGACCTTTGCGCTGTCGCTGTCGGTGTTCGGACTGATGATCTTCTTCAACATCAAGAACAAGGGGTTGATCGGCTGGTTGCGCGAGTTGTTCTGCGCGCCATTCGGCGTCAAGCCCGTCTGGGCGGCGCCGCTGCTCATCGTGTTCAATCTTCTGTTCAACCTGATCGAGTACCTGTCCAAGCCGCTCTCGCACTCGCTGCGTCTCTACGGAAACATGTACGCGGGTGAGATCATATTCCTGCTTCTCGGATTGTGGGCGGCAACGGGCCTTGCAGGCGCGGCGGTCAGCAGCGTCCTCAATCTCGGCTGGGCGATCTTCCACATACTGATCGTGGTCCTGCAGGCATACATCTTCATGATGCTTACTGTCGTTTACGTCTCGATGGCGTACGAAAGTCACTAAGGCCTTAAGCGTCGCGACGAATTCGAACGTTCCACCCCTTAAGAAAGGAAAACGAATGGACAAGCTGCAACTGGTTGCGCAGATCCAGGCCTACACCGGCATCGGCATCGGATTGATGATCGGGCTGGGCGCGCTCGGCGCCTGCGTCGGCGTGGGCATCATGTGCTCGCGCTTTCTCGAAGGCGCGGCTCGGCAGCCCGAGATGATCCCCGCGCTGCAGGCAAAGGTGTTCCTGCTGCTCGGCCTGATCGACGCCTCCTTCATCATCGGGCTGGGCATCGCTATGTTGTTCGCCTTCGGCAATCCACTGATTCCCGCCGGGTTGCGATAGACGCAAGCAAAACGAGAAGGGCAGTTCCATGAACATCAATCTCACGATGCTGATGCAAGCTGTCTCCTTTGGCGTGTTCATTTGGCTTTGCTGGAAGTTCATCTGGCCGCCGCTGATGCGCGCCATCGAGACGCGGCAAAAACAGATCGCGGACGGCTTGGCCGCCGGCGAAGAAGGCAGGCAGAGCCTGTCCAAAGCCGAAACTCGCGTCGCGGAGATGATGAAGGACGCGAAGTCGCAGGCTTCCGAAATCATCGCTCAGGGCGAGAAGCTCAAGAACGAAACGGTCGAACAGGCCAAGGGCGAAGCAAAGACAGAAGCCGAGCGCATCATCGCTTCGGCCAAAGCCGAGATCGAGCAGGAGATCAATCGCGCGCGAGACGCGTTGCGCGGCCAGGTGGCCGAGCTCGCAATGGCCGGCGCGGCGAAGATTCTTAAGCGGGAAGTCGATCCCAAGGTGCACGCCGACCTCCTCGCCCAAATCGAAAAGCAGCTCTAGGCACGTGCGCCATGGCTGAGCTCTTAACCATCGCCAGGCCTTACGCCGAAGCGGTATTCGCCCTCGCGCAGGAGCAGAACACGCTTTCCGTATGGGCGGAAATGCTCAAGTTGGCGGGCGAGGTAGCTGCCGATCCGCAAATGCGCAACGCGCTGGACAATCCGAAGCTCGCCAAGGATGCAAAGGAATCGCTCTTTCTCTCGGTGTGCGGGGACAGGCTCAACGCGGACGGCAAGAACTTCATCCGCGTACTCATCGAAGCCGAGCGCGTCGAGCTGCTGCCCGAGATACGCGAGCTCTACGGGACGCTGAAAGACGAAGCCGACGGTGTCGCTCGCGCGCACATCTCCAGCGCGTTTCCTCTCGAAGATTCGCAGCTAGCGGCGCTTAAAGCGACTCTCGAGCGCCGCTTCGGGAAGAAAATCGAGACGACGATCAGCGTCGATCCGGAGCTCATCGGCGGAGCAACAATCGTCGTCGGCGACACGGTCATCGACGCGTCGGTCCGGGGCGAATTGCAGGCGATGACCAACCATTTGCGGACCTGATATTCAAACTAACGCCGTCGGGTGAGCAAGCAGCGCCCGCGAAGCGCGAGGAAAAATCATGCAGTTGAACCCATCTGAAATAAGCGAACTGATCAAGAGCAGGATCCAGAGTGCCGGCACCGAAGCCCAAGTGCGCACTCAGGGAACCGTGGTTTCGCTTTCCGACGGCATCAGTCGCATCCACGGGCTCTCCGACGCGATGCAGGGAGAGATGCTGGAGTTTCCCGGGAACACCTTCGGGCTCGCGCTCAATCTCGAGCGCGATTCCGTCGGCGCGGTGATCCTGGGCGAATACGAGCAGATCTCCGAGGGTGATACGGTCAAGTGCACCGGCCGTATTCTCGAGGTGCCGGTCGGGCCTGAGCTGATTGGCCGCGTGGTCAATGCGCTGGGTCATCCAATCGATGGCAAAGGACCGATCAATGCCAAGGCGACCGACGTCATCGAAAAGATCGCTCCGGGCGTGATCTGGCGGCAGAGCGTCGCCCAGCCGGTACAGACAGGACTCAAGGCGATCGATGCCATGGTGCCGATCGGGCGCGGCCAGCGCGAGTTGATCATTGGCGACCGCCAGACCGGCAAGACGGCAGTGGCAATCGACACCATCATCAACCAGCAGGGCAAGGACCTGTTCTGCATTTACGTCGCCATCGGTCAGAAAGCTTCCTCGATCATGAACGTGGTCAAGAAGCTCGAGGAAACCGGAGCGATGGCTTATACGGTCGTCGTGGCCGCCTCAGCCTCCGATTCAGCAGCGATGCAGTACATCGCGCCCTACTCCGGCTGCACCATGGGCGAATACTTCCGCGACCGCGGCCAGGACGCGCTGATCATCTACGACGATCTCACCAAGCAGGCTTGGGCATACAGGCAGATTTCGCTGCTGCTGCGTCGACCGCCGGGCCGCGAAGCCTATCCCGGCGACGTGTTCTATCTCCATTCGCGCTTGCTCGAGCGGGCGGCGCGTGTCAACGCCGAGTACGTCGAGAGATTCACCAAGGGCGAAGTCAAGGGCAAGACCGGATCGCTAACCGCGCTGCCCATCATCGAGACCCAGGCGGGCGACGTCACGGCGTTCGTGCCGACTAACGTCATCTCCATCACCGACGGCCAGATATTTCTTGAGACCGACCTGTTCAATGCCGGTATCCGACCCGCGATCAACGCCGGTATCTCGGTGTCCCGTGTCGGCGGCGCCGCGCAGACCAAGATCATCAAGAAGCTCGGCGGCGGAGTACGTCTCGCGCTTGCCCAGTATCGTGAGCTCGCCGCCTTCGCTCAGTTCGCCTCCGATCTCGACGACGCGACGCGCAAGCAGCTCGATCGCGGCCGGATGGTGACCGAGCTTATGAAGCAGCCTCAGTTCTCTCCTTTGTCGGTTGCCGATCAAGCGGTGACGTTGTTTTCCGTCAACAACGCCTACTACGACGACGTTCCGGTCGACAAGGCGCTCGCGTTCGAATCCGCGCTGCGCGCGTACATCAAGAGCAAGTACAGCGCGCTTCACTCCAAGATCGAGTCGACTAAGGATCTCGACGCGGAGAGCGAAAAGCAGCTCAAGGCTGCCATCGAGGACTTCAAGAAGAACGGAACCTACTAGGGGTTGGACTTCCGATGGCCGGCACCAAAGAGATCCGCAACAAGATCAAGAGTGTGCAAAGCACGCGCAAGATCACCAAGGCCATGGAGATGGTCGCGGCCTCGAAAATGAAAAGGGCGCAGGACCGCATGCGTGCGTCGCGACCGTACGTCGGCAGAATGGTGGCGATGGTGCGCCATCTCGCGCATGCCAACCCGGAATATCAACACCCGTTCCTTGTTAAGCGGCCCCAGGTCAAAAACGTTGGAATGATCGTTGTCACTTCGGACAAGGGGCTGTGCGGGGGCATGAATACCAATGTGCTGCGTCTGGCGCTCGGCAAGATCAAGAAGTGGCAGGCAAATGATGTCGGTGTACAGGTGACCTGCATAGGCAACAAGGGACTGGGCTTCATGCAGCGGCTCAAAGCCAACGTCGTGTCGCAGGTCGTCAACATCGGCGACCGACCGCACATCGAAAAGCTCATCGGACCGGTGAAGGTGCAGCTCGACGCCTACCTGGAGGGCAAAATCGACGAACTGCACGTGATCACGACGCGCTTCGAAAACACCATGAAGCAGACACCTTGGGAAGGCGAGATGCTGCCCATCGCCGATCTGGGCCTGGAAGAGGAAAAGCGCGCCTTTCCGTGGGACTACCTCTACGAGCCCGATGCGAGGAGCGTGCTCGACGGCCTGATCACGCGCTACGTCGAAGCCGTCGTCTACCAGGCGGTCAATGAGAATATGGCCTCCGAGCAGAGCGCTCGCATGGTTGCGATGAAGGCTGCATCCGACAATGCGGGACAGATCATCGACGAGCTGCAACTCATTTACAACAAGACGCGGCAGGCGGGGATCACTAAAGAGCTGTCGGAGATCGTAGGCGGTGCGGCGGCGGTGTAACGCGGCAGTTTGGTCACGAATTCGAAGCGAGGGAACAGAGCATGAACGAAGGAACCATAGTCCAGTGTATCGGCGCAGTCATCGACGTCGAATTCGCGCGCGATCAGCTTCCAAGCATCTACGACGCGCTGACACTTGAAGACAGCGATCTGACGCTCGAAGTCCAGCAGCAGCTCGGCGACGGCGTTGTGCGCACCATCTGCCTCGGATCGGCCGACGGCTTGCGGCGCGGGATGAAAGTGCAGAACACCGGAGCGGGAATCTCGGTTCCGGTCGGACCGAAGACTCTGGGGCGCATCATGGACGTCCTTGGCCGACCCATCGACGAGCAGGGGCCGGTCGCGGCAGAGAAGAAGATGCCCATTCATCGCGATGCGCCAACCTTCGAAGATCTGGCGCCTTCGACCGAGCTGCTCGAGACCGGCATCAAGGTGATCGACCTCGTCTGCCCCATCGCCAAGGGTGGCAAGGTCGGACTGTTCGGCGGTGCGGGCGTCGGCAAGACCGTAAACATGCTCGAATTGATCAACAACATCGCAACTCAGCACTCCGGTTTGTCGGTGTTCGCCGGCGTCGGCGAGCGCACACGTGAGGGCAACGACTTCTATCACGAGATGCGTGAAGCAGGCGTGGTGAAAATGGAAAACCTCGCCGAATCCAAGGTGGCGATGGTCTACGGGCAGATGAATGAGCCGCCGGGTAACCGATTGCGCGTGGCGCTTACAGGCTTGACGATGGCGGAGTACTTCCGTGACGAGGGACGTGACGTGCTGTTGTTCATCGACAACATCTATCGCTACACCCTTGCGGGCACGGAAGTGTCCGCCCTGCTCGGGCGCATGCCGTCAGCGGTAGGGTATCAGCCGACGCTTGCTGCCGAGATGGGGGCGCTGCAGGAGCGGATCACCTCGACCAAGACCGGATCGATCACGTCGATCCAAGCGGTCTATGTGCCCGCCGACGACTTGACCGACCCATCGCCGGCGACGACGTTCGGCCACCTGGATTCCACACTGGTGCTTTCCCGCGATATCGCATCTCTCGGCATCTATCCGGCGGTGGATCCGCTCGACTCCACTTCGCGGCAACTCGACCCGCACATCGTCGGCGAAGAGCACTACACAACGGCACGTCGGGTGCAGGCGACGCTGCAACGCTACAAGGAGTTGCGCGACATCATCGCGATTCTGGGAATGGACGAGCTCGCGCCTGAGGACAAGCTCGTGGTCGCCCGTGCGCGCAAGATTCAGCGTTTCCTGTCCCAGCCGTTTCACGTCGCGGAGACGTTCACCGGTCAGAAGGGCAAGTACGTCGTGCTCAAGGACACGATCCGCGGCTTCAAGGCGATTGTCGACGGCGAATACGACCACCTGCCCGAGCAAGCTTTCTACATGATCGGCGGCATCGAAGAGGCGGCGGAAAAGGCCAAGACGGTGCAGTAGCAATGGCCAACACCATTCACATCGACGTTGTCAGCGCTGAAGAGTCGATCTATTCGGGCGATGCCGAGTTCGTGGTCCTTCCCGGCGTCATGGGGGAACTTGGGATCTACCCGAGGCACACGCCGTTGATTACCCAGATACGGCCCGGCCAGGTCCGGATCCGGATTCCGGGCCAGCAGGACGAAACCATCATCTTTGTCCAGGGCGGCTTTCTCGAAGTCCAGCCCAACGTGGTGACCGTTCTCGCCGATACCGCAATTCGCGCTCATGATCTCGACGAGGCCAAGGCCATCGCGGCGAAGCAGGCGGCGGAGGAGACGTTGATGAATAAAACCTCCAAGGAGGAGATCGCCAAAGCGGAAGGTGAGCTCGCTGGTGCAATGGCCCAGCTCGCGGCGATCCGCAAGCTGCGACGAGGCCGCAGCTAGCAACCATTCACTTGCGTCGGGATTGCCGGGGCGGCATTGGCCGCCCTTCTGTTTTTCCGGTGAACGCGGCTTCGTTGGCAATCACACGCGAGCCAGCGCGGCTGCGCTGAGAGCCGCCATTACGCGTCCTTGTGCCCGAGCTGTTGCTCCGCCAGCGCGACCCAATAGCTCGCACCGATCGCCAGCGCCTCGTCGTTGAAGTCGTAGTGAGGGCTGTGCACGTTCGGCGTATCAGCGTCGCGTCCTGCACCGAGCCAGACATAGCAACCGGGCTTTGCCTGCAGCATGAAGGCGAAATCCTCGCCCGTCATCTCCGGCGTCGGGTCGGTGTCAATGTGCTCGGAGCCAACGACAGCGGCCGCAGCAGCGATCGCATGCTGCGTCTCGGCTTCGGCGTTGACCGTTGCCGGATAGCGGCGCTCGTAACGAAGCGTTGCCGTCATGTCAAAGGTCGCCGCGACGCCTGCGACGATGGTGCGCATGCGCTCTTCGATCTGGTCCTGCACTTCGCGCTTGAAAGCGCGGACGGTACCTCGCAACACGACTTCCTGGGGAATGACGTTCCAGGTGTCGCCGCCATGGACCTGGGTGACACTGACGACCCCCGCGTCGAGCGGATGCAGATTCCGCGAGACGATCGTCTGCAGAGCATTGATCGTATGTGCAGCGAAGAGCATCGGATCCTTGCCCGTGTACGCCATCGCAGCATGGGCGCCCTTGCCCGTAACGACGATTTCAAAGATGTCGTAGGCCCCCATCAACGGACCGACTCGCAACGCAAAGCTGCCAAGCGGCTTGCGCGGCCAGTTGTGTAGGCCATAAACCGCGCGCATCGGAAAGCGGTCGAACAGGCCTTCCTCGACCATGACTCTTCCGCCGCCCTCGTTTTCCTCGGCCGGTTGGAAAATGAAATAGACGGTGCCATCGAGCGAGGGTCTGCGAGCAAGCGCAGCAGCGGCGCCAAGCAGCATCGCCGTATGGCCATCGTGTCCGCAGGCGTGCATCTTTCCCTCGTGCACCGAAGCGTGAGCAACGCCGGAGCGCTCGAGGATATGCAACGCATCCATGTCGGCGCGCAAACCGATGGCAGTGCGCTCGCTGCCTCGCAGCACGCCAACGACGCCGGTCTTGGCGAGACCGCCATGAACTTCCAATCCAATCCCGCGAAGCTTGTCGGCGACGAATGCGCTCGTCGCCGTCTCTTCGAATGCCGTCTCCGGATGCGCGTGCAGATGGCGGCGCCAGGCTTTCATTTCCGGGACCAGACGAGCGACTTCGGGGGCGATGTTCATGGTGAGCGCCGCGTTTGACAAAGCACGATGGTAGCAAAGAATGCGCCCCCGACTTGCTACGGTAGAATGCGCGCTCATCCCAGTCCAGATGAGCAATGCGACCCCAACGGTCTACGATCTCGCCGTGGTCGGTGGTGGGATCAACGGCACGGGCATCGCGCGCGATGCCGCGGGGCGCGGGCTCAAGGTCGTGCTGCTGGAGAAGGACGACCTCGCAGCGCATACCTCGTCGTGGAGCACCAAGCTGATCCATGGCGGACTGCGTTACCTGGAACATTTCGAATTTCGTCTGGTGGCCGAGTCGCTGGCCGAGCGCGAAGTCCTTTTGCGCGCCGCGCCGCACATTGTCGAGCCGCTGCAATTCGTGCTGCCGCATGAACCGCATCTGCGGCCGGCGTGGATGATACGGGCGGGCCTGTTTCTCTACGATCACATCGGCGGAAACCGAACGCTGCCGGCGTCCTTTGGTGTGGAGCTGTCGACGAGCCCGTGGGGAGCGGGTCTCAAGTCCAAATTCCACAAGGGATTCGTCTATTCCGACGCCCGCGTCGACGACGCTCGACTGGTGATCATCAACGCGATCGGAGCGCGCGAGCGCGGTGCCGACATCCGCCCGCGCACGCCGTTGTTGTCGGCCACGCGTGATAACGGCCTGTGGCGGATCAACACGCCGGAGAGCGGGCCGAGCGAGCTCAAAGCACGCGCATTGGTCAATGCCTCCGGGCCTTGGGTGAAGCGCGTCCAGGATGAGGTCTCTGCCGCCCCAGGCCGCGAGGGCGTGCGACATATCAAAGGCAGCCATATTGTCGTACCGCGCGTGCACCCGGCGCCGCACGCCTACATCCTCCAAAACGCTGACAACCGCGTCGTCTTCATCATCCCTTATCAGGAGAACTTCTCGCTCATCGGCACCACCGACGTTCCGGTCGACGACTATGAGAAGCCGCGGATCTCTGCCGCGGAGATCGCATATCTGTGCAGCATCTGCAGGGAATACCTACAGCGACCGCCGAGTCCTTCGGATGTCGTGTGGAGCTACAGCGGGGTGCGGCCGCTCTACGACGACGGCAGCACCGACCCATCGGCGATCACTCGGGATTACGTACTCAAACTCGACGCCGATGCCGACGGCAAGGCACCTCTGCTGTCGATCTATGGCGGCAAGATCACGACCTATCGTCGCCTCGCAGAGCATGCGCTCGTTGAGCTGCAGAAATTCTTTCCGCAAATGGGAAGACCCTGGACCCATGGCGAGCCACTGCCGGGCGGTGACGTCCCGCGCGGCGACTTTTCAGCGTATCGCAATGAACTTGCGGCGAGGTACGCGGAACTTCCCCGAGGTTATGTCGAAGCACTGCTTCGCCGCCACGGCAGCCGCGCGCCGCGCATTCTGGGTCGCGCCAAGACAGTGGCGGATCTCGGGACCCATTTCGGGCATATGCTTTATGCGGCGGAGATCGACTATCTCGTCGCCGAGGAGTGGGCACGGAGCGCCGAAGACGTGCTTTGGAGGCGAACCAAGTGCGGCTTGCATTTGTTTGCGAGCCAACGCGACGCCGTCGCCAGGTACCTGCTCGAGCAGTTCGGATACCGGTGAATCAACAGCCGATGCTGCCGCTTTCGGCTTTGCCCGATGTCGTGCGCAGATCGATCCGCGGCGTGCTAACGGATATCGACGAAACGTTGTCGACCAAAGGCAAGATCACCGCGCAGGCATATTCGGCGATGGAAAGGCTGCGCGCAGGAGGCCGTCTGGTGGTTCCCGTCACGGGACGGCCCGCGGGCTGGTGCGATCACATTGCGCGGATGTGGCCTGTCGATGCCGTCGTCGGCGAGAACGGCGCGTTGTACATGATTCATGACGACCGGCTGCACACGCTCGAGGTCTGTCATGCCGTCAGCGCGACGGAGCGCCGCAAGAATCGTCGGCGCCTGAGCGCGATCGCCTCGCGGATCTTGCGCGAGGTACCAGGATGCGCGATCGCGTCGGATCAGCCCTATCGCGAAAGCGACCTGGCGATCGATTACTGCGAGGACGTGACTCCGATAAGCGCACAAAGCGTCGAACGCATCGTGGCACTGATGGCCGCCGAGGGCATGACCGCCAAGGTTTCAACTATTCACGTCAACGGCTGGTTCGGAAATCACAACAAGCTGTCGATGAGCCGAAAACTCTTCGCCGACGTATTTGGGATCGACCTTGGCGCCGAGCGGGAGCGCTTTGTTTTCGTGGGCGACTCGCCGAACGACTCGCCCATGTTCGATTTTTTTCCATACTCGGTCGGTGTTGCCAATGTGCGCAGGTTCGCGGAGACGCTCGAGACACCACCCAAATACGTCACGAAATGCGAGGCCGGCGCTGGCTTCGCGGAGCTCGCTGATTTTCTGCTGGGCGTCTGACGTGACACTTCAGAGCAAGCCCAGTCCGCCCGGGCCTGTTCGAGACAAGAGCTGGCTCAAGATAGCTATCACCATCCCCAGCACGATCGCGCAAAGCACCGTAGCGACGGTGTAGCCGACCGCCCTGTCCTTCGGTGAATGCATCAGCGCCGGCAATCCAAGGTAGAGCAAGTACAGTCCGTAGAATGCGGCAAGCAGAGCCAGTATGCCGAGCACGGGGATCAGATTCAGAACGGCGGCAACCCACGCGGGTGTGTAGCTGTAAGCCGTGACCTTGAGCGAAGCAAGCGGATCTTTCTCGCCGCCGAAGGTCGGCGCCAGAGCGTCGACGATGTGCGCAATCAAGAAAACGCCCAGAAAAGACAACCCGAAGGTCACAACCGCATTAGCTAGGGCTGCCGCGGTGCTCAAACGGACCGTTCCGAACAACGGCACCGGCACGCCGACCAGCGTTTGACCGAGGAACGTCGCGAGTACACCAATCCCGACAAGGGGTGCGACGTAGTGCAGATAAATCGATCGGGCCGGAGACTCTTCAGCGGCGACGACCTGCCATTCGGTCGAGGGCGACAAGAGGATGTTCTTGACGCGGTTGAACGTGTAGCGCGCGACTCGGCTCGCCTGAGCGGCATCGAACCTGGCGCGGAAGTTTAGGCTCGGTCTCGGCGGCGTCGCGGCTGGGATCCGAGGGGGGGGTGCCGCTGGCTGCTCGGACGGGAGCGACGATCTCTCCACTTGCGCAACTGGAAAAACGATTGCAACCGGGGTACCGCATTGGGGACAGAACTTGTAGCCATCGGCAAGCCGTTCACCGCACTCGGCGCAGAACATGTGCGATCTCCCGATGGGCTTCCATCGTTCCGGCGGGATTGTGCCGCGCCAGAGGCCGCTGTTCAACGAGCGCTCTGGGCCAGAAAGATGGGTCGCGGTTCAAGTCGTCCTTTGGAGATCGCGACGGCCAACGCCGCCCATTGATGCCGCATGACGTCAGCATGTCGGGCGGAATCGCCCGGGGGCGGCCCATTCTGGCTCGCCCGGTCAGCGGGTGCTCACTTTCGATC
>Ga0126381_100002424_pt1 | contig 20154 bp, 24 predicted proteins | sample PanSoiMetPlot_28_FD_96465 | JGI IMG/M metagenome (GOLD analysis project Ga0126381, IMG submission 96465) | Tropical forest soil microbial communities from Panama - MetaG Plot_28 | ecosystem: Environmental > Terrestrial > Soil > Tropical forest > Bulk soil | place: Panama | collected 2016-02-17
CACCAGGGCGTGATGTAGTAATTTAGAATGAACACGATAGGCAGGCACGGCCCCGTAGCTCAGATGGATAGAGCAGCGGTTTCCTAAACCGTTGGTCGGCAGTTCGACTCTGCCCGGGGCCTCCACTCTTTTCAATCAGTTAGGGCGAGTAGAAGCTTCCGCAGGTGTCCAACTGGTGTCCAAATCGGTTTTAGGGATGCTCTTTTCGAGCTTCGTCATTGCCTCGCGGACGTCATCGGCAGCCGTCTTGATGTAATAGCCGGTTGTCGTGCTCACGTTTGCGTGGCGCAGGATGCGCTGAATCACAACGTCAGGAACTCCGAGCCGATAGAGATTGCTGCCCAGGCCACGGCGGCAAGCGTGCCATCCATGCCATTCGGGAAGGGAAGCATCGCGCTGGAAATTATGATTGGTTTTCTGATCGCATTCGCCCTCGGCCTTGTGGCAGACTACGCAGCGATTCAGGGCGGGAAGGATCTGTCGATTCAGAACGTTGTTCATGCCTTCGGCTGTTCCCTTGCTGGTAGTGAATATCGGTCCCTTGCTGGCATTCTTCTGACGCAACCGGTGTAGCTCCAGGCGATCGGCTAGCTGGCGAATCACAGGAACAGGCGCCGCGCTCTTCTTCGTCTTCGGATCATTCTCCCGGCCGTTCCAGATCGATCGCGATACCTGTATTTCTCCGTCGCGGTAATCCTCCCATTGCAAGCCCTCAATTTCTCCGCGCCGCAGTCCAGAGAATGCGGCCACAGCAAAGGCCGTTGCAGCAGGCTCGGGAATGTGCGCAAGAATCGAATTGATCTCCTCAAGGCTGTAAGCGTAGGTTTCTTCAGGCTCAGCAGCCGATGGATTGACGGCCGTATCCTTCGCGGGGTTCTCGCCGTGGAAGTAGTCTTGCTGCTTCGCCAGTTTGAAGATCGCGCTGATTACGCTCTTGATGTGCTTCAGACTGTTGCGGCTCAGTCCCTTCTTACCGATCGAATCGAGCCACTTCTGAACATGGAACGTGCGTATATTCTTCAGCCAGTCATCAGCACAGACAGGCATTAGGTGATCTTCCCAAATGTCCTGGTATCCCTTAGCAGTGCTCGCGCGCTTGTGTTCTTTGATCCAGGGCAGATAAACGTTATCGACAAAATCCCCAAGTGTGGTGATGCGCGCTGCAGGTATCTTCTCGACGCTGACCGCAGCCATGTGCTCCGCGGCTGCATCCTCGATATCGGCCGGCGGATGCTTGCCTCGGGTTGTGACCGAGCCTAAGCAGTGAGAAACCCGCTTCTGCTCGACTGTGCCGTTGATATTGCGCCGTTCCCAATAGCGCACGTACCAGCGGCCGCTAATTTTTACGATCTGACCTTTTTGCATCCTGCCTCCTGTTCGCCTTTTGGCGAAGTCCCTGTCGGGCTGCGCGCAATGCGCGCAGATCCATGTGCTTATGCAGCCGCCTCAACTTTTTCATGTACTGGCGGCGCTCTTCTCTAAACTCGGGTGTGCTCGCGTGAAGCTTCTGTCGGCATCGAGAGCTGCAGCAGACATGATCCTCTCGCCTCGCAAAGAACCAACGTTGGCATATCGGACACGTTCTGATCTTGTCGAGTTCTCCCCGATTCGCATATCTGACCAACCGTTCTAGGCTCCTCCAGGCTGGTGAGGTATTCAGGAACCAGGTCCGCCTTTTTTCGTCGAAGAGCAATTCCCAACGCTGATCCAAAATAGGATCATCCGCCTCCAGATTCTCGACGTGTTTCTTGAGTTGTTGAAGCAGCGGTTTGGAAGTCTCGGTTCGGCCGGTACCCAAGCGACGCATCGTTTCAACGATGTCCGCAAATACCTGATCAAAGTTGAGGCGGTCAATTAAAAGCTGGCATTCCAGCCGTTCTAGTTTGTTACTAACGCTTCTCATGTTACTAGCCACGTCACGATTGTACGTGCAATTTTAGGGAAGTCAAGGCATTTTGAGTCAGGGAGGTAGATATGGGTAGCGAGATCTTCCTGACGGTACGGGAGGCGGCGGACATGACGAAGGTGACGCCGTGGACGGTTCGCAGATGGCTACGAACTGGAGAACTGCAGGGTTACAAAATCGGTGGCCGGCGGCTCATCCGAAAATCTGAACTGCTGAAGTTGATCTTGTGTGCAGAGCCGAAAGTTACGGAGCAGGCGCAATGACACCCGAGATCATTGATGCGCCTGAACTCGCAAAACGTTGGCAGGTTCCGGAGTCCTGGATCCGCAGCAAGGTCCGGTCGCGCACGTCAACTGCCGAACAGATTCCTCATTTGCAGTTCGGGCGATATGTCCGCTTCGAATGGGGCAGCACAGTGCTTGAGGCATGGCTGGCCAAGCATCGAGAGGGAGGCCAACGTGGCTAATCAGCAGCACAAGAACGAAGTGCATCTAGCGGGCTTTCTGGCCAGGGATCCAGAAATCCGCTATACGCCATCGGGTAAAGCGGTAGCCAATTTCACAGTTGCGACAACCTACGAGAAGCACACGGAGTATCACCGCTGTGTGGCGTGGGAAGAGAAAGCAGAGAAGTTACAGGGCTTCAAGAAGGGCTCATTCGTCTCACTCGCGGGACGCCTGCAGACTCGCTCCTGGGACGACAAGCAGAGCGGGCAAAAGAAGTACATGACAGAAGTTGTCGCGTGGGGAATAGGGGACGGGACAAAGGACGCTGAGAAATCACAGCCGCCAGTCACGCCGAACATACATGGGGTGCCAATCACAGATGACGACATCCCTTTCTGATGCTGTCGTACAAACTGAGCGCGCGCTGCTGGGATGTCTTATGCGGCAGAATTCCCTCTGGCCGCAGACGCACGAACTGAGTATCGACGATTTCTCACTCGGTGCTCACAAGTGCATCTATACCCAAATGGCTGCGCTGTTTGAGGAACTGCGACCGGTAGATAACGTCACGCTGACTTATGAACTTGCCCAACTGAACAAACTGGAAGCCTGTGGGGATGCGGCATACCTCGCTGCGCTGTTCGATCAGGGCCAAGACGGCAATTGTGCCGCTTATGTACGCCAGATCCGCCAAGCATCGCGTGACCGTCGTTATGACTGCCTCCAAGAACGCCTGATGGATGCGACTGCGGAGGAACGGCTTGGAATTGTCGAACAAATGCGGGAGGTGTTGTCTGGACGCGGCGATCGGCAAGACTGGCGTGCGCTGTTCCATTCCTATGATGACGTGCTCAATGCCCCGCCCGCCCGATTTGCGATTGGCGGATTCCTTCAGGAAGAAGGCATAACGTTCATCGGTGCTCTAGCAGGCCACGGTAAGACTTTAACCATGCTGGCAATGGTCCGCGCATTACTGGAGGGCGGCAAGCTATTCAATTATTTTCCGGTCATATCAAAAGCACAGCGCGTTATATACCTAATCCCAGAAGCTAGTCTTGGCGCATTCTCATCGCGTCTGAGAATTTTTCATTTGCAAGAGCACATCCAGGCCGGCCGCCTGTTCGTCCGTACTCTATCCGCACAGGGCCAAATGAGCCTAACAGATTCAAGGCTGCTGGAAGCTGCCAAGGGAGCTGACATCTTCCTCGATACCGCCATTCGGTTCATGACCGGAGATGAGAATAACGCTGCCGAACAGAAGATTTTCGCTGAGAGTTTATTCGCATTACAGCAAGCCGGAGCCCGCACAATTACCGGCGCGCATCATTCGCCCAAGAGTTTCGGCAAAGACAATTTCATGACGCTCGAAAACGTCCTCCGCGGATCTGGGGACATCGGAGCCATGCTCGCGACTTGCTGGGGCTTGAGCCAGATCGATGCCAATTCAACTCGCATCTTCGTTCAGAACGTCAAGGCTCGTGATTTCTGCCCATGTGAACCGTTCATTATTCAGGGTAGGCCATCAATCGATGAACGCGGGTATTTTGACCTTACAGAGCCGCCTGGATTCGCTGGGACATTGGAGAACCACAAGAAAGGCGGCGGCCGTCCAGAGATGACCAATAGAGATTCGAAGGCCGCCCAAGCTCAGCGCATGAAGGACGAGGGCCTCAGTTATCAAGAAATTGCCGACGCCTTGCATATCTCCAAAGGTTCGGTGTTCAATCTGTTCAAAAAGTAAAGGCCCTTGAACGCACATAACTCTCATCTACTCCGCTGCTTATGCCTGTTCAAAAACCTTTTTGAACACTTTCTGAACGCCTAATCCCTTCCGGGAAGTGTCCTTAGACCTTCCCTAGGAAGGGTGTTTATTGAACTGTTCAAAAACTATCTTTACTAGGGTTTTTGAACGATGAACGATTGGCCTTCACACTCACGAGCACACAGGAAAACGCCGGGGGGATAGGCCACATCTCGATAGAGCCCAACCATTTGACTCACGGTTGCCAGAACCGCTGCTCACTTCTAAGTAATTGAGCGCCTAGTTGATACGGTGTGTAAGTGTCCATCAACTGTCCAAGTAACTAACGTTTCAGGTGCATTTAGAAGCCTGCTCGATTGCACTCACGTTGGGAAATATGTGTATGTCACGATGCAGACATAGTCATGAATACACCGATACAGCAAGAACAGCCTGAACGTATGACACGGTTCTGCGTGTTCCTCGATCGGGATCTGCGCGAACAACTTGAGCGTTACTCAGCTGCGACTGGGGTGCCTTTCTCTGAGGTAATCCGTAGGGGAACAGCGGCATTCCTTGAGAAGCAGCGGGAGCGCGATAGGAGCCTAGCCTGATGCGTTTCTACAGCCAGCGCAGCGAACCGTCCTCTGCTCCAATTCCGGAGCCTGTAGCGCCAGCACCGATGCGCAGCGAGAGTACGGGTCTAGAGATGACGTGGGAACCGTGCCCGAAGTGTGGTGCCGAAGTGTCGGTAGTCAAGAGCCCAAGACTTTATGGCAGTACTCGCAGTGAGTGTGTCTGCGAGAAGCGTGAGCGTGAAGCAAAGGCCATCGTAAACGCCCGTAGAGCGGAGATTAAGGCCAAGGTAGACCAAAGGCTCACCGAGACAGAGAAAGACCGCCATAAGCGAGCAGAGACGCAGCTAGAGCCATTTATAGCGCAGGAAAGCATGCGACTGTTGGCAGAGCTTCGCTGGAAGGACACGCAGTCATACATGGTTGAAGTAGAGGAATCAATGCTGGCCGAAGTAGTGGCCGAACTGACAGCAAAGGAGAACTAACGTGGCAACGAATTCGGTGTTTAAGTGCGTGTTTCATTTGGAGAACGGCAACAACAAGATGATTGCCGGGCCGTACACAGCTTACGTGGGAGTGGCGGCTGGCACTCGTGGCGACACACAGACTCATAGCCTTGCTACAACGGTAGCCGCAGCGATTTCCAGCAATCTTCAGTCCATCCTGCAGTTGCAGGTCGCTTCGTCAGTCTCTGCGCCTGGCGGGACAGTCGTGCTTGATACCTTTGTGCATGCCCAGACGCCAGAGGTATTCACCTAGGCCGATGGAATGGACACGCCAGGACGATGAAGCCTTCACGGAGCTGATGGAGACATATGACATGGCTCTGCCAGCCATCCAGAGAATTGTGCAGCAAGACGAGCAAATGGCCGAGCTACAGCGGCAAATAGACGACATAGTGGCGCGAGTCGGGCAATTTAATCCGTTGCTGGATCATGTGAAGAAACAGAAAGAGAGGACAGCGTGAAACGTAGTTTCCATGCATTCGCTTACATCCGTCGCGACCAGTTCGCGATTGGTCTGACTATCGAGCCTTGGCGAGTGGTGATTATGTTGCCGGGCCTCGATGTGGGCATCGGCTCCCGCGTCAGTTACGGCACCGACCTGGGCGGTTATCGCCTAAGTCTCACACGGGACGCACACGGCAAGCTGATGGGGCCACTATTCGCGCGTGAAAGGAGGCTTGCGTGAGCGATTCACCTAGCTGGGCATCAGTCGCAGAGAGCCTAAGCAATGCAGACCTTGGCACACACACAGACATTTGGAACGACAAGCCCGCTGCGGACGTGTCCAACGCCGGTAAGGCAGAGCTGATAGGCGACTCTATTCTTGGCGATAGCAATATTCTCGGCGACCATCGCAGCAATGAATGGTTTGAAGGTGTCGAGAACTCATTCGAGAACGACGAGCCGATGGACTATGAGGCTGAGGCTCAGGAAGGCGAGCCACAGCCACAGCGTGACTATTCGCAAGAGCGTGCGCAGTTCCGCCAGGCGCAAGAAGATGCCAAGACGCTGGACATGGCCGAGCAATCGCAGCGAGAGCAGTCGCAGCCGGTTGAACTGACGGCCGCGCAGATTAATGAAGGCATCTCGCAGCTTGGGGCAGCCGTTGAGCAGTTGGGCTTGAACGATGCGCCGGCGGCTCAGCAACTGGCCTATGACTTGACCGCACCGTTCGGCGGTGGTGAAGGCGTCAATCCCGCACTCTTGGGCGACGTCATGAGTAAGACGGTTCTAAGTGCCCTGCAGGTTCACGAAGCACAGGCTGACAATCCGCAACTTGGGCCGATCCATCCAGCGGCAGCGCAGGCATTCACCAGCGATTTCCTTCGGGCGTTCGGAGTGGATGCGCGTATGGCCAACGTGGACTCGCAGCACTTCGCCAGCACGGTCCTGGTAAGCACGCTGAATCTACTCGACGCGGTTAAGCAGTACGGCCCGAATGTGGCAGTGGAAACGCTGAATAGTCCCGCAGGCGCAGAGTGGCTGATGACGAATATCAACAAGGCATTCGGTATCAATGCTCCGGTCGATCGCGCAACGGCTCTGCATATCGCTGATGCCGGCGCGAGATACATCCTGTCGCTTCTTGGCAAACTGCCGAGACAGGCAGAAGGGGCGCAACGCCAAACCAGACGTACGGCCCGTAATTCCCAGGCAGACGACATGGGTCCTGATTTCTGGGCAAGTGCAGCAGAGGTTTACCGTTCAGAGAAAGGACGGCTGTGAGACCCAACTTGGACAACAGATCGCAGCAAAGTCAGGGCCTGAAGCGCACCAACTCTGGCGGATTCTTTGGTGAGCACGGCCCTGCATATGGGTATCCACGCGAGAGCGCACCTGATCCAACGGCGGCACTGAAGAAGCAGGGCTGGCGCCCGTTCGGCCGTTACTGGTATCGCGGCGGGGAATTTAAGCCGCTGGAAGAACTCTTGGCAGAGCAGAAGAAGAACGAACCTATCAACAAGCGTTACGCAGCATCGGACAAGGAAGTGGACGTGTGGGAGAAGCAGGCCCAGGACGCCGAAGACGATTTAGGAGCGATACAAGGCAGTCACGCAAAGGACGAAACCATTGGCGGCGTTGCCAGGCTTGAGCAGTCACGAGCGAAAGGGCAGACGTTCCCCACTGACAAGCCACCGCGTACCGTGCGAGGAGTGCCAGAGCAGGGTTATGACAGTGACCACGAATTTCTTGAAGGAAAGGCAGGGGCAAAGGCATGGCGCAAGGCAAACAAATTCTGAAGCAAAAGCCGCTGACGCCAGATACGTTCAGCGACCCGAGTTATTACCGGCCAGTGGATTTTTCGAAGCATATTCCCTGGCTGAAAAACTTTCATCAAGTTCAACCGCCGAAAGGCGCAGAAATCCAAGTTAGAAAAGAGGAGTCAAGCAAATGATTACGAAGAAACGTGGAGTGCCCATTACTGCTGGGAGAACCGAGTACAGCAAGAAAAAGCCTCTTGTGCCGAATGCTGCAGACACCTCGGCAGACGCGCAAACCATGATCGACGAGTCGCCGATGCCGTTCAAGAATCGGAACAGTGTCCCACAGATTCCGGCAGGAACGCACTCGTACTCTCGCGCTAACAGCCAATTCCAAAAGGACGCTCTTAGGTACGGAGCGACAGGCCGCGCTAACAGCGTCAGGGGAATGGAAGATCCCTCATTTCCTGCCGTGGGTTATGAGTCCGGTTCTACCAAGCCGAAGTTCTCACGTGGCAAGGGAATCATCAGCGGCACACCCACGCAGAGCAGGGCTCAGTCGGGCACCATCTCCACCAACCTCGGGCCAGATGCAACAGAAGCACAAGTGAAGGGCATGCGAAGTGTCAGCAAGCTGGGTAAGGGTTGGGGCGCTGCTTACGCTGATTTCAAGAGATTCGGTGGGTAGGTCATGAACGAGGCAACGGCAGCGGTACTCATTGCTTTGAATCAGTACACCGACTCGACAGACGAGGCGCGAATCGTACTTAGCGCGGCAGACGCTTACCTTACCTCGATGGAGCAATTGGGAGCTGAGTTACGCGCTGCCGATGTAATAGCGCCGATTGCATCGACATAGGGCCAGAACTCATGGGACAGACATTTTTCGACAAACTAACGAAACAGGTGTCACGGGTCCGAACGGACAGACGCAGTACTTCAACTCTCCCGGCGCAGCTGCCATCAGTTACGCGCGGCAGTATCAGCCGCAGGCCTCTACGTCGTCCATCGGCGGCGATCTGGATAATCCCGGCAGTGTGTCCCTCAGTACTCCTGACGCGAGAGAGCCTCGCATGTTCAAACCTTCCTTTGCACAAGCTGCCGGTACTGGCCCTGCAGGCACGCCTAATGCTCTATCGCCTGGACTAACCAAGCTGGGCAAGTTAGGCGTCCTGCTGACTAGCGGAATACAAGGCGCACTTGCAGGACGTGCGGCACAGGAACAGATGATTGCGCAGACTGGAGGACATCGGGCTGGAGGATTCGGGACAGGCTTCGAAGGCGGATACACTCTGCCATTTCTTAGAGCGCAACAGCAGCAACAGGTTCAGCGCGGGCAACTGGAAAACGCATTGTTGGGGAATCAGGTGCAGTATGCGCCTCAACTGAATTTGCTGAAAATACTCACTGGGCAATCCGAGATTGGAAAGAACCAGGCAGAGGCTCTAAAGAACACTGCGGAAGCCGGTGCCATCCCCACGAAGGAAGGACTTGAAGAAGCTCAGGCAGAGGCAGCGAATTACAAGGAAGATCCGAACCTCGGCTTGATTGACCTTCGAACGAAACAGCCGGTTAACCCATCGGCACTCGCTCCGTTGACGGCAGAGGAAGCAACGGTACTGGGAAAACAGGCTGGCGATCGTGTCCCGGTCAAGTTGAAGAACACGGCATCAGAAATCGCCGCGCGCGGACTCACTACCGTGAACACGGCCGAAGGGGTCTTTGAGCGCAACCGTATCACTGGCCAGCAAACGCGGTTGGGTTCGAATCCTCGAGAAATCACTCTTGATATGCCGACGCCAGCCTATGACAAGTTAACGAAGGATCAAACCTTTGTCACGCGCAACCAGATCAATGCGAATCCCGGCCGCTATGCCTCTCCACAGGCAGACGTCAACTTGCCAGTTCTGAAGCAGACGTTGAAGGAGTACGCATCCACGAAGCCAGGGACGGCCGGCGGAAATGCTCTGGCCTTCAATACCGCGATTGGCCATCTCGGGATGCTCTGGGATGCTGCAGAGGCTCTGAATAACAAGAACGTCCCGCTGTTCAATTCTCTGGCTCAGAAGTACGCCAAGGAAACTGGCAGCTCGGCACCGACTAATTTCAACACCGTGCGCAGCGCAGTGAACGCAGAAGTGGCGAAGGTATTCAAGGGCGGCGTGCCTGCAGATGCTGAGATTCAAGAGCAGGGACAGAATGTAAACCAGAACAGTTCACCGCAGCAGTTGCGTGACAACATCCGGATCCTTGTCGGGCTGATGAACTCCCGCATGAGTGCCCTGCAGGATCGGTATAAGTCGGTAGTCGGGGAAGAAAACGAAGACCTTCTAAGCAAGGAATCTCGGGCGGTATTGCAGAGAATTCAAAGCGCACAGAACAGCAACCGTCCACCTCTTTCATCGTTTGAGCACTAAACCATGGCAGGACCACAACAATCCGGCTTTGATGTGAACGCGGCCAGGTCGGCGGGATACTCCGATGACGAGATCCTTCAGCACCTGACCGAGACGCGGAACTATGACGTCAATTCCGCGCTGCAGTCTGGGTATTCCAAGTCTGACGTCATCAACTATCTTTCTGGCTCTCAGCCGACTCCTCCCAAGAGTTTCTGGACGAAAGTCAAAGAAGCAGTTGCTCCAAGGGCGTACAACCAAGTGTCCGGATTCGTACCACGCCAGCAGGGAACTCCTGAAGAACTTCCCGGAGTCTTTGAAGGCCATCCTGAAAACATGGCCGGATTCGTGGACATGTCGGGCGGTGAGATGGTTCGCGGAGCAAAGGACATTGCACAGGGCAACATCGCCAAAGGCGGCCATCGCATCATTCAGGGCGCAGGTGCTGCTACGGTGCCATTGCTTCCGTTCCTTGGGCCGACCGTCGCAGTTAATCCAGCACTTGCATTGCGTGTCGCAGCGGGTGGAGTAGGCGGATCATTTATTGGGCAGAAAGGCGCTGAGGCCTTCGGTGCAACTCCGGACCAGCAGGCACTTGCCGGTGACATTGGCGGACTCGTTGGCGGATACGGTGCTGGAAAGTTGCCTTCTTTTCTTTCAAAGGTCAACCCTTCAGCTTTGAAAGCAGGGGCAGGGCAGGCGTTCAACGCGGTTCGTGACATCGCAGGCTCTAACGCTGTGGACGTGGAAGGTGCTGGGCAAGCTGCGCTCTCTGCGAAGGAATTGCAGGATGTCGGGAGAACTATGCCGCGAACCATGCAGAAGTTTCTCCAGCGAGTGACGGCGCCTGACGCAGAGCCGTTGACCTACAAGGAAGCACGTGATTTCTACTCAGCAGCCAGTGAGATCTCAGCCAATGAGCGGAACAATCTCACTCCGGCAATGCAGAAGGCGCTGAACGACTACCGGAGAGCACTGGGCGGCGCGATTCAGCAGACGGCAGACAACGCAGGAGTCGGTACGCAATACGGTCAGGCCATGACGGATTATGCAAAGGCGAAGCGCCTGGAAGACACGTGGGGAACAGTTTGGGGTGTGACGAAGAAACGAATCATCCCAGCGGCCTTGGGCGGTGGTGCTGCCGCCGCAGGATACAAAATTTACAAGGATTTCGCCGAATAAGACTCTTTCGAAGTGAGGACATATGGGACGTCCGAAAATGACGTTGAAGGAAATGCGCGAGAAGCATGGATCAACGGTCGATCCGTCCGATCCGTCTCAACGTACTCGCTACTGGCGGATGATGGACGCTCTGTACGCCGCCGGCACAAAGCTCGAGGACAAGAACCTGAACGACGTTGCCCGCGGGACTGCCCGTTCTGCCGCCAGTGATTATCTCGACAGGACGGGCGGGAAAGCTACCACTCCGATTGAGCAGACTCTCAATATCGTGCACAAGTCAGCAGAAGAGGCCGCTCAAAGCATTCTTGAGCAGTTGGGCCAGAAGAAGAAAGAAGCCAGTCAGCCACAGGACAAACCGCAGACGATTCAATAATGCCGACAGCGATAGAAAAACTTCGGGTAGAACTCGGGAAGTACACGCTCGAGGAATTGCAGGCGCAATTCACTCCTGCAGAGTTGAATGAAATCAACAACACGTTGATAGATATTCGCTGTGCTGAGAGAGTGGCGTCATTCGATAGTGGCCCGTTGTACTGGCTGACCTCGGGACTCACCCGCACGGAGAACCCGCAGTATGAGGCGCAGGGATTACCATTCCGCGCTCCTCTGCCTAAGAAGACTTACCTGCTTCCACTGTTCGATGCGTTCCTTGCTGTGAGCGCAGAGCATCCCCTGTTCATTCCCAAGTCCAGGACCATGCTTACAAGTCTGAGCTCTCAGGCCTACGGCACTTGGGCCGCGCAATGGCATGGGATGCAAACACTGGTGCAGACGCTCAATGAAGACCGCTGCATCCTGCTGATGTCCTATGTGCACAATTACTATGACCTTCAACCGGATTGGCTCAAGGCCCGTCATCCCCTAAAGCGCAAGTCTGCATTCTCGGTTGAATGGGTCAATGGCGGCGAAGTTTGCTGCATACCGAGCGGATCCGAGAAGTCGCGTGGATACCACAGCACTTACTACATTCAGGACGAGAGCGCGTGGATCGTGGACGGAGAGGAATGCCTTGCTGCAGTGAAGCCTTCCGGCGCAAAGATTATCTGCATATCGAGTGCTGCGCCTGGGTGGTTCGCAGAGGAGTGCGAAAGATAGGAAAGGAACAAAGATGTCTGCTATTCGCCTTCTGAACTTGCTCGCTCAATTGACCGAAGAACTTCGGCAATCGCCTCCGCCTGAGTGGCTTGCCGAATCTGAGCGAATAATGGCTCGAACTTCTTCTGATGGATTGTATCCGCGAGCAATTTGTTCGACAGGTGTTCCTCTAAGCGTTCTTCCCAATCCGGTATTGCCAGCGAGCCATCCTCTAACTTCGCATGTCTCAGAATTTGTCGCAGACTGTGGTTCTCGAAATACAGCCGTTCGACCGTCGCTAAAAACTCAGCAATAATTCGCTGGCTCTCTCTTTGCTCTGGCTTTTCCATAGCGGCGCGAATTATACGCCCGATACATATCGGCGTTCTCCTAAAGTCCTAAACAAAAAAGCCCGCACGGGGCGAGTGTGCAGGCCTTCTTGGCATGTGCTTTCAATGAGGAGCCGTCCACCTGAGGCTTTGGACTTATCGCAAGGAGACGAACTGGCGGACGGCTCTCTGTGTCGTTTTGTAGGCCTAGAATAGTATCAGCCTCCTTTAAGGCCGACACCTGTCAATAGCGACAGGATAGCTGCCAGAGCGGCTACAGCAATTTTCAACTGGGGCTCTGGTACATTCGGCAGTTGCCGGATCTGGCGCTGTAGTATCAAAATCACCGGCCGAATCCCATAAAACGTGAACAATTGCGGGAGTCCGTTGCCCTCCGGTTCGGCTCCCGCGTTTTTGTCTGGTTCAGGTCTTCGCCGTATTGAAGGACTTCCCAGGCGGGAACATCATTTTGGCGACGCGAATTCACCTCCGCAAAAGCCCTGAGGTGCCAAGGAGAACCCGGGGCACAGAAAGTAAATGGCCCCCCATACCCGAAGCGGGGGGCCATTTCTCTTTTTTCCCCAAACTAAAAGTAAAAAATCGGTCTGATATACGCAAAGGCCCTGGCTTCTTTGGGGAGGGCGGGGCTTTTTCTTTCCCTTCAAGAGCAGCCAGTAAATTGCCCTCGCGCAACGACAGGCCATCATCCCTAAGTCCATACTTTTTCCGTTTGCCCTACCTTCGTGGGCGGGGGCAGGCATTCAGCGCGGGTGATACCTCGAGGGAAGAGCGTCACCCGCGCGAACCTTTTCTAGATCAATCTTCTTGCGGGATGGCATGGGACGGATTCTCTCATGGTGATTGCGTGCGCCAGTCTCTCCAGCGCATTGCCCGTCGTTCCAGTTCAGTCACGATGGCAAAGGAATCCCCACGGTCGGCGTTAAAGTGCGACATGAGCTGCTGAGCCAAATCAAGGTTGTCTATCATGAAATCGGCAAATTGGCATGCCACTAGGCGTCCATACAGTTCCGTGCCAATCCGTTCAGGCGATTCAATGTTCTGATATTTGTCCCAGGCATCCCAAAAGACTTCCCGAGTACAGCGCTTTGCTTCGTGTTCGTCCTCGAAGAGGCGTTTGGTGGGCGCAGCGTGACCTTTGAAACTCCCCCGCAGGAAACTGAAGCCGCAGTTACCTTCAGGGACTCTGGTTTCAATCGGCTCCCAGGTGTGTGGGACGCCAGTCTCCTTAATCAACTGCTGGACAAATGCGTTTGGATCAAACCCAAAGTACTCGTCACCGGCGATGTGATATACACGGTGGGGCAACGACCGCATGGGAAATGTCGCCGCGATCTGAAACACGGCGTCGTCAAATTCCTCCCCGCGCTTCCATGGCGTAAGTAACTGGCCGTGACGATTCCAATGAACCAAGGTTGCTATCATTGCTACACGGCGCGTAACAGCCCATTGATGGATTTTCGCTTCTTGCGAAGTCTGGCAAGTCCAAGGTGTCTTATTCTTCCATCTACTCTTGAGCTCCTCGGCATCAACCGGAGGAACCAGCTCACCTTCGGCCTTCTTCAAAGCGCGTTCCTTGGAAGCTATCTGATGCAAGCATCCAAGCAACTCATCGTCTGAGTGTTCGTTGTACATGCGCTTGCAGGCCTCGCACATGGTCTGCCCAAGTTGTTGCCGTAGTTTTCGAAATGCTTCCTCGTTTCCGCTTGCCATATATGACCCCTCAATTGTGGCCCGAAATGGTACCACTGTTATGCTGCTTCCTTCTTGGGGAATTTAAGCACTGCCGCCAGGCGCACCGGAACTTGCTCATCTGGGTGAGGAGTCGTGAGCAGACTCGTCTTTTTCGGAATGTCAGGCCTCAGATTGCCGGCCGCATCGTACCAGTCCGAAAATTCCTCGCCTAGTTGGGCCTTGCGTCGGGCGACAATCTTGGGCCAAACCTGGTCCGGATGAGTGCCGTACATGGTGTAGGACGATTGCACGAACGGCTGAGTCTCGCCCCTGCTGGCCATAGATACGACAATGTACGCCTGCCTATAGTCTGCCCTCAGGTGGACATCCGCCTCCAGGCTGGCGGCTTCCCAGAGACGATCGAGGATCCGGTCAGATAGGGCCGAAGCCGTGCCCTGGTGGGAGTCAGAGCACGGCCCCGGGTTGGGGCGCCTTCTCATGCCTGATAAATTTCAGAACGCTGAGAAACGCGCTTAAGGTGGATGGCTAAGCCGACGACGGCAGATTGGTCAGCAGTTGACAAGCTGGCGAACTCGGCCAGGTTCAACCGGGCCATTGCCTCAAAAATCCATTTGGAATCGTCGGGGAGTTCATCGAAGGAAAAACAGGTGCTATCTTGAATGCCAGCCATATTGCCTCCTATCAAGGCGATTTGGTTAGAGCTGGCCGGGTGTTTCAGCACTCGACCAGCTCGTTTTGTGTTTGGTGGGGGAACTACGCTTACGGTGCCGACCATAATGCACCTAAGCCGCTTTGGTGTCAAGGGTACTGGCGTATAGACTCGCGGCGCATGGCGGACCTACCGGACGACGAACAACTATCGCGCTACTTCGCCACGATTGGCAGGAAGGGAGGGAAGGCGCGTCTCTCCAAGATGACGTCCGAACAGCGCAAGGCAATCGCTACGAAGGCATCAAAGGCAGCGGCCAAAAAGCGCTCAGCGGAAGCGAAGAAGAAGCGCAAAAAAAGGGCACCATCCGGAGGTGGCGTTGACGCGAGATGAGGCGACCAAGGCCTGCACGAAAATACTGCAGCGAGCAATGAGCACCAGTGCGACGATCAGTTCGGTCCTGCAGTTGCCCGAGGTGTTTCCGGAGTTCAAGGAGCTAGTGTTCCAAAGCCACATTAGTGGCAAGACTTTCGCGAAGAAAATGCTTTCCGATTTTCTTGTCCCGCGCCCTGCAGAGGAGGGGTGGTTTGATAAATTTGCAGAGGGCTTAGCCGCTCAAGCAACCATTAATGCGGAAACTGTATTGTCGGCGGCTGTAATCGTGCTAGCTCATTCAAATGCTGACGATGCCTTTACTAGCGCATGCCAAATTGCTATTGGCTTGGATCCAGAGTCATGGATTGCCGAGTTGAATCAGGATAAGCCAGTAGTAAACATCGGAGATCTCAGGAAGAAAAGCGTCAAGGAGCTTTTCGCCGCACACCTCGAACGTCTTAGTTCCCGAATCAGCGCAAAATCGATTCTCTCGCGAAGCGACCTTCTATTTAAGCACGTTCCAATTAAGACGCACCCCGATATTGTTTCGGCTGAAGATGCTTATTACAAGCGGGACAAACTCGAAGAAGGTGACAAACTCCGCCAGGAGATTGTGCACGGAAGTGGGCTACCACATATACCCATCGCTAAGGCCGCCGCTACGGTGGAGTTTTTGAACGAAGCAGCGACGACGGCGGGGCGAAGCGTCGGTTTCCGCTTCAATTTGCAGATCGACATGAAGTATCTGGCCGACCTCTTTGGTTATGGTGGAAAACGGTAACTGTGCCCAATTTGTGCCCCTCCTCAGGTGTCCAAGCCACTGTCCAAAAACTGTCTAATCACGTCACATTGCATCAGTTTTGAGGATGGGACAGCACGCTAAACGCTTGATATTCCGTACCGTCCCATCACTTCCTAGAATTCCTAAACCGTTGGTCGGCAGTTCGACTCTGCCCGGGGCCTCCAGTCTTCCCATCTGTGAAGCGTCACTTCCAACGACGGCAGATTTTTCTGGACAATGTACCAATGTTTACCATCCATATTAGCTGTTGGTCGATATAGGATATTCACGAAAAATTGGAATGAAGGCCGTCCCTGAGATCGTAAATAATTGCGCAACAATGACTTCACCGGGAATCAGGTGGTGGTGTCAGCGGACGAGCAGAACGTCAAGGTGATTGTGACATGTGTCCCGCAGAACCAGCCATGACTGAGACTCCGGCCCAACTCATCAGAGACCTCTGCCGCTATTTCCTTTCCTGGCAGCAATGTGCGGTTAAGAATGCTCGGCGCTGTGGCAGCCATGACCGTCGGAAGGGGTGGCTTGCTGTTCTGGGAGCCGAGCAGTAATAGATGTGAGGTTCATCTCCTCAGCGGGAATTATCCGCGTCTGGATCTAGACGAACTGCGTGATGTGCCGGGAGTGCACTGGAACCTAGAGCAGAAGGCTTGTTCAACAGTGCATCGATGCGATGACGCGGACTGTCCACTGCGCGACTGGGCTTAGAAGCACTTCCATCCCGAACCCGTAGAGAAAGCCAGAGCCTTTGTACTGCTTCCGCCCGTGCACGTTTGACCTTCGGAAGTTATCGCCGTTGAATCCGTGACATAAAAGATCCCACCAGGAACTGAAGAAGCCGATGGTAATATGCTCACGGTGAGGGCCTTCGGGAACGCTCCTCCAGATGCAGAAATGGCAAATGATGCTGTCGGCACACTATTGCAAGTCCCTGAGCAGTCAAAGAATTCCCAGCCGCCTAAGCCGCCCCCATGATTGTTCCAGAAGTCAGCTTCCCCGATCTTCCCCACAGCATTCCAGCTGATGCCCGTGCCTTGGCTGGGAAAGCCGCTTTTCGCCTGTCCTATGATTTGTAGCTGGGTCAGGACGTTGGCGTAGCGATTCTCAGCCGTACCAATTGTGGGAAGGCCCAAAGCGGCAGTCGTGAGTACTCCTGCCAACTGAATCAACTGCCCAGAGGGATTAAACGTAGTTCCACCGCCTCCGTTGGATAAAACCGTATTGGAAATGGATGAAAATGGACTTTGGTTGTCGATAAGGTACCCCAGAGTGCTGGACCTGCTTCCATTCGTAAACATACTATCGGTTGCATACAGGTGACCATAGGTAGCGATCCACTGCGCTGGCGCTTCCATGTGCGAGGAGGTGAGATTAATCGTAGCTGCCGAGTCGCCGTTGGCAATCTGCCAGCCTATGTTGTAGTCAAACGAAACTCCAAAAAAATGAAGGTCCGTGTCTGAAGGTGTGGCAGCGCGATTGAGCACTACTCCTTGACCATTGTTGCCGATAATTCCCCCGCTGAAGCTGATGTTTTCCCCAGAAGTGCCGCCTATCGAGCTAGGAAGGTAGACTCCCGTTCCGTTCATGCCAATCGCGGCTTGGTGGAACTGCTGTAGCCATGCATTTCTCCCCCATTGCGCCGCAACTCCAAAACCCCATAGACGGACGCGATTCATGGAGTAATTGGACCCAAAATTTTCGCTTGGATCTTCGGTACTGGGAGGACTCCCAGTCACATACCACGTGCCACTGGAAGCCGAGGGGCAGGTTCCACCTGCGTTTGTCGGAACTAGCCTCAAGGAGGTGGAACTCATAACCGATGCGATGAGTTGGGTCACGCCGTTGAGGATGATCGGCTGCCACGCGGGCCAAGACGTATTAAATCCGCTGCCTCTAACGGTGCAATTTGAGACGGAAGCCGATCCGGTTCCGCCGGGCATACTATCGCTTCCGCCGAAGTAGATTCCGCCAGTCTGATTCGCAAAGGCGTTGGTCAGGCCAGCAGGACCATAAAACGACAAGTCCTCGATTCCCCCGCGTCCCGCAAAGATCCCGGGGCCATAGGCATCTGAGGCAATCACAGCCCATCCCGAAGATGGCGTATAGGTGATCCTGGTCTCAAAGGCACTCGCACCAGTTAACATCACGTTACGCGGCAGGTGTATGGTCGTAATTTGGGAGTAACTACCGGCGGGAATCAGTATCCGGGCCGCGCCTTTGCTAATCGCAGCATTGATCCATGCGCCGATATCCGATCCTGAACACCAATTGGGGGCAGGTGTTTTCGCACAAGCCAACGGATTCCATACTCCATTCCAATTTCCTGCTGTAGTTGGGCCCGGAATGTAATCGATATCCGCCTGAGAACTAGGGCTGTGCTGTGCCAGTGCGCTGCTGACGAGAAGGAGACAAATTAGATATTTCATGGATTCAGCAACCCCCTTGTTATGGCAATGAGATTGGAGCCCTCCGAACGGAGCAACTGATAATTGACACAGTGGCCTCAACCGTCAAGCCGCTCCCGCAGGCCAAGTCAGTGGCGATACTTTCCTTACTCTTCGACTTCAAGCATCTTTTCACGATTTCCGGGCCCGACAGTCTCGGCAGAGTCTGGAGGATAATCACGCCACTCAACTGAACAGACTTCCACGGTTCAAATCGCGGTGACTACCAAACACTTTTGCAGACTGCTTGTCTGAATCTTTTCCCTGGACGATATTTTCCCCGAGTCGGCTAAGAATTAGATTCTCCATCGCGGAGTTGTCGGCTCTTGAGTGCTCGGCCTTTGTCCATCAGAGCTTTTGTCTTTTTGGGCAGCATCGCGAGCACGTCAGCGGGAACAGCAGCGTAACCTTTCTTCGATTGCAACTCACTCGAGCCCGCCTGACGCAAAGCCTCTCCAACCGGCGCTCCTTCACTCTGGAAATCGCACTAGCTTCCTTTTCTGCGAAAGTGACTTCCGGTTGCGGCCTGAGGTTTTCTGTTCGTCTGCCGTCACTGCCGTCCTTTTTCTCGTAATTGTTTCTGAATCGCCAAGGCGCTGAGTTGGTCGTTGAGTACCGCCCGCGCGAGGACTGCGTCATTATCTTCAAAACGTGGTTATGCTGGGTTGAGTGCGGGCTGGGCAAGCGAAGCCCTTTGCGACAGTTCCGCTGCGATCCGTTGTTCTCGAAAATTCTGTGCTGCTGTTGCCATGAATTTCATACCATCTTGTGCGTCGCTCAATGCAGTTGCAAGTCGCTCATTTGCGGCAGAACAGTATTCGTTGACGCTGGTGGGCCAGACACGGATCAGATCGTTGGTTTAGATTCGGATAAGGGACTGTGTCGGAAACCCTAATGCTCAATACACCGATTATTTGGCTTGGAGCGGATGAGGCCGTCACCACGAGACATTAGAGAAGAGGCTTTGGTATCAGGAGACGCGAGCAGATCGATTTTCCTCGCAGCATGGCTCGCCGATTTTAGATGCAGGCGAACGAAAAGCGAAATTTCTTAGCCAGCACTTACTCAAGTTCTACACTTGACATTGACGCAAGGCGTCCCGTTAAATGACTTGCGCTTACGTCAGCACATTTCAACTTGGAGGCGGACATTGAGAAGCTTCCGTATTGCTGCGACTCTTCCCCCGATCTTTCTCGCTTTGGCGTCATTGGGTTGCGGGATCAATAATGTTACCCAGCCGTCCAAGCCCGCCATTACGACTACTTCGAACCCGCTGGTGGCACAATACAGCTTCCAGGCTTTTCAGGCCGGACTTACCGCATGGGTCGAGTTTGGAACCGACACCAACTACGGCCGACAGACTTCTGTCCTGCAGGATTCCTCCACGACGCTTAGACCCCACACGGTGAGTATTCTGGTGGCCGGTATGCTTCCGCAGACGACTTATCACATGCGCGCCCATGTGGACTGGCCCGGCGGTTCGTGGGTTGATCAAGATCGGACGTTCACGACAGGTGCTTTGCCCACGGACCCGCCATTCCCTCAATTTACTGTGACTGGAGGAGCACCCGGCAGTTCGACGGCGTCAAGCCCCGGAGTCGAATTGCTCAGCTTAGTGAACACTTCGGGCGCACCGGTTATGCATGCTGTCGTTACCGATCAAAAGGGCAATGTCATCTGGTTCTGCCCCGTTGCGGCACTGCCCATAAAGCCCCTGGATAATGGCCACTACATCGTCGTGACTTTTAGCGATCTGTTGGAAATAGACCTGGCATGCAATACGATTCGCGATATTTCACTTCCGCAAATGAATCAGTC
>Ga0126381_100002425_pt1 | contig 20153 bp, 19 predicted proteins | sample PanSoiMetPlot_28_FD_96465 | JGI IMG/M metagenome (GOLD analysis project Ga0126381, IMG submission 96465) | Tropical forest soil microbial communities from Panama - MetaG Plot_28 | ecosystem: Environmental > Terrestrial > Soil > Tropical forest > Bulk soil | place: Panama | collected 2016-02-17
CTGCCGGATCACGGTCAACAGATTGGCAAGCCGCACCGCGAGCGGATGGCTGATGGGAAATCCGGTGGCAGCGAAAGCCTCGCCACCGGCGACATCGCGTTGCCAGGGAAGGGTCCCGAACGCACGCTGAAGATCGTAGAAGCCTCTCACGGCGCCTGGCACCGCATAGGTGCCGCCGGCCTTGGCGGTCCGGGGGAGGAAATCGAATTCACGAATCCCTTTCGCCGGATCGGCGACCAGGCAAATCCCGCCACCGCCCAATCCCGCCGCCACGGGATAAGTCGCGGACATAGCAAAGAACATCGCGGTAACCGAATCGGCGGCGCTACCGCCTTCGCCGAGAATGGCGATGCCGGTCCTGACCGCAAAAGGCTCATCGCCCACCGCCAACCCGGTATCGGACCGAGCCGAGGAAGCCGAGCCGCCAAAGGCGGAGTTGACGGTGGAACTGAGGGTATCACCGACTGAGCAGCCGGCTAGAAGTGCGGCGAGCGGCAAGGCAAGTAACGACGCGGCGCGAAAACCGGGCATGACAGTCCTGTAATTCGAGAAGGAAGACGGTCCGGTTATGCCGGAACAGTGCCCTTGGGGCAATCTGTCGAAATATTGACCTGCTATCCAAGAATTTGACCTTCGTCTCCGGCCCTCATAGTTTCAAGTCGAACGGGGGTAACCGGAGGCTTTATCCTTGCCGCATGTCGACCCTGTTTCCAGGCGTCCTTGGCGCCGTCAGATCGCTTTTGCGAGCGGCTTCGTGCTTTCTGCGGTGCTTGCATTCACCGCTCTCGGCATCGCGCCCGCCTCGGCTCAGCAGATCACGCTCCTGCGCGACACCGAAACAGAAGACATGCTGAAAAGCTTTGAAGCACCGATTGCGAAAGCGGCGGGGCTCGATCCGACCGCCGTCCATCTCTACCTGGTCGGCGATCCCGAAGTGAATGCCTTCGCCGCTGACGGCCAAAACATCTTCGTGATGAGTGGCATCATCCTCTACTGCAAGAATCCTAACGAGTTGATCGGGGTGATGGCGCATGAGACCGGCCACATCGCCGCAGGGCATATTTCGCGGACCTCCGTGGGCGCGCAGCACGCCATGATTCCCATGTTGCTCTCGATGGTGCTGGGCGCAGCCGCCATGGCTCTTGGGGCGGGCGAGGCCGGCATGGTGATCATGAGCGCGGGTATGGCCGTAGCGAATGCGCAGATGGCGGCTTTTACGCGGGTTCAGGAATCCACTGCCGACCAGATCGCGCTGAAGCTTCTCAACGCCACCCACCAATCGCCCATGGGTCTCTATTCGACCTTCGAACGCTTTGCGGTCGAAGAGGCGCAGAGCGCGTACAAGGTCGATCCCTATGCTGTGGATCATCCTGTGGGCCAACAGCGGCTTGCCGACATCGAGGAAGGCGTCAATGCCTCGCCCTGGCGCGACGTGAAGGACCCGCCTCAGGTGACGCACACATTCGAGATGGTGCAGGCGAAACTCGCTGGTTTCACAATGCCGGTTCAGTCGGCGCTCAACATCTATCCGGAAAGCAATACCTCCGAGCCCGCGCGCTATGCCCGTGCGATGATCTATCTGCGCAAGCCCGATCTGGCCAAGGCGCTCTCCACCACCAGCAGCCTGATTGCGGACGAACCCAACAATCCGTTCTTCTATGAAGTGCTGGGGCAGATTTACGTTAGTATGGCGAAACCCGTGCTCGCCATTCCCGCCTATCAAAAAGCGGTCGATTTGAGACCGAATGCGCCACAGTTGCGGCTGGGTCTGGCGGTGGCGCAATTGGCGACCGAGGACCCAAGGTTGGCGAGTTCGGCGCTTCAAAATCTCAAAGCGGCTTCCTTGATCGAGAATGATGATGTGTTTACCTGGTACGAGACCGCCCAAGCCTACAGCATGCTGAAGAACGAGCCGATGGCAAACCTCTCTACCGCCGAGGCATATTACAATGCCGGGGCGGTCAGACAGGCGGGTATCTTCGCTTTGCGTGCCCGGCGGGGGCTGGACCAGGGAACGCCCGACTGGGAACGCGCCAACGACATTGTCGGCATTGCCAGTACGCCGCAGCAACGTTAAGGACAAAGAATGAGTGACTGGGTGAAGTTTCTTGCTGCCTCGCTAGGCGGCGCATTTCTGGCTGTGGTGATCGTGTTCGCTGCGGCGGACCGGGGCTTCCTTCCGGGCGGCCCCGGCGGCGGCGATATCCGCACCTATCTGCTCAGCCATCCAGAGCTCGTGGCCGAGATGACCGACCGGTTGCAGAAGCAGGAAGAAGCAGCAGACGCTGCCAAGGCCGCAGCAACCATGAAGAAGGTTGGATTGGCGCCATTCTTCGACAGCAAGGTGGCCTTCGTCACAGGTCCCGCCGACGCCAAGAAAAGCGTGGTCGAATTCTACGATTATAATTGCCCCTATTGCCGCGCCTCGCTGCCGGCCGTGGAGAAATTCTACCGCCAGCACAAGAACGACACCCGCTTCTCCTTCATCGAATTTCCGATCAAAGGGCCCGACTCGATTGTCGCGGCGCGGGTGGCGCTGGCTGCAAGACTACAGCCAGACAAATACTTGGCGCTGCATTTCCTCTTGATGAACGAAACCGACCCGGTCAATGAGGCGATAATTTACGCCGACGCGCAGAAAGCAGGCCTCAACATGGCCAAGCTGAAAGTGGACATGGAAAATCCCGCCATTGATGACGCCATCGCCGCCAGCAAGCAGCTCGCCATGCGCGCAGGCATCGACGGTACGCCCACTTTCATCATCAATGGCGTCATGCACCCAGGTGCGGTGGATGACGAACTGATCGACAGCATGGCTGGCCGGAGCTAGTCAGGTACTTTTCCGTCGGCGACAGCTTTGTTGACCTTGACGCGGATCGTGTCCATGTCGGCTTGGGCGTTGGCGACATAGTCGTTCATGCAGACGGTATAGTCGTGCAGAGCGGCATTATATTGCGCGACCTGCTCGTTGTATTTTTTTATTTCCTTGTTGCCGGTGACGGTCTCAACCATGGCGCCTCCGGCCGAAACCACTTTGACCGTTGCGGGTCCAGGCGGGGTGGGCCTGTCGGGTCTGACGCAACTGGGCGCGGGATAGTCCGCCAGCGCGGGGTAATTGGTGCCCGCCTGAGCGGCGCATGCGCCCCATGCTGCCATGATCAGCGCCAACACGATCCGCTTCATGTCCTTCCCCTTTTTAGATTAACCCTGCCAGAGGGCTGGAGGGATCAGCATACCGTTTCTTCGGCATGCGTCCCGCCAAATAGGCAAGCCGCCCGGCCTCGACTGCGTGCTTCATAGCGCGCGCCATCAGAACCGGATTCGTCGCTTCAGCAATTGCCGTGTTCATCAGCACGGCGTCGCATCCCAGCTCCATCGCGATGGAGGCATCGGAGGCGGTGCCCACCCCCGCATCCACGATCACGGGAATTTTCGCCTCCTCCACGATCATACGAATGCCCACTGGATTTTGCACGCCCAGGCCCGAGCCAATCGGCGCCGCCAGCGGCATGATCGCAGTCGCGCCCATCTCCTCCAGTCTTTTCGCCATCAAGGGGTCATCGTTGGCATAGACCATCACCTGAAAGTCTTCCTTCAAAAGTAGCTCGGTTGCGCGCAATGTCTCGATCATGTTGGGGTAGAGCGTCTTCTTGTCGCCCAGCACTTCCAACTTGACCAGGCTCCAGCCGCCTGCCTCGCGCGCGAGCCGCAAAGTCCTCACCGCGTCTTCTCCGGTAAAGCATCCCGCCGTGTTGGGAAGATAGGTGTATTTCTTGGGATCGATGAAATCGACCAGCCTTGGTTGGTTGCGGTCTGTGAGATTGACGCGCCTTACCGCTACGGTAACGATCTCGGCGCCGCTCGCTTCCAGCGCGCGAGCATTTTCCTCGTAAGTTTTATATTTTCCCGTGCCCACGATCAGGCGCGACTTGTAGGTCTTACCGGCGACTATCAGAGGCTTGTCTTGGCGGGGGAGTTCCACCGGAGCGTTTCCTCCACCGATGAAATGCACGATCTCGAACCGGTCGCCCTCGTTCACAGCAACCTGATCATAGGTGGATCGCGGCACAATCTCGAGATTGCGTTCCACAGCGATTTTGGCGGGATCGAGCCCCAGGCCTTCGAGCATGGCCTTGATGGTCATGCCTTGACAGAGTGCGCGTGCTTCTCCGTTCAGGATCACATTCAGATTTGCCGCCATGCCGTGATAATCCAGTCTTTTAGGGTTTCCGTTCCGTAGCCCCACACATTATAAGGCGTGGACCCGCTTCGCTGGTAGAATCGTAATGGCGAGAAATACAAGTAAATCCAATCCTTTACCCATATATATCATCAATGGCCCGAATCTCAATCTGCTGGGGACGCGGGAGCCGGAGATTTATGGCCGCTACACCTTGGGCGAGATCGAGGCGCTCTGCGCCTCCCGCGCCAAAAGCCACGGCCTTGGTATCGTCTTTCTTCAGAGCAACAAGGAAGGCGACCTGGTCGAATACCTCCAGGAAGCGCGCGCGATGGCGTCGGGAGTGATCATCAACGCCGCGGGCTATACCCATACCTCGGTCGCTATCCTCGATGCTTTGCAGATGCTCAGCCCGCCGGTGATCGAGGTCCACCTTTCCAATCCGGCGCGGCGCGAGGAGTATCGCCATCTCTCTTATGTTGCAAAAGCCGCGACAGGAAGTATCACGGGGCTGGGCGTGAATTCTTATCTTCTGGCGATCGATGCGGTCGCTGCCATTCTGGTCGGGCCCAAAGGATCGAAGTAATGAACAGCAAGAACGACATCAAGGCGCGGCTTTCGGACAATAAGCCTGGCATAGACCTGGAAGCGATCCGCGCGCTCTCCGATCTTCTGACCGAAACCGGCCTCACCGAGATCGAGATCGAGCATAACGGCGCGCGCATCCGGGTGGCGCGCTCGGGAGCCATAGCGACTATCGCCTCTGGCCCGATTGTCGCCGCCTCCACCCCGGCACAAGCCGCGCCTGCGCCCGTTTCATCCGGTCCCCATCCGGGCGCCGTGGCCTCACCTATGGTGGGAACGGTCTACGTCGCGTCCGAGCCGGGCAAGCCGCCTTTCGTCAAGGTCGGGCAGCAGGTGAAGGAAGGCGAGACCCTGTTCATCGTCGAGGCGATGAAGACCATGAATCCCATCCCCGCCCCCAGGAGTGGTACGGTGAAGGAAATCTGCGTCGAAAATGGTACGCCCGTCGAGTTCGGCCAGACCCTGCTCATTCTCGGCTAAGACATGTTCGAGAAAGTACTCATCGCCAATCGCGGCGAAATCGCACTTCGCATCATACGTGCCTGCAAGGAGATGGGCATCGCCACTGTGGCGATCCATTCAACCGCGGATTCCGAGGCTATGCATGTGAGGATGGCGGACGAAAGCGTCTGCGTGGGACCCGCGCCGGCAGCAGCTTCCTACCTCAACATCCCCGCCATTGTGGCCGCCTGCGAGATCACCGGCGCCGAGGCGATCCATCCGGGCTATGGTTTCCTTTCCGAGAACGCCAAATTCGCCGAGATCGTTGGGGAACACGGCATCACCTTTATCGGCCCCACGCCGGAACATATCCGCATGATGGGCGACAAGATCACTGCCAAGCAGACGGTGAAGACCTTGGGCATTCCCACCGTGCCAGGATCGGATGGCGAAGTGTCCGACGCCGATGCAGCCAAGGTAGCGCAGGAGATCGGCTATCCCGTGCTGATCAAGGCAACAGCCGGTGGCGGCGGACGTGGCATGAAGGTGGCAGAGAATCCGGGCAAGCTTGCGTTCGCGCTTTCCACCGCTCGTGCCGAGGCCAAGGCGGCGTTCGTCAACGACACGGTCTACATGGAAAAATACCTGGGTAAACCCCGCCATATAGAGGTCCAGATCCTGGCCGATGCGCATGGCAAAGTGGTCCACCTGGGCGAACGCGACTGCTCGCTGCAGCGCCGCCACCAGAAAGTGTGGGAAGAAGCCGGCAGCCCGGCCCTCAACGCCAAGGAGCGTGACGAGATCGGCACTATTGTCACCGCAGCCCTCACCAAGCTGGGCTATCTGGGCGCGGGTACGATCGAATTTCTTTACGAGGATGGGCATTTCTATTTTATCGAGATGAACACCAGGCTGCAGGTGGAGCATCCCGTGAGCGAAGCGATCACTGGGATAGACATTGTCCGCGAGCAGATCCGGGTGGCGTCGGGCAGCCCGCTATCCTTCTCGCAAAAGGATATCGTCTTTGAAGGCCATGCCATCGAGTGCCGCATCAACGCGGAAAACCCCTTCACTTTCCGTCCTTCGCCCGGGCAGATCACCCAGTTCCATACGCCGGGGGGCCTCGGTGTGCGTTTTGATTCGGCCATCTATTCCGGTTATCGCATCCCGCCCTATTACGACAGTCTGGCCGGCAAATTGATCGTGCATGCCAAGAGCCGCAACGAATGTCTGTTGCGGTTGCGCCGCGCGCTGGATGAATTGGTAGTGGATGGCATCGAAACCACCATTCCCCTATTCCAGAAATTGGTGCGCGAGCCGGACATCATAGACGGCGATTACTCCATTCACTGGTTGGAGAAATATCTTGCTAGCACTCGGCCTTAGTTCCGGGTTCGCGCCGATACGCCGGCGCTACCGCGGCTTGATGAAATATTTGGCCAAACAAAACTCCTGATGCACCTTGGGCGGCGGCACCGGCTGCGATTGTGTCAGGGCCTGTCGTTGTGCGTGGTGTGATGTGAGCACAGCGGCCGGGCTAGGTGGGTGGAAAATTCTGCGTTATGGTTTTCCGTTCAACCAGTGGGGGTCACATGAGCTTTCTCGATTCCTATTCAGCGCAAATTAAAAGCGTTATGCGGATTGTCGTCGGATTGTTGTTCTTCAGCGTCGGTCTAGCAAAAATCGTGCATTTTCCCTCGACACCCGATTTCGGCGCTGTCACACCCTTTGTGGGAATTGAAGGCTGGTCGGGGGTGATCGAGTTGGTTGGTGGCGCGCTGGTCTGCGTGGGCCTGTTCAGCCGTTATGCCGCTTTCATCTGCTCGGGGGAGATGGCAGTCGCCTATTTCCTGGGCCATTGGGCCATCGTCACGCCCTCACCGCACAGCTTTTATCCGGTGATAAATGGTGGAGCGGCGGCGATCCTCTATTGCTTCGTGTTCCTCTATCTCGCAGCGGCCGGCCCTGGTCCCTGGGCACTTAATCAGAAGTAGGAATGCGCAGCGTTCGGAGGCTTTTCCGGAACGCAAGGCCAAAGGCGCCGAGCTTCTTCTGGGGAAGCCAAAGGGGGGTGTAAAAAGGCACCATCGTGGCGCTATCCTTGCGCCACGATGCACGCCCCGATCCTCACGCCGGAGAATCTGCTCAGCGCGTACGCGCAAGGCTTGTTCCCGATGGCGGAACGGCGGGACGATCCCACCCTTTATTGGGTTTCGCCCGAGAAACGGGGGGTGATCCCGCTCGACGGCTTTCACATACCCAAGCGGCTCGCGCGCACCATCAGAAACGATAACTATCGCTTCACCACCGACAGGGCTTTCGCCGAAGTGATGCGAGCTTGTGCCGAGCCCGGGCCCGGCCGCGAGCAGACATGGATCAATGACGAGATTTTGCGCCTCTATACGGCGCTTCATGCCACCGGGCACGCCCATTCGGTGGAATGCTGGCGCGGAGACGAGTTGGCCGGCGGCCTTTACGGCGTTTCGCTGGGGGCGGCTTTCTTTGGCGAAAGCATGTTCTCGAGAATCCGCGATGCCTCCAAGATGGCGCTGGTTGAACTGGTCGGAATATTGCGCAAGAGCGGTTTCATCCTGCTCGACACGCAATTCCTCACATCCCATCTGGCCCGATTCGGCGCGTATGAGATTCCGCGCGAGGTTTATCTGGCCCGCCTGCATGTCGCGCTAGCGCGCGAGGCCACTTGGCAGAGCATTTGACTTTAGGCAGTGGTAAATATTAGCGCCCGGCTTCCGCCGGAAGCGCTTCGACCTTGTCCTTGTCGGACGAGTCGGGCGAAGCCACTTTGACCGGCGCAGTGGATGACATTGCCGCCACTGGCGTGTTCGGCGCGCCGTTAGAGCAATTGATCACCCATACGTCGTAAAGCGGATGTTGCATGCCGTTGAGGCCGGGACTGGAGGCATACATCCAGCCCGAGAATACCGGCTTTTTGCCCTGGTCGGGCCGCTGATCGTCAATCTGGATAAAGGCAGAGGTTTCCGGCGTTTCGCTCGCTGGGGTGGAATAGCAATAGCGCGCAGTGATGGTGAGCGTGGCGAACTGCACCGGCTTACCGATTGGCGCAACGATGTTCGTGGGACGGCCGGTGATTTTGTCCAATCCACGCAACATCAGTGTTGTGCCCGGCGCATCCGCCAGCGGCGGCGGCGGAGCGGGCGGCGCCTCTGGCGCCGTCGTGTCGGCGGGCGTGGCAGGAGACGGCATCGCGGCGCTCGGGGTTGGGGCCGGGGCAGCTACTGAATCCGTATCTGTCGCAGCGGGCGCCGGTGTGGGTGCGGGCTGCGCCAAGGCGGCAACCATGCCCGAAGCCATAAGCCAGCCTATAACCAACGGCGCTCTCACGGTGACGGCCTCGAATTTTCCTGGGGTTTCGCCTGCTGTTGCTGCGGCCTCGGCGGCGGCGGTGTGGTGGCGAAGCGATTGATCAAGCCCATCAGATCCACCGAACCCTGAGTGTTTTGGATCATGCCGCCCGTGGCCAGCATCTTGTCGTCGCCGCCGGGCGAAATGGAAATGTACGAACTGCCGAGCAATCCCGACGAAGTCACCACCAGGGAAGAATCGACGGGAATTTTGACGTCATTGCGGATGTTCATGTGCACGGTGACCAAATAAGTTTTGGGATCCAGCGTGAGGTCCGATACCGAGCCGATCTTGATGCCGGCCAGCCTTACATCCGTGCCGATGCCCAACCCATCCACGCGCGGCAGTCGCGCTTGAATTTCATAGCCCGAAAGGCCGCCAGAACCGGTACGCGTGTAGATGAAGGCAATGAACAATACCGCAACCGCCACGACCACCGCGCCGATCACGGTTTCGCCTATATTGTTGTCGTGCATGCGCGCTATTCCGGCTTCCATGCCTGATAGTCTCCAGTTGCGGCAGGGCGCCGGCCGCTTCTTTGCAGCGAACCCTCCGGGCGAAAGGCCTGGTCGGTGCCCGTGAGATTGGGCAGATGGGGCGCTTCCCAGGGTTGGGTCCTAAGCGGCGCCTTGGTAGGCGGTTCGGCGAAAGTGTGATGCAGCCAGCCATGCCAATCGGGCGGCACTCGGCTGGCCTCCACGGTCCCGTTGTAGAGAACCCAGCGCCGCGACCCGTCCTTGTTCTGGTAATAGCGGTTGCCGAAAGCGTCCGCGCCCACCGGCGAGCCTTGCGTCCAAGTGGTCCACAGTGTCCCGAGGGTGGCCGAGTTCCACCAGGAAAAAAGCATTTTCACGAAGGGCATGACGTTAAGGTTCCGAGATTCGCTAGGGTCTAGATTCTGAAATTCGCAGGATCTCTATATAGCGCCCGAGCGAATTTCGGAATCGCAGGACACTAGCAAATTGTTGATTCCTAGTGTCGATTTGGTTTCGAAGTTCGCCAAGAGCCTGAAATCAGAAGAAGGCAAATTTCGAAACTACGACACCCGGGCACTATAGGGGCCGGCCCTCGCGGCGCCAACAGGCGCTCTGGTCGCGCAGGTCCACCGACTCCTTATCCACAATGCATCCCCAGCCTTGCGTGACGCTGTGATGAAAAACAGCGAAATATATTTTTGCGCCGAAAGTCTCCCGCCGCTTGACTCGCGGCTTTTTCGGCCCTTTCGACACCACAAGATCTGGTAGGCGAGCGGCGGTTAACCACTTTCTGTCTTGCGGCAGCTTCGCCGGCGTGTCCATACTTTGTGCCAGTCACCTCCCGTGACCACCAAATCTGGCGGATTGGAGCCTTTGCCGTCCGGGCGATCCGGCGGACAGGAAATATTCCTCCAAAGGTGATCGCGAAGGGGCCGTCATTCTGTTTTTCGAGGTGCTTTCATGCGCATTCGCCGCCATTACACGGTTGAGGGTCACTCTCCCTATGAGAACATCGCGTTCCGCGTCACCAGAAGCGAGATTCGCAACCCCGATGGCTCGGTGGTCTTTGCCCAGGACGGAATTGAAGTGCCGGAAAGCTGGAGCCAGGTCGCCGCCGATGTGCTGGCTCAAAAATATTTCCGGAAAGCGGGCGTACCCAGAGGATTGAAGCCAGTACCGGAAGAAGGCGTGCCGGAATTCCTCTGGCGCAAAGAATCCGACCCAAGAAGTGGGCGCGAAACCACCGGCGAACATTCGGCAAAGCAGGTCTTCGACCGCCTCGCCGGCACATGGACCTATTGGGGATGGAAAGGCGGCTATTTCGACAGTGAGGCCGATGCGCGCGCTTTCTATGACGAGTTTTGCCATATGCTGGCGGCGCAGAAGGGTGCGCCCAACAGCCCGCAATGGTTCAACACCGGCCTCCACTGGGCCTACGGCATCGATGGGCCCGGCCAGGGACACTATTACGTGGACCACAAAAGCGGCCGGCTGACCAAATCCAGCTCCGCTTATGAGCATCCGCAGCCACACGCCTGCTTCATCCAAAGCGTCAAGGACGACCTGGTCAATGAAGGCGGCATCATGGATCTCTGGACCCGCGAAGCACGCTTGTTCAAATACGGTTCGGGGACCGGCACAAATTTCTCCACGCTTCGGGGCGAAGATGAAAAATTGTCGGGCGGCGGCAAATCATCCGGCCTAATGAGCTTCCTCAAAATCGGTGATCGCGCCGCGGGCGCCATCAAATCCGGAGGCACCACACGTCGCGCCGCCAAGATGGTGATCGTGGATATCGATCACCCCGACATCGAGGACTTCATCGATTGGAAAGTAGTCGAGGAACAGAAAGTAGCTTCATTGGTGGCCGGCTCCAAGCTCGCAGCCAAGCATCTCAAAGCGGTGATGAAGGCCTGCATCAATTGCGAAGGTTCGGGCGGGGATTGTTTCGATCCGCAAAAGAACCCGGCGCTGCGCCGCGAGATCCGCGCCGCGCGCAAAGCCATGGTCCCGGACAATTACATAGAACGGGTAATCAGCTTCGCCCGCCAAGGTTATAAGGGCATCGACTTCCCCACTTACGACACGGACTGGGATTCCGAAGCTTACAGCTCGGTGTCGGGGCAGAATTCCAACAACAGCGTCCGCGTCACCGATGAGTTCCTTAAGGCGGTCCTGGAAGACCGCAACTGGAATCTCACCTATCGCAACAGCGGCAAGATCGCCAAGACGGTGCCTGCCCGCGAGTTGTGGGACAAGGTTTCCAATGCTGCCTGGGCTTGCGCCGATCCCGGCATCCAGTTCCATACGACCATCAACGACTGGCATACCTGCCCGGCCGGCGGCGAAATCCGCGCCTCCAATCCCTGCAGCGAATACATGTTCCTGGACGACACGGCCTGTAACCTGGCCTCGCTCAACCTAATGCAGTTCCGCAAAGGTGATGGCGTGCTTAGGGGTTTCGACGTGACGGGCTTCGAGCATGCTGTCAGGCTCTGGACCATCGTGCTGGAAGTTTCCGTCATGATGGCGCAATTCCCCTCCAAGGAGATCGCGCAACTTTCCTATGACTACCGCACCTTGGGGCTGGGCTTCGCCAATATCGGCGGACTTTTGATGTCGGCAGGCATTCCCTATGACAGCCGCGAAGGCCGCGCCCTGGCAGGCGCAATTTCCGCGCTCATGACCGGCGTGTCCTACGCGACCAGTGCCGAATTGGCGGGTGAATTGGGCCCCTTCCCCGAATATTTACCCAACAAGGACGCTATGCTTCGTGTCATTCGCAATCACGCCCGCGCTGCCCACGGCGAAAGCGCCGGCTATGAGCGGCTTTCCATCGCTCCGGTGTCGCTTGACATTTCTGCGATACAGCAGAAGGACATCGCGGCGGCCGCGGCGCGGGCCTGGGACGAGGCGCTGGCGATGGGCAAGGAATTCGGGTTCCGCAACGCCCAGGCGACCGTGATCGCGCCCACTGGCACGATCGGGCTGGTGATGGATTGCGACACAACCGGGGTAGAGCCCGATTTCGCGCTGGTCAAATTTAAAACCCTGGCGGGCGGCGGCTACTTCAAGATCATCAATCGTTGCGTGCCGGAAGCACTTGCCAGCCTTGGCTATACGAATGCCGAGGCCGACGCCATCGTGGCCTATGCGGTCGGCTATGGCTCGCTAGAAAGCTTCACGGGACGGCTCAACCTCGACTCTCTAAGGTCCAAGGGTTTCGGCGAGGAACAAGTCCGCGAGGTCGAAGCGGCGCTGGAATCCGCGTTCGACATTCGTTTCGTCTTCAACAAATGGACTCTGGGCGAGAAATTCTGCCGCGAAGTGCTAAAGCTCGACGCGGCCCAGTTGGACGCACCTGAATTCGATATGCTCAAGGCCTTGGGCTACTCGCGCGCCGATGTGGATGCCGCCAATCTCTATGTCTGCGGAGCCATGACCCTTGAAGGTGCGCCTTATCTCAGGCCCGAGCATCTTGCCGTATTCGATTGCGCCAATCCCTGCGGCCGGGTGGGAACCCGCGCGCTGAGCGTGGAGTCGCATATCCGCATGATGGCTTCGGTTCAACCCTTCATCTCGGGCGCCATTTCCAAAACTATCAATATGCCCAACGCCGCGACCGTGAAGGAATGCGGCGCTGCTTACATGATGTCATGGAAACTTGGGCTCAAGGCGAACGCACTTTATCGCGACGGGTCCAAATTGTCCCAGCCGTTGGCGACCACCTTCATATTCGAGGATGACGAAGAGGATGCCGCCGAGGCGCGGCCGGCGTCCCAACCCGCTCAGACCATAGTCACCGAACGCATCGTCGAGCGGGTAGTGGAGAAAGTGCGGGCCCAGGAGCGCGAGCGGCTGCCCCATCGCCGCAAGAGCTACACGCAGAAGGCGATTGTGGGCGGGCACAAGGTCTATCTCCATACCGGGGAGTACGAGGACGGGAGGCTAGGCGAGATTTTCATCGACATGCACAAGGAAGGCGCCGCCTTCCGCAGCCTGATGAACAATTTCGCCATCGCCATCTCGGTCGGGCTCCAATATGGCGTGCCGCTGGAGGAATTCGTGGAAGCCTTCACCTTCACCCGCTTCGAACCGGCGGGGGTGGTGATTGGCAATGACTCGATCAAGAGCGCCACCAGCGTGTTGGATTATATTTTCCGCGAACTGGGTGTCTCATATCTGGGGCGCACCGATCTCGCCCATGTGGTTCCCTCCGACGACGATATGGGCTTGGGCGGGTCTGGGCAGGGTCCCGCGGAAGCGGCGATCGCCAAAGTGGCCTCAACGGGCTATCTGCGCGGGCACTTAAAGCCTATCGCGCTGGTCAAAGGGGGCGCGCAACCCCGCATGTTGACGGACGATGGACAGGAACATCTCCGCGGCGCCCATGAGGATTTCGAGCAGGAAGAAACGCTCGACCTTTCCGAGATCCGCGCCGGCATCGAGGCTACGCTGGCGGTCAATCCGGTCGGCGCGCAGGTCGCGAGCATCGAAGTGGCGTTATCCTCCAAACAAGCGCATTCGCGGCGAGTTGCAGAAGCACGGATGAAAGGCTTCGAAGGGGATAGTTGCGGCGCGTGCGGCAACTTCACGTTGGTACGCAACGGCACCTGCATGAAGTGCAACACTTGTGGCGCGACCAGCGGTTGTTCGTAAAATGGCAACAGCCAGCAAAAATTTCGCCCTGCCTTGTGTCGGGCAACATGGCCCAACTCTTCGCTAGCGCCCAGGGTTTCGCCGCTCGAAATGGTCCGCCGGACCATTTCGCCACACCTCTCGGCAGGATCGCGGCTCAAGGAGCAATTCAACCTTAGCGTCGTTTTCTATAGATGCCTTATGTACAGTCCGTTTCGATAGAAGCGGTCGCCTATGATGAGACCGCGCATCTGCTCCGGGCCAAGTTCCGGGCGGACGGCCGCGTGGTCGTCTATGAAAATGTTCCGCAGGACGTGTATGACTCGCTGATCTTCGCAGGTTCCATCGGCGCCTATCTGCGCGAACATATCGAGGGCGCTTATCCGGCGCACGAAATCACGAAGGGGGTACGGCAATAGTTCCGGCCAGGGGACCTTGGGCCCCTATCCTGTCACTTGGGACTTGAGCGCGCCCATCACCACGACATTGCGCCACTGACCATCAATGAAGGCTGCCTCGCGCAGCAATCCTTCGGCCACGAACCCGGCGCGTAAATAGGAGGCGATGGCGCGCTCGTTATGCGCCAGCACCTGAAGGCTGACACGATGCAGGTTGAGCACCTTCCAGGCGTAGTCCAAGGCCAAACGAACCGCGCGCGTGCCATAGCCCTTGCCACGCTCCCTTTCGGCGCCGATGCGCGCGCCCAGTTCGGCAGTCCGATAGACGGACTGGAAATTCTTGAACAGGACGAAGCCGATCATCTCGGGCCGGCCCACTTTGCGGATCGCGAATAAAATCTGCGATGTTTCCCGAGGGAGGCGGTCCAGCCAGTCGCGGAAGGCGATGCAGTCGAGCGGCCGGTGGGGGAGATCAAGCGTTGCCGCTCGGGCGTCGTTCAGCCACACAAAGAGGCTTTCCAGGTCGCGCTGCTGGATGGGTTCAAGGCTCACGACGCCGTCACCGGGCGACACGTTGGTGACGATTTGGGGCGCAGGGATGGGAATGCGGGCAAGATCGAGTGCGGCCATGCGGCCATCTTCGCGCTTAACCGCTAACATTGCCCTAAAATGGGGGTTGCCAATTCCGTACGCTTGAGGACTTATTCGGCCGCCTCGGGCAGCGCCGAGGGTTTCCAGCGCAATATAGGTTTCCTCGCCGCTGCGGTCTCGTCCAGCCGGCGGCGGGGCGCATAGCGGGGCGCACCCTCGAACCGCTCCCGCCTCCCAGCCTTGGCGTCTTCCGCCAAACCCCGAAGCACGGTTATGAAGCGGTCGAGCGACTCCTTGGATTCCGATTCCGTGGGCTCGATCAGCATCGCCCCGTGCACGACAAGGGGAAAATACATGGTCATGGGATGATAACCCTCGTCGATCATCGCTTTGGCGAAATCCAGCGTGGTGATGCCGCTCCCCTCCAGAAACGTGTCATCGAAAAGCGCCTCATGCATGCAGGGGCCGTCACCGAACGGCGCGCTCATTACATCCTTGAGCGAAGCCAGAATGTAATTGGCCGACAGCACCGCGTCCTCGCTCGCCTGGCGGATGCCATCCCGGCCATGGGAGACCATATAGCTCAAGGCCCGCACGAACATGCCCATTTGGCCATGAAAGGCGCACATCCGGCCGAAGGGCTTGGCGCCGTCAGGCACACGCGCGCGATCCTCGACCAGCCGGAGACCTTCGCCGTCCGCCACCAGCAGCGGCAATGGCGCATAGGCCTTGAGGCGTTCCGACAGCACCACTGGGCCCGCGCCTGGACCGCCGCCGCCATGCGGCGTGGAGAAAGTCTTATGCAGATTGATATGCATGGCATCGATACCCAAATCGCCGGGCCTTACCCGTCCGGCGATGGCATTGAAGTTGGCGCCGTCGCAATAGAAATAGGCGCCCGCCTCATGCACGGCCTTGGCGATGCCGATGATCTCGCCTTCAAATAAGCCGCAGGTGTTGGGGTTGGTGAGCATGATGGCGGCCACATCGGGCCCCAGCTTGGCCTTGAGCGCGGCCGCATCGACCCGCCCGTCGGGCTTGGCCGGCACTTCGTCCACGACAAAGCCGGCAAAGGCCGCCGTGGCGGGATTGGTGCCGTGCGCTGATTCCGGCACAAGGATACGATCCCGATGCTCGCCCCGCGCCTGGACGGCGGCACGGATGGCGAGCAGGCCGCACAATTCGCCGTGGGCGCCGGCCTTGGGCGACATTGCCACGGCCGGCATGCCGGTGAGCGTGGTGAGCCATCGCATCAAATCACCGATCAGCGCCAAGGCCCCCTGCGTGACCGAAGACGGCGCCAGAGGATGAAGATCGCCGAAGCCCGGCAGCCGCGCCATTTTCTCATTGAGCCGGGGGTTATGTTTCATGGTGCAGGAGCCCAGCGGATAAAGCCCTGCGTCGATGGCGTAGTTCTGCCTGGATAGCCGCACATAATGACGGATCACTTCGGGTTCGCTCAGACCCAGCAGGCCGATCGCACCCTTGCGGCGCAGTCCGTGAAGCCGGCTATCGTCCACGTTGATGTCAGGCAAGTCCACACCCGTGACGCCCTCCCGTCCCAGTTCGAAGATCAGCCGCGCTTCGAGATCGAGCCCCCGGTCCCCGGAAATGGTGGGAAGCTCATTGTCCTGGACCATGGCAGCTTGCGAAGGGCGACCCTGATTGTTCATGCTCATGCGAGCACCTCACTCAGCACTTGTTCAAACTTGGCGAAATCTTCGTCCGTGTTGGTTTCAGTGGCAGCAACGATGAGAAGATCGCGCGCGCCCGACACATGCGGCATCAGTCGCGATGCGGGAACGCCGCCCAAGACGTGTTGCGCCGCCAACGCGTCCACCACGTCTCCCGCAGGCTTCGAAAGCTTCAACGTGAATTCATTGAAGAAGTACGGCGTCACAAGCTCTACGCCTTTGACACGCGCGAGCCGGTCCGCCAGGCTTACCGCCTTGGCATGATTGATCCTCGCCAGCCGTGTCAGCCCCACCTCGCCCAAAAGTGATAAGTGAATACTGAAGGCGAGCGCGCAGAGCCCGGAGTTGGTGCAGATATTGCTGGTCGCCTTTTCGCGCCGAATATGCTGCTCCCGCGTGGAAAGCGTAAGCACGAAACCGCGCCTGCCCGTGGCATCCACTGTCTCGCCGCATAACCGTCCCGGCATCTGGCGGAGGAATTTCTCCTTCGCTGCGAACAGGCCAACATAGGGCCCGCCGAAATTGAGGCCATTGCCGATGGACTGCCCCTCGCAGGCGACAACGTCGGCGCCTTGCGCGCCCGGCGATTCCAGAAGCCCCAGCGACACGACTTCCGTCACCACCGCTATCAGAAGCGCGCCTCTGGCATGGGCGGCTTCGGCTATGGGCTTGATATCGCGGATCAGGCCGAAAACATCAGGGCTCTGGAGCACCACGCAGGCGGTTTCCGCGTCGATCAGCCCAACAATGTCTTCGACCCTGCCGGGCGTGACGGGGCTGCGCGTCACTTGCCCGGCCAGGCCCGCCACCGTTTCCACCGTTTCCGCGTAATGGGGATGGAGGCCGCCCGAAAGGATCGCCTTGCTCCGCCTGGTTAGACGCTGCGCCATCAGCACGGCTTCGGCGGTAGCCGTCGAGCCGTCGTAAAGCGAGGCATTGGCCACTTCCATGCCGGTGAGCAACGCCACCTGGGTCTGGAACTCGAACAGGACCTGCAACGTACCTTGCGAGATTTCCGGCTGATAGGGCGTATAGGAAGTAAGAAACTCCGACCGCTGGATCAAATGGTCCACCGCGCTCGGCACATGATGTTTGTAGGCTCCTGCGCCGCAGAAAAAAGGCGCCGCGCCTGCCGCCACATTGCGCGCCGCGAGTTTGGAGAGAATTCGCTCCACCTCCAGCTCACCTTTGGTGTCGGAGAGATCGAAGGATGAGAGTGACACGGCCGCCTCTTTGGGCACGTCCTTGAAGAGAGAGTCGATGTCAGGCGCGCCGATTTTGGCCAGCATGGCCCGGCGATCATTGGGAGTAAGCGGCAAGTAACGCATGGGTCAGAGGCCTTTCACGAATTCCTTATAGGCGGCTTCGTCCATCAGCTTGGCGAATTGGCCTTTGTCACTGATCTTGAGCTTGAAGAACCAGCCTGCGCCCTCGGGGTCCTCATTCACTTTGGCGGGCTGGGCTTCGAGCACCGTGTTGGCCTCGGTCACCTCGCCACCGACTGGTGCATAGACTTCGCTGGCAGCCTTGACGCTCTCCACCACAGCAGCTTCGGCGCCCGCTCTCACTTTGCGCCCAGCCTGAGGCAACTCCACGAACACGACATCGCCCAGTTGCTCGGCGGCATGGCGGGTGATGCCGATCGTGGCTTCGTCGCCATCGAGCCGCACCCATTCATGCTGATCGGTAAAACGCATCTCACTCATTACCCAACTCCCCTTTACTTGCCTTCCTGCTTGGATGGCCGCTTGTAGCGGTTGGGCACGAACGGCATCGCCACCACTTTCGCGGACATCGCCCTGCCGCGCACCAGAAGATCGAGCTTGGTGCCGGGCGCGCTGAATTGACTTTCCACATACCCCATCGCCAAAGGCGCATTGAGGCTGGGGCCGAAGCCGCCAGAGGTAATCTTGCCCACGATCCGGCCCGACTTGTCGGCGATCTCGGTGCCTTCGCGCGCGGGCGCGCGGCCCTCGGGCCTAAGCCCCACGCGCTTACGGCCGGCGCCGTTCAACAAATGCTCCATGATGGTGCCAGAGCCGGGGAAATCGCGCGCCTCCTTGCGGCGCTTGCCCAGCGACCAGGTGAGATTGGCCTCCACTGGATCGATGGTTTCGTCCATGTCATGGCCGTAAAGGCAGAGACCCGCCTCCAGCCTCAGACTGTCCCGTGCGCCAAGCCCAATGGGCAGCACGCGATCGTCGGCGAGCAGTGCGCGGGCCACGCGTTCGGCGTCTTTGCCCTCGAGCGAAATCTCGAACCCGTCCTCGCCTGTATAACCCGTGCGGCTGACGATGGCCGGCGCGCCAGCCACTGTAGCGCGTAACGCCCGCATGAAGGTAAGAGAAGAGATGCCCGGGCTTACACGCTCCAGCACATCTGCAGCCATTGGCCCCTGCAATGCCAGCAACGCCCGTTCGGGTTGAGGCTTCAGGTCCGCCACACCTTTGAGCTTCTCGCCCATATAGGCGAAATCGCCATCCTTGGTCGCGGCATTTACAACCAAATAGAGCGCGGCCTCGCCTTCGAGCCGCGTGGTCATGAAATCGTCCTTGATGCCGCCCGCATCGTTCAAGAGCAGCCCATAGCGCTGCATACCTTCCGGCAGGCCGGCAACATCAGCGGGAGTGAGACGCTCCAGCGCCCGCGCCGGGTCAGCCCCGCCGAGGAATGCCTGTCCCATGTGCGAGACATCGAACAGGCCGGCCTTTTCGCGGGTATGAAGATGTTCCTTGAGTATCCCGGCCGGATATTGGACGGGCATAGCATAGCCCGCGAAAGGCACCAGCTTCGCACCCAATTCCTTGTGGAGCGCGTATAGCGGCGTCTGCTTCAATGGTTCGTTCGAGTCGCTCATCCGGTCCTGATAGAGAAAGGCCCGCCCCCGCCGAAGCGGTTGCAAGCACCCCTCTGTCATGGGACCTGAGAGATTTCCCCCGGGCATCTTAAAAAAAGAGCGCCGGGATTACCCCTTCGGTGGGCGTTTGTTACGCCGCTTTCCAGAAGTTCATCACCCGCGCGGTCCTTTTGCCTGAGAGTTTCCGGGGCGGTTGCTCCTTCGGCGCCTCGTTCGAGGTCTCTCCCGCGTGGGGTCGTATGGCTCGCCAGGGGGATAGCGCCTCCCGGCGGACACCCCTGTCGGGAGGCATCATAGGTGGGGGTTATGCCAAGTCAAACCCAAGCCTCAAGCCCCGGAAGTTACTCACATTCTTTCGGGCACGCCGATGCCCAGCAGGTCCAGCGTCCCGGCCATCACCTCCAGCACCCTGGCGCAGAGACCCAGTCTTTGGCCACGCAGCCCCGTATCGGTTTCGGACAGGATATGATGGGCGGTGTAAAACCGGCTGAAATTCTGCGCCAGCGTGAAGGCATAGTCGCAAAGGATATTCGGCGCCCGTTTTTCTTCTGCAATCCGCATGGCATCGGCCAGCGACAAAAGCTGCAGCACCAGGTCGCGCTCCTCCGGCGAATGGATGGCCGGCGTGCCAATCGCGAAATCCTGTTCGGTGGCCTTGCGCAGGATGGATTGGATGCGCACCGCCGCATACTGAAGATAAGGCCCGGTCTTGCCTTCGAAGCGAGAAAACCGTTCCAAGTCGAAGACGTAATCCGTGGTGCGGTGATTGGAGAGATCGGCAAATTTGATGGTGGCGATGGCGATCTGCTTGGCGATGATCTCGCGTTCCTCGGGCGTATAGTCGCCGCCCAACCCCTGCTCTGCCAGGCGCGACTTGGCTTCAACCACCGCCATGGCGATCAGGTCGTA
>Ga0126381_100002426_pt1 | contig 20151 bp, 23 predicted proteins | sample PanSoiMetPlot_28_FD_96465 | JGI IMG/M metagenome (GOLD analysis project Ga0126381, IMG submission 96465) | Tropical forest soil microbial communities from Panama - MetaG Plot_28 | ecosystem: Environmental > Terrestrial > Soil > Tropical forest > Bulk soil | place: Panama | collected 2016-02-17
TAACGATCGTAGAGTTGCGCCATCGCTTGTTCGTCGCCCGAGCGAATCGCAGACACCAGCATGGCGTCAGACAAAACCACGTTGGGGGCGGCGCCAGACAAGACAGTTAGCTATTCCTTTCTAAATACGGCAGGGAGTGTTTGTTGGATTGCATCACTCCCATCCCTGGGAGCGACCTCAGGCACACAATGGTAGCAGAGGTGTGTCTTGGCTCAGCGTGAAATGGAGAAGGGCGTTTGCCTGTTAGTGTATCCGCCCCTTCGGGGCGGGGATTTTCAAGGCATGAGGGGCTATCGTCCGATGACAGTTGCCGGGCAAGGCACAGCGCGAGAGGATCGACTCCCGCGCTGTTACACATCGGCTCGATGAGCCCCACCAGATTATCCCTCAGCATGGTTGCATCCCTGCATTGCCCGCTTCCGTTTCACCCGGCGCAGTCATTTGTAGCCGCCGTGGGGAAAGATCTCCTTGAATTGAACTGATTTCTTGAGAGATACGGAACCTGGCGACGATTGGATTTCTTGAGAGCTGCAACGATCTGGAATTTGCCCTGATTCGGCACCCAGGACGCTCCTATGAGAACAGTGCGAATTGATTGGCTAAATACGAATCAAAAAAGAAATCGGATTTGCTTAGAACGTGAAAATCTTCGAGATGAACAAATCTTGAACATATGGCAAGTATCAAAATCCGAAATCAGACTTGCCGCGTATTCCAATTCGTAGACGGATCAATCGCAACCGCTGCGGCGTGGCGCCGCGCACCAGCGTTCAGGTTTCGCGATGGTGATGTCCACCAAACCAACTCTCCAAAAAGGAATCTCCATGAAACAACTGAAATCGTTCGTGGCCCTGGCCATGGCGCTGCTCGTGCTGGTTCCCGCCAATGTGTTCGCGTCCAGCCATCGCGAGGCGCCTATCGCTGCACTTGACCACAGCGCGGACGTGACTGACTGGTACGCTTTTGTCAGCTACGATCATCCCGACCGCGTCACCATGATTCTCAACGTCGACGGGTTTCTCGAACCGTCGAACGGACCCAATTATTTCCCGTTCGATCCCAATGTCCGCTACGTCATGAATGTGGACAACAACCGCGATGGAATCCCCGACCTCAGCTTCCAATTCCGCTTCAACACCGAAATTCGGCAACCGGGAGTGTTCACCGGCTTTGTCGGTGGCATCGGAGGCTTTCCGCAAATTACTTCTCTGAACGGTCCGGGCTCAGAGGGTTTGAGTCTGCGGCAGACGTACACGGTCACCATGATCCGGAACGGCGTGGCCACTGACTTGACGGCCGGCCGTACTCTCTACGCTGTGCCCTCCAACGTCGGTCCGCTCACCATGCCCAAGTATCAGGAGCTCTTCAACCAGGGGACCTACGAGTTGGGACACGGCGTGCGGGTCTTTGCCGGAACCGTCAGCGATCCTTTCTTTATCGACTTAGGCGCGGCTTTTGACTCGCTCAACTTCCGTATGGGCGTGGGTGGAATTCTGTCGGCCACAGAGGATGCAGATGACACGCACAACTTCGCAGGGGATGCTGTGGCTGGGTTCAACGTGAACTCCATCGTATTGGAAGTGCCTATCGCCATGCTCACGGTGGATGGTCAACTCCACGGTGCCAATGACAAGGACGCCGTGATCGGCACTTACGGAGAAACCGAACGCCAGCGGATCACTGTCCGGCGGACCAATGGGCAAGTAAAGGGAGAGGGTGCGTGGCGTCAGGTGAACCGCGAAGGCAACTCTCTGATCAACGAACTGATCATCGGGACGGGTTCCAAAGATCTGTTCAGTGTTTCGGATCCAAAGAACGACGGCCAGTTCGCCAGCTTCGTCCTCAATCCTCTCCTGGCTCAACTGTACTCTCAGGTATTGGGGATTCCCGTTCCTCCGGCACCACGTAACGATTTGCTTCTCCTAGTCCAGTACATGCCGCCGATTTGTCCAGGATGCGGACCGAATGACGCGGGCCCAGTCGCCGACCTGCTGCGCCTGAACACCGGGATTCCGCCGACTGCGGTTGGAAGCCAGAAGCGTCTTGGCTTCCTAGTAGGCGACCTCGCCGGATTCCCGCAAGGAAGGCGGCCGATCGACGATGTCGTCGATATCGCTTCCCGTGCAGTCGCCGGAATTCTCGTCGACCCGGTGAAGTATGGGGCGGCGATCGGCGACGGCGTTAACACCAAGAACAGCGGATTTGGAACGACGTTTCCGTACGTACTTGCCGCGAATGACGGTCGCAACAGCCACCATACGGGGCCCGGGCAGAAAGGCTGTACCGGACAGTCCAATGGCATCTGCCCTGTGAAGTAATTCATCCCTCGTGGCCGCCGGTTCTCGGACTGGTGGCCACTTTTCAATTTCGAAAACGAGAGGACAATATGAAAAAGCTGGCCGCTCTCCTACTGATCGCCGTCGCTGCGCTGGCAGCGTTTGCACAAACCCCAAACTCGTCGGATGGCAAGTCCACTCCCGCCGAGCGGAGCATCCTCCAGGCAAAGCGGCTGATCGAGAAAAACGCGAAGGATTTTGAAGCCTACAACGGCCTGGCGCTGGCGCTTTCGCGCCGTGCGCGCGAGACCTCGGACGTGGCTTATTACGCGCAGGCGGAAGAGGCACTTCGGAAGTCTTTTGCGATCTCGCCGGACAACTTCGACGGTGCGAGAACACATGTTTGGCTGCTATTAGGAAAACACGAGTTCGCCACTGCCCTCGCCGAGGCCAAGAGGCTGAACCAGCGGATGCCGGACGACGTCATGACCTATGGCTTCCTGACGGACGCCAATGTTGAGCTGGGGAATTACCAAGATGCAGAGGCTGCCGCGCAAATGATGCTCGATCTGCGTCCCGGAAATCTGCCCGCAATGACGCGTGCGGCGTACCTGCGTGAACTCTTCGGCGACGTCGATGGCGCGTTGGAACTGATGAATATGGCGCTGCAATCGACAGCACCGAGCGAAGTGGAAGACGCGGCCTGGATCCTATCGCAGATGGCGCATCTCGAACTCGCGATCGGCAACGCCATGGAGGCGGAAAAGAACGTCCAACAGGCCCTCACCTTGTTTCCGGGCTACCATTACGCGTTGGGCAACCTCGCCAAAGTAAGAATCCAGCAAAAGCGGTACGACGAAGCCGTGCAGTTGCTACAGCAGCGATATCAGGCGGCTTCTCACGCCGAAAACCTGTTTGACCTCGCAGAAGCACTGCAGCTTGCAGGACGAAGTGAAGATGCGAAGAAGGCCTTCGCCGAATTCGAGAAGAGGTCAATCGTGGAAGCGAATCGCGCCGACAACTCGAACCGCGAGCTGGTTTTTTATTACGCCGACTACAGTCACGAGCCGCTCAAGGCGCTGGAAGTCGCCAAGCGAGAGTTTGCCTGGCGCCACGACGTGTTTACGCGCGATTCCTATGCCTGGGCCCTGCATGTGAATGCACAGGATCACGAAGCACGCCAGCAGATCGAGGAAGCGTTGGCCGTCGGCGTTCGCGATGCCAAGCTTATCCGGCACGCGGGTGAAATTGCACTTGCGGAGGGCGATCAAGCTGCGGCGGAGAAGTATCTTCAGCAGGCTGCAGATCTGCACACGGCCGAATCAGTGCAGGCAAAGGCAACTCTGGCTCGCCTCTCATCGGCGATGGAACAGGAATAGAGGCGATCATGAACGCTCACCATCAGTCGTACTATATTTCTGCAACCTGTAGTCACAGCGCGGGATTTGCGACCTGCGTAGATCCGGGATGCAAGGCCGCGCTATGAGTCGCAGCATTTGTCGAGGCGCGAGGTTCCTGCAACGAGTCGGTTCGGCCTTTCTCCTTTGGTGCGTCGTCTCCGTCCCGCCAGCACTCGCGTCAACCAGCTTGTCGGGAAACATGGTAGACCCTCAGGGCAGTGTGATTCCCGGCGCTACCGTACGCCTCCTGCGACGGGCAGACTCCTTGCGGAACGAGACGCAGACCGACAGCCAGGGCCAGTTTTTCTTTGCCAACCTTGATCCCGGAGAGTACCGCCTTACTGCCGAGTCTCCGGGTTTTGTGCCGGTCACACGAACCATAGTGATTTCGGACGGACACCCCCAGACCGAGAAAATCAGCTTCTCCGGCGTTGCGTCACAAACCGAATCGGTAACGGTGTCCGCGGACGTCTCCGACGTCGGTCTCTTCGCTCCCGACCCAGCCCAGCGGATCATGGTGAGAGACGAAACGCTGGACGCCAATCCGGGACGGCCCGGCATGCCCGTCTCAATTCCGGGCATGCCGGTGGAATCCCCTGCTGGCGGTGTGAAGCCTCCGCAGTATTTTGTCCCAGGCGTTGCCGGTGACCACGGGGAGCCGATCGCAATGTTCTTCCAGGTTGGAGGATTCTTGTTCCCCAACAACCTGCCCGCCAATGCTCACGGAAACGGCTATGCAGACCCCAACGTGATTATCCCGATTGCGATTGAGAGCGCGCAGACTGACGGTGGGGCTTTCAACGTGCGGGAGGGCAACGATTCGGTAAACTCGGCGGTCACTTTCGGCCTTCGCGATCGCCTCGATCCGATGATTCGGCTTACGGGCGACCATCGGGATTTGAATCTGGTGACGGGATGGAGCCCACGCAATCCGGCAAACAAGTTGTGGATTGGAGCAGAAGTCTCCTATGGAAATGGCTTTCTTGAACGTCTAGAGCACCGCAAGCAAGGTAAAGGAAACGTCTCGAAGATCTTCGATGTGGGCAGGCATGAGCTGAGCGTCTACGGAATCGGATATTACGGATTCGCCTATCAACCGGGTTTGATTCCGATCGGCACTTTTGTGGCCGGCGATACGATCGACGCACGGCAGCGCGAGGAAACCTCAAACGGCGCGCTCATTCTCAACGATGTTTGGCGTCTCACGAATCACCGCCAGTTTCAGTTCTCAGGTTTTTATCGCTACTACACGCTGGACGTTCGTCCGAACTTTGGCAACGGCCTGATTCGGCAGAGTGAGCAGAGGAACGTGAATTCCGAGGACATCCTCTATGCTGACAGTCTCAGTAAGTCATTCTCATTGCTGGCAGGCATGGATTTCCGGCGCGAAGCTCCTCGCGCTCTGGCGCTGGATCACATCACCGCCGACAACGTCTTGCAACCCGTTACGGACAACAACTTAACCTTGAACTTCTACAGCCCGTTCGTCGCAGCCGACGGAACACTCATCCATCTGCTCCATTACAACGTTGGCTATCGGGGCGATGAGGTTAGCTTCGACAATCAGGATCTCTACCGCCCCGGTCTTTCATTTTCACGCCGTGCGAACATCTATTCACCGAAGGGAACTATTACCCTCTTGCCGCCGGGATCGGCCTCTTACCTGCCCACCGTGTCTCTGAGCTATGGACAATCGTTTCACGTGAACGACCCCCGCATTGGGACAACTACGATTCAAGGTGGCACCATCGTCAGCAAGGCCCGTTCGTATCAACTGCTGCTCAGCAAAACTCTCGCTCAAACAGAATTTCGTGTGACGCTCGCACACGTCACCACGGCCCAGCAACTGGCGCGCATTTCGAACGACACTGGCCTGCAGGAAGAGGTCGGACCTGGCATTCTGAAGTCCATTACGGTTACCGCTCGGCGAAATTTCAGCCATGGCTTTGTTCAAGGACTGTTCGCTCGCGCCGACGCCCGCGACCGCTTAACCGGCTTACCCACGCCTGAAGCTCCGCGGCTGATTTGGGATGTTCTCGGAACAATCGACAAGTTGCCATTTCACCTGCTGGCTCGGGGAGAATACGAGGAAGTGGGAAGAAAACCGCTGGGGGACGGATTTGTAGCGGTTCCCGTGCGGGAATTTCGCGGCACGCTCATTCGACGGTTTGAAAGCAAAGGTATCGATGTCGGTTTGAACTTCTTCCTGGCGAGCGGGTATGGCGGCCAGACTCTAGAGACTCTGGCGCTCGCTGGCGAACGATCACCCTTCGAGCGCATCACGGGCTTCCCACTCAAGTCGTACGTCACCGCATCGTTCACCTACTATTTCCGGAGTCGATAGCCCAGGGCATTGGACTCATTGGAGGAGGCGGAAATTCTGGTTATCCGGTGTCACGAGTGAGCTGAGGTCCACGAGTGGAGATGTCGACCGACGCCCGAGAAAAACCTCAGCGTTTCAGATCACCAGAACTTCAGCTCGGGTGCACCGACCTGCACTGAGACGCACCGTGCTGCGCACCTGAGATAAGGCTTGCGGTCATACGAAATTCGTGAAACATCAACTGGGAGGAACTTCAGGCAGCTCTGGTGTGCAGTGGAATGACTAGACGAAGTGGCCGATTACAGAGTCTGAAGAAGGGCAGGGAGAAAGGCCATACGCCGAGCCGGCGGATGTCTGAGCAAAGAGTGAAGGAATTTTGTGCTGTATTACTTGACACATGGGGAATCAATTAAGTCGGCTGAGCTACACATGGGGCTCTCGCCAACCTATGTCTACGTTCTTCAAGAAACCGCTTGTTCAGGACCGACTTCAGAAATTGCGAGTGGAATCTTCGCATTCCTCCGGCCTAGCTGATCTTGCTCAAGAAGGGCTGTGGAAAGTCGAAACAGGAATGTGGAAAGGCGACCCCAACAGGCGAAGACTGGATCACAACTTTGTCCGAGACAGGATCCTTCCCGAGTGGCACGGATGGCACGCCGCACGGCGGGGGCTAGGAACGAACCTGTATCGCCTCGGAGTACCAGAGAAGACGAATCAAGCCATCCTGCGTCATGCGAACGTCTCCACCACCAACACGTACTACATCAAGAGCGCAGCTGACGACACACGCGCAGCAATGGCGAAGTTGGAGCAGCTCTTGACTGGCGTAGGCTTCGAAAACGCCGATCAGGCGACCGACCTTGTAGCCCAGCTGGAAGGTTTTTTGTCCTGCAGAATCAGAAGAAGGCCGGACAGGTCGATAAATTGGCCTGTCCGGGACTTTATCCGTGGGTCGTAACCCTGAAATCCGTGGGACGTGGATTTCTTGGTTTTACTAAACTGCTTCATCTCAACTTCTTAGGTTGAGATGGCACAGGGAAATGGCGGCGGCTGGACTCGAACCAGCGACCTACGGATTATGAGACCGTCGCTCTAACCACCTGAGCTACACCGCCACGTTGTGTTTTCAACTAGTTGCAGACATATTACCAAAGATTTGTCGCATGTTGTTGCATTTTCGCCTACGATGGGGGCATGGCACGCCATCAACGCGGTTACATCTACGAGGCTTCGGGTGCTTTTCATGTTCGCTACTACGTTACAGAGATTGTAGAGGGTAAACCCGATAAGAAGCAACGTTCCCACCGGCTCTGCGCGAAGGATCGCAGCACCGGCCACGGCTCACCATCGGCAATGGCGGTTCGTTCCCTCTGCGAAGACTTCATGCGCACGGTCAACGAACGCGAGCAGACCTCGCAACCGGCGCAAGACCTGATGGTGGTTGATTTCTGGGAAAGGGTCTACCTCCCCTATTGCCAGAAGGAATGGAAGGGCACCGGGATGCGCACCTCAACCGTGCGTGGCTTTGAGCAAATCTGGAGGCAGCACCTCGCGGAGCACTTCGGCACCATCACACTGCAGGCTTACACAGCGGACATGGCGCGCAGGTTCCTTTCCTCGCTGAAGACGAAGCTTGGCAAGAACACCCTCAAACATATTCGCGCCCTGGCCTCGGCCATGTTCTCCGAGGCCGTAGAGCGCGGCCTGCGAAACGACAACCCGTGGCATGTGAAGCTGCCAAAGGATTGCAGGGAATCGAAGGCCACAGAGCATTACACGATGGAAGAGGCCGAAAACCTCATCAGTGCTTTGGTTGACCACGTCGATGCGCAGCTTGTGCTGGCCCTCTCCTGCTTCCTTGGGTTGGGGCCTGCGGAGATTGCAGGCCTGCAATGGGGCGACGTTGACAAGGAGTGGATTCACATCAGGCGTAACAAACCCGCGCACGGCAAGGTTGGCCCACCAAAGACTGCCGAGCGAGCCGCCCCTCTCCCCATCATTGACCACGTGCGCGTACCCCTGGAGCTGTGGCGCAGGCAGTGCCCCGATACCGGCGATGGGGCTTGGGTGATTGCAGACCTCCCAAACATGCTCAACCGGGTGATCCTGCCGCACGTGAAAGGCGAAAAAGAGTGTGTGCCCTGCAACAAGACCCCGAAGGCCGCAAGCGTGACGTGGAAGGGCCTGTATGCAGGAAGGCGGGGCGCGGTCACAGCCATCATCGAAGCCACCAACGGCAATTACGCGGTTGCCCAGGCCATAGCGCGGCACAAGACGATGGACACAACCTTGCGCGTGTACAAGAAACAGATCACGCCGCAGGGGTTGTTAGCAGGAATGAAACAGTTCCAGAAGTCGCTGAGTGGTGATAAGCAATGAATAGACCCATTGCGCCTCAGCGCGAACAGGTAAAAGCGAAAGCAGCGGCAGCCGGGCGGTAGGCAACAGCCTCCCCCCAGAGTCTTTTGCCCTACAGATCGTCAGTGAGTGTAATCGCGATTTTTGCAACAACTACGGCTTCCCAAGCTGGCCAAGGGAAATGGTTTTGCTCTGCTTGCTGAACCAGAGTTCGACGGTTACGCGGTCAGGGGCAGAAATAACAAACTGCGGATTGGACACTGCGTCCTTCAGGACGTCATCGAGCCTGACGACCTTGTTAGTGCTCCGCGCGAAGAACTGGACAGGCGTATGCCATGATTGGTGGCCTCCTGAACTTTCCAGACTGTAAACGAAGAACCGCGAATCGGGGGTCCATGCGGCCTTGATGACACCGTAGCCGTGTTCTCCATCTTCTGAAACATAGCTAGATTTTGCCAAAACTCGCCCATCGTCTGAGCGCAGTTCAATGCGACTTTCAATGGTCGCCTCTGGTGCCTTCGTAGGGTGAACGAAAGCCACAACTCGCCCATCAGGCGATGGAAACTCTCGAGTGTGGGATGAATCTGCCTGCCTCTGGGCGTTGCAGAAGGATGCAATCAGGAAAAGAACAGCCCCCACGATCAGGAATCGACGTAGCATCGGATTGCAGCGATTTTAATGCTTTACCAAGGAGCAGGCTGCGTAACTGTCGTAACCAGGCGTTGTCACAACTTTGCGCTTTTTCTTCGCCGAAAACCGGGTCGATAAGTGCTATGGCCGAGTTAGATCAACGACCTCAAGGCCAAAGAACGGAGTACACCGACAGAATTCTGTATGGCCCCGGCTCGCAACCCTTAAATGCTCCATTCTTGATATTCCTTTCAGCCTCATCGAAAGAAGCAAATAAGCAGTGTGGATTCGTGGGAAGTTCGTCTGCTATTGAGTTGCATGATAGCGGGGAATGTTCCGGCGCATTTCGGGCGTAGAAAGTTACCACGTCAAAACCTTCAAGTTGCTTGCGAGAGGGTATGACTACATTTGTCGAAAATGACTCCTCTGGTGAATGGGCCTTCCAGCCCTCGTCATCGAACTCCAATTCGTGTGCTTCGTAATAAAAGAGCGATGTTCCTTCCATTGGAATTGAGTGCTCCGAAGCAACGGCCCCAATAATGTCGGGCGAATCAAAAAACCAGTATCCATTGTGCTTCCAGTAGTTGATGTAGTCAGTGAAATCCTCAGAACAACAACTGCTAACGGAATAGATGTCAGCGACGTTGGCAGCCTTGAGCCAATCAGGTTTCTTGACGACCCTCTTCGCCATGTAGCCAACAGGAATCATTCTGGGCAAGTCTATCGCAACGCATAGAGTTGCGAAGGTTCTACCTCGGGAAGCATCGTTGACGAAAACAAGGCGATTACACTCATGAGACAGTGAGGCCCGTTTATCAAATGCGCGAACGCCTCAATCCGAGAGCAAGTGCCACGGTGATGGTCACAACTGGCGTGACAAGCAGCGTATCGACGCCCAAGGGCAGGAATGTTATGGATGCCGTGATAAACGCAACGCTGGTGAGGATCACCCAATCCCTCCGTGATGCACGGCCACGCAGGATGGCGTAGTAGATGACCAGTCCGACCACCAGCCCAATCCCGGCGGCCACGATCCCGCCCTCGAACACCGCAAGCTCCAAAGCTCCGAACCCTAGGCCGAATCCAAATGCCGCACCGAAGAAATGGGCGGCGGTCCCGACGCCGAAGCCTGCGGCAATGCATCCAGTAGACACGAGCAATAGCTCGCCCGCTCGTCTGAATACAGTGCGGCTGACCGCAAGGAGGCTCAGCGAATCGTCCACACGCAAAGCATAGCACTTTGGCTGTCGTTACCAGGCGTTTACACTCAGAACCCCTCTGCTAGAGTCTTTCGGCCCCGGCTGTGCGTCACCTAGCAGCTTGTCCTGGCCAAGCGCATGAATGGGCCTCAACGGGCGGTGGGGGCGGCAGTTGGACGCTAGGGCAAGCAAAGTCCTCCCCCAACGACAACGGAGGAAACCAGAATGGGGGATTTTACTTCCCCCATCGAGTACGCCGGTAACTAGCGGCATCTGGCGCGGTCTGCCGCCTGATGGGAAGATGAGCACAGTTCGATAGGTGACCAACATGAAGCGAGCCATATTGATTATCGTACTGCTGACAGCCGCTGCGGCGATGGGGCAGAGTAGCCTTAAAGCACAACAGACCTGTTACACGCAGGCCCAAAAGGCTGCCCGCAGAAACCCAAGGGTCATCAACCGGTACGGTGTGCGCATTCACCTCTACACGGTCACCAATCATTACGATGCCGGGACAGGCACCTGTTGGCTGAAGGAAGCGGGGTCGGGTGAACTTAATGGCGAAAAAGAGCCTTTGACCTATGAAGTTGTATTTAACCCCTTTGAGTTAGACAACAACCCCGCAGAGTATCTAGGAAGTGACAGCGCAGCCGTGATGTGCAAAGTTGATGGTGAGTATTGCATCGGTCTCTTTAAATTTGAACAGCTCACGAAACAGCGTTACGGGTTCTGAGAGGGCAGGCAGGTCAGGGCCTCGGGGGTTGGCAGCCTCCGGGGCCTTCGTCTTTTGGGCCGGGAGACCGGCGTCAGCAGGTTGGAGGGCCAGGAGGGTATGGCTCGCAGGCCGGGAGCTTGGTGGACACCCCATCACTTGACATCCTTTTGTGGATTTTTGATGGGTTCCTGTGACTCTGATGTCAAGTGGTAAAGTGCTAAAAATCCCCATTCCCTGCCAAGGTATTAGTGATATAAATATTGTATAATGATGTACTTACGGGGATCACTTGACCACTTGACCACTTGACACACAGGGTCACAGGGGTCAAGTGATGATGTCAAGTGCTGGCCGCCGACCTTGCCCGCGACCTACATATTGGTGATTTGCACAGCAGAATCAACAACTTAGCGTTATAAACAGGCTAAATACCATCGTTTCAATGACTTGAAATCAAAAGGCTTACGGCCTGAGACACGCATGCTGTGCGATTATCGCACAGACTGAACCATGATCCCCATCGCGACGGTCTTGGAGACCGGGGGTCTTTAGAGCTAAGTCATTGAATATGCGGCGTTTGCCTGCAAATCTGTCGCATGGCTGTCGCATGTTACCTTCCGGCCACGCTGTAAGTCATTTAGAATCAACAAACGCACACGATGGTAACCATCCGCCCATCGCCCAATGTCCAAAGCCCCCACCGGCAATGGGGCCGGTGCCAGGAGACCAGATCGTAAGCGGTTGACCGGCTGCGGGTCGCAGTTCAGCGGCCTGGGAGTCCCGGCCCTGGGGATTTTGGGGGTGGTGGAGGCCCCCACGGCGATGAGGTGAACGGCGGGCCATGGTCTGAAAATCTGGCAGGCTAAAAGCCACGTGTACGCCTGCGCAGTTGGGAGACAAAGCAGTACGCAACCGCAATCAGCAACCAGAACGTCGGGGAGCGGAAGATCAGGCGTAGATAATCGGAAACGTCATACGCTGTCATTCTTGGCACCCTTTTTATTTTCCATGTGCGTTACAAAGTCTTCAATCTTAGAATTGTTTCGCCAAGGAAACACAGCAGCTTCCGCAAACACTTCATCGGTTTCCTCAACGCGCCCGATCAACAGCAGCGAATTTAACGCACCCATGCGTGTCCATACGACCGGGCCAACATCCTTCACTATCTTTATCCCATCTTCGTTCGCCCTTACTCTCGCCAACGTTTGACGAAGCAACTCCACATCAACCGCTGGAAGAGGGCCGTCAGTGTCTATTGCCTTTTGCCACGCTGCCAATCCCAATTCGTAATTTGTGCCCATTCTTGACCCTCCCGCCCGAAATCTTACTCACCGCAGGATGGAAGTCAAATAAAACCGTCAGGAAGGCCCCTGGAACGCCGCTGCAGCGTGATCTCCCATCGGGCCACCCTCCAGCATGTCCAAACGCAGAATCAGGCGGCAAACAGCCCCAGCGCCATAAGTTACCAAGGTAACCAAGTAAGGGCCTGGGCCGGATTCCCCATCGGGCCGTCAACGCGTGTTGTAAACCCCCTAATACTGCAAAAACGAGTGTTCTCGCCCTATATGTAGAGGGGCAATTTCCCATCGAGGGACTGTAAACCCCCATTGGGTCACAAACGACACTTCTCGCCATATATGTAGAGGCTCTGTAAACAGCCTCGGGTAACAAAAACGTTACTTCTCGCCATATAAGTAGAGGGCTGACATGCGCAAACGCATGTTTTTTCGCTTTCATATAGAGGGGTAAGCGGAAGAGGCCCATCGAGGCTTCTGTCAACAGCCTGGACGTTACATAAACGCAACATCTCGCCATATATGTAGAGGGGCAAGCGGAGGCGGCAGGCGCAAACGCCTGTTTTTTCGCTTTCATATAGAGGGGCAACCTTCCGCAAACGGAAGTTCTCGCCATATATGTAGAGGGGCAAGCGGAGGCCCCCATCGAGGCCACTGTAACGCTACCGTTACGTTTTTTTCTAATAGTAGAGGAGCTTTCCAGGGCCAGGGTTACAGGAATGTAACCTTTTCTTCTATTAGTAGAGGGGCTTCTCGCCGCGTGTGACCAAAACGTCACATTTCCTACTAATAGTAGAGGGGCTTTTCAGGATTCCTTCATCGCCCCGACGGCCCGATGTTACAGAAACGTAACATTTCCTACTAATAGTAGAGAGGCCTTTCGCACTGTAACGCTACCGTTACGCTTTTACCAAAGGGTGAGGGAGCTTTCTGGGCCAGTGTGACCAAAACGTCACATTTCTTACTATTAGTAGAGGGGCTTTTTCAGCGGTGAGGGACTGTAACGGTAATCGTTACGTTTTTACCAAAGGGTGAGGGAAGCTTTTGCAGTGTCACAGGAACGTGACATTTCCACCAAAGGGTGAGGGAGCTTTTTCAGGAACCCCATCACCCGTGTGACCAAAACGTCACATTTCTACCAAAGGGTGAGGGAGCTTTCGCGCACTAACGCTATCGTTAGTTTTTTACCAAAGGGTGAGGGGCTTTTGCAGTGTCACGAGAATGTGACATTTCCTTCTAAGGGTGAGGGAGCTTTTCCCGGCCAAATCGTTACGTAACGCTAATCGTTACGTTTTTACCCAAGGGTGAGGGGAGTTTTTCTCCCAAAACAAGTTTTCTCCTGACGGCCCCCATCGGCGCAGGCCGGTTATCCCCTGCCGGTCTGCGCGTGAATGGGGTTTGAACGACAGCAAGTTGAGATTTTGAACGGCCCCGGTTGTACCGAATCTTGAAGAGAGGAAGTTTACGAGCATGACCACAGCAATCCCTGCAGTACATTCCCCCATCACAACTCTTGACCTTGCCACGCCTGCGCCTGGGCATCATCTCGGCTCAGTCCTGGCCCGCATCGTTGCGCCCGAAGACCCTTCGGCCCTCCCATCGCCCGAGCCTCCGCGCTATTCCCCATCGCAGCTCCGCCAACTCAATTCCGACTCGTTCACGCGCGCCGGTCAGGCGTTCTTCATCCTTGACCGCAAGGGCAAACTCCTGCGCCGCGGCTTGTCGCCGCGGCTTGTGCCTGCGTGAAACCGAGCGCATGTACGTCTGCCAGTTTGTCGGTTTGTCGATGTCTTTGGTTTGCCCGCCGAGAAGCGGAGCGTGCTGAAGTCGCAGGCGAAGCGATGGCAGTGGTACGCGGGGATCGAAGAGGCCAATGCCGCATACTGCGCCAAGTTCAACCTCACAGACATCAGCACCCCATCGCCCGCACTTCGATGGCAGGATCGGCAGCTTGTCCAAGTCTTCGCATAAGGAGATCAAAATGGCGACAGCAACAGCAGTTTTTGAAGCACCAATGAGGCCCATCATGGAAACCAGCACAGTGCCCACGCTGCCCCCGGCGGTAATGGAGGTGGCGAAACAAGTATTGGCCCTCCGCATCTACCACAAAAAGAGCAATGGCCAGTTCTACACCCATAAAAGTGAGCGTTTCCTGCTCGCGCAGTTGGGGCCAGCAGACCTCGCCAATGTCCTGCTCGTGTTGGCCGAGGCCGAGAAGGCAGCGGGGCTGTGAAAGTTGTACTGGTGACGCCGGAAGGCCGAATCATCTCCGATGAGGCCCAGGCACCGACCCCCATCACGGCCCCGGATCAACCAGAGGAAACGCTTGCGCAGGTCGCGGCCCGGTCTGCCGCAAAGCAATCGACACCGAAACCAACAAAGGACTAATTATGCTCAAGAAAATTAAACGTGCAGTTGAGAACTGGCTGCGCAACATCTTGGATGCCACCATCGCCAAGCTGAATGTAAGCCTGCGCGAAGAGCGGGAAGAATTTCAATACCTACTCGCCAAGCTGGAAACAAGAACGGAAGCCTTCGACAAAGCCGTTGACCGCTTCCTCGATGGCAATGATGCCTACAAGGAAGTTTTGAAGCTGCGGGCACACTGCAAGGAAATGGATGCCCACATCGCGGAAGTCAATTCAATTGTGGCGAAGCTGCAAACCCCCAAAACTATCTAGAGTTTTTCCCCCACAGACAAAGCAACCCGCCGGGTCAAGGCCATCACCTTGGCCGGGTCGGATGGGGTTTGAGGTGTCGTTGCGATGCGCATTGCACCGGCTCTGAGAATCCCATAGCAGCGTGGCCACGCTGTCGTTGCTTGTCTGAAATTTTGAACGTTCAACTTAGACCAAAAAGGATCATCTATGAAACCGCAAAGCACGAAACACATCGAAGAGGGCGCAGTTGAGAAACCGCGCAAGAATTTTCGAGGCCAGAACGAAGCCTTGTCACAAAATGACGAAGGCTACAGCGGGCACCCTCATCTCAGCGACGGCAGCCCAAGGTATGACCACGAGAACAGTTCGCCCCTGGGCCAAAAGCCGGTGGTGAAGGAACACGCGAAGCCGGTCAACCCACCCAAGAAGTAAAACCACAACCAACAAGCTTCCACGCTGCTCATCGTCGAAAGGGCTTCCCGGCCTCGCGAACCTGCTTTGCCAGGAAGCCCCACCCAGTTTTCCGCAACGCCGGGCTGGTCGCCTCGGTGTGCGGAATAACCCGGCCCCCATCGCTGGCCCTTCTCCCCGGCCTTCGATGGGGCTGGTGATTTGTAGAGGGGAGATTGATAACTTACAGCCCCTTTGTAAGTCATGTAACTCAGGTAAGCATGCGAAGCATGTGGATTACCGTACAAAGCCACACCCACACTGCATCAGGAAGGCCGTAGCATGAGCGTCAAATCATTCAGCGATATAAACAAGCTGCCCATCAAAGTTAAGCCCCATATTCAGATCACCCGCGCAGGAGGCCACTACCGCGCGCGTTACCGTGGGAGAGCGGAGTGTACCTTCGGAGCCACGGCTGCTGAAGCTCTGGCACGGCTTACCTCAACCAATCCGCGCTTTGCTTCTTCAGCAGGCGGCCCTGGAGCCTTGTACATAAAGGGCGATATAGGCGGGCCGCAGCGGAAGCGATGGAGGAGGTCATGAAGAAATCAGACCCCATCGAGCATCGCCCGTTCACCATCCCGGCCAAGCCGAAGGCACCAATCACGCCGGTCAGCCGCGAGGAAGCGATTGCCCTTCTCTCGGCCCAGGCCCGCCGCACAGACTTGAAGCCTGCCGAATATGTAAAAGTGCTGGCCCACTTGGCCCGCCTTCAGGACTGGCACCGGGCAGCGGAACGCGAAGCCGCGCGCAAACCTGATCCTCTTGCTGCCCGCATCGTTGCCGAAGAACGTCGCCGCAAGGCCGCAGCAAGCAAACCCGAAGCCCCCATCACCGAAACGAAAGTTTAACCAAGGAGAAAACCAACTATATGAGCTACAACCGCCACGTAATCAACCAGGCAGATCTTGACCCCTTCAATATTCGCGTGCGTGCCTTCAAGGACGACAACATGCCCGATGGGCCAGAGAATGCCCCAGCCGAGGAAGTCAAAAAGTGGGCCGAGCACTTTCAAAGCCAGGACAAGGCACGCCAGGAACTGCAGGAGACCATCAAGAACGCCGATGCCTTCATCGCCGCTCACCCGGAGCTGGTTGACAACGAGGCCAACGGCAAGATTCTGGTCAATCAGGCGAACACGATGTTTGGGAAGGGCTTTCACACCATCGAACACTTCGACAGGGCTTACGAATATCTGCGGGCCGAAAACCCGGACTTCCTCAAGATGAACGAAGCAGAAGTAGAGAGGCAGCGCGTGGCCGCCGCCAAGGCCCGCTACGCTGCGGACAAGGCCCGCCGCACCGGCCCGACCGAAGAAGAGCTGTATTCGATGCCACTGGAAGACCTCCGGGTTCTGGATGCTGTCGAGGCACACGGAAAGCCTCGCGGGTGGCGATAAAGGAGGCCCCACCAATGCGCTGCAAAGTCTTCAAGTTTTGTGAACTTTCGTGGTCTGCCCTCGCGCAGTTGAAACGTTGGTTCAATGGCAGCGCGAACCGCGATGGGTTCACGCTGAGCAGTCTGGAGCCGAATTTAAAGGTTGCGGAAGCGGTCAACTCGGCGGGGCAGGTTGTTTTACTCTGCCCCATTGAGCAGTGCTTCATCGTGAGCGGTTACGTTCACAATCCCGATGCGACCTCCGGTGAGCTTCAGCAGGCGGGCAATGCCATCGACCGCGAGCTTGCCAGGCTGGCGGCCCGCGAGGGGATTACCCGATTCTTGGTCACCATCCCCGATGGCCGCCCGCACGAACCCGGAGAGCGATGGGTGCGTGTTGTAGAGCGGCGAGTACCGCAAACCGCGATGGGGGCCACTTACCCATCACAACCGACCGCGATCCAATATCTAAATTAGGAGAATTCAAATGTCCGACAACCCATTCGATAGGCCACTGCAATCTGAAATTGACGAACATCAGGTCGCCCAGGCCGCCACGGTAAAGTTATCCCCGACCGGCAACCCGTTCGATGAACCCTTGGCTTCGGAGAAAGCCGAGGCCGCCGCTGCCCACTCGGGCCAGATGACCAACGATGTCGGGAACACGGTCATCGTTCCCAAGCCGGGTGAGTCTTTCTCTGACACAATGGCGCGTGCCGCGCAGCAAGGCAGGGCCACAACCCAGGATCAAATCAACAAGGAAGTTGCCACTGCACCGGGTAAGGCCGCAACAGTGCTCGCCGCTGCGCCCCTGGCGGGGGCGGGTGGTGCCGCTGGGCTAACCGGCATGGGTGAACTGGTTGCTAACTCACCGGAAATCGGCAAGGCCGTTATCAAGCACTTGATGGAGCAGGGGCAAATCTTCAAATTCCCTGCAGGCCGTGCGATTGAGTACTACTTGGCGGGTAAGTTGGGTCTCTCCAAGGCCCACTTGAGCGAAGTTGCGAAGATGGTGCCGTAAAAGCAGAAGACAAACTCAGCAACAGTAAAGCCCCATCGCGGGGCTTTACTGTTTGCAGAAAGGATGAAGGGAAAATGGTGAACGAGAAACGCCTTTCACCGGCAGAACTGGCCGAGTTAGTGCGCAAGGTGCAAGCCCTGCGCCGGGTGTCTAAGGCGACCGGCTTTAACACTCTCCACTCCATAGTCCAGCTTCTCAAACCCCTCACAGCAGATGACCTCATCGCTGTGGGCGAGGAGTTGAAACTCAAGCCCAAGGAATTGCCGCAAACACCCGCAGTCAAACAATAACCCCATCAAGTCAACCAGCAACTTGCGTGAGCTTTCTGGCGACGAAATGCTCAAATGCACGATGTTGCGCAGAAAAGGCCCATATGACATTCGATGAACAGAAATTCAGAGCACTGCTCCCGCAGGAAATGCTCAAACAGAAGCGATTCGTCCGCTACTTTCTCCAGCCCAAACCCGAAGGCGGCACAGCCAAAATCCCCATCGGCAGCCATTCCGACCCCACCACATGGTCAACCTTCGATGGTGCCGTGGCACAGCTTGAGAACGATGCGCAGGGCATCGGGTATTGCTTCCTGGGCGGTGACATTCACGGCCTGGACATAGACCACTGCCGCAACCCAAAGACCGGGCAGATTTGTCCCGAGGCGATGGTGCTGTTGAGCAGGTTGGGATCGTGGGCCGAGCACTCTGTCAGCGGCCAGGGCATCCACGTTCTGTTCAAGGGAAACGTGCGCGGCAAAGAGCTGCACCATCAATGCATCCAGTACTGGAACCCGGCGAACAGCCCGCGCTTCTTCGCCCTGACCTGCGACATGGTGGGCGAGGCATTCTCCCAATTAAAAGATGTGGGCGATGAATTCAATTACATCTTCGCCACTGCAAGGCACGCCTCCGCGAAGATCAGGGAAGAGCTGGCAACCGTTGATCCTGAGCAACACGCGGCCCTCCCCATCGAGGCCGCCCAGGCTGATGATGGGGTTAAGGAAAAGCCCAAGCAGAAGACGCGCAAGCTTCACCCTGATTTCAGCCTTGAAGACTTCCTGAAGTTCTACGGCCTGAAGGTTGATAACGTCGCCAAGAAGGAAATCGGCACTTGCTATTTCCTCACCTCCTGCCCCATCAAAGGCGACAAGCATGTCGGGCAGAACAGCACCACTACCAACTTTATCCTCAGTGCCGATGGGGGCCTGGGTTTCCATTGCCAGAGTACCGGCTGCGTTGAGTGGTCTGTTTCGCAGGTGATTGAGCACCTCGCAAAAGAGAAGGGGCCTTACCCAAAGCCCATCTACGTTGAGAAGCAACCAGTCATCGCTATTACTTACGCGCTTCAATCCTTGGATGACATCGAGGAAGAATGTCTCAGTTGGCTGTGGCCTGGTTTTCTTCCAGACAACAAACTTGTGCATTTTGCCGGGGCCTCTACCGAAGGGAAAAGCCCGGTCACACTTGACATCATCGCCCGTGTCACAGCCGGTAAAGAGTGGCCCGATGGGTCGCCAAATACGCTTGGCCCACGGTCTGTGATCCTCATGGCCGGTGAAGATGACCTGTCAGACACAGTGAAGCCGCGATTGAGAATGGCTGGTGCAGATACCTCCAAAGTCAAACTCTTCAAAGTCACAGCGAAGCGTGACGATAAAAAGACAGAGCTTGCTGCCGCCATTGACCGTGATTATCACGGCTTGGTGGATGCCATCCGCAAGCTTGATGACTTGGCGTTGATTGTCATTGACCCCATCACCAATTACCTGGGCAATCAACCCATGAACAAGGAAGAGGCCATAAGGGGCAACATCTCAATGCCTCTTATGGAGCTTGCCAAGGATGCGCGGGTTTGCATTGTGACGGTGGGCCATCTTAACAAACGTGACAGAGACGCAACCCCATTACAGCGCACGATGGGGGCCGCCGCTTTCACCGGTGTGCCTCGCAAGGTGTTCTTTTTCGGTGCCAACCCGGACAACGACGATAAATACTCCCATGTCATGAAGGAAGGGCGCGACAAGCAAGTTGCGATTGAATACAAAACCACCGCAATTGCAGACACGCAAGGCAGGCAGAAAGACCCCATCGTTCAGATTGAATGGGGCAGGTTGGTTGATGTTGATGCCGATGAGGTTGTAAACGCACAAAAACAGAGCGATAGAACCGCAAACAAAGAAGTGAAAATGTTCGTGAAGACGTTCCTGCGCGATGGGGCGAAACCGACCAAGGTGGTCGAGGAAGCTCTGAATGGGGCCGGAATTAAATGCGAGAATTGGCAACGCTCTGCAAAGAAAGTAGCGCAATCGCGCCAGATAAAAGGCAAAGGGAAGAATGCGGGGTGGGAATGGTACTTGCCCGCACCTGAGCAATTCGACTTAAAGAAGAGAGACGCAGCGTCGGTCAGATTCGACAACGCCCAGGAGGCGACACAGTGAATGAAACCTTGAAAGA
>Ga0126381_100002427_pt1 | contig 20149 bp, 17 predicted proteins | sample PanSoiMetPlot_28_FD_96465 | JGI IMG/M metagenome (GOLD analysis project Ga0126381, IMG submission 96465) | Tropical forest soil microbial communities from Panama - MetaG Plot_28 | ecosystem: Environmental > Terrestrial > Soil > Tropical forest > Bulk soil | place: Panama | collected 2016-02-17
CGCGGCCGCCCGGGCCCGCCTGGGCGACCAGCACGGCGAGCCCGCCCTGCGCGCCGCGCTCATGGCCGCGTATTCGCCCGCGGCGGGGGTCTGGTCAAGGTCCCAGTAGTCCCAGTAGTCTCGCTACTCAAGATCCAAGGGGCGTAATGTAAGGGTCCGATAAGTTCTTCGCATTATCGTAACCCTGCTGTAAACGATCTCTGCGGTGAAGGCGTCTTTACCACGTAGGGCTGGTTCAGCTCGGACATCTCCTACCATGAAGCGTTCCTCCGGTTTGAAGGTGGATGTTCGGGGCAGAGGCGGCCGGAGTATCTTGAAACCGACCTGAAAGCTCGAGACCAGCCATCGGCCGGCAGCGGGCGGCACGGGGGCGGGGGAACGTGAGCATGACGGCTTTGTTCGACGGGTGGTGCGCCGACCGGGGTGAGCCGGCCGCAGCGGTGCGCCCGGGGATCGGGGGTGACCGCGTGGCCAGGCTGGTGCTCGGGGACGACCACGTGGTGTTCCTTGACGCGCTGTCCACCGTGCTCAGCCAGCACGGATACGTGGTCAGCGCGGTGGCACGCAACGCCCCGGAGATGGTTGCCCTCGTGCGCCGGGTCCGGCCGGACGCCTGCCTGATCGACAGGAACACCCCGCAGGACGACGATGCCCAGACCATCGCCCAGGTGCTGGCGGCCAGCCGGAGCACGAACGTCCTGGTGCTCGGCGCCAGCGCGGGCCGCGAGGTGGTAGGCCGCGCGCTGGATGCGGGCGCATCCGGTTACCTGCACCAGTCGCGCGGGATCGGCGCGCTCATCGCCGCGCTCGAGCGCGTGCTGCGCGGCGAGGTCGTGGTGGACGTCCCGCAACTCCCGGCGCCGCGGCGCTCGCCCGAGCCGAACCAGGCGCTCCGCCTCGCCAGCCACCTGACCAGCCGTGAGCGGGAGTGCCTGATGATGCTGGTCGAAGGGCTGGACACCGCGGCGATGGTGGAACGGCTCGGCGTCTCGCGCACTACCGTGCGAACCCACCTGCAGGCCGTGCTCACCAAGCTCGGCGTGCACTCGCGGCTGGAGGCCGCGTCCTTCGCCGTGCGTCACCGGCTGCCCGAACTGTGGGCCGCCGGGGAAGGCCGCCAGGCCGCCGAGCCCGCGGCGCGGGCGTCGGACACGGTACGGCCCATCCGGCCACGCCAGGTCGCTGACCTGGGCGCCGAAGCGGTGCCCCAGCCCCTGAGCGCAGTGGCTGTTCAGGGCGCGAGCGCCAGCTGACGTCGGGCCGGCCGCCCGGCGACTGCGGCTCCCGCGGACGGCATGGCAGGCTTGGGTCATGATCGTGGGAAACAGCGGCTACTTGTTCGCTAAGGGCGAACAAGGCGGGGCGGCATGAGGAACGCGCACGCCGTGGCCGGGGTCCGGGCAGCCGAGAGCGCGCTGATGGCGCGGCTGCCGGAAGGCGCGCTGATGCAGCGGGCCGCCGCCGGCCTGGCGGCGGCGTGCGCGGGCCTGCTCAGCCGCCCGGGCCGGGCGGGCCTGGCCCGGGAGGTCTACGGGTCGCGGGTGGTCGTGCTGACCGGCAGCGGGGACAACGGCGGGGACGCGCTGTACGCCGGGGCGCGGCTGGCCGCCCGCGGCGCCGTGGTCACCGCCGTCGCCGCGGCCGAGCGCATGCATGAGGGCGGGGCGGCCGCGCTGCGCGGCAGCGGCGGGCGGGTGATCGAGGCCGCGGGCCAGGCCGCCGGCGAGGCGATCGCCGCGGCCGACCTGATCATCGACGGCCTGCTCGGCATCGGCGGCCGGGGCGGCCTGCGCGAGCCGGCCGCGTCGCTGGCCGCGGCGGCCGGCCGGGCCGGGGCGCTGGTCGTGGCCGTCGACCTGCCGAGCGGAATCGATGCCGACACCGGCGAGGTGGCCGGCGCCGCGGTCCGGGCCGACGTGACGATCACGTTCGGGACCCTCAAGCCCGGCCTGCTGATCGATCCCGGCGCATCCCACGCGGGGGTCGTCGAGCTCGTGGACATCGGCCTGGGCGGCTATCTCGGCCCGCCCGACGTCGCGGCGCCGCAGGCCGCCGACATCGCAGCCTGGCTGCCCCGCCCGTCGGCGGAATCGGACAAATACCGCCGCGGCGTGCTGGGGATCGTGGCGGGCAGCGACAGGTTCACCGGCGCCCCCACGCTGGCCGTCGGCGGTGCCATCCGCGGCGGGGCCGGGATGGTGCGGCTGGTGTCGTCCGGGGTCCCGGCCGGCGTGGTGCGGCAGCACTGGCCCGAGGCGGTCATCACCACCACCGGCGCCGGCCGGGAGGGCGCGGCGGCCATCGAGGCGGCCGGCCAGGTGCAGGCCTGGGTGGCCGGGCCCGGCATGGGCACGGACCAGGTGGCCGCCAGCGTGCTCGCGGCGGTCCTGGCGACCAGCCTGCCGGTGCTGGTCGACGCCGACGGGATCACCCTGCTGGCCGCCGACCGCGAGCGGCTGCACCGCCCGGCGCCCACCCTGATCACGCCGCACGCCGGCGAGCTGGCCCGGCTCCTCGGCGCGGACCGGCCGGACGTCGAGGCCCACCGCCTCCGGTTCGCTACCAGGCCGCCGCCGAGCTCGGCTGCACGGTGCTGCTGAAGGGCTCGACCACGGTGGTCGCCTCTGCGGCCCGGGACCAGGAGGTCCTGGTGAATCCCACCGGGACCAGCTGGCTGGCCACCGCCGGTTCCGGCGACGTGCTGTCCGGCCTGGCCGGGTCGCTGCTCGCGCAGGGCCTCGACCCGTCCCGGGCGGCCGCCGCGGCCGCGTTCCTGCACGGCATAGCCGCCCGGCTGGCCGCCACCGGCGACGGCGTGGCGGCGGGTCCGGCCGGCGCCGGCGCCCCGATCGGCGCCTCGGACCTCATCGGCGCGCTTCCCGCCGCCACCCGGATGGTCAACGGCGCCACGACGACCTGATGAACGAGCGCCGCGGTGGCCTGGCGCCACGGGATGGCGCCGCGGCCACGGGATACTGCCGCGGCCACGGGATGTGGCCCTCGCCCCAATCTTTGAGTTGATAAAAGATTGACTCACTCAGGCTAGCCGGTCTAAGGTTGAGCTACTCAAACATTAAGTAGCTTGTGCTTCTGGGTGAGGGAGGTGACATGGGAGCGCCACGCGATCCGGATCAGCTCGACACGGAGATCTTCGAGGCCATGGGCGAGCTGGTCGATGGGGTGATCGGGAAGGTCGAGCAGCTTGCGCAGAGTTACGGTCTGCCCGCGTTCTGCGTGAAGGCCCTGCAGGCGCTCCGCGCCCCGATGGCCATGCGGGATCTCGGGCGGCAGATGCACTGCGATCCCTCGTTCGTCACCGCGATCGCCGACCTGCTGGAAAAGCGCGGGCTAGCGCGGCGGGAAGCCAGCACGGTGGACCGCCGGATTAAGAACCTGGTGCTCACCGACGAGGGCATGGGGCTACGAGACCATGTGCAGCGTGAGTTCATGGCGCGCATGCCGTGGCGCTGCCTCGACGATGAGGAGCGGGCCTGCCTGCTGGGCCTGATCCGCAAGATGATCCGCGCCGAGGGCAGCGCGGAATCCGAAACCACCCCGCCGACTACCGGGGTGCCGCAGCCGGGGGAGGTGAGCGAGACCCTCATTTCTGCGCAGCCCAGCAGCTGACCTGGCCGGGGGCTGGCGGATGACCGCCAGATCAGCCAGGTAGGGCCGGCCGGGCCCATTGCCCGGGTCATCCGCGGGGCCATCTACCAAACCAGTCTTCACCGTCGTGGCGAGCCGCCGCGAGGTTAGATCCGCACGCTCTTCACCAAGGAGACAGCATGTCTACCGCACAGCCCGAGACCGGGCGCCTGAGCGCGCCCGCCATCGGCGCCAGTGCCGTCGGCCAGCCTGAGCACGGGCGCCGCCTCGGCCTGGCCCTCTTCGTCATCGCTACCGCCCAGCTGATGGTGGTGCTCGACGCGACCATCGTGAACGTTGCCCTGCCGCACATCCAGGCCGCGCTCGGCTTCTCCGGTTCCGGGCTGGAGTGGGTGGTGAACGCCTACGCGCTCACGTTCGGCGGCCTGCTGCTGCTCGGCGGCCGGGCCGGGGACATCCTCGGCCGCAAGCGGGTGTTCATCACCGGGATCATCCTGTTCTCGGCGGCCTCGCTGCTCGGCGGGTTCGCCAACTCGCAGGAATGGCTGCTGGCGGCCCGTGCGCTGCAAGGCGTGGGCGGCGCGATCGTCGCGCCGACCGCCCTGTCGCTGATCACCACCAACTTCCCGGAAGGCCAGCCGCGCAACCGGGCCATGGGCGTGTATGCCGCGATGAGCATCGGCGGGGCCGCGGTCGGCCTGCTGGTCGGCGGCATACTGACCACGTACGCGTCCTGGCGCTGGGTGTTCTTCGTCAACGTGCCGATCGGGATCATGGTCGCGCTGCTGGCCCCGCGGGTGCTCGGCGAGTCGCAGCGCCACGCCGGCCGGTTCGACCTGCCCGGCGCGATCACCGGCACCCTCGGGCTCGCCGCGCTGGTCTACGGCCTGTCCGAGGCGGCCACCACCCCCAACGGCGTCTCGCACTGGGGCGACACCAAGGTCCTGGCCTCGCTGGGCGCCGCGGTCGTGCTGCTGGTCTCGTTCGTCATCATCGAGGCGCGCAGCAAGCACGCGCTGATGCCGCTGCGGATCTTCCGCAACCGGAACCGGTCCGCGGCCAACCTGGTCTTGCTCTGCGTCGGCACGGCCATGTTCGGCATGTTCTTCTTCCTGACCCTGTTCGTGCAGCACGTATGGGGTTACAGCGCGCTGAAGACCGGCGTCGCCTACCTGCCCATCGTCGTGGTGATCATGGCCATGGCGGGCTTGTCCACCGTGCTGGTCCCGCGGATCGGCGCTCGGCCGCTGCCGCTGGCCGCCACGGCGATCTCGGCGGGCGGGATGTTCTGGCTGTCCCGGATCAACGAGCACAGCTCGTACGCCGGCGGGCTGCTCGGCCCGATGCTGGTCACCGCGGCCGGCCTCGGCCTGCTGTTCATGCCGGCCACCCTGGTCGCGCTGTCCAAGGTGGACGACAAGGACGCGGGCCTGGCCGCCAGCCTGCCCAACGTCGGCCAGCAGGTCGGCGGCGCGATCGGGCTCGCGATCCTGGGCACCGTGGCCTGGACCGTGGTCGCCAACACGGCCCGGCACGCGGCGTCCGTGGCCCAGGCCGCCGCGGCGGCCGCGGCCAAGGCCGGCCACCCGCTCACCGTCACTGCGGCTCAGGCCAAGTCGGCGCAGGCCGCGATCTACAACCACGCGCTGGCCACCGGGTTCTCCCGCGGCTTCGAGGTGTCGGCCGGGATCATGGTGCTGGCGTTCATCGTGATCGTCGTCCTGGTCCGGATCAAGCGCGAGGATCTGGCCGGCGTCCAGCCGATGCCCGTATAGATCCATAACGCGAAGCAAGGGGGCACGGCCTGGCCCGGCATCTGCCGGGCCAGGCCGTTGCTATGAGCCCTTTCGTCTGTCGCTCGGCGGCTCAGAGCCCGTGGCTCATTCTTCGGCCCGGCCGCCGAGGTAGCGGGCCAGGAACCGCTCGGCGGCCGCGTAGAAGCGCAGCCGGTTCTCCGGCTTGGCGAACCCGTGCCCCTCGTCGGGGAACAGCAGGTACTCGTGCTCGATCCCGGCCTCGGTGAGCGCGGCCACGATCTGCTCCGACTCGGCCTGCTTCACCCGCGGGTCGTTCGCGCCCTGGGCGATGAGCAGCGGGATCCGGATATCGCGCACCCGGGACAGCGGAGACCGGGACCAGAGGAAGTCGGCGTCCTTGGCCGGGTCACCCACCCGCCGGTGGAACTGGGCGATCATCGGGGCCCAGTACGGCGGGATCGTCTCGATCAGCGTCTTCAGGTTCGACGGCCCGACGATGTCGACCGCGCAGCAGAACAGGTCTGGGGTGAACGTCGCGCCGGCCAGCGCCGCGTAGCCGCCGTAGGAACCGCCGTAGATGGCGACCCGCGCCGGGTCGGCCCAGCCCTGCCCGGCGACGTAGGCGACGGCGTCGGTTAGGTCGTCCTGCATCTTGCCGCCCCATTCGCGGTCGCCCGCGTTGACGAACGCTTTGCCGTACCCGGTCGAGCCCCGGTAGTTGACCTGCACGCAGAGATAGCCCCGGTTGGCCAGCCACTGCGCCTCGGGGTCGAAGCCCCAGGCATCCCGGGCCCAGGGCCCGCCGTGCACGTTGAGCACGGCCGGCAGCCCGGAGCGGTCGGCGCCGGGCGGGAAGGTGGCGTAGCCGTGCACGGTGAGGCCGTCCCGGCTGGTGAACGAGAACGGCTCCATCGGGGCAAGCTCGTAGCGGGACAGCGCGGGCTGGTGCTCGAACAGGAAGCGGCCGGACTTGCTGGCCCGGTCGTAGGCGAAGAACGGCACCGCGCCCGAGTCATTGGTGAACCCGACCAGCCAGGTCGCGTCCGCGTCGTCGGCGTCCGCGAACGTCGGGTCCCCGGGGTGCAGCGCCCGGATGGCCGCCAGGTCGTCAGCGACCGACGGGTCGAGGACGACGTACTCGGACCGGTCCTTCTCGAACGTCACGATCTGCGGCTCCCGGGTGTCCGGGTGCAGCCGGACGTCGCCCACGTCGGCCTCGGGATCGGCGGCCAGCACCTTCTGCGCGCCGGTCGCGGTGTCGATGCGCACCAGGCGGCCGGTGTTAGCCCCGACCGAGCTGGTCCCCAGCAGCGAGCTGCCGTCCTCGCTGAACGCGATCGGGTTGCTGGTCAGCGCGTCGTCGGCGGGAATGGTCAGCAGCTCCCGCCACTGCGCGTCGGCGGTGTCCCGGACCAGGAGCACGAACCCGCCGTCGGGACGCGGCGCCGCGGCCGCCCGCACCGCGAGCTGCGCGTCGGCGATCCAGCCGATGAACCCGGGGTTCTCCACCTCCTTGGCCAGTTCGCCGGTGACCAGGTCGAGCCGGTAGACGTCGTGCAGCTCGGCGTTGTCGCGGTTCAGCCCGATCAGCACCTCGGTCGGGAACTTCCGCTCCATGGCAATGAGCTGGGTCTATACGCCCTCGAACGGGGTGAGGTCGCGCCGCTGCATGGTCTCGAGGTCGACGTCGTGCAGGCGCCAGTTCTCGTCACCGCCGGTGTCCTGCAGGTACAGCAGGTGCCGGCCGTCGTGAGCCCAGGCGAACATCCGGATGCCGCGGTCGGTGTCGTCGGTGACGACCTGAGCCGCCGCCCAGTCCACGCCGGCCTCGGCGTTCGTCGGCGCGATCCAGACGTTGAGCACCCCCTGGTGCGGCGCGATCCAGGCCAGCCGGGTTCCGTCGGGGGAAATGCGCGGGCTGAGCCGCTCGGGGTTGCCAAACAGGACTTCGCGGGGAATGAGCTCGACCATCCTCTGTGCCTATCACAGTGTTGGCCCGGGGGGGGACGACCCCCCAGGACCCCCCCGCGTGCCATCCGCTCGGGCCAGCCTCCGGCCGGCCGTCGCGGCTGCCCCCCGGCTCCGCCGGGGCTGCATCTGGCTGATGTCCTCACCCGCCTTCCCATCCCGCTTGCCACGTTCGTCTTGCGTCACCGCCTCCCATCCCCCTTCACCCCGCCTCCCTCTCCTCCCGTCGGCCGCCGGGGGAGGAGTGGTGGCTGCCGCTGGCAGACTGTGACGTCATGAACGGTCACCCGATGGGCCAGGGCGCGATGGACGGTCACCCGGAGGCACTCGTCGACCTGGGCGCGATCAAGGACAATGTGGCCGCGCTGGCCCGGCACGTCGGCGGCGCGCAGGTGATGGCGGTGGTCAAGTCCGACGGCTACGGTCACGGCATGATCCCCGCCGCGGTCGCGGCGCTGGACGGCGGCGCGACCTGGCTCGGCGTCGTGCACGTGGCCGAGGCGGTGGCGCTGCGGCGCGCGGGGCTGACCGTGCCGGTGCTGTGCCTGCTCGGCGCGCCGGACGCGCCGCACGAGGAGGCCATTAGCCACGATGTGGACCTGTCCGCGGGGTCGGCCGCCCTGGTCAGCCAGATCGCGGCGGCGGCTGGGCGAGCAGGTCGGCCGGCCCGGCTGCACCTCAAGGCCGACACCGGGATGTCGCGGGGCGGCGCGACCGCCGCCGACTGGCCCGGCCTGGTCGACACGGCGCTCGCCGCGCAGGCCGCGGGCCAGGTCCGCATCGTCGGAGTCTGGTCGCATTTCGCCTGCGCCGACATCCCGGGCCATCCGTCGGTCGCGGCCCAGCTGGCCGCGTTCGGCGACGCCGTGCGGGTCGCGGAACGCGCGGGGGCCCGTCCGGAGCTGCGGCACCTCGCCAACACGGCAGCCACGCTGGCCCTGCCGGACGCCTGGTTCGACCTGGTCCGGTGCGGCGGGGGCGTCTACGGGCTGGGCACGATGCCCGGCGGCCCTCCGGGCTGGCTGCGTCCCGCGATGACCATCCGGACCCAGCTGGTCCAGGTCAAGCGGGTCCCGGCCGGAGCCGGCGTGTCCTACGGGCACCGCTACGCCACCAGCCGCGAGACCACGCTGGGCCTGGTGCCCCTGGGGTATGCGGAGGGCATCCCGCGGCAGGCCACCAACACCGGGCAGGTTCAGGTCCGCGGCCGACGGTGGACGATGTCCGGTACGGTCTGCATGAACCAGGTGGTGGTCGACTTCGGGGATGCTCCCGTCGCCGCGGGCGACGAGGTCGTGCTGTTCGGGCCGGGCGATGCGGGCGAGCCGACCGCGCAGGACTGGGCGGACACCCTCGGCACGATCTCTTATGACATCGTGACCAGGTTCGCGAGCCGGATGCCGCGAAGCTACTCTGGAGTAACACAGAGCATGGACCCGGTCCTCGCCCTCGCTACCGCACAGGAGAACTGATGGCCAGCTGGCGGCGGATCACCGGTATCGCCGGGCTGGCGGTCGGCGCGGTGGCCGCGGGGGCCGGAGCCGTGCTCGCGGCGGAGAAGGTCGCGGTCGGTCGGCTGCGGCTGCAGCCCGACCCCGAGGCGAACGAGCCGTTCGGTCAGCTGCACGGGCGGCCCCTGACCGTGGTCGCCGACGACGGGGTGCCGCTGCACGCCGAGATCAACGGCCCGGACAACGCCCCGGTCACGGTCGTCTTCTGCCACGGCTACACGCTGAGCCAGGACGTCTGGCACTACCAGCGCCGGGATCTCGCCGCCGCGGCCAGGCTCGTCTTCTGGGATCAGCGCGGCCACGGCCGGTCCGGCCAGTGCAGCCAGGAGTCCTGCACGATCTCCCAGCTCGGGGCGGACCTGTACGCGGTGCTGGCGGCCGTGGCCCCGGGCCCGGCGCCGGTCGTGCTCGTCGGCCATTCGATGGGCGGGATGACGATCATGGCACTCGCCCGCCAGCACCCCGAGCTGTTCGGCCCGAAGGTGACCGGGGTCGTCCTGATCTCGACCGTGGCCGACGGCGTGGACCCCACCATCTGGCTCCCGGCGCTGCTGCGCCCGGCGGCCCGGCAGGCCGCGCTGCCGGTGCTGCACGGGGTCAGCACCGGGAAGCGGGCCGCCCTGACCGAGCGGGTCCGTCATGCAGGCGGCGACCTGGCGTTCCTTAGCACCCGGTACATAGCGTTCGGCGGTCCGACGGTCAGCCCGGCCGTGGTGGAGTTCCTGGAGCGCGTCATCCGCGCCACTCCCGTCGGGGTCGTGGCCGCGTTCTACCGCGCGCTGGTCAACCACGACGAGCGGGCGGCGCTCGACGTCCTGGGCCGGGTGCCGGTGACCGTGGTCACCGCCGAGAATGACCGGCTGATCCCGCTCGCCCGCGGCGAGGAACTGGCGGCCGCGATCCCCGGCGCGACGCTGGTGCGGGTGCCAGACGCGGGTCACGCGGTCATCCTGGAGCGGCCCGAGCTCGTCAACCGCGTGATCACCGAGCTGATCGCGCGCAGCACGGCGGGCACCGGGCCGCAGGCGAACGACACCGGGCCGCACACCGGCGGCACGGCCGCGCGCTCGGCCCCGGCGTAGCCGTGCCGCCGGTGCTGGCCGAGATCCGGGTTCCCACCGCGGCGCACATGCGCGGCCTGGGACGGCGGCTCGCGGCCCTGCTGCGCCCGGGCGACCTGGTGGTGCTGACCGGGCCGCTCGGAGCCGGGAAGACCACGCTCGTGCAGGGGATCGGCCAGGGCCTCGGTGTGCGCGGGCCGGTGACCTCGCCCACGTTCGTCATCGCCCGCGTGCACCCTCCGACGGGCGCGGGGCCGGCCCTGGTGCACGCGGACGCCTACCGGCTCGGCAGCCGGGCGGAGGTCGATGATCTCGATCTTGACGCCGACCTGGAGAGCTCGGTGACCGTCGTGGAGTGGGGCGAAGGCCTGGTGGAAGAGCTCGCGGAGAGCCATCTGGAGGTCAGGATCACCATGGCGCCGACGGTAGCGGACGGGCCGCTCGGGCCGGACGAGGCGCGTACCGTCCGGCTCACCGGCCGGGGAGAGCGCTGGTCGGCCGAGGCCGAATCGGCGCGTCTGGCCCTGTCCGGCGGGCCCGAGGTTCTATAGTTCCGTTCAGTCCGATTGTTGCACCGTCCGCACCACCAGGCCCTGGCGTCCGCTGGCCCGCCGTCGTCAAGCCTGGTGTCGGCACGCCCCTCACCCTTCCCGGAGGCACGCCGTGGCTCAGGGGTACCCTCCCCGTCGGCCTGCGGGGCTGCCCGCAGACGGCCGCTACGGGCGGCCGGACGAGCCGGGCAGGCGCGGCCGGGGCGGGCGCGACAGCCGGCCGCGGCCGGAGCGGTGGGAGCAACTGGACGCCTTCGACGACCGCCTCGATGAGGACGCGCCGCCGTGGGCCGGGCTCGGGGTCCATCCCACCGGGCCGGGCGGGCAGCGCAGGCCACCGCGTGATCCGGGCGGCCGGGCGGCGGTCGCGTCCCCGGACCGGGACTGGCCGCCGGACGGCGACGAGGACTGGCCGCCAGAGGAGCGGACCGAAGCCCGGCGGGGGCGCCGGGCCGCCGCCCGGGCCAGGAAGTCCCGGCGCAGGCTCCTGGTCGGCTGCGGCGCGGCCGTGGCGCTGGCCGTGATCGCGGCGGCGGTGCTGTGGGTCACCAGCACGTGGCCGTTCCAGGGCAGCGCGGCCCCGGCCGTCAGCAACCCCGCGGTGACGACCTTCCAGCCGGGCGAGTTCCGTTCGGTCCCGAACACCTGCGGCGCGATCAGCCCGGCCCTGCTCAGCCAGTACCTCCCGGGCAAGGTGACCAGGGTCTCGCAGGCGCTCGGCAGCGCCACCCAGAGCCAGTGCACCTGGACCCTGGATCGCCGCCCCGACTTCCGGGTGCTGACGGTGAGCAGCCAGGCGTACGCGCCGAGCCTGCTCGCCAGCGGGGACGGCAGCGCCACCTTCAGCGCGATCGACGCCTACGGCCAGATCCTGCAGGGGCTGCAGAACCCGCCCAAGGGGAGCAAGGCGCCCCGGGCCCAGCTCGGCACGGCGGTCGGGCTGGGGCGCAACGCGTTCACCGCGCTGCAGGCCTTCCGTGTCGCCGGCGACACCACGGACGAGATCACGGTGGTGGTCAGGGACCGCAACGTGCTGATCGACATCACCATGCAGGGCCAGCAGCGCGGCGGCGGCTTCGGGCCGGTTCCCGTCGCCACCCTGCGCGCCGCGGCGCTGGCCGCGGCGCACGAGGTGCTCGCCGGGCTTCGCTGAGCCGCGGCCCGGCCACGCCGTCCCGTGACCTACGCTGGTCAACCGTGCTGCTGCTCGCTCTTGACACCGCCACCCCGGCGATGACGGTCGCCCTGCACGACGGGGCGCGCGTCCTGGCCGGCCAGACCACGGTCAGCTCCCGCGGGCACGGGGAGCTGCTGGCGGCCATGATCGAGCAGGTGCTCGCGGCCGGCGGCGCCAGGCGCACCGACCTGGAGGCGATCGCCGTCGGGACCGGTCCCGGCCCGTACACCGGCCTGCGGGCCGGCCTGGTGACCGCCAGGGTCCTGGCCAGCGCGCTCGATGTTCCGGCCGTGGGCGTGTGCACCCTCGACGTGATCGCGCGCGCGGCGGTTCCCGCCGCGGCGGGCCGCGAGTTCATCGTCGCCGCCGATGCGCGGCGCAAGGAGCTCTACTGGGCGCGCTACGCGCCTGCGGGCCGCCGCATCGGCGAGCCCGCGGTCAGCTCTCCCGCCGAGGTGGCGCTGGCCGCGGCGGCTCCCGGCGCGGCACCTTCCTCGGTCAGCCCCGCGCCGTGGCCGGTCGCGGGCGAAGGGCCCGTGCTCTATCCCGAGCTGGGCGCCTGCGCTATCCCGCCGCGCTATCCCGACGCGGCCCAGCTCGCGGAGATCGCGGCCGAGCGGCTGGCGGACGGCGGCCCGCCGGAGCTCCCGGAGCCGCTGTACCTGCGCCGGCCCGACGCCCGGGTGCCCGGCAAGCCCAAGCGGGTGACGCCATGAGGGTGGGCGGGGAGCCGGAGGGCCTCGAAGCAGGAACGGGGAGGCGGGCGGGGCCCCGGAGACGAGCCGAGGAAACCCTGCGCGTCATGACGCCGGCCGATCTCGGGGCCGTGCTCGGGCTGGAGCATGCCCTGTTCGGCGAGGAGGCGTGGTCGAGGCAGATGCTGGAGGGGGAACTGGCGGAGCAGCCGCGCAGCCGTTACTACCTGGTGGCCGACGATGACGGCGAGATCGCCGGCTACGCCGGGCTGCTGGTGGCCGCCACCCAGGCCGACGTGCTCACGCTGGCGGTCGCCGCCGACCGGTGGGGGCGGGGGACCGGCTCCGCGCTGCTCGAGGCGCTGCTGGCCGAGGCGGCGCGGCGAGGGTGCACGGAGATCTTCCTCGAGGTGCGCACCGACAACACCCGGGCGCAGCGCCTGTACCGCAGGTACGGCTTCCGCCAGATCGGGATCAGGAAGGGCTACTACCAGCCTTCGGGCGCCGACGCCCTGGTGATGCGGCGCGACCTTGACGGGGCGGCGCGGTGACCGCCCCGCTCGTGCTCGGCATCGAGACCTCGTGCGACGAGACCGGGGCCGGCCTGGTCCGCGGCCACGAACTGCTCGCCGACGCGGTCGCCTCCAGCGTCGACGAGCACGCCAGGTTCGGCGGCGTGGTCCCCGAGGTGGCCAGCCGGGCGCACCTGGAGGCCATGGTTCCCGCCGTGGACCGGGCGCTGGCCACGGCCGGGGTGAAGCTGGCCGACGTGGACGCGATCGCGGTCACCGCGGGCCCTGGCCTGGCCGGCGCGCTGCTGGTCGGGGTCTGCGCGGCCAAGGCCTACGCCCTCGCGCTCGGCAAGCCGCTCTACGGGGTCAATCACCTCGCCGCGCACATCGCCGTGGACCAGCTCGAGCATGGTGCCCTGGAGCTTCCCGCCGTCGCCCTGCTGGTCTCCGGCGGGCACTCCTCGCTGCTGCTCGTGACCGGCCTGCCGGGCCAGCTGACGCCGCTGGGGGCCACGATCGACGACGCCGCGGGCGAGGCCTACGACAAGGTGGCCCGGCTGCTCGGGCTGCCCTTCCCCGGCGGGCCGCCGATCGACGCCGCGGCGGCGTCCGGCGATCCGGCCGCCATCGCGTTCCCCCGGGGCAAGTACCGGGACCAGACCTTCGACTTCTCGTTCTCCGGGCTGAAGACCGCGGTGGCGCGCTGGGTTGAGGCCCGCGAGGCGGCCGGGCTGGCGGTGCCGGTGGCCGACGTCGCGGCCTCGTTCCAGGAGGCGGTCGCCGACGTGCTGACCCGCAAGGCGGTGGAGGCCTGCCGGGCCGCCGGCGTCGGCCAGCTGGTGATCGGGGGCGGGGTGGCGGCCAACTCGCGGCTGCGGGCGCTCGCGCGGCAGCGCTGCGATGCCGCGGGCATCCGGCTGCGGGTGCCCAGGCCCGGCCTGTGCACGGACAACGGCGCGATGGTGGCCGCGCTGGGCGCGGAGCTGCTGGCCCGGGATGTGCCGCCGTCCCCGCTGGGTTTCCCGGCCGACTCCTCGATGCCGGTGACCAGCGTCGTGGCGGCCCAGGTTGACGAGGCTGCCCGGTACGGATAATGTTCCGAACTGGCACTCACCATAGTAGAGTGCTAATGCGACGAGGCTGGTCTGGCACCCGCGACGGCAGGCCGCCATGGTCGCCCTCTCTAATGTCAGCTAGCCCTTTCCGGAGGGGGAGGTCAGATCGTGACGACCGCCACCAAGGTTGTTCTCAAGCCGCTTGAAGACCGGATCGTGGTACGTCCGCTCGAAGCCGAGCAGACCACCGCGTCCGGCCTGGTCATCCCGGACACCGCCAAGGAGAAGCCCCAGGAGGGCGAAGTCCTGGCGGTTGGCCCGGGCCGGTTCGACGACGCAGGCGCCAAGCGCGTCCCGATGGACGTGAAGGTCGGCGACGTCGTGCTGTACAGCAAGTACGGCGGGACCGAGGTCAAGTACTCCGGCGAGGAGTACCTGGTGCTCTCCGCCCGCGACGTGCTCGCCGTCATCGAGAAGTAGCGAGCGAGTTCGTCCCGCCGCCCCGGACCGCCCGACCGGCGGGCCCGGGGCGGCGGCATGAAGCACAACAAGCCACCACAGCAAACGTGAGTATGAGGTAGGCAATGGCCAAGAGCTTGGAGTTCGACGAGGATGCGCGGCGAGCGCTGGAGCGCGGTGTCAACCGCCTCGCGGACGCCGTCAAGGTGACGCTGGGCCCCAAGGGCCGCAACGTCGTCATCGACAAGAAGTGGGGCGCCCCGACCATCACCAACGACGGCGTCACCGTCGCCCGCGAGGTTGAGCTGGAGGACCCGCACGAGAACCTGGGCGCCCAGCTCGCCAAGGAGGTCGCGACCAAGACGAACGACGTGGCCGGCGACGGCACCACGACGGCGACCGTGCTCGCGCAGGCGATGGTGCACGAGGGCCTGCGCTCGGTCAGCGCCGGGGCCAACCCGATGGCGCTCAAGCGCGGGATCGACGCCGCGGCCGCCGAGGTGTCTGAGACCCTGCTCAAGTCCGCCCGCGAGGTGCAGGAGCAGAGCGAGATCGCCAACGTCGCCACGGTCTCCGCGCAGGACCCGAGGATCGGCGACATCATCGCCGAGGCGTTCGACAAGGTCGGCAAGGACGGCGTGATCACCGTCGAGGAGTCCCCCACGATGGGGCTCGAGATCGAGTTCACCGAGGGCATGCAGTTCGACAAGGGCTACATCTCCGCGTACTTCATCACCGACCAGGACCGGATGGAGGCCGTCCTCGAGGACGCCTACATCCTGCTGAACGGCGGCAAGATCTCGTCGATGACGGACTTCCTGCCGCTGCTGGAGCAGGTCGCGCAGGGCAAGAGGCCGCTGCTGGTCATCGCCGAGGACGTGGACGGCGAGGCCCTGTCGACGCTGGTCGTCAACAAGATCCGGGGGCTGCTGTCCGTGGTCGCCGTGAAGGCGCCCGGCTTCGGTGACCGACGCAAGGCGATGCTCGAGGACATGGCCGTGCTGACCGGCGGCAACGTGGTCAGCGAGGAGGTCGGGCTCAAGCTGGAGAACGTCGGCCTGGAGACGCTGGGTCACGCCCGCCGCGTGGTGGTGACCAAGGACACCACCACGATCGTCGACGGGGACGGTGACCAGGCCGCGATCGACGACCGGATCCGCCAGCTCCGCACCGAGATCGAGAACTCGGACTCGGACTGGGACCGCGAGAAGCTGCAGGAGCGGGTGGCCAAGCTGTCCGGCGGCGTGGCCGTGCTTCGCGCGGGCGCGGCCACCGAGGTCGAGCTGAAGGAGAAGAAGCACCGGCTCGAGGACGCGATCTCGGCCACCCGGGCCGCGATCGAGGAGGGCATCATCCCCGGCGGCGGCAGCGCGCTGGTGCAGATCGCGGCGGGCCTCGGTGACCTGGGGAAGTCCGGTGACGAGGCCAGCGGCGTCCGGGTCGTGCGCGAAGCGCTCCAGGCCCCGGCCCGGTGGATCGCGGACAACGCGGGCGCGGAGGGCGGCGTGGTCGTCGCCGCGATCGCCGACCTCCCGTCCGGTCACGGGTACAACGCCGCGACCGGCAAGTACGGCGACCTGGTGGCGCAGGGCGTGATCGACCCGGTCAAGGTGACCCGCTCGGCGGTCCAGAACGCGGCGTCGATCGCCGGGATGCTGCTGACCACGGAGGTCCTGGTCACGGACAAGCCGGAGCCGGAGGCGGCCGCGGCCGGCCACGGCCACGGCCACTCGCACTGACCGGGGCTCACCGGGACGGCTCACGCCGGCGTCCCGCGGCCGCGCCGCCTGGCGCGGCCGCGGGACACGGTGCCCCGGGGCCGGGCGCGTGCGGGACCGGCGGCGCCGGTGCCACTACGATGAGACATGGCCAGAACCGAGCAGCCTGACGATGAGATGACCGCCGCCAAGTTCGCCCCTCCGGCCCTGACCTTCGATGATGTGCTCCTGCTCCCCGCCCACTCGGCCATCATGCCGAGCGAGGCCGATACCACCGCTGCGCTGAGCCGGCACATCACGCTGCGGGTGCCGCTGGTCTCCGCGGCCATGGACACCGTCACCGAGGCGCGGATGGCCGTGGCCATGGCCCGCCAGGGCGGCGCGGGCGTGCTGCACCGCAACATGTCCGTCGAGGAGCAGGCGCAGCAGGTCGACATGGTGAAGCGGTCCGAGGCCGGGATGATCACCAACCCGGTGACCTGCGGCCCCGACGCGACCGTCGCGGACGTCGAGCAGCTGTGCGCCCGGTACCGGATCTCCGGCGTGCCGGTGGTCGGCGCCGACGGTGCGCTGCTGGGCATCGTCACCAACCGCGACATCCGCTTCGAGACCGACCACCAGCGCCGCGTGGCGGACGTGATGACGCCGATGCCGCTGGTCACGGCCCCGGTCGGGGTGCCGCCCGACGAGGCGCTGGGGCTGCTGGCCCGGCACAAGGTGGAGAAGCTGCCGCTGGTCGACGCGACCGGGCGGCTGCGCGGGCTGATCACCGTCAAGGACTTCACCAAGAGCGAGCGGTTCCCCCACGCCACCAAGGACCCGGGCGGGCGGCTGGTCGTCGGCGCGGCCGTGGGAGTCGGCGAGGACGCCAAGCGCCGGGCGCAGGCCCTGACCGACGCCGGCGCCGACTTCCTGGTCGTGGACACCGCGCACGGCCACGCCCAGGCGGTCATCGACATGATCACGCAGGTCAAGGCGAACGTCCACGTCGACGTGATCGGCGGCAACGTCGCCACGCGGGCGGGCGCCCAGGCGCTCATCGAGGCGGGCGCCGACGCGGTGAAGGTGGGCGTCGGCCCGGGCTCGATCTGCACCACCCGGGTGGTGGCCGGGGTCGGCGTGCCGCAGGTCACCGCCATCTACGAGGCGGCCCAGGCAGCGCGGCCGGCCAGCGTGCCGGTGATCGGGGACGGCGGCCTGCAGTACTCCGGGGATATCGCCAAGGCGATCGCCGCCGGAGCCGACACGGTCATGCTGGGCGGCCTGCTGGCCGGGTGCGAGGAGGGCCCGGGCGAGATGGTCATCATCCAGGGCGAGCAGTACAAGATGTACCGGGGGATGGGCTCGCTCAGCGCGATGCGCAACAGCGAGCGCGGCGCGTCCTTCTCCAAGGACAGGTACTTCCAGGATGACGTGCTGCGCGAGGACAAGCTGGTCCCGCAGGGGGTGGAAGGCCGGGTGCCCTACCGCGGACCGCTGGCCGCGGTAGCCCACCAGCTGGTCGGAGGGCTGCGGGCGGCCATGGGATTCGTCGGCGCGCGCACCGTCGCGGAACTGCAGGAAGCCCGGTTCACCCAGATCACCGGGGCCGGGCTGGCCGAGAGCCACCCGCACGACATCCAGATGGTCGCCGAGGCGCCGAACTACGGAGGAGCGGGCCGGTGACGGGGGATCGGGAGACGGCTGGGGGGCGGACGTGACCCAGATGGAGATCGGGCGCGGCAAGAGCGGCCGCCGCGCCTACGCGCTGGACGAGATCGGCATCGTGCCCTCGCGCCGCACCAGGCACCCGGAGGAGGTATCCATCGCCTGGCAGATCGACGCCTACCGGTTCGAGCTGCCGCTGGTGGTGGCGCCGATGGACAGCGTGGTCTCGCCCGCGACGGCCGCGGAGATAGGCCGTCTCGGCGGCCTGGCCGTGCTTGACCTCGAGGGCCTGTGGACCAGGTTCGAGGACCCCGAGCCGCTGCTGGCCGAGGTGGCCGGGCTCGACGATGACGCGGCCACCCGGCGGCTGCAGGAGATCTATTCCGAGCCGATCTCCGAAGACCTGATCGGGCGCAGGATCGAGGAGATCAGGTCCGCGGGGGTGACCACCGCCGCGCGGCTGTCACCGCAGCGGACCGTCCGCTACCACAAGGCGGTCCTCGACGCCGGGGCCGATATCTTCGTGATCCGCGGCACCACGGTGTCGGCCGAGCACGTCTCGGGCCAGGCGGAGCCGCTCAACCTCAAGCAGTTCATCTACGAGCTCGACATCCCGGTCATCGTGGGCGGCTGCGCCACCTACACCGCCGCGCTGCACCTGATGCGGACCGGGGCGGCCGGGGTCCTGGCCGGGTTCGGCGGCGGGTCGGGGCACACCACGGCCGCGGTGCTCGGCGTGGCGGTGCCGACGGCCACGGTGATCGCCGACGTCGCCGCGGCCCGCCGCGACTACCTGGACGAGTCCGGCGGCCGCTACGTGCACGTGATCGCCGATGGCGGGATGACCCGCAGCGGCGACATCGCCAAGGCCCTGGCCCTGGGCGCGGACGCGGTGATGGTCGGCTCGCCGTTCGCGCGCGCCGTCCAGGCCCCTGGCCGCGGGTACCACTGGGGCAGCGAGGCGCACCATCCCGACCTGCCGCGCGGCGCACGGGTGCGGGTCGGCACGATCGGCACCCTGGAACAGATCCTGCACGGCCCGTCGACCATGGCCGACGGGTCGATGAACATGATGGGGGCGCTGCGCAAGACCATGGCGACATCCGGCTACTCAGACCTGAAGGAATTCCAGCGGGTCGAGGTCGTGGTGACATCCAGCGAGCCGCGCCGCCCGGGGGCGGCGGGGCGCGCCGGCTGAGGCGACTGGCGGCCGCGGGCCGGTAGGTTCAGAACGTGATGGCTGGGGCGCGGGTGACGGCGAGGCTGGGGCCTGCCGAGCGCGCGGCCGCGCTGGCCGCGCTCGCCGAGACCGAGCATCAGGTCCTGGTCGTCGGCGGCGGGGTGGTAGGCGCGGGCGTGGCGCTGGACGCGGCCACCCGCGGGCTGACCGTCGGCCTGGTAGAGGCGCGGGACTTCGGCTCGGGGACCTCGTCGCGGTCAAGCAAGCTCATCCACGGCGGCCTGCGCTACCTGGAGCAGCTCAACGTCGGCCTGGTCCGGGAGGCGCTGGGAGAGCGCTCGCTGCTGCTGCAGCGGATCGCGCCGCACCTGGTGCACCCGGTCTCGTTCCTGTTCCCGTTCACCCATCACGGCTGGGAGCGCGCCTACGTCGGGGCCGGGGTCAGCGCCTATGACCTGCTCGGGATCTCGCTCGGGCAGACCCGGGGCCTGCCCCGGCACCGCCAGCTGACCAAGCGCGGGGCGCTGCGGGTGGCGCCCGCGCTGAAGCGGTCGGCCCTCACCGGCGCGCTGGTCTACTGGGACGCGCAGGTCGACGACGCCCGCTACGTGGTGACGTTGGTCCGGACCGCGGCCGGGTACGGCGCGCACGCGGCCTCGCGTACCCAGGTGACCGGCTTCCTGCGCGAGGGCGAGCGGGTGACCGGCGTGCGCGCGGTCGACCTCGAGACCGGGGCCGGGCTGGAAATCCGGGCCCAGCAGGTGGTCAACGCGACCGGCGTGTGGACCGACGAGACCCAGGCCATGGTCGGCGGCCGCGGCACCATCAACGTCCGCGCGTCCAAGGGCGTGCACCTGGTCGTGCCCAGGGACCGGATCCACTCGGGCAGCGGGATCATCCTGCGGACCCCGTTCAGCGTCCTGTTCGTCATCCCGTGGGGACGGCACTGGATTCTCGGCACCACCGACACCGACTGGTCCCTGGACAAGGCGCACCCGGCGGCGAGCCGGACCGACATCGACTACGTGCTCAGCCAGGTCAACCGGATCCTCGCGGTGCCGCTGACCAGGGATGACGTCGAGGGTGTCTACGCCGGCCTGCGGCCGCTGCTGGCGGGGGAGTCCGAGTCGACCTCGAAGCTGTCGCGCGAGCACACGGTCGCCCACCCGGTGCCGGGCCTGGTGATGATCGCGGGCGGCAAGTACACCACCTACCGGCTGATGGCGCGGGACGCGGTGGACGCGGTGGCGCA